>Ga0207772_100043_pt1 | contig 159354 bp, 146 predicted proteins | sample A23M3SouthBayCA_2_FD_187750 | JGI IMG/M metagenome (GOLD analysis project Ga0207772, IMG submission 187750) | Aerobic enrichment media microbial communities from Eden Landing Ponds, California, USA - A23 M3 (2) (SPAdes) | ecosystem: Environmental > Aquatic > Marine > Unclassified | place... | reverse complement strand
AGTCGGCGGGAGTTTTTGTGAAAACCCAACAAGAGGAAGCCAAAGAAAAAAAAGTGTAAATAGCGTTTTCATTTTTAGGTTTTTGATGAGTAAATACGCCTAACGACCTTGCGCATAAGGTGCGTGCGGATCAACGTTGATTAAAAACAAATGTACTACAGAAATTGAATAACCCAAAACCGGCAGGATAGGGCGAGGCACGTCCGCTTAATGCGCGGGTTAGGTACACCTGGGTTTTAAATATCTGTGCTATAAAATTCGTAAAGCAACCGTATAGCAAATTCCGCGTCCTTCTGCACTAAATGTTCAGGATTGTTTAACCTAGTTGAAGCCATCCGATCTTCTAGTTGCATTCCATCATCATATTCAACCAAATGGACAAATCTGTTTCTTTTTCTTCTAAGTTTATCAATTTCTTTTATAAGAAATGAATGCATTAAACTCTCTTGCTCTATAAAATCTAATTTATTTTTAGAACCCTTCTTTGATTCTTTTGGGAATCCTTGGTTTGCTAACATTCCTCCCAAAAGTCGATCTATTATACCATGAGCCAAAATAATAGTTGAAGCATGTAAACCATTTACAAAACATTTCTCGCATTCTTTAAATAAGTAAATGCCTTCAAAATCACTTGTAAAAATGAATTTATGGTTATCTTTCAAATCTCGGATTAATTCAAGTCGTGAAGCTCTCTGATCAATTGTTTTATTATCATGTTTCTTAAGGCTAGCTTTTAAATCTTTGCGTGAATTATTTTGGGATGCTTTGCGGATTTCTTCTCCAAATAAATCTTTCTCTTCAGTCATTGTTAAAGAGTTTTGTAAGTGTACCTAACGACATGGCGCATAAGCAGCACACGCATTTTTGTTGAATTAGCAACTAACGAAAGAAGAGGCTTAAAACCAAGAGCGGCAAAGAACTGGCGAGGTGTGTCCGCTTAATGCGCGGGTTATACCCACAGAGATTTATTTACGAGACTTCCAATAGCCAGGCTTTTGCCTCAGATTCATTACCGCAAATATTGTGATAAGATTATCATCGACCGTATATACAATTCCATAGGGAAATCGAGAAACTAAAAACCTTCGTTCGGTAGAGGTAATTTTTGTTCCTGATGAAGGATATTGTTCAAGCACTTCTAACACGTTTCCAACTTCATCAATGAATATATCGCCAAGCCCGACGACTTGTTCCTCGTAATAATTAGCAGCTTGGAAGAATTCTTTTCGAGCTTCCGAATGAAATTTAATTGTCACTCTTGAATACGTTTTCTTGCTTCATTTAAAACTTCGGATGAAGAATGGAGGGAAGACTCACCAGCTTTGAGTGATTCTTTTCTCTTTTGTATTTCTTTAATCCAAGCTTGCTCAATATCCGGGTCAATTTTGCCATGAATACTCTGCAATAACTTGTCAGCTAAACGTGCTTTGTCCTTCTTATTTAAATTCAGGGCAGAATTTTCAATTTCTTTAATGTCAGTAATCATAGTAACGAAGGTTTAATTCACTCAAATGTAAGTATAACAATAGAGAACTGGAAGAGTAAGTCAATTATTGCAGTGGGTATAACGACATTGCGCATAAGGGGCGTGCAAAATCGTGTTGAAATAGTTTTAAAATGTACTACGGAAACTGACAAAATCGAAACCGGCAGCAAACGGCGAGGCACGTCCCACTTAATGCGCGGGTTAGGGTTACAAAATGATTAGTTGTATTCGTTGAAAGCTGATTTCATTGCTTCTGAAGTTTCCAAGAGGTTTTTTGCAATTCTTTTTGGGGTAATAAAGCTTTTTTTAAAGCCGAACTTATTTCTGCCACAATCACAATTTCGATGTTCTTCAAGAATTGTATCATTCAAGCAATGTGAACAAATGAAAACTTTTTTACTGCCAATCATTTTGCTCACCTCTTTACTTTCCACTGTTTCGTCAAAATTATCTCTTAAAAAGGTACCTAAATTCTCAAGTTTTGGTATCTCATTTTTTGAGAACGATTTCTTTTCTAAAGTGCTCAATTTGAGAGCTCTAAAACGTTTAATATGATTTTCAGCTCGAAGGAGACTTTGTAATAAATCATAGTTAAACCAATTCCTATCATCTAAATCTTCAAGGATGAGATTCCAATATTGGACATGTAGTTCATGAATATTGTCGTTTAAGAACTCTTCAATGAATTCTATTGGAATTTCTGATAGATTATTTTGCAGTGACCTATCAGCTGTTTGGGAATTTGTTAGAACTTCAAGTGCAATATCATGCTCCCATAGTTCAAATTCTGATATAGCATCCAAACTTACTTCATTTAAAACTTGGTCAGCTTCCTCAATTTTGTCAATTATTCTATTTTTTCTTTTAAAAAATTCTAAATCTTCAGCTGAAATCTCATCAATGATGTTATCACTTTCTTGCTGATTTAATATAGATCTTTTAAGGACTACAGCAGAACCATAAGCATTAAGCATAAACATTGATTTCCCACCACCTGAAACTTCATCTAAATCCAGCCGAAGACTTATTATTGCATTAGCTCCCTGTTCTTTAGCTTGCTGTTTTATTTCAGAGAATGCAGCCTTTTTCATTTTGTCAAGATCTTTTTTATAACCTTTGGTCTCCCCACCAAAAATGTCTCGAAAACTAGAAAAAACGTCCCGAAATATATTCGCACCGATTACAATTTGTGAATCGACAATTCCAAACTGTTGTTCAATTTCTGAATGTGGAATATTATCAGAACTAGTTAAGAGAATTTGGTCTTGACTCATAAATTTTTTGATCTGATTAAAAATTTAAATAGGATAACTTTTGTAACCCTAACGATATTGCACATAACCGGCAGGCGCCAGGATGTTGAATTAATTTAAAATGATAGATTAACTAATTAATGAAAGGGAGGCAAGGTGATGGCGAGGCCTGTCCGCGTTAATGCGCGGGTTAGGCGTACTTTTATTTAGTTTGCTTGATTGCTGTTTGATAATGTTGATAGGTTCTCACCATACCTTCGTACTGAACTAGCCTAGCATTATACATTTCTAAGGCAAAAGTGCTGTCATTTTTCCATTTAATTCGTGACGGTGCAAGATCGGTACTGTAATCAATTAACTTTTCAATTCCATCTTTAGTTAATTTAAAAAGTTGAATACCGTTTTTATTATAACTGGTAAATTCTACACCATTGTACGAAATAAAATACTGCTCAGAAGGAGAAAAAATCGGAGGTCCATACGTTTCTATTTTACTCCCAGTTTTTCGAGAAACTAACACATAATTATTGCCTTCCGTCCATTGGACTCGAAATGCTAAAATGCTGGTTGATGGATGATAATATTCAAAGTTATAATCGACTACATGAGATCCAGGCCTGGGACCAACTTTAATTTTCTTGTCATTTGTTAGCGTTAATGACCATTGATCTTGGTCACCATCAATCTGATTAAGAAAATCAATTTCTTGCTTGTTTAAAGCATATTTTTCAATTGCTTTCGCTCTACGGTGAGCATTTTGATAACTATCTGCAATAGAATCTCTGACTGTTTGATGGGGATAAATAGTTGGATACGAAATAGAGTCAGTTTCTGAAAAGGAAAAATAATGGGAAGGATAAGTCGGCGGGAGTTTTTGTGAAAACCCAACAAAAGGAAGGCAAAGAAAAAAAAGTGCAAATAACGTTTTCATTTTTAGGATTTTAGATGAGTAAGTATGCCTAACCTTTAATTATCTCAAGTAGGTAATAGTATAAATTTTTATCGTTCAAGTGAATAGTGTCTCAAATAAATGCTTAAAGTTCAAAATGTTTATTATAACGGAATATTATATCACAGCTAATTGATATAATATTGAAACATAATATTTACTTGTAAGGATAGCTCTGGCTGAGGGTCTTACTCCTAAAACATACATCAAGGGAGTAGCTATGGCAAAATCAGCCTTGTTGGGACAAATGCGAACGGAAATAAGAAGGCAAAACTATAGCTATCGAACGGAGCAGGCCTATACCAAATGGGTGGTTAGATTTGTGAAATTCCACAATCTCAGGCATCCCAAAAAAATGGGTGAGCAGGAAGTTGAGGAATACCTCAATTACTTGGCGGATGAACGCAATGTAGCGGCATCAACCCAAAACCAAGCCTTGTGTGCTATACTGTTTCTTTATAAGCACGTTCTCGATCAGCCGCTGGAAGAGATGATCGATTTCGAGAGGGCAAATACACCTAAAAAATTGCCGGTGGTGCTAACAGCCGAAGAGGCTCAGCAGATACTGGCAATGATGGATGGAATGGCTAAACTGATTGCCCAGTTACTTTATGGTTCTGGATTGCGGATCTCTGAATGCCTACGTCTAAGGGTGCTGGATCTTGATTTTAGTTATAATCAAATTCAAGTGCGCTCTGGCAAGGGTAAGAAAGATCGTATCACCATCATGCCACAATCCTGTAAGAGCAAGCTTAAACAGCAGGTCGAACGGGTAAAAAAGCTGCATCGCAAAGATGCAGCCCAGGGATATGCTGAAACGCTACTTCCCAAAGCATTGTCTAAAAAATATCCCAATGCAGCCTCTGAATTCAAATGGCAATATTTATTTCCTTCACCAAAACGAGCCAAAGACCCGAGGTCGGGACTCGTCCACCGACATCATATTTCTGATTCTACGATCCAGCGCAAAGTCAAAAAGGCGGTGCAAGCTGCCGATATCAGTAAGCATGCTACCTGTCACACTCTGCGGCACAGTTTTGCCACGCATCTGCTAGAGGACGGATACGATATTCGCACCGTGCAGGAGCTGCTGGGCCATAAAAACGTGAACACAACCATGATCTATACGCACGTGATCAAGAATAAAGGAAGTGTAGTTAAATCTCCTATTGACGCTGGAGTTTAGGGGAAGATGGGTTAATGACGTAATAGTTTCAAGGTGTTTAATCTATTCCTAAGAATTGCGAGTCATAGCTGAGGATGTGGGGAGCATTTTACGGGTTCCTCATTGTATTTGAGAACCATAGAAGAATGCAGAACGGCTGGGAAATTAATTCTTAAGCCCCAAAAGTTCGGGACGGTGACTAAAAACCCACATCACCAGCATATCGTAAACGGCATGCCAGATCATGATCATCAACAGGCTGTTGCTAAACACATAGGTGATGCCGAACAGGGTTCCGAGCGCGAAGGTTAGGGTAAAGTAGCTTAACGAGGCGAAGTGCAGCAGCCCAAATACCAGTGCAGCTAATAAAATAGCAATCTCCATTGACATAAATCCCGCCAGCCACTGCTGCAAAAAACCGCGAAACAGTAGCTCTTCGCCAGTGCCCGCTGCCAGCGAAAGGGTAAACACTTTCCACAGCGGCAGTCCATCAAAAATGGGAACCAGTTTTTTGCAAATCTCGCGTAGTGATGTTGAAAAGGGCAGTCGGGTGAGCAATATTACGATAGCAAAAGTGACGATAGCCAGGAGTATGCCCCAAGTCAGCGAGCCAGCTAGGTTGTCAAGTCCCAAATGATAAGGAATAGCAGTGATAAAAATTAGCACAGTTCCGATCAGCAAAGCAACAATGGGAGCTAACATCAGTTGCTCAAAAGATAAGTTAAGCTCGGTAGTTGAATCATCAATATTCATAACACTCAATACCCACTACTCAATACTCATTCTCCAACCTGCCCGTTACCACCAGAGCGCCGCTCCTGGAAAAACTGCTTTAGAATCCACTCACAGTCTTTCTCCATAAATCCTTGCATCACATTAACTTGGTGGTTTAGCTTATCGTTGGATGAAAGGTTGAATACGCTTCCACAACTGCCAGCCTTGGCATCCCAGGCGCCAATCACCACCCGGTCGATTTTGGACCACACCAGGGCGCCGGCACACATGGGGCAGGGCTCCAGGGTGACATACATCGTGCAGTCTTGCAGGTACTTCTGACCCAGCGTAGAGCATGCGGCTGATATTGCCAACATCTCGGCATGGGCGGTGGGATCATTGAGCCGCTCCGTCTGGTTATATCCCTTTCCGATGATGCTTTCATCTTTAACGATCACTGCACCTACCGGGACCTCTTTTTCCTCATAGGCCTGTTCAGCCAGGAAGAAGGCCTGCTGCATAAATCGAAGGTGTTTCTGTGTACCGGGAATATTGCCAGACATTCTAATTTGCTTCCTTGGGTTTCAAATAGCTATTATCAACTCGAAATTTAAATTGAAGATACAGCATATGGACGAGGTAAGACAACAAATAATTGACCTGCTCAGGCGAAACATCCGCAACATCCCCGATTTCCCCAAACAGGGTATCCAATTCAAGGATATCACGCCGCTGCTAAAGAATCCCGATACGCTCGAGCTTACCTCGCAGGTGCTGGCCCGGCCATTTCGTCATTTGGATATCGATTATGTGGTGGGACTCGAGTCACGTGGCTTTTTATTTGGTACCAACCTGGCTCAGGACCTACATGCCGGATTCATTCCCATCCGAAAGCCCGGCAAACTGCCGGCTGATACCATTTCAGCTACGTACGCGCTTGAATATGGAGAGGACACCATCGAAATGCATACCGATGCTTTCAACGATGGCTCTCGCATCCTTATTCATGATGATTTGATTGCCACTGGCGGATCAGCAAAGGCGGCCACAGAGCTGGTCGAAAAGCTAGGCGGCCAAGTGGTGGGCTATTCTTTTATCGTGGAATTAGCTGATTTGAACGGCAAGAAAAACTTACCTGGCGACCCCAAGATGGATATTTTGATTTCGCTGTGATTTTCTAGCTCTTTGTAGAGATTTAATAGATTAAATTCTTACTTAATAACCACCGAAATATAACCCAGAGCGGTATCAAATACTGGTCTAATGAATTCTGAGTAAAAAACGGAAAACGAAACTGAGTTTTACGTACTAGCGTTTATCTTGCTATTGCACAACGATGTGTGATCGTTTGCTTAGCTTTACGGTTTTTAACGGGGTCTGGGGCGAATCGGCTGGAATATTGAGCTCAGCATAATTACTAATGTAGAAGACCTATCCCTGAATTCCTGTTTTAGGAAGAACAAAATCTACGATTCCCCCAGCACTTTTTTCGTCCATTTTTTGGTGACAAAAAAATGGACATCCCATAAATCACAAGAGAAAACACGACATAGTTTTCTGCATTGTATAATGTACCAACCAATTGGTTATTAAGACAAAATAAGTATCCATTTATAGGGCATTAAATCCTTCCATCACTAACTCTAATAAACGATCCTCACTGTCGATAATTATTAGCCCGGCAAAAAGTCGGTATTCATTAACGGTGACCATCCTTAACAAGCTGTTAATCAATTAATTGATAAATTAACGAGGAACAAAACATAAAATACCGTCTATAATTAGTTGTACACAAGCTTGTACTAGCATTGAACAAAAAGACGGTCATATGAAATCATTGATACAAACAATTCCTGCAATAGGTCTGATAGCCGTACTGTCACTCACAGGCTGTAAACAGTCTATGGTTATCAGCAAGGTTGACTATTCGCAATCAATAGAGTCGGTTTTAACCCCCAACGAAGATGGGGTAGTGAGGGATGTGCAGCATGGCCTTACTTTTAACATCAAGCCTTTGCAATACGCCGAGATGCAAGATACATCCTCGGTAACAACTAGCCAGGTGCGATATATCAGGGGCAAAGAAGGCTTCTATTATATCACAGCGCCTAATTACAAAAACGTGTATGTGATGATTCCTGAAAAAGGGAGGCTTAAGCTTGAGAAAAAACTCAAGATATCAGAAACGGGCCTTGAGCAGCCGGCACTTAACCAGCGTACGTCTCATATACAGCTGATCAACCAAAGCTCGGGTGAAGCCTGGAAGCTGAATCCGGAAAGCGTTGAAAAGCAAGAATCGCAAATGGCTAACAAACAGGAAAAATAGCTATGACATTACGAATATCATTCCTTGCATTCTTATTCGGATTATTCTCGTTTGGAGCTGTTGCACAGTCAACGCAATCCGATTATGAAATTCAGAAATCATTTAAAAAGCAATATGCCGAGTACCAGGAGAGGGTAGAGCAAGTCTCGTCGCCCGACAGCGCGGAGGCACTTATTGCCTCAATTCGAGACTTTGATCAGGAATACAGCAAGCATTCAGAACTGCTTAACAATGCTCTCTATCCTGATACCTACCGCCAGCGCATCGAGGAGCTCAAAGAATCTTCGGTTGTGGCCATGAACCGCCTGAAGACGATTAAACAACAAACTCAGAAGCTGGACAAGTTGGAAACGCAGCTCAGCAGCTATAAAAATGATTTACAGCAGCTGAATCACCACACTGATTCGCTGAAACGAGCGATGGAAGAATCCATCCAGAGCGAGAAGAAGCTCTCGGGCATGGTTCGTGAGTATCGCCAGAGCCTGGAAAAACGCGATGAACTGATTATGACCTTTATCGACTCCATGGTGATCGCATACGAGCAGATGGATCTGCAGTCGCTTAAGGATCTGGAAAATGTTGATCGAAAATCACGTCTGGAATCAAATGGCGATGCGTTAAAGATGATCCATGACATCTCGGCCGAGAACCTGGACATTCTGCAGAAGAACGCCGACAAGCTCCGTCTGCAGGATTATATGCGTATGGCGGATGTACAACAACAGTTTGAGACCATGTGGACTCGGTTAGGAAGTAAAATTGAGGAGGTCTATAACGGCAAAAATGCGGAGGACATGGCCAACGAGGTTGATCAGAATATCAGCAAGTGGAATCAGATGCTGAAACAGCAAACGCTGGCTGCACTAAAAGATACGCTTGCCCAGAGCGATATCGCCGTTAGTGGTTTTTCAACGGCTGATGAGTTTTACAGCTCGCTCAATTCGTACCTAGATAACCATATCCAGAAAAGTAAGAAGAACACTTCAGAAGCCGGCTACAGCAATTTCAAAAGCTTTCAGAAGTTCTGGAACGAGGTAGAAGTGCAATGGTCCAGCAATTTTGTTGATGCGGGACTCTTGACCAAGCCGCAAATGGCCACGCTCAATGAGAAAGTGGATACCTGGGCCGAAAATGCTCAGCCACGCTCCAATAACTTGTTAGTATATCTCTTGGGAGCAACGGCACTTCTTGCTGTAGCCCTTGGCGTTATGTTGATAAGAGAAAAGAAGAATAAGCCCAGCGCTTAGATTAGATATTAAAAGCATCTCGGCAGTCCCTAGTCGGGATGCTTTCTTATTTTGGGACAAAGAAGCGAAAGGCAGAATATAGCGCGCAACTTCATCTTAAAATAAATAAAGTCCACTACTCATTTTACAGAGAATTTAACTCTGGTACTTATATATCTTTCGACGTTATATATGCTGATGACAGATGGACTTTAACAGTACCTAAACAGTACCTAAGGGAAATCAGCATCGCCCTCCGGTGTAAGTGTGATTCCAAAGCTGAGACCTATACGCGGATGAAAACCTGTCTTGGTGATTACAGGCGTAAAAGCAGCCTTAAAAGTGAAATGACTTGATTCCACTGGGTAATAGCGATAGCCGATTGAAAAGGTGGCACCGGGCGGCTCAATAAAATCCCACTCATCGTGATCGTAGATTGTCCCAAAAAGCAGCCCGCCGCCTACTTCTAGCTTGTGTGCCGTTTCACCCCAGCTGCGTTTCCCCATTATGAGCCCTATAAAAGCTAAAGAACCGCCTTCGGCCTGTTGGTTATTATCTTGGTCGCTAAAGGCTGGAGGATAGACTGCTCCGCCGAGCCTTAGGCCCCAGTTACTTTTAAACAGAACGTCGTAATTCAGGGAGTAAAATAGTCCATTGCCGCCAAGTTCAAGATATACGCTTTGCTGTGGAATATCCCCCGCAGTAGGTGGTTCAGGTAATTGAGCCGGGGAAGTTACGGTCAATCCCAAAACCAGAAACAGTGCAAGTAAACCCTCTCTTGATGCTGGTATTTGATCGGGCATTTAATCCTGCTTTGTATCAAGTTTGGCTTTTTTAGCACTATCTATTTGACTGGGAGACAATGAATTATCAAAATCATATAGTGCACTTTCCCAGGACCCATATGTTGGATTGGGCAACATAAACCACTTGCGTCCCCATTTATCCTGATTTTTTTCGACAAGCTGATAACGCTCTTGCTGGGTAATATCTTCGGCGTGGAGAAAATCGTTTAGATTATCACCGAACAACATCAAAATGCGGTGATCTTTGGCTACGTATGCTCGGCGCTCAGTTTTCACTGACGTCCAGTTTGAGCGCTCGTTTTTGCTTAGAATATGATCGCCTTCTTCCGGTAGCGGAAAGCCCAGCTTCTGCAGATTTTGACGAGTACCTTCTTCTACTTTGGCTTCTCTGTTGGTCAGGTAGTAAATGGTAATACCTTCTTTGGCAGCGCGCTTGGTAAACGCCAGGGCACCGGGTACAGCATCAGCGTTGGCTTCCATAACCCATTGGTTCCACTGCTCAGGATTAAAGCTGCTGTTCTTTTTGATCATCCGTGCTTCAAAAGCCGAGTTGTTGAGGACCGTTTCGTCAATATCTAAAATAACGGCTGGTGGTTTCTTATTGGGTGTATTGGTACTGTCATACGCACTCCAGAAAGAATCTTCAATAGCCAGCCCTAGGTTAGCGGTGGCAGATTGATATATTGAAGTGGTCAAAGCACGGTATTCGGCGGCATTCTGCATCCAGAGTGTACTTTTTGTGGAGGGATGCTGCAACACAGAAGAACTACTGCAGGATGAAATTACGAATACAATAAGAAGGGCAGAGAGCGATTTCGTGATCAGTTCTTGATGTATATTTCGCATAAATCCATTTAGTTGGGTTGATTGTTACCAGCTTAAGTTATCAAAAAGTAGCGAAGGTTTCTGCCCAGATTTTATCCCTGTTTCAGATGATACAAAGCTTAGAAACTTGTATACTTAGACGAGTTCCTCGTAGGCAAAAAATGTGAAGTAGATATGGCTAAAAAAGCGCACGACCTGAAGGTTATTGGGCGGCTCGAAAGTATCGACTTTCCGGAATGGGATCTCATTGATATTGATGCCAAAATTGATACTGGTGCTTATACTTCGAGCCTGCATTGCCATCACATCCAGTCGTACGAGGAGGATGGAAACGAATACGTCCGGTTTAACCTGCTGGATCCGTCCCACGACACTTATAACGACAAGCTTTTTAAGCTGCCTATTCATCGCAAAAAAGTAGTAAAGAGCTCGAATGGATCAACCGAAGAGCGATTTGTCGTCAAAACCAAGGTACGACTTTTTGACAAACTACTGACGGCTGAATTATCGCTGACAGACCGCTCGGAGATGCGTTATCCCGTGCTGGTTGGACGCAAGCTTATTAACGGTCGTTTTTTGGTGGACGTGTCTCAAAAGTACCTCACAAACAAAGAAACCAAGAAAACGAAGAAGTAATTATATGCACATAGTTGTTCTCTCCCGAAACTCTAAACTCTATTCTACATCCCGGCTGGTCGAGGCTATTGAAAATGCTGGTCATAATGCTACAGTGCTCGATCATTTGAAATGTGATATTGTCAGCGAGGAAGATAATCCTTGTATCTACTATCGCGGTACCAAGGTGGAAGGCGTTGATGCGGTAATTCCCCGGATCGGTGCTTCGGTAACATTTTATGGATCGGCAGTGGTGCGCCAGTTTGAAATGATGAAAGTATTTACCGCGGTTGAATCGCAAGCGCTGGTACGATCAAGGGATAAGCTGCGCAGCCTGCAAATTATGGCACGAGCAGGCGTAGGCATGCCCAAAACGGTATTTACCAACTACTCTACGGAGGTACGAAAAATTATTGAATCGGTAGGCGGACCGCCGCTCATTGTCAAACTCCTGGAAGGCACTCAGGGTGTGGGAGTTGTGCTGGCTCCAACTTTTAAGGCGGCTGAGTCTATCATCCAGGCCTTCCACAGTATGAAGGCACGTGTCATAGTACAGGAGTTTATTTCCGAAGCCAAGGGCGAAGACATTCGTGCTTTTGTTGTGGATGGCAAAGTCGTTGGTGCTATGAAACGGACGGGTGTGGAGGGAGAATTTCGGTCTAACATTCATCGCGGCGGATCCGGCGAACTCATCAAGCTGAGCAAACAGGAGCGCAAGGCCGCGCTTATTGCTGCAAAAGCGATGGGATTGTCGGTAGCTGGCGTAGATATGCTACAATCCGAACGCGGCCCATTGGTGCTCGAGGTCAACTCTTCACCCGGATTAGAAGGTATCGAATCCGCCACCGGTGAGAATATTGCCGCACGCATTATCTCGTTTGTCGAACGTAAAGCCATAGAAACAAAGAACAATCCCAATAAACGTCGCAACTTAACGAGAAATGCCTGATACAATCACGATCAACAAGCACAAGATTGATCCGGGAGAGCAAAAAGAAATTCAGTTGAACATAGCCCGTCTTCCGACCTATACCAATATTGATTTGCCGGTACACGTTTTTCGGGCCGAGGAAGAAGGACCGGGGCTTTTATTGACCGGCGCCCTGCATGGTGATGAGCTTAATGGCGTGGAAATTATTCGCCGGATGGTATCAAAGAAGATGTTGATACCTCAGAAAGGAACGGTTATTGCCATTCCTATAGTCAATGTGTATGGATTTATTCAGAATGTACGTGGCTTGCCCGATGGCAAGGATATCAATCGAAGTTTCCCTGGGGTTAAAGGTGGTTCGCTGGCACGTTTGTTGGCTTACACGCTGATGAATGAAATCGTTCCAAAGATCGATTATGGTATCGATTTTCATACAGGTGGTTCGGCCCGTGCCAATTATCCACAGATCCGCTGTGTGCTGGATGATGAGGAAAATTTGGAACTGGCCCGTGCTTTTGATGCGCCGTTTACTATTCACTCTTCGCTGATTGACAAATCATTCCGGAAGGCTGCTCACAAGAAGGGGAAACACATTCTTGTCTTTGAGACAGGTGAATCTACCCGTTTTGATGAGCCGGGAATACAGGAAGGCATCGATGGCACTTTACGGTTAATGAAGTACTTGGGAATGAAAGAGGGAGAACCTGAAACGGATCATGAGACGGAAATTTACAAAAAGACGACCTGGGTCAGGGCTAAATACGCCGGTCTGTTTCAGCCAAAAGTTGAGCTTGGAGAAAAGGTTAACAAGAAGCAGATATTAGGACACATCACTGATCCGTACGGAAACGAACGATTTAAAGCTGTAGCTCCCCAAACCGGCCGAATTATTGGATTGAATTATGCGCCGGTTGTACATAAAGGGGATGCCTTACTTCATTTAGCATATCAGTAATTTTAACGCTTAAACACGATTTATGCGCGAAGATCTATTATTCCATTTAACCACAAAAGAGAACTGGAACCAGTATAAACAAAGTGGAAACTATGAGCCAGAATCCCTTGAAGATCAAGGATTTATCCATTGTTCCTCTGGTAACCAGGTAGAGAATACGGCTAACCGTATTTTTTCCGGAGAGGATCAAATTTTGTTGCTTGTCATTGATGCATCAATGATCAGAGAGGATGTGAAATATGAAGAGGATGAGGAAGTCGGCGAAAAATTCCCTCATATCTATGGACCGATTAGCGTTAATGCGATTATTGACAAGATTGAAATTCAGGCCGAAGATGACGGCCAATTTAAAATTGCATTTACCTCAGACTAGTGATGATTCAATCTGCCATAAAACATATCACCAACACAGCCGAAGTCCCTTCCTTTAGTACCTATGAGGAGCGTTTACATCCATATATTCGGTCGGTTTTTGAGGATATTCCCGGCTCCCAGGAAATTGAGGTAGAAGGTAATAGTCTGATATTTCAAATAGGAGATAACAGCGATAAGCCGTTCATTGCTGTGGCCGCTCACCTCGATAAAATAAATCATTATGGGGTTGATTATCCTAAAAAACTACCAGTAGAGATTACGACCGGCCAAATTGAAGGAGCAATGGACGACTGTGCCGGTTTGGGGATGGTGCTGGCACTGGCCGAGAAATCAGCAGAGGAAGATTGGCCGAATATGTTATTTTTCTTTTCTGAGATGGAGGAGAGCAAAGGCCTTAAAGAGCATCCCGAACTGTTGCGCAACAATGGCAAGGGATACGATTATGGCATGGGCGCAAAACGCATCGCAAACCGATGCCTGGAGCTCGATCTATTGCCCGAGCTAGCCATTACCCTTGATACCACGCCGCTATTTAAGGGGAAGCAGGGCTTGGCATTGTATTCCAAGCACTGGGAACTCAATGACTTGGATCCCTCCGGGGAGCTTATCGAACAGACCGAAAAAACGGTGGCCCGGTTCATAGCAATCGATCCTAAAATAAAATTGGATAATAATACCAACGATTTTCTTCATTATGGTGAGGAATTTAATCAGCAAACTACTGCTCAGCCGGTGGTGTCGGTAGCATTGGAACCGGCGATTTATCCCTATCATCAACGGGGAGAACGAGTCTTTATCGACGATATCGAACGGGGACTTGACATTGTCTCAGCCTACCTGAGTGATACTGTTTCGTGAAGTGCTACGCCTTTATATACAATCCCGCGGCACGAGGAGGTAAATCAGGGTATCAGATTGAAACACTCGAGCAAAAAATTGAACAGCTGCCGGGAGCAAAATTATTCCGTTCAAAACGCAAAGGTGATATCTCCGACCTTGTAAATAATTTATTGCCCGACTATGATATCTTTGTAGCCTGTGGTGGCGATGGGACTGTTCGTGAAGTAGCCTCACAGCTTGTAAATACCGACAAAACCATGGGTATTATACCATTGGGAACCGGCAATGATCTGTGCAAAACACTTGATATCCCGATCGATTTAAAGCGTTCATTCCAGCTGGTAGAGCAGGGAAAAAGTGTGGCTATTGATGTGGGACAATGCAACGATTTTTACTTTCTGAATTCGCTGGGCTTCGGATTTGACGGCTTGACCAACCGCTATGCACTTGAAATGGACAGGCTGCCGTCGTTTCTTCGATATATGATTGCTGCACTTAAAGCTACGTTTCAACAAGAAAAATTTGAACTATCATTGGAGTACAATAAAGAAGAAAAATCACAAGAGCTTATTATGGCCACAGTGGCAAATGGAAGGGTAGAGGGCGGTGCTTTCTGGGTTGCTCCCCAAGCCTCGGTGACAGACGGGAAGCTAAATTTAGTGACCATCCGGCCAATTACGAGGTGGCTGATACCACTGTTGCTACCTCTTATACTGGTGAAAAAGCCGGGCTGGATATCGCATGTACAAACATCAGAAATTGAAAAAATATTTCTCTCTTTTACTACAGTACCCGAAATTCATGCCGATGGAGAAGTAATTAAAACAAATCGAAGCGAGTTTAATATCCAGTTGATTCCCAATGGATTAGAAGTCCTTTGCGGAATTTAAAACTACTTGATAACCCCATCAATAATATGGATGACACCATTTGATGTCCGGATGTTGGCCGTTGATATTGGGACGGAATTTACCATCACCTGATCGTTACTGTTGGTTTTAATGTTAATAGTTCGACCGCTCAGGCAGGTGACTTCAGACATGGCTTTAAGGCTTCGTTCGGTAGCCATACCAGTGAAAATATGGTTTAACAATAGGTCATTATTATTTTTTTGTCCGATTGAGAGCTTGTCAAAAGCACTATTTGATGGGGCAAAAAGGGTAAAGGGACCATTTTGATTAAGCTTCTCGTGCAGGTTGGCATCAACGAGTGCCTGCGCAAAATGGCTGGTTTGTCTGTTGGACTGCAGCTTTTGCATCACGTTTTGGGCCTCGGAAACAGCGAAGCAGGAAATAAATCCCAAAAAAAGTGTTAAGCGGATAATATTTCTGGTTTCTCGCCTCATAATTTCTCCTGATTTGGAGTTATAAGTTTTCCTGATGAATAGTTGCTGTACTGCCAAATCGATTACCTTGTATTATAATGCGTTTTTGTACAGATGCAAACGAATTATGGTTATTAATTTCCAAATAGACAGTGGGTACTTTAAATGCATATTCGAGTTCTGAATTTAATATATCAGTTATACTATATTAGTAGTAATAAAGGAAATAAATTATAAGGAAAGCGATTAGCCCACTAATATTACTGTTACTTTTAGCGCATATTCAGTTAATACTCAACCGATGCTGAAAGATATGTCGCAATCCAACTACTTGGATTTTTGGGTTGGCCAATGGGATTTCGCTTGGAAAGCATCTGATGGTACCACTGATCATGGCACTAACACTACTGAACGCATTCTTAACGGAAAGGTTACCAAAGATAATTTTGAAGCTACATCGGGACAAATGACTGAATATATCGACAAAAGCTATTCGGTTAATAAACCGAAAACAAAAAGTGGCAATAAATTTGGGTTTATAATCAAAGTGCTTATCTGGATTTTACAAAAACTTTTGAAGCAAAGAAGCGCATGCTTGTTCGGTAGAGAAAAGATTCCTTAGGCAATACTGTGATGAAGCACATAGTATTTTATGATATCAAACCGAATTCTTTTAGCTGGGATTGGGAATGCTCCACCGATAATGGAGAAAGTTGCTAATTTAGGTGGAAAATAGCCTACCGAAGACATTATAAAGTTTTTTGAGCCGCTTAGAATCGAAATTTGGAGGCATACTCCTGCAGAGGCTATAAACGGCGATTTTGCCGCATTATCGGTTTGAACCAGCCAATTCGTTTTAAAAATAGCTTCCAGATGAAAAAAGAGAGCGGGAAGTTGGATTTTTAGAATGTCGCAAGACAACTGAGCTATTCCCACTTATAAATAGAAAGAATATATTTATCAGTTAAGCAAATTTTCAAAAATGTCCTATAATTGATGAATAATTTTATAAGATATTTTATGTGATAAGGGTTTTAATCGTATTCACAATGTTGAAATCTATTATGTGATAAAATTTACACAAGTTACAGTTAGCGGCAGTTATAGAAGTCAATAGCTTATACTTGATAAAAGTAGGGATCGTTATCGTTAATGAAATTTTAATACTCCATACATGTAATATTTAGATGACTTTTGTTTCATATAGTATATTGTCGTATAATTTATATTATGTAAAGTAAAGTCATTTTCAACTCTTATCATTTTCTTTAATGCACCAACTATTATTCCCTTCTGTTAACTTAGGTTACGTAAAGTGTCTTGGATAGCATCAAAATCAGGAAGTTCACCAGAGTCTTCCAAAACTTCGCGATGTCGTATGATCCCCTCTTTGTCAATCACCAGGGATGCACGCTTTGACACGCCTTCCATTCCAAAATAATCATCATACAACACATCGTACTCCCTCGAGACTTCTTTATTAAAGTCACTCAAAAGTGTAAAATTTAAGTTTTCAGCTTTTTTGAAGGCTCTGAGCGTAAAAAAGCTGTCCACGCTTATACCGAAAACTTTTGCATCCATGGAATTATAGAGTTTCATATTGTCCCTGGTGCTACAGAGTTCTTCGGTACAAGTACTTGAGAAAGCCAGCGGAAAAAAGAGTAATACAATATTTTTCTTTCCACGAAAGTCGGAAAGCCTGAGTTTCTCTCCCTCTGTGTTTTGTAATTCAAAATCGGGCGCCTTGGAATCCAAATATGTACTCATAAATCTAGTTATCTTCTTTAGATGTTGCAGCTACTTTGGGTTCAGCCTGTTCATATCCCAAAACGGTTGTTATCATTGCCACACCAACAAGTGCTTTCCAGATCCATTGGTAAGACTCGCTAATGCTTGGAATATACCAGAACAAAATGTGAGCCATCAGAAAAATTACCACTCCGGATAACACCAGCATATAATCATTCCTCTTATAAGTATAAACCCCGTACATCAACAGTGAGACAACGATCGCCCCTCCCTGGTATATGGTTAGAAGCCATCTTTTAATCGCATAGGTATCATTTACAAGGATATATGAGATCACAATGAGAAGTGGAAATGCAGTGTAAAGCATCGGAAATTGAGCGAACCCCGGTTTTGATTCCCGGATAAAAACGGCCAGTGAACTCAATATTAATGCCAGGCAGGTAACATGCCCCCATTCTATGACAAAATTAGTTGCAGCAGCAAATGAAGCGTTATCTGTTACACTGTTGGCAAATGCCAGCAATTGCATCAAAGTAAAAATGGTGGCTGCAATGGTGAGTCCTAGAAACTTGAGTCGTCCGCGATTATTGGTAAGTCCTAAAAGTTTTGAAACAACAAATACGCTGACGAGCGCCAACAAAAATGATGCCCAAGGCATATATTATGATTTTAGGAGTTTTCGGAGGGCTGTGGACCTTCGCGCTGTGAGCGTCGTTGTTCTATCTCTCGTTTTTGTTGCTTCTCCTGATTATAAACACGTACCTGATCGGCAATATCTTTAAGCATTCCTCGCTCAAAACGGATCATCTCCTTCATAAAATCGAACAATAATATTTGCTGCCCATCTCGGTAAACTGTTGTTTCCCAATCGATTAATGGAGTATTCTTTATAGCATTAACGAGTCCAGCCCGGTGCTTCGATATTTTGCGAAGCATCTTCTGGATATCTTTCATTTTGTCTTCATCAATCTCGAAGCTTTCGCGGAAATGTGTAAAGTTATCCAGATGGGTGGGCCGAGAGCTTTCAACGGCCTCTTCGAGGATGGGACGATAGTACGAGAGCTGCGCGTGGTCTATAATCAGCAGCATTTCGGCAATGGATCGTCCCTCAGGCGGGCTCTTAGTGTATGGCACGCTCTCAATCACATACTGCATTGCTTCTGCCTCATCTTGGAGGTAGGATACATCTTCAACGAGATTGTCGAGCTCTTCTTGAGATATTTCCCGATCAGCCATTTTTATTTATCTCACCCATTCAGATTCTGGCTCAACATTGTCGTTATGTTTTTGCTGCTCAATCATTTCAACGAGCGAGAGACCTGAATTAAATTCGCGATCGCGGTCACGAACAGAATGTATATTATTTTCTTCCTGAAAATCCCAGAATTGACCAAATTGCCGATTTTTATATTCACGTAGAAATTCCAGGCGCTCTTTAAGGTCCTCTTTGGGAACCAGTAGTCGTTGTTTATCATATATAGCCTCTTCCCTGGATTCAAAGACAATATCGTAGTCCTTACTCATGACAATTGCTTCCTCAGGACAAACCTCTTCGCAATAGCCGCAGTAAATACAGCGCAGCATATTAATCTCAAAGAAATCGGGGTATCGTTCTTTGGGATCGTCGGAATCCTCATTGGCTTGCATGCTGATGGCCAGCGGCGGACAGGCACGAGCACACAATCCACATGCCACACAGCGCTCTTTGCCATTATCTTCCACCAATACCGGACGACCTCGGAAAATAGATGGTGGGTCCCACTTTTCTTCGGGATACTGTAGGGTTACCGAAGGCTGAAACATCTGCTTCAGCGTATACCAGAGTGCTTTAAAGATTTCAGGCAGGTACAGGTTCTCGAGAAAAGAAAACGAGCGTTCACGATCAAAGTCTTCGTTAAGCGCGTTGGCCCTTGGTTGCTCTAGATTCTGTGGTGTTGGCATGAGTACTGCTGTTAAAGTTGTTATAGCTCAACGTAATATCGCTGGAAAAATAACTGATTCAATGATTCACGTCAAAAGGAATATAAATTATTTCTGAACGAACCGCATAGTTATAGGAACGCCTTTAAAGCCATATTCATCGCGTATGCGGTTCTCTATAAACCGTCGATAGTTGGCCGGGAGTTCCTCAGGCTTATTCATAAAGAATTTAAATACCGGCGGATTGGATTTAACCTGGGTGCCGTATTTGATCTTTAAGGGTACGCCGCGTCGCACCGGCAATGGTTTCTCTTTTAAAATTCGTTTAATAAAGTTGTTAAAGGGAGATGTTTTAATTGTTTTCTTGCGCTCCTGAAGTACTTCATCCGCCATATCAATAACACGGTGAATACGTTGCCGATTAAGCGACGAAGCCGAAATGATGGGCACATACTTCATCATCGGCACACGTTCATAGACGTATTGTTCAAACTCGCGGTGTACATTCGTGTCTTTGTCAGGCACTAAATCCCATTTATTTAATACGATAACAATGCCCTTGTTGTAGTTGGCGGCTTCGCGCAGAATTCGCTTGTCTTGCTCCTCAAAGCCACGCATAGCATCCAGCATCAAAATAGCGACGTCGCACTCTTTAAGCGCTCGGTCAGTGCGCACAGTGCTATAAAATTCTACATTTTCTTTAACCTTGGCTTTCTTGCGCAGACCAGCGGTATCAATAAGAATATAGTCTTTGCCATTGTAGGTCATCTTGCTGTTGATAGAATCCCGCGTAGTCCCGGGGATATCAGTAACTAGACAGCGCTCGTCATCCAGCAAGGCATTGATAAAGCTACTTTTGCCCACATTGGGACGACCTACTATTGAAAGTTTGGGAATCGGCGACTTGGGCTCATCCTTTTCTTCCGGCAGCAGTTCTACAATTCGGTCCGACAGATCACCCGTTCCCCGACCGCTCAGTGCCGAAATCGGATACAATTCCTTAAATCCCAGGGAATAAAATTCGGTGGCATTGAGCTCTCGTTCTTTGTTATCAGCCTTGTTGGCCACCAGCAGTACTGGCTTATTCTGTTGGCGCAGCACCTGCGATACAGCCTCATCGAGGCTGGTAATTCCGGCCTCAGTGTCAACTACAAACAGGATTACATCGGATTCTTCGATCGCAATATGAACTTGCTCACGGATACCCGAAATCATGACGTCCGTTTCTTCTGGCAGGTATCCACCGGTGTCTATGACATTAAATTCACGTCCGTTCCAAAAAGATTCGCCATAGTGGCGGTCCCGGGTAACACCGTACTGATCATCAACAATAGCCTTGCGGCTACCGATAAAACGATTAAAAATAGTAGATTTGCCAACGTTAGGGCGCCCTACAATAGAAACGACAGGGAGCATGTGGGGAATATTATTTATATTTTGTGTTGTTTTGATAAGCCACAAAAATAATGAATTTACAGCTTAAAGTAGAGAAAAAACTCTATGTTAGAGACCTTTTATAATAGCTTCGGTTTTATCGGTTCTATTTCCCTGGCTTTCTTCATATTTCTAAGTTTCATTTTCTGGATGGCGGGTGTAGCTGGTATATCACAGCTTCCTCAATCGACTAAAAAAAATCTTAAGCTGGTATGTTCTGTACTCTTCCCCCCCTATCCTATTGTTTGGGTTTTTGTTGATATGTATCGGCAGAGCCAGTATATGAAGGAAACTGACATTCATCCCAATGGCTGATCCTTCCTCTGAAAAATCATTTGCCCGTAAGCGCCAATCTGAAATTTTCTTGGGCAACTTGCGGGGCAAAAATCGCACTATTCCGGTCTCTTTTGAAAAGCTGCGTGCCAAAGCCAAGAACGAAATTTCTAAAGAAGCTTATGCTTATATAGCGGGATCAGCCGGCCGTGAGAGCACCAAGCGAGCAAATCGCCGTGGATTCAACAACTGGCAGATCGTGCCTCGCATGCTACGTGATGTTTCTGACTGTGATACCAGTATATCACTATTTGGGCACCGTTACCCTGTTCCCTTTTTACTTGCACCCATAGGTGTGCTGGAAATGGCACATAATCAGGCAGACCTCGCTGTCTCAAAGGCGGCTGCTTCCGAAGGGGTCCCTTTTATATTCTCCAGTCAGGCTTCGGTATCAATGGAAAAATGCAGTAGTGTTATGGGCGATGCTCCGTGTTGGTTTCAGCTTTACTGGAGCACAAACAACGATCTGGTGGAGAGCTTTGTGCATCGTGCCGAGGAATGTGACTGCCAGGGAATTGTGCTTACTCTTGATACTACCATGCTGGGATGGCGACCTCGTGACCTTGACTTGGATTACCTGCCCTTTCTGCGTGGCATGGGGATTGCTCAATACACCAGCGACCCGGTTTTTCAGAAGATGATGCAGACGCCCATTGCCGAGTCAGATGAATCGCCGAAGCTTACATTAAATTCGGTAAAAGCACTTATCCAGATGGCCCAAAACTATCCCGGTGGATTTTGGAGCAACCTGTTATCGGATAATCCCCGCCGTGCCGTCAAGACGTTTATAGAGTGCTACTCATGTCCCTCTTTAACTTGGGATGATCTTTCCTTTCTGCGCTCACTGACTGATTTGCCGATCATCCTCAAAGGTATTTTGAATCCAGATGATGCGCGCAAAGCCATTGATTGTAATATGGATGGTATCATTGTATCGAATCACGGCGGACGACAAGTAGACGGGGCCATCAGTTCTATGGAAGCATTGCCTGCGATTGCCGATGAAGTGGGTAGTAATATCCCAGTATTGCTGGATAGTGGCATACGCTCCGGGGGCGATATTTTTAAAGCGCTCGCACTAGGTGCTGATGCGGTTTTGCTGGGACGTCCATATGTGTATGCGCTGGCTTTGGGTGGAGAACAAGGTGTCCGCGAACTCATCCAAAACTACCGAGCCGATTTTGAACTGACGATGGGGCTCTCTGGCTGCCAATCTACTAATCAAATTGCTCGAGATCGTCTTAAAGCAATTTAATTTCTCCTTTTTATTTCTACCCTTACACAAATATATTCCATGCTTTAATTGGCACACCATAAACTACGCTATAAATAAACTCTATGCTTAATGAACCGTCATTCGTACCACAAAAGGTTGGCTGGATTGAGGTGATCTGTGGTGGAATGTTCAGCGGCAAAACTGAAGAACTGATCCGAAGAGCAAAACGGGCACACATCGCCGGACAAAAGGTGGTGGTTGTAAAACCCAAAGTCGATAACCGCTATGATGAGGAAGATGTTGTCTCGCACAACGAAAATAAATTGCCTGGTTTAGTGGTAGATACGGCTGACCAAATTGTGTTGCTAACCGGTGAAGCTCAAGTTATTTGCATTGACGAGGCGCAGTTTTTCGACAAGCAACTTATGAATGTGGCCAATACGCTGGCAAACGACGGCAAACGGGTTATTGTAGCAGGTCTCGATATGGATTATGAAGGAAATCCCTTTGAGCCAATGCCCCAAATGTTAGCCATTGCAGAATATGTAACAAAGCTGCACGCCGTGTGTGCCGAAAGTGGAACCATGGCCCATTATTCGCAGCGCGTAGTAGAAAGCAATGATCGTGTACTGGTTGGTGAAGCAGATGCATATGAGCCCCGCTCACGCCATTGCTACCGCCCTCCTGTTGACAAACGACGCGGCAAGCCCATTACCCCGATTTCCAAACAAGAGAATCACAAAGAAGAACAAGAGTAAGAAATGATTGACGTACTTCGTGGTATTACTGGTATGGCGGCTATTGTTGGTATTGCCTACCTGTTTAGTAAACACAAGAAAGATATTAACTGGAGAACGGTGGGCACTGGTCTGGGAATACAGTTCGTACTGGCGGTTTTTATTCTCAAAGGTCGCGTCATGGAAGACTACTGGTCGCCTCTGGGATGGCCGAAAGACTTCTTTAGCTGGGTATCGTCCTTTTTTGTGATAGTGTTGGATTTTACGACCGAAGGTGCCAAATTTATCTTTGGAGACTTAGCCAAAAGTCCCGGTATGGAAGGTAGCATGGGTAACTTTTTTGCCTTCCAGGTACTGCCTACCATCGTCTTTTTCGCTTCGTTGACCGCTATATTATACCATTATGGAATATTGCAGCGTATTGTGAAATATTTAGCTAAAGGCATGCAGAAACTGATGGGTACTTCTGGAGCTGAGTCGCTATCGGTTATTTCGAATATCTTTGTCGGGCAGACAGAAGCGCCATTGGTTGTAGAACCCTATATTAAAAAGATGACTAAATCGGAGCTATTGGCTGTTATGACTGGTGGTATGGCAACCATTGCTGGTGGTGTGATGGCCGCTTATGTTCAGATGCTGGGTAATTCATATGCGCAGGCACATGACGTTGCCCTTGATGTTGGACGATTGATGTTTGCCGAACAACTGCTTGGGGCCAGTCTGATGGCTGCTCCCGCTGCTTTGGTAATCGCGAAGATTATGTATCCCGAAGTGGATGAACCCGCCACCAAGGGCGATGTCAAAATTGAGATTGAACAAACCGATGCTAATGGTATTGATGCTGCGGCCAGCGGGGCTAGTACTGGACTAAAATTGGCTGCGAATGTTGGGGCTATGCTTTTGGCCTTCATCGCATTATTGGCAATGGGCAACTATTTTCTGGAAAGCTTTGGGAGTTTAACTGGTATTAACGCTATGATCCCTGAAGGCAGTCTCCGGATTGAAAAAATCCTCGGCTGGGTGATCTCTCCCATTGCTTTCATAGTGGGCGTACCCTGGGCCGATGCCATCAATATGGGATCATTGCTGGGGACTAAAGTGGTACTCAATGAATTTTTGGCCTATACTCAACTATCAGAAATGGTTAACAATGGTATGCTGTCGGATAAAACAATTACGATGGCTACTTTTGCACTTTGCGGCTTTGCAAATTTTTCTTCCATTGCTATTCAAATTGGTGGTATCGGTGGATTGGCACCGAGCCGAAAATCAGAATTGGCTAAATTTGGCCTTCGTGCAGTCCTAGCAGGAACTTTAGCAAACTTGATGACGGCTACAATTGCCGGGATGTTATTTTAATCTCTCATGTTTAAATCTTGTTTCAACATATCGATTCTTTGTTACATCCTGGGGCTAGGATTGATGTTGGGATCTTGCAAGACTTCCCCAAGCAATCAAAAAGAAAACGCCTTGGCACGAGTCGGCAATAAGTACCTTACGATCGAAGAGGCAAAAGCCCATATCCCTGACTTTGTACTTGCTGAGGATAGTACAAACGCTTTACATCGTTACAGAGAAAACTGGGTTCGCCAGCAGTTGCTGCTACAGGAGGCAAATCGGTTGGGACTCATGCAGAAGGAAGAAGTGCAGCAAAAGTTGGAGCAAGCCCGGCAAGAGGTATTGCGGGAAGCTCTAAAAAACTATGTCATCCAGACAAAAGAGGATGATCTGAATATTACAGATAATGAAGCTCGTTCTTTTTATCAAAGCCACAAAAAACAGTTTGAGCTGAATGAAGCCTTTGTTCAGTTTCGCCATATGAAAACGAACACTATTAAAGAGGCTCGGGCTGCCCGTCAGGATTTGCTTGATGGTATACCCTGGCCGGAAGTAGCCCAGCAGTATGCCATTAATCCTGATGTTGCGATTAATGAATCAAAGCAGTATTGGCCTATTTCTATGGCAGCTCAAGGCATCGACATTATGCATCGATATCTGAACATAATCGGTCAGAGCGAAATATCACCAATTCAGCGGGTCAATGGCGTCTATCATTTTGTACAGCTTATGGATAAACGCTCTGAGGGCGAACAACCAAATCTCGACTGGTTGATTGAACAGATCAAAGATTGGATGATTTTAAATAAAAGGCGTCGAAATTTCAGTTCCTATGTAAAGAATCTTTATCTTAAGGCGAAATCGAATAATGAAGTGGAAACGTTTAACGTTTTACCTTCTAAGTTTAATCCCAAAAATACGACTGAAGATACCCTTGAAAGTAACTCAGCAAATGAATAAGGCATTTTTTCTGCTACTTTTCACAGTTTCACTATTTTTAATTTCCCCTTCTTTATACGCACAACAACAATCTTCTGACAAGAAACTTGATCAGATTGTTGCCATTGTCAACGATCACATCGTCTTAAAGTCTGATGTGAATCAACAAGTGCAGCAATATATGATGCAGATGCAGCGGCAACAGAATCGCCAGATCGAGTTTGGCAAGGACATCTGGTACACTGTGCTGCAAAACACTATTGATCGCTATGTGATGCTCGACCAGGCCAAAAGAGACTCTATTACGGTCAGCGATGCTATGGTGGATCAGCAAATTGACCAACGAATCAACTCCTTTATTCAACAAGTAGGTAGCGAAGAAGCCCTTGAAGAACAAATGGGTAAAAGTATCGTGCAAATTCGTGCTGATCTGCGAGAAAGCTATCGCGAGCAAATGATTGTGCAACAGTTTCAACGTACTAAGCGGCAAAATATTAAAATCACACGTCCTGAGGTACGGGAGTACTTCGAAAAGATTCCGAAAGATTCCCTGCCAACTATTCCCGAGCAGGTGGCCGTATCCCAAATTGTAGCAGTCCCCCCTGCCCTCGAGAATGCTGACGAGCAGGCCCGTAAGCTGGCTGAACAGTTACGTGATTCGGTAATGAATCACGGTAAAACCATTGAAGAGATGGCTAAAAAGTATAGCGATGGGCCAAATGCCTCCAATGGTGGACGCGTGCCGATGATGGCTCTAAACGATCTTGTTGCTGAGTATTCAGCGGCAGCAAGTGCTCTTGACCAAGGACAGATATCGCAGGTAATTAAAACCAATTTCGGTTATCACGTCATTCGCCTGAATAAACGACAAGGTGACAAGATTGACACTAACCAGATTCTGATTAAGGTTCAGGGCAAAAGCTTTGATGAAGAAGCAGCCAAGGAGAAACTGAGAGCAATAAAAGACAGTGTTCAAAATAATAAGGACATCACCTTTGCCAAGATGGCACGTAAGCACTCCGATGATCCAAATACCGCTTCACAAGGTGGACGCGTGTTGAATCCGGAATCGGGAGAACGGCTAATATCTCTTGATAAGCTCGATCCGGCAATGTACCGCATTGTACTTCTGCTTGATGATGTCGGTGATATTTCAGAGCCCAAGCCATTTACGATGGGCGAAGAAAACAACACCAAACAGGCGTTCCGAATTGTTCAGCTCGATCAACGAGTGCCTGAACACGTGGCTAATCTCGACCAGGATTATCAGCGAATAAAAAGTTTTGCATTACAAGAGAAGCAGAGCCGTAAGATGCGTAACTTGCTTGCGAAGCTTCGAAAAGAGATGTATGTAGAGTACAAGATTCCCGTCCCTGATCGATACATAAATTCTTAACACAGCGATATGAGCAACATACCTCAGGATTCCATCGAAGCGGTTGATTTTTTTCAGGATTCGGTTGAAAGAATTCGAGATGAGGTGGGCAAAGTTATTGTCGGCCAAAAAGATGTCTTGAATCAGCTATTAATATGCCTTTTTTCGCGTGGGCACTGCGTTCTCATTGGGGTACCGGGTCTTGCCAAGACATTATTGATCCGGACTATTTCGCAAACCCTGGATCTGAGTTTCAGTCGTATACAGTTTACGCCTGATCTGATGCCTGGTGATATTACCGGCACCGAAGTGATTGAAGATGATCGGGAGACCGGTCACAAATCATTCAAGTTTGTTAAAGGGCCCATTTTCGCCAACATTGTATTGGCGGATGAGATTAACCGTACGCCGCCGAAAACGCAGGCCGCTTTGCTTGAAGGTATGCAGGAATTCCATATTACCACAGCGGGACACACCTACCCCCTGGAGCCGCCGTTTTTCGTGCTTGCTACGCAGAATCCGATCGAGCAGGAAGGAACCTATCCCCTGCCCGAAGCACAACTCGACCGCTTCATGTTTAACCTTTGGCTTGATTATCCGTCTCTCGAGGAAGAGCAGGACATTGTAAGCCAGACGACATCGCTGGGAGAAGCAGAAATTCAACCGGTTTTGAATGCCAAGCAAATTGTAGAATTACAGGATCTTGTTCGTGAAGTACCGGTGCCAGAAGGTGTGCTGAACTCAGCGGTGCAGCTCGTTACCAAAACACGTCCACAGGCCGAAATTGCTCCTGAATTTATTAAAAAGTACATGAGTTGGGGCGCTGGGCCGCGGGCATCGCAATATCTAGTGTTGGGGGGTAAAGCGCGCGCGCTGATGCATGGACGATATAATGTGGCCGAAGAAGATATTCGAGCGCTGGCCAAACCGGTCCTTCGCCACCGTATTGTCAATAATTATGCAGCAGAAGCCGAAGGGCTGTCTTCCGACAAGCTGATCGAAATGTTGCTGGATGAAATGTAAGCACTGACCATTGTGGATTTTATTTTCCAAGGTTTCCAGTCTTCGCTTCCCATATGGGTTTACCTGCTGATTTTTATCGGTACTTGCCTCCTTTCCTGGTGGTCGTATCGGAGCATTAGGGGAATTCGTAAAATCTATCGATACATTCTGATTGGTATTCGATCGGCCGTCTTTTTTGTGCTGTTGGTTCTGTTGGTAAATCCCTTCCTCAAAACGGAGGATCCGTACTTTAAACAGCCCAGCATTCTGGTGATGCTGGATAACTCCGCAAGTACCGCCATCGAAAAAAGCACCTATCAGGGTGCCAGTACTTATAAAGAAGTACTGGAAAAGCTCAACTTCAGCGATTCTTCTGATGTGAATTTTGATTTCTTTGGGATTGGCAATGAGACTGCGCCCATAACTATTGACCAGCTAACTTTTGATGCTGATCAGACTAATCTCTCCAGTGCGATGCAAGCCTTGCAAACAAACCAGACGGAGGCCGGAGCTGCCATCCTGATCAGTGATGGCGTGTTTACCAAGGGACAAAACCCGGTATTTGAAGCGCAAGACCTGGAACTACCGGTTTTTACAGTTGGCCTAGGTGATACCACCTTTCAGAAGGATGTGCTGGTATCGTCAGTTGCTACCAATTCCACCGGTTATCTCAACAGTACTCAGCCAGTCACGGCCACAGTTAAGACCAAGGGATTCAAGGGACAGTCGTTCCCTGTTGAACTTCGTAAAGGTAACGAAGTGATCATTACACAAACGATCACTCCCAAAATTTCCAACAGCTCGCAAGAAGTTACTTTTGAGCTGCCCCTGGAAACTGAAGGGCTTCAGCAGTATCATATTGAAATCCCCAAGCTGAGCGATGAGTGGACCGAAGCAAACAATACTCAGCGTTTTTCTATTGATGTTAAAGATGCCAAGCAGCAGATCCTGTCACTGGCATTTGAAGTCCATCCCGATGTAAAATTAGTACGCTCTCTGCTGTTGGCCGATCAAAATACCAACCTGACTACGCGGACCTGGTTACAGGGGAAAAAGTTTGTTGAAGGCAACTTTTCGCTTGATCCGGATACCGTTGATTTGGCTATCATTCATGGATATCCACAGTCAGGGTTGTCCAGTTCGGTGCAACAGAACATAAAGGCCCTGGCCGAGAATGTTCCGCTGATTATCGTATCCACTCCACTATTTAGTCCACAACGTTTTGAACAGCAAGTGGCCTCGCTACCAGTAACGGTGACCGGGAGTTGGGATTTCGTGCAAGTAACACCAAATCCTGAGGTCGAGTCCACAGCTCATCCTATAATGGAGCTTCCGCCCGTAACGTATGATCAACTGCCAAGGATATCGGCACCGATTGAAAATCTCGACAATGCTCCTGGCGCTACCAAGCTGTTTAGCAGTAGTTATCAGGGACGAGATACTCAGAAACCTATTCTGATTGCCCGAGAGCTGGGAAACAGGCGTAGATCGCTTGTCACCGGCTTTAATTGGTTTCGCATGGATCAGAGCAGTAGTGCTAATGTTCGGGAGTTTGTACGCCAGCTATGGCTTAATATTGTGAGTTGGACTGCTACCAGTCCTGAAAACCAACTTCTTGAGGTTCAGCCGGCTCAAACTTCTTTCACCGGTTCCGAGCCGGTGGTAATCAATGCGTTTCTCAACAACGAACGTGGGGAAGTAGAAGCCAATGCCTCGATTGGTATTTCCGTCTCTTCAGACTCGATGGATGCGCGTTTTTATTCCATGGAAAACAGAGGTGGTGGGCAGTATCGGCTAGACTTGGGTACCATGCCTGAAGGGCTATACTCATTTGAGGCGACGGCTCAGAAAGGCGACCGAACCATGGATACGCAAAAAGGTGAATTCGCTGTTGCCCGATCTAATGCCGAATTCCTCAATACTAATCGAAATGATCAACTCTTGCGACAAATTGCTCAGCGATCTGGCGGCGAATATCTGCCCTTCGATTCGCTTGATGGCTTCTGGAATCAGCTGCAGCAACGCGAACTTCTCGATCAACAGAAAAAGGTACAAACAACCTTCTTCTATCCCTACCAGCACATTGGATGGTTCATCTTGGTACTGTTGCTATTGTGTGCTGAATGGATTTTCAGGAAATATCTATCACTGCCCTGATAACAATTAGACTGTTGCTGGCTCGGGCAACGTGATGGTTCCCTGCTGGGCATTCATCTCGGCCGGCATCCCAACAGGCAGCGTTACCATTTTATTTATGTGACCAAACATGGCACCGGAATATGCGGGAATGCCAAAGGGCTTGATGTGATCGTCAAACACCTGCTCTAGAGTAAGACTGTAGGAATTGGCCCGATCGCAGGAAGAGCACTGGCCAAATACAAGTCCGGAAATTTTATCAAAAACGCCATTGAGTTTGAGTTGCGTCAGCATACGATCGATGCGGTACACATCTTCGCCTACATCCTCAAGCAGCAGAATATTCCCTTCCCAATCGGGAGTGTAATCCGAGCCCATCATAGCCGTTAAAACGCTTAAATTTCCGCCAAGAAGCCTTCCTGTTGCTTTTCCCGGGGATATAACACTCAGACTATTGCAATCTTCGCAAAGGTCATTTTTAGGGATATCCAGCGTATATGGATCCTGATAGCTCAGTCCCTTGCGGAAGTGTTTGGTTGTGTAGTCGGTCCAATCGACCTTACCTACGGGGCCGTGAAATGTAATGAGTCCTGTTTTGGCATAAATGGCGTTGAGTAGCGAGGTGATATCACTAAATCCCACCAGTATTTTGGGATTATTGCGAATTACATCGTAATCAATCAGATTCAGGATACGGTTGCAGCCCCATCCGCCGCGGAACGGCAAAATTGCATCTACGGAATCGTCGGCAAACATGCGGTTCAGATCGGCGGCACGCTGCTCATCGTGTCCGGCAAAGTAACCATAAGTATCGCGGGCATTTTTGCCAACCTTCACCTTATATCCAAGCTCTTTGACTTGCTTAATGATTTTGTCGTATTGCTTTTTCTTGGGCAGCCGGCTAGCGGGACTGATCAGGCCTATAGTATCTCCCTGCTGTAGTTTTTTGGGCCTAATCATTTTTTGGGATTTGGTCCTGCCGACTACTGACTGACCAACAATAGATCCAACGCTACCATATCCCAATAACTTTAAAAATGACGTACGGTCCATAACGCACTAATTTTTGTAGAGGTTAAAGTGTTGAATGAGGTGATGAACTTGAGAAGGAACGAGAGACGAAATATCCTGTCCCTTGATTACTGAACGCCTGATACGGGTCGAAGATATATCAACCACATCGTGATCCACAAAATGTGTTTGTTGGCTAATTACTGGATCCAGTTCAAGGGCATTACTCTCTGGTCGGCGGGCTACCAACAGTTCACAATAGTCCAGAATTGACTCCCAATTTTTCCACTGCTTAAACTCCCGCAGTGAATCTTCTCCAATGCATAGATAGAACTTTTCAGTGGGGTATTTATCTGCCAGATGTCTTAGTGTTTGAATCGTGTATGACGGCTTTGGTAATTGCTGCTCAATATCGCTTACCATTACCCCCTCAACATCTTGAAAAGCTGCTTTTGACATTTCAAGTCGCAGATCATAATCAGAAAGCTTCTGATCGGTTTTGTGGGGCGGATTGGGGGTAAGCAGCAGCCAAAGTTCTGCCAGATAACCCGATTCTAAAAACGATTGAGCTATGGCTAAGTGTCCGTTGTGTACGGGATCGAAGGTACCGCCGAGTAGACCAATCCCCTTCTCTTCCTCAGCGCGTGTCATTATTGAGACTCTGAGGTCCCGGCACTGCTGTTGGCACTTACAGTATCATTCTCCGATTGGGAGCTTTTACTAAGATTAGCCAAAGCCGCCCGGGCTTCATCAACATATTTTTCGGCTTGAGAACGGTACTTTCCTTCTGGAAACAGTTGAATAAACTTTTCATAAGTTTCAATAGCCTTTCGATAGCGTTGCTGCTGTTTACTTTGCACACTTCGACCGGCATAGGTGTTATAAGCATTGATCTCATCTACCAACGACCGTTGTGCCCAAACCGTCTCAGGATAGTTATCGATAGTTAGATCGTAATAAATTACAGCTGCTTCATACTGATCAGTACGCATATACAAGTCTGCAGAATAGTAGAGCTTTTTTGCAAGTTTTTCGCGCAGTTCAACAATCAGCTTATCAGCTTTGTCAACTTGCTCAGAGTTTGGGTATCGTGAGTTAAAAATCCGGAATTTCTCAACAGCCTTGCGCGTATATTTTTGGTCGAGCTTGTAGCGGGGACTCAGTTCATAATAGCAGTAAGCCTCTTGAAATTGTGCTTGCTGTCGTTTATCCGACCGAGGATAGAGTGAGATATATCGCTCATATTCCGAGGCTGCCAGCAAAAAGCGATCGTTATTGAAATATGACTCGGCCAGATAAAATTGAGCCTCCTGACCGTAATCGGTACCGCGCCCAATTTCGATCACCGTTTCAAAGGCATTTGCCGCATCGGAATATTTTTCACTTTGGTAGAGCTGCATTGCCTTCTTATAAGCCGTTTGAAGGGAATCGCCCGGCTTAATCAAGGCCTGGTTTCTACATGAGGAAATCACAAATAGGATTAAAAAGAGGCAGGAAATTCGGTAAAAATAAGTTGAGATCTTATTCATTATGGTTGTTTGAATTTCAATATTCACGAGAAATCAATCGATTTAAAAATGCAATAATTTCTTTTTTGTACGAGGATGATTCAAACTCTTTCAGGTGATCCATTGCAGCGTGGTAATGATACTGAATTGCATCCTCAGTGTCTTTGATAACTCCTAACGTTTCATATAGTTCGATAACATCTTGAATGTCATCAGAGTCTGCATTATTGTCACCTAAAACGTCGAGCAAAGCCTTTTTTTGTCCTTCATCACACCGTTGTAACGCAAGCAAAGTGAGATATGTTTTCTTGCCTTCCAGAATATCTCCACCGCGTTTTTTACCAAACTTATCAGGATCGGCCGTGGCGTCGAGCAGATCATCCTGAATCTGAAAGGCTACACCAATTTTCTGTCCAACAAATTTCAGTTCTTCAATATGATTGTTGTCAGCTCCGGCCACAGCTCCTCCCAAGGCCAGCGAGCCGCTAATCAACGCAGCGGTCTTTCCTTCAATCATATGGATATATTCATCAATCGATACATTATCAGAACGATTTTCAAATTCCAAGTCGAACGCCTGGCCCTCACAAACGGTTTCGGCGCTTTCCAAAAAAATGTCCATTATCGTGCTGTACTGGGATTTGGAGTACCAGTCTTTTTTTCCATAATACTGCAGCTGCTTAAAAGCTTTGGCATACATAGCATCCCCGGAAAGGATAGCTGTATTTTGATTCCACTTTTTAAATACGCTGGGTTCGCCCCGACGTGTTTCAGCGCGATCCATAATGTCATCGTGCAGCAGCGTAAAGTTGTGTAGCAGTTCAATTGCAATTGCTGCAGGAAGGGCTTCTTCAGTTTCTCCGCTGCATAACCCACAGCCAATGAGCGTCAAATAAGGACGGATTCTTTTGCCAGATAATCCAAGGGTGTACCGTACTGGATCATAGAGCAACGAAGGGGTTGCTGGCAGATTTAGTTCGGCCAGTTTTTGATCTATCAGGTCTGAAAGTTGTTGCTGTTGTTCCGTGATTTCCAAATCCTTGTGCTGTATTTTACAAAAGGCCAAATATAAACATTTTAAGCCAATATGTTACCCTTTATATCTACCTAATTTTAGATGTTTAGGCTCTAATTCTTCAAGTCGTTCGCAACCTAACAGAGTAAGAATAGTGATCATCTGCTTTCGCCACTTTCGATATAATTGTTCCAGTCCGTCAAACCCATCGTCAACCACCGCTTTGATTACCGGCTGGGCAGCAGCAGCAAAATCGGAACCCAGGCAAAGTGACTTTGCAATATCCTGGCTGGACCGAATGCCACCTGATGCAATCAGTTCGAAATCGTATTCTCCTTTAAGCTCCTGCACTTCACGAACACAATGAAGAGTTGGCAGCCCCCAGTCATCAAAATCGGGATCAGGGTTGTTATTGGTAGAACGTTCATTTTCTACCTTTGCCCAGCTGGTTCCACCGGCTCCGGCTACATCAATGACCTTTACTCCTGACTTCAGCAAACGCTCAGCCACTTCGGCCGAAATACCGGCACCGGTTTCTTTTACTATAACGGGTACTGGACTGTTAGAACAGAGCTGACTAATTCCATCCTCAATACCTTTAAACCTGCGGTCCCCTTCCGGTTGCATAAGCTCCTGCAGGGGATTCAAATGCACGATTACCGCATCGGCTTCGATAGAATTTATTAGCAGATCCTGGTTTTCTTGAGATAAGCCGCCGACCAGTTGTGCCCCACCAATATTGGCTGCAATAAAAGCATCGGGCGCCCTTTGACGTACCACTGAAAATGAAGAAATGGCATCGGGGTCCTCCAGCATAATCCGTTGACTGCCCACCCCAAACGGTAGATTGTATTCTTGGCAAAATTCGGCAATGATAGCGTTGACTGCGCCGGCATCGGTATAGCCTCCAGTCATGGAGGAAATGAATAATGGAAAGGAGAAGGTTCGTCCCAAAAATTTCGCTTCAGTTGAGACTTCTTCTACATTAACTTCTGGCAGAGCATTGTGTATAAAGTCATAGTCTTCAAAACCGGTGGAAGTACGATAGTTTACTTCTCCGGAGGTGGTCAGAGCTACATGATCTTTTTTTCGCTGCTTGATGCTCATTTCGTTATTGTTTAATAATTATTTGATATCTTGAGGATTCATCAATAACGAGTTTGACTTCATAATCTATCCTTAACTGTTATTGAGTGTTAGTAATGAATAACAATAACGATTATATCATATAACTGCCGCCGTTGATATGAAAGGTTGCACCGGTCATATGCGGTACTTTTCCTGATGCCAAAAAGGCAACCAGTTCGCCCACTTCATCCGGAGAGGTGATCTCATCAAACGCCATACCTTCGGTCAGATAATCTTCACCGTAAATTTCAATGGAATCCATCGCCATGTCGGTTTTGATGAAGCCGGGTGCAATGGAATAGGCTGAGATATCATCTTTGCCAAAATCCCTGGCAATGCTTTTGGTGAGAGCTACCATTCCTCCCTTGGAAGCGGCATAGGAGGCATATTCTTGGGTATCACCACGATAGGCAGCGCGGGAAGCGATATTAATAAGATAGCCGCCTTCCTCCTTTTTCCATCGGTTTAAGGCCCATTTGGAGAGCAGCGCCGGTGCGCGCAGATTTACTTGCATGGTGTTATCCCAGTTTTGGAGCCATGACTCATCATCCTCCTCGAAATCCACATCCCGAAAAATACCTGCGTTATTGATGAGTACTTTGGGAGCTTCATCTCGTTGGAAGATAGGTTTTAGCTTTGTCTCTACTGCAATTGGATCACTTAAATCCACATGCAGCCCTTCAAAGTCTTCATTTTCGGTAAACTCAGCAGGAAATTCAGAACTGCGAGCCGTACCAATAACTCGTCCGTCTTCTTTCAATAATGATTTAGTAATGCTTTTTCCAATTCCCCGCGATGCGCCAGTGACAAGTGCGTACAATGATACCCTGTTTTTTGGTTGAAATTAGGTGGCTTAATTTAATGTAGCGGAGGTGTTCTTACAAGTTTTTTAGCGATCCACAATAGCTCGTGTCATCCTTGATCTAGTATCAGCGGAAGGGCAAAAAATGCTTTTAATAGGTTAAACCATATAAATAAAGAGCTCTATCCCTAAAGGGTTGAAATGACCCTTGGATAAGCGACTTTAGCCGCGATAGACAGGCACGTTAGAGCACGCCTCACCGTACATCAATTTCTTGACGTGAGGAATAAGTTTCTGAGTTGCATGCAGATAAACACTCTCTGGTACAGGCTTTTCTTTGCTCGAGCAACCTTTTAGAATGACAAACTTATCTTCGTATTCATGCCAGCTGACATCCTCAAGCTTACGTCGATATAATTCAAAAAGCATATCGTCTTCCCTGCCCTTGAAAACCTCTTTAGCATGTGGAGCGAGATGTTGTCCAACAAGCATATAAGCCCATTTGGAAATAATAGCATCCGTGGAGCAGTAAACGCCAACATACTTGCCGTCAAACTGGCTCCAGTCAAAATTTTCAAGCTGATCGCGGAAATCCTCCTCTTTCAAAATCATCCCCTTGAAAAGGAATTGCTTAAGATCCAGGGCCGCCTTTGGCGTCTCGTCGAAATATTTCTGCAGATCGATTGTTACGAGCTTATCGGACTGCTTGATCTTATTTACAATTTCGCCGGATGTATCTGTAGCCATAATTTATATTGAAAACGATTCTCCGCAAGAACAGGTGCGATTAGCATTTGGGTTATGAAAGTGAAATCCCTCGCCGTCTAGCCCTTCCGTGTAGTCGAGCTGAGTTCCGGATAGGTAAAGGAAACTGCGCATATCAACGACAAGTTTGACGCCTTTTTCTTCGAACTCTTGATCTTCCTCTTCGTCGTTCGAGATATCGGTATCAAACTCAAGATCGTATGTCAGTCCCGAACATCCGCCGCTAACGACACCAACACGCAGCTTCGCCTCATCCGGAATCTGTTGCTCTTTCCGGATTTTCTTGATGCGGTCTGCTGCCCTGTCAGTAATTGAAATAGACATAAATCAGAACCTATCTTAGACTGAAACCACTTGGATTTCAGGATCGATTCGTTTCACCATACTTTCGATGGCATAAAGCGTACCGCTCGTGGCTGTGGGACATGTTCCACAAGCACCCTGGTAGTGAACTTTCAGGCGATCGCCGTCAAGCCCCAGGATCTTCAAACCGCCGCCATCAGCTAACAGATACGGACGAACCTGTTCGTCTAACATTTTATTGATTTCCTGCAGACGAGGATCGCTGGTCTCTTGCACCTCTTTCGTAGCATGAACCTCATCATCTTCTTCGATATCGCTTTGAGGTTGTGCTTCTCGGATAGGTGGTGCAAGCTGACGTAGGAGTTCAGACCAAACCGCGTCACCGTCTTGTGTTACGGTCACGTATTTGTCCACATAATAGACGTTGATTACATGATCGATAGCGAAAAGCGACGAGGCTAGTTCGTCACCTTCTGCATCGCTGGCTTTTTCGTATGATTTGGTTACTCCGTTTGTCAGAGGTTCGCCCAACACAAAACGCATCGCATCGGGATTGGGCGTCCGTTCAATTTCTTTGATCTTTGGCATATCGTTGAGGGTAAATACCTTTTTAGGATTTCACTATTTAGAACGAGTTTAAATATAATCTATTATAGCTAAAAGTGTCAATATTGATGAGGTATTTTTAATCGACAAAGAACGTCTTAGCTTCTTTAATACCAGCTACAAGCCGGTCGATATCTTTCTTGTTATTATAGAATGAGATCGATGCACGGGCTGTTGCAGGGATATCGAAGCGTCGCATGGTAGGTTGTGCGCAATGATGCCCCGTGCGGATAGCTATGCCCTGCTGATCAAGAATCGTACCAATATCAGTGGCATGAATATCATCAAATACAAAAGAGAGCACCGAAGCTTTATCTTTGGCGGTACCAATAATTCGCAACCCGTCAATGTTGAGAAGCTCATCGGTTGCATACTCCAGAAGCTCTTGTTCGTACAAGGCAATATTTTTCATGCCGATATCGCTGAGGTAATCAATTGCAGCGCCCAGTCCAATTCCAGCTGCAATAGGTGGTGTTCCGGCCTCAAATTTATGCGGAGTAATATTATAGGTGGTCTCCTCAAATGAGACCTTGTCAATCATATCACCGCCCCCGCGATATGGTGGCATCTCATCGAGATACTTTTTCTTGCCATACAGGATACCAAATCCGGTAGGTCCGCACATTTTATGTGCTGAAAAGGCATAGAAATCAGCATCCAGATCCTGTACATCCACCGCGCTATGCGGAACAGCCTGCGCCCCATCAATCAAGACGGGAATATGGCGTTGGTGGGCAGCTTCTATCATCTTTTTAACGGGATGGACAGTGCCCAGAGCGTTGGAAACATGCCCAATAGCTAGAATAGCCGTGTTCTCATTGAGTAGATCCAGGTATTCATCCCAGATGATTTCACCGTCGTCATTGACGGGGATCACACGTAGTTTAGCATCATGCTTCTCAGCAGCCATCTGCCAAGGCACAATGTTCGCGTGATGCTCAATCTCGGAGATCAATATTTCATCTCCTTGTTCCACGTAGCATTCGCAAAAGCTGTTAGCTACCAGGTTGATAGAATCGGTTGTACCGGTGGTAAAAATAATTTCATCTTTATCCCCGGCGTTAATAAAATCACGGACTTTCTTGCGCGTAGCTTCGTACGAATCCGTCGCCTTCTGGCTCAAAGTATGAATACCCCGGTGAACATTGGAATGCTCGTTCCGATGGTAGTTATCTATGCGATCAGCGACCTGCGAAGGAATTTGACTTGAAGCTGCATTATCAAAGTAAACCAACGGATGGCCTTTGACCTGTTGTTGTAAAACAGGGAAATCCTTACGGATCTTGTCAAAGTCCACTTTTTCCGTTGATATAGATTGTGCAGCTTCAGCCATAAATCATTGTTAGACCGTTAATTCAGAATCGAGCTGACGCTCGGTATATCTGTGTACTTCGTCAACCAAGAGTTCTTGCACTGAATCGACCGTAATATTTTCAATCGTTTCAAGTGCAAAGGCGTAAATCAAAAGCTCGCGTGCCTGTTGTTCGTCGAGCCCACGGCTCTTAAGGTAGAAGAGCTCATCTTCTTCAAGCTGTCCAACGGTAGCACCGTGCGTACAGACAACGTCGTCGGCAAAAATCTCGAGCTGTGGCTTGGTGTTCACTAATCCCTTGCGAGAAAGTAGCAGATTCCGGTTTTCCTGGAAGGAATCAATCTTCTGCGCATCTTTCTGCACATAAATTTTACCATTGAACACCGAGTGCGCCTTGCCATTGATCACACATTTGTGCAACTGGTGACTTTCGGCATGTGAGAAACGATGATCCATCACGGAGTGTGTGTCCGAAACCTGATCGCCATCAATGAGGACAAGTCCGTCAACGGTGAATTCAACCTCCTCATCCATCTGAAAAATACGTGGCTCATTGCGTGAAAGCTTAGCGCCCCGCGTGATGGTATAAGACTCGTAATTAGCGTGCTGAGCAACCGATGCGGCCGTACGAGCAATGTGAATAGCTTCAAAACTATCACGCTGAATCTTGGTGTGCTTGACAAACGACCGGTCTTCGAGGTTCAACTCAACGACCGGCAAATTAAAGTACTTATTGTCACCAAGTCCAATATGATCCTCAACAAGCGTGATCTCGGAATCTTCATCGGCAACTACCACAGTTCGCGAAGTGGTGAAGTAATTTTTGTCGGCATCCGTTTGTATAAATAACAGATGCACCGGTGCTTCTACAGTCACATCCTTTGGGACGTAGATAAACGCACCATCTTCCAGGAAAGCGCTATTAAAGGAAGTAAATACATCATCCTCAAAGTCAGCATGCTTATGCAAATGCTCTTTGAGTTGTTCGTTACCTTCGGCCGCTAAATTAGCGATATTGCCAATAACGACTTCTTCTGGCAGTGCTTTGGTGGAAGAATGCTCCGCTGAAAAGCTGCCGTTAATAAATACTAAGCGAGATTCTTTGCTTTCTGGAAGAAAATGCTCACTAAAATCAGGGACATCCACTTCCAGATTGGAAGCCAGCTCGTAAGAATCTCTATAGAGATCGCGGAGACTGATAAATTTCCAGTCCTCTAGTTTCTTCGTAGGAAACGGAGTGTTACGTACTTCTTCCGCTCCCTTCAGGCGAACCTCGTCAAGGAATTCAGATTCCCCGTTAAGTGAACCTTGGAAGTCCAGTAAATCTTGTAAAAAGGTTTGTTCTGTTTGTTGCTTCACTTTAGCCATCGTAATAATTACTGTTCTCCATTTACTGATACAGATGCAACGTCGGTAAGCCAGTCATAACCTTGTTCTTCAAGCTTGACAGCCAGATCTTTATCTCCTGACTTGGCAATTTTACCGTCGATCATCACATGAACGTGATCCGGCGTAACATAATCCAGGATACGCTGGTAGTGCGTAACCAAGCATACTGCTTTATCTTCGTCAGCTATTTGATTGATACCATTGGCCACTGTTTTCAGGGCATCGATATCCAGGCCTGAGTCTGTTTCATCCAAGAATGAAAGCTTGGGATTCAAGACGGCCATCTGGAAAATCTCGTTGCGCTTTTTCTCACCGCCACTAAATCCGGCGTTGATACTGCGATCGAGAAATTCCTCCTTCATGTCAATCAGGTCGAGTTTGTCCTTGGCATAATCCTCAAACTGCAGCGGATCAAGTTCTTCTCTGCCCTGCTCCCGAGCAATGGTGTTGTAAGCCTGACGCAATAACGTCTTATTGGTTACACCGGGCACTTCCACGGGATACTGGAATGCAAGAAAGACTCCGAGATGAGCGCGTTCTTCTGGCTCGAGCTCGAGAATACTTTCTCCTTCAAACAGGATGTCGCCCTGCGTCACTTCATAAGCCTCGTGACCGGCAACAGCCTTGGAGAGCGTACTCTTGCCGCTTCCATTGGGACCCATAATCGCATGGATTTCGCCTTTGTTAATAGTCAAGTTAACTCCTTTGAGGATTTCCGTTCCATCCTCTTCTACGCAAACATGTAAATCTTTTATTTCTAACACGTTAGATAATTCCTTTTAATGTTAATTTCAGCTTTTAATTTGATTATTGTTAGAAGCTTATCCTACGCTTCCTTCCAGCTTGATACCAAGCAGCTTGTCGGCCTCAACTGCGAATTCCATCGGCAGTTTTTGAAGTACTTCTTTGGCAAAGCCATTGACAATCATCGAAATGGCATCATCTTCATCCATGCCGCGCTGTTGCAGATAAAAAATCTGCTCTTCTCCTACCCGGCTTGTACTGGCTTCATGTTCAACTTTGGCCGTAGGATTGGCGGACTCAATGTATGGAAAGGTATGAGCTCCGCAGGTCTGACCGATAAGCATAGAGTCGCAAACCGAATAATTCTGAGCGCCATCGGCACGCGGACTAATTTTAACGAGTCCACGGTAACTATTGTTGGATTCACCGGCAGAAATACCTTTCGAAATAATCGTGCTCTTGGTGTTCTTGCCAACATGAATCATCTTGGTGCCGGTATCTGCCTGCTGACGCTGGTTGGTGACAGCTACCGAGTAAAATTCACCAGTGGAGTTATCTCCCTGCAAGATTACGCTGGGATACTTCCACGTAATGGCAGAGCCAGTTTCAACCTGTGTCCAGGATATTTTGGAATTGTCTCCGCGGCAGTGTCCTCGTTTGGTCACGAAGTTGAAAATGCCGCCATTCCCCTCTTCATCACCAGAATACCAGTTCTGAATGGTGGAGTATTTGATTTCAGCATCTTCAAGAGCAACCAGCTCCACGACCGCAGCGTGCAGTTGATTTTCTTGATACATCGGAGCAGTACAGCCTTCAAGGTAACTTACCTGGCTGTTGTCTTCGCAGATGATGAGCGTTCGCTCAAACTGGCCCGACTGCATATTATTAATACGGAAATAGGTGGAGAGCTCCATTGGACAAACCGTATCTTCCGGAACGTACACAAATGATCCGTCCGAAAATACCGCAGAGTTCAGTGCTGCATAGAAGTTATCTCCTTTGGGCACAACCGATCCCATATACTGTTTAACCAACTCGGGATGATCTTGAATAGCTTCCGAAATAGAGCAAAATATAACGCCCGCTTCGGCAAGTTTTTCCTTGAATGTGGTAAAAATGGATTCACTGTCAAAGACTGCATCCACAGCAATGCCCTGCAACTGTTTCTGCTCTTCCAGCGGGATACCTAGTTTTTCATAAGTTTCCAGAATTTCTGGATCAACATCATCCAGACTTTCTGGTTTCTTCTTCCCGTCTTTCTTCTTGGTAGAAGAATAGTACTGGATGTTGTCAAAATCAGGGCGATCATATTCGACGTTTGGCCAGTCTGGCTCTTCCATCTCTTTCCACTTTTCAAAAGCTTCCAGACGAAATTCTGTTACCCATTCCGGCTCATCTTTACGACGCGATATTTCCCGAATAATTTCTTCATTTATGCCCGTCGGGAAATCTTCATATTCTACATCAGTGGTAAAGCCATACTTGTACTCACCACCAACCATAGATTCAAGTGCTTCACTTTCACTCATAATTGGTTTACTGCGGTCTATTATTGTTATTTAACAATTCGTATATCAAAACACTACAACAAGATGCTACGTTCCAAAGTGAATTTGGACTAATTCTATTTTAGCAGATCCAAACCTTAGTTGAACACGCCATCTCGGAGCCTCAAATATAAGCAACTTTTGAAGCAACTTAAACTTATTAGCGAAATGAGGAAGTGGTTCATTATTTCCATTTCGCACTCCTAAAATCAGTAACAATTACCCTTGAAACCAATAGATTACACCTATTTACTGAATAGTTTTAGTAGATAGTGCCCTTCTCTTAAAATCGTTTGCTATGCTTTAGTAACGCGATGGCTTTAGTTCTGATTATTCTCAATCCTGAAGGGAGCCAGCTGAATGGTTTCATAGGGCATATTGATATCTGCATCACGAAAGGCATTATAAATTGTTTCCCTGAGTGCATATCGTTCTGCAATGTGTTCCCTCTCATTTTTTATCCAAACCTGTAGCTCGAGCAAAACGTTATAATCGTTAAGTTCTTCAACAACCACCCGTGGAGCTGGGTTATGCATAGCGTTACGATTTTTAGCTATTTCTAGCAATAATTTACGTGCTTTTTCTATATCCTCTTCTACCCCAATTGTTACCTGTAGATTAATACGGATATGAGGGAAATTGGTATAGGAAGTTACTGTTTTATTTACCACATCAAGATTGGGTACAGCTAGCATTTTTCCATCTACCGTAATAATACGAGTAGACCGAAGAGTAATACGATCTACCTTCCCATATTGCCCATCTACTTCTACGAGATCGCCAATTACAAACGGTCGATCAAGAAATATTATGACTCCCGAAATGAGATTAGACAGTGAATCGCGTGCTGCAAACCCAATAGTAAGACCAACAATACCCAGCGAAGCCAGTACGGCCGATGTTTTGATTCCGGCTGAATCCAACGCCGTGACAAAACCAAGAATAAAAATGCCATATTTGACGAGTGAATTGACAAAAACAGTAGTCGTTTCATCAATATTGCTTCTACTGAAAACAGGCTGAAGAACCCATTGAAGCAATTTCCAAAGCAAATAGAAGGCAAAGAAAACAGCAAGAATTACAATGATATTAATTATCCCTGAAGCGAGCAGTGAACCAATGGTTGTAGGATCAAAAACCTCTGACAATCGCGTAGAAATTTCACCTGCTATCTTTTCAAACATATGATATACATCGGATTATTTTAGATTGTACCGGGGTTTTCCCAACTGATTATTCCAACTCGTAATTTACTATTTTTCGCTAAAAATTTTCTCAAGATCTCTACTCTGGCGAATATGTCGCCGGCTGTGTAAAATATTGAAGTAAATCCACTCTACGCGCGTCATGGGACCAAACAGCGGATGGGCAAAACTGCTAATGAGTTCTGTCAGATCCTCTATTTCAACTAGGCTGATCAGGCGCTGTCGGATATCCTGAAGTTTTTTCAGCACACTCTCCTTGTCTTTGGGTTTATCATCCGGGATGATCGGTTCGTTGGCATTCATCCTCAGGTCGTCGTTTAACAAACGCTCTTTAACTTTGCTGATCTTTTGCAAGGGATCGCGATCAGTCGGTTCTGTTTCTCCGGTAAAGAAATGTACGGTTCCGGTTTCTACTTTAATCAGATGCTCGGCAATTTATCCTGCTGTCCAACGACCTTCTTTGGCATGGGTGTTGAAGTACTCTTCAGGAAAATTGGAAATCGTGGTTAAAAGCTCACGCGTACTCTTTTTTAAATCACTGCGAACTACTGACTTTACCATAGCTATACCTCAAAATTACGGTGAATCAACTCCAAGCTATTCATTTCCCATCAATATTGCCACGCAAGCTGCATTTACAATATCCTGCCAGTTACAACCTCGGGACAAATCCATCATCGGTTTGGCCAATCCCTGCAAGATCGGTCCTGTTGCCGTTGCACCGGCCAGTCGCTCAGTGATCTTATAAGCAATATTTCCCGCATCCAGGTTTGGAAAGATAAATACGTTGGCCTTGCCCGCCACTTTTGATGCTGGCGCCTTTCGCTTGGCCACTTCCGGCACAAAGGCCGCATCAAACTGGAATTCGCCATCGATCTGTAGTTTAGGTGCCTTATTCCGGGTTATTTCCAGGGCTTCTGTGACCAACTCCGTGCGTTCGTGTTTAGCACTGCCCTTTGTTGAAAACGACAGCATTGCTACAATGGGCTCTTCCTGGGTCAGAAGTCGATGTGTCCTAGCGGATTCTATTGCGATATCGGCAAGCTGGTTAGCATCGGGATACGGAACCACACCACAATCGGCGTAGGTTAGCACCCTACCCTCTCTGAGTGCCATCAGAAATGTGCTTGAGACGATATCGGTCGTTTTTCGAAGTCCTATGCTGTGTATTGCTGCCCGGATGACTTCGCCCGTTGTGGCTACCGAACCGGCTACACAGCCATCAGCTTTACTAGTGGCCACCAGGCCAGCGCTAAAATATAGCGAATCTCGCAACGCCTCTTCGGCATCCGCTTTGGAGATACCTTTATGTTTGCGACGCTCAAATAGATTATTCACTAATTCATCAGCAAATGAAATAGTATCCAGAGAAATTATTTCTATGGACTTGGGAAGCGTAATACCTTCTTTTTCTGCCTGTTGTCGAATTCGTTTTTCTTTTCCCGTCAATATCACCGAGCAGATCTCCTGATCATCCAAAAAGGAAGCTGCCTTCAGCACCCGTGGATCATCCGTTTCGGGAAGAATAATCGTTTTTTCAAATTTCGTAGCTCGATTACGTATATTTTTAATGATGTTGGTCATATGAGTAAAATAATTGCTAAAATTGCGACTGCTATTCCGCCCCACTGTCTAGTGGTTACGGTATCGGTCCAGATGAGTAGCCCCAGAAAGGTGCCACCCAGCACATTAATTGTATTTACAACAGGGAAAGCAACGGCCCCACTGATTCCATTTAGTGCATAAATTAAGAAGATAGATGAATATAAATTAGGGATGCCAATACTGGCTCCAAGTAGAGCTTCATCCTTTTTTATTAGTGGTCCTTTTCGGATCAGGCAGAGTACCAGCCCGATCACAAAAGCCCCTACAAAGACCATCCCCATAAACATTGATTCGTTCAGGTTGATGCTGAAATCCTCATTATAAATTTTGAGCGAAGCATCGGCAAAGCCGGAGAGCAAGAATATAATTAATAGTAGCCACGAAGCGTCCATTTTCCCAATTTTAACACCGTTTTTCTTCGGTATGAGCAGGATCATCGCTCCAAAAACCAAAAGTACACCAACAATTTTTAAGGGACTCAGAAACTCCCCGTACATCAGTATTGAGATAAGTACGGGCACCAGCAGTGAGAGACGCATGGCGGCGATGGTAATCCCAACGCCGTTGGTATGCACCGATTTGCCATACACCACGAAGTTACCGATAAAAAAGGCACCGACCACGATACAGAACAGCAATAAGTAGAAAGGCATCGAGGCAAGGTTTAGGCTTCCCCCTTCTAACATTCCTACCGAGAAGGCCACGATAAAAGCTACCAAGTAGTTAACGGTGAGCGTATTTAAGGTTCGCAGTTCTCTTACTTCGGTTAGTTTAAGCAGGTGGGCGATTGTCAGGGAGCAAACCGAGCTTAGCAGAAGGTAAACAAAAGCCATTATTGAGAAATCAGATCAATTGAGGTATTGCCAAGCAGCAATGGATCCTGTGGGCGATCATAAAGTCGACGGGCCGTATAAGAAACATTACGTTCCAGGTATTGGTAAATAGCCGATATATTAGTTCTGCGCTGCTGTAGAGCTTTTGCAAAGAAATATGGAAAAATGTAGTGCTTCTTATCTTCCTCTCCTGAGGATACATACAGGCTTGATGGATAATTTAACCGTGTACCCATCAGGACAGAAGCTTGCATGTCGGTGCTTAGTGGAGTGGTATTCGCCTCAATAATACGCTGCGACTGGTTGCCAGAAAACTGATTAGAACCCATTGTGCTGCTAAAGTCAATATCGGCAAGTACAACCGTTTTGTTTGAAGAAAGAGTGGCGATTTGTTCGTAAAGCTTAGTAAGTGAAATAGCAGGATTCTGTTGTCCATCCTCAGCCACCCCCAGAAGCTCGAGTTTGGGCTCGTCAGCCTGGACGTTAACATTTCCATAGCCACTTAAATAAACAAAGAGTTCCGTACTGTCATTAGCCGCAAATCGAATCTCTGAGAGTTGACGATATAAATCTGAGGAGCTCTTTATGTCAGTTATTGAATAAATATTTTGTGGGTTATACCCCAATGCATTTTTAAGATAAGCTTCCATCAGTCGGCCATCCCGATGGGCGTAATTGCGCTCCTCAAATTTACCAGAATAGTTTTCATTGGTCACAATCAGCGCAATCGCATTTGGAGTCGGACCTCTCAGAATGGGAATATTGCTCTCCACATCAATATTGCCAAACGGGACGCGAGGTAGGGTTACAACATCGCTGTCTTGCACAAAGCCTGTTGATCGCCATATTAATTCCGCATCTTCTTTGGGGATATAGTTCTCAGAGATACCATATAGTACCTGATACCAATCTTCATTGTCGGAACTTTTTATTTTAAGCCTGCTGCCTCGCACCAGATCGGCCAAAACATTGTCAGGGTTCTCATTGGGACTGTTACGCAATTCGGTCAATTTTGAAGTAATACGAGCGTAGGGCTGCAAAACTTGTTCGACAGGATAGGAATAATTATAACTCGAATCTTTAAAAGTGACCTCAATATCAATGATCCCTGGGTCTGGACCCGCAAGCTCTAGTTCTTCAAGTTCATTTCCCAATGGGATTTCAAGTTTGCCTGAAAATGTTCGCTGCTCTTTACTAAAGACCACTTTCTCATTATGCCGAACGACTATCGAAGCCAGCGCGCTGGAGTTTTGATCGGTATCCACCGTGTCAACAACTGTAGTTGTACCTGTACTCCGGAGGTACCGTTCTTCCCCAGTGGGCCGTGGATTACCAACAGGTTTCATGTTTAAAAATCCGGATGCTATAAACAGGGCTCCTGCAGCGTTGAGTGCCCAGGATTTCGTAGAGCTCATGCTTGTCAGAGCGTTGCTGTTGGCCAGATAAAAAGACATAGCTGCTCCTCCTAATCCCAGGGTTACGAAACCAGCACGCAGGCGGTAATCCTGAATATTGCGTTGCATAAGCACCCGCTGTGTATATTCGTATTTGTTTTTTGAATATACATCAAGCTTTAGCACTGGGTTTTCTGGAGAGATCTTTCCGGAGGGAACTAAAAAACTTTCTTGTTCTAGCACACGGTAATCAGTTTGATCAACCGCTGCCTTTTCCTCGACAGTCCACCGAGCACTGGTACAGGAGGCTAATACCAATAGAACCAGCCCTAGTGTTATTATGTGATTGAATCGTATCAAAAACATTCCAATTTATAGTGATATAATTGCCCCAATGCCGATAACATTACGGAATGCAAAAGATTTCTTCGAACCAGGATTTGAAAGCCACAATGGCAGATCATAACGTATGGCCACGCCTCGTGATTTTCCAAGATAGTCAGGAATATCAATAGAAAACAGAAAACCTACTCCGGCATCAGAAAGGGTCCGACTTTCTTCAAATTGCGTTAATCCAAGAGAGGTTCCAGCATCAAAAAACAGATACGACCGCAGGTTTACAAAGCCACCGAATATTGGAATTTCGTCAATGGCTTTATCAAGTGGATTGGGATAGTCCAGCTCCAGGTTCAACGAAGACAGAGACGTGTAAATGGGGGCAAGCCCGTTATTTAAGCTTGTGATATCTTGCGAAAGATATCCCCTTAAATTTGGTCCACCTGTTACCTGTATATTGCCTATCTGCATCCAGTTAGGTGGTATAGTTCCCCGTGCCCTGGTTAATCCCTGGTTCATCCAGTAACGGGCCGATCGGATGCTATTAGTAAATAAATATTCAGGTGCGGTATCCTCTGTCGCCAAGCCGGAATACAACCGACTATATAACGTAAAATGCTCCGAAAGTTCGGCTTTTTGTCGGAACGCGATATCAGTACGCAGGAAATGGGAGGCATTGCCAGCAATATTGGCATCAGCAGAAAGAGCAAAGTGATAACGACCGAGCGAATTTTGATTGGTCAGGTCAAAAGTCGCCGAGGCTAGATAAAGCCACTGATCCTGCCAAAGTTGTGGATATAGTACGTACTCGCTGTCAAAACGGTGCTCAGTCCGGAATCCAACAGAAAGCTCCTTGTAGTTCATCTCATTGAAGCCCGTTTGCCAGCGTTTATTGAATGTAATACCGTGTTGCTGGAATCCTGTTCGGAACGAAGTTTCCAATGAAATACTGGCTTCACTGCCAAAATCCGAGATCGCAGGAATGGGTTCAGTAAACTTTAGATAATACGAGACTGGATTTTCTGGAAAATTAGTGGCAAGCCAGACACCGGCATTCAACCTATGTGGTCCATCCCCAAAAGAATTAGGATCTTGTCCCAAAATGCGCCCGCCCACTCGTACTCCATCGACACTGTTGTACCAGACATCGGGTGCGGGCAACAGTTGATAAGATGTAGGGGCTGAGGTTGTATCAGACTGGGCAACGCTTTCTGTTGGCTTGGCTAGTAATGCCAATATTAGCACCAACAGTGCAAAAATGCCGTCTACTAATTTTGAGTTCTTATTATCCAATCGTCTAAAATTTGATTATTTGTGATAAGCGAGTAAGCCAACCGCATCAGGCGCTGTTGCTCCGGCCAGGATATAAAATCATTAATCTCGTCCTTTAATATCCACTGGTAATCAGAGTGTTCGTGATTAAGCCTGATAGATTGATTGGCAGCTAATTTTGCAGCAAATGCCGGAACTTGTTGAATGGTGTCTGTTTTTGGATTGTAAAATTGGTTCAACGAAGGGATAGCCCAAAACAAGTTGGGGATAGCGGAGGTTTCTTCCTCTAGTTCGCGTAATGCAGCCTCATAAGAAGTTTCGGATTTGTTAACCTTGCCGCCGACCATTCGCCATTGACCAGCATAAATTACGTTATCACTTCGCTTCAATACCAAAAACTGTTCCTTGCCATCAACTTCCCGATATGGATACACATCGACAAGGCCGTTCATCTAATCTTCTCCAACTTTCTGTTGAAAGTAATCTAAAGCCATTCTCAAACCTTTCTTGCGATCATATCGGGGCTCCCAGTCTAATTCTTTTTTGGCCCGACTAATATCTGGCTGTCTAACCTGTGGGTCATCTTTTGGCAGTTCCTGGAAGATGATTTCGCTGTTAGAATCGGTCAAATCAATAATCTCTTCAGCAAAATCGAGAATAGTAATTTCTTCTGGATTCCCAATATTTATGGGATCCACATAATCCGACTGTGATGACCTCCACACTCCTTCTACGAGATCATCAACGTACATGAACGAACGTGTTTGGGATCCATCGCCATACACAGTCAGCGGATTATTTTTTAATGCCTGACGCATAAACGTCGGTAGCGCGCGACCATCATGTAGTCGCATTCGCGAACCGTAAGTATTAAATATACGCACGATGCGCGTGTCCACCCGGTGGTAACGGTGGTACGCCATGGTCATTGCCTCGGCAAAACGCTTGGCTTCGTCATAAACCCCGCGGTCGCCGATGGGATTGACGTTGCCCCAGTAATCTTCGGCTTGGGGATGGGTCAATGGATCACCATACACCTCGCTAGTGGAAGCCAACAAAAAACGAGCATTTTTAGCTTTTGCCAATCCCAAAGCTTTATGAGTTCCCAGCGAGCCAACCTTGAGCGTCTGAATGGGCATTTTGAGATAATCAATCGGTGAGGCTGGAGATGCAAAATGTAAAATAAGATCCAGATCACCACTAACATGGATATAATTTGTTACATCATGCTTAATAAATTCAAAGGAATCATTGCCTATCAGATGAGCAATATTATCAGCATTACCTGTTATCAGGTTATCCATACAAATAACCCGATAACCTTCCGACAAATAACGATCGCATAGGTGAGAGCCAAGAAAGCCAGCCCCGCCCGTGATTAAAACTCGTTTTGACACTATAAATTAGTTCCTATTGTGTGTTTTCTTCTATCAGACTTTCCTTGTTGATTCCTACTGATGGCCGTCCCACACTGATGTAAGTGATACCAGCCTTGCGGGCGCGCTCGAGGTCGTAGAGGTTGCGGCCGTCAAAGATCACCGGCTGTTTCATCACGTCATTGAAGTTGTCGACGGTCGGGCGGCGAAACTCGTTCCACTCGGTGCAGATCACCAGCGCGTCGATATTATCGAGGGCCTCCTCCTGCTTGTGGACGAACCTCGTATTGTCCAGCACTTGCTGGGTGGTGGCAGCCTTGAAGGTGCCGATGGCCTCAGGGTCGTAGGCTAGCAGCTTGGCCCCTTGTTTGACTAATTCCTCGGCAATATACAAGGCCGGAGCTTCGCGGATGTCATCGGTCTCGGGTTTAAAACTCAGCCCCCACATCCCAAATGTTTTGCCGGAAAAGTCATCGGTGCCAAAGTAGTTCTCCATCTTGCGGACGATGGAGGTTTTCTGGGATTCGTTCACCTTCATCACCGAGTCCACAATCTTAAAGTCGTAGCCGTGCTGGCCGGCCGTGTGGTGGATGGCCTGCACGTCTTTGGGGAAACAGCTGCCACCGTATCCGATGCCGGCAAACAGGAACCGCTTGCCGATGCGGGAGTCAGTGCCGATCCCGCGGCGAACGTTGTCGACGTTGGCGCCGACCCGCTCGCAGATGTTCGCAATTTCGTTCATAAACGTAATTTTGGTCGCCAGCATCGCATTGGCCGCATATTTGGTCAGCTCAGAGCTGCGCGGGTCCATCACGATAATAGGATTGCCGGAACGCACAAATGGCTCGTAAAGGGTCGTCATAAGGTCGGCCGCGCGGTCACTGTCGGTACCGATCACGACGCGTTCGGGTTTCATAAAGTCATCGACGGCGGCCCCTTCGCGCAAGAATTCGGGGTTGGAAACCACGTCGAACAGCTCCTCGTCGGCCTGCTTAGCTATGGCCTTGCGAACGCGGTTGGCGGTGCCGACCGGTACGGTGGACTTGTTGACAATGACGGTGTAGTCGTCGAGCAGCGGGCCCAACTGGCCGGCTACGGTCATCACCGCGCTGAGGTCGGCTTGCCCGTCGCCGCCCGGTGGGGTCGGCAGGCACAAAAAGACGATATCGGCCTCGCGGACCGCCCGATCCATGTCAGTGGTAAATGACAGCCGTTCTTCCCGCCGGCACCGTTTGAAGATCGGCTCCAGGCCGGGTTCGTAAATCGGGATGTTGCCTTCGCGGAGCTGGGCGACTTTCTGCTCATCAATGTCTACGCACGTAACATCGTTGCCGGAGTCGGCGAAACAGGTCCCGCTGACCAGCCCCACATATCCGGTGCCTATAACTGCTAACTTCATTTGATTACCGTTCAATTTTTTTGACTTCTAATTTTAATGTACCAGCCGGGACATCCACTTCTACAACCTCTCCTTGTTCAGAGCCGAGAATGGCTTGTCCAATAGGAGAATCAACAGAGATTTTATTCTCCTTAAAATCAGCCTCATCTTTCGAGACCAAAGTATATTTCACTTCTTTTTCAACAGTGTGATTGTAAATAGTAACCGTTGAGAGCAAATATGCTTTATCGGTGTTAATGTCCTCTTCATCCAGAATTCGGGCATTGGCCAAGGCATTTTCCAGTTCAGCAATGCGCTTCTCCAGCATTCCTTGTGCTTCTTTAGCCGCATCATATTCGGCATTTTCACTTAAATCGCCTTTTGCCCTGGCCTCAGCAATTTCTTCGGCAATTTCTCTTCTGCCACGACCTTTTAAATCTTCTAGCTCGGCCTCTAACTTCTCATAACCTTCACGTGACAAATAATTCTTTTCCACGGTACTTCGGGTTTAATTCAAAATCTACTGCACACAAAAAACAAATGTCAGCCAAATAGCTGACATAGTGTTGTTTAGAAAACGCCATAAAATACCATGATTAAACTTCTGTTACCAAATATAAATTGGAGAGTTCCCATTAAAGTCAACGACTCATATAGTTTCATATCGATTAGGCATGAAACTATTTCTCGTCTTTACATTTTGATGGCCATCATACAAGATAGTTGTATGACATAAACTTAATGCCAAATCTAAATTTCTTATCTTTAAGAGGTTAATGTATAACTGTCCAACCAAAGATTGATGGAAAAACTGAGCACCAAAGAAATCCTTAAACAAAACCTTGATCGTTCGGTACCAAAACGATTGGGAGAGCTAAAAATTCTGCTTCACAATGTGCGGAGTATGCATAATGTGGGCGCTGCTTTCCGGAGTGCTGATGCGTTTGGCATTGATGAAATCCTGATTTCAGGCTTTACGCCCCACCCTCCTCGGCCTGAGATCTCCAAAACTGCTATTGGCGCGGAAAAACATGTAGAGTGGGATAAGATATCTGATTTTGAGAACGATCTCTCTAATTTAAAGAAATCAGGTTATCGATTAGTTGGACTGGAGCAAACTACCGAAAGTGTTCTTTTGCCAAATTATCGACTATCGAAAGATCAAAAAATTTGTCTTGTATTTGGCAATGAGGTCACTGGTGTAGATGAAGAAATCCTTCCTTATATTGATGACTTTGTTGAAATTCCCCAGTACGGCCACAAGCACTCACTGAATGTTTCTGTTACGGTTGGAGTGGCCCTCTACGCTTTCCTGGAAAAATACTGGTGAGCAAACTCAGTGTGAATCAGGACCTTTTTATAAATAAGTCTGAATTTTTCTTAGCTTGGCAATTAACAATAAGGATATTCTTTATTGCTAATATAGTTTGCCTCTCTTTACACATGAATGACTTAGCAAAAACGGCGGAGTGATATGGAAAATATAACCAAAGTTGACGACGAAAATTTTTGTGGTTATTGGGTTCGCATCCAACGTGACCACCGAAGAGTAAGTAAACGATTTCGACGCAGGAATTATGAGAGTTGGGAAGAAGCCAAAGACGCAGCAATAGAATTTCGTGACCAGTGGCTTGCCGATTGGAAGGCGACAGCTCGCAATGCAGATGAGAAAATACAGTATAAAAACAGTGTTACGGGTGTGCTGGGTGTTCATCTAACGACAGGTAGTGATGGGGATGCACTGGCTGTCAGCTATAAAGATGAAGACGGCAATCAAAAGATCAAGAACTTCTGGGTCGGAAGTCGTGATAAGAAAGATTACCAAAAATGCTATGACAAGGCGATGGAAAAGGCCAAAAAATTTCGGGATAAGGTCAATATGAAACGCTTTGGGGTGCGATGGATTAACTATAAAAAAAGAAAGGGACTGCTATAGTTGTTTTTAAGTAGTATCCCCCTGCCCTAATAAAAAGGGGACATAGGATCTACATCCTAACAGGAGGATAAAACTCAGATCAATTTTAGAAGTTTAATACCCATCTGAACATCAGGGTATAACCACCGTCTTGCCTCGTGAGTGTAACGATTCGATATCCTTCAGCGCCTGATCGGTTTCTTCCAGTGAATAGGTTTTGGATACCGGTACCCTAATCTTATCATCATCCACCATCTCCCGGATATGATTAAGTTGTTTAGCATTTGGCTCCACAAAAACATACTGGAATTGGATATCATCCGGGCGTTTAGGGTCGCTGTTAGTGATTGATATCAGCTGTCCACCGCTCTTGAGCGTATCAATACTCTGCTGGAGGGAGTCGCCACGAGAGCAGTGCAAAATAAAGTCAATGCCTTCCGGAGCTATTTCGCGAACCGCATTGCCTACGTTTCCGGCCGAATAATCAATGGTTTCCTCCGCCCCCAGTTTTGTCATATAATCTTGATTGTTTTCACCGGCTACGGCAATTACGGATGCACCAACTGCTTTTGCCATCTGAATGGCTAAGGTGCCCACGCCACCAGATCCACCTAATACTAGTAATGTTTGCCCTTTTTGCAGATTACCAAACTGAAACAGCGACTGATAAGCCGTTAATCCAACCAACGGAATCCCTGCCGCCTCTTCAATGCTTATCGACTGAGGTTTTTGAGATAAGTAGCTTTCGGGTATAGCAACATATTCAGCAAAAGTACCGTGTTCAACTACCGGTCGCCGTGCATAGGCATACACTTCATCGCCTTCGTCAAAGCGACGAGCCGAATAGCCCCGTTCCTTGACCACTCCGGCCATATCCCATCCAGGAATGGCTGGGAACTCAGTGGGAATTACTTCATTAAGCATCCCACGTGCTACAGCGGCATCCACGGGATTTACACCGGCGGCTTCCACTTTAACAAGCACTTCTCCTTCTCCTTCTCCTAGCTCGGGTCGATCAAAAGTTCCAGTCTTTATCTGATTTAGATCTCCAAACTCATCGAAATAAGCAGCATTCATCTGTTCACTCATATAAGTGTCTATCCTTAAATATTTGTTTTAATATCGGGTGGAATAACGTCTTGAACCTTAATAGCGTTCAATGTTTTAATAGGATCTGCTCAAAACCCCTATCCAGAGTTTTGATGATTTTTCCATCTTCTACAAGTAGTCATAGATATCGGTAATCATTGCAAATCTGCCCAATACCGTATTGTCATTTTAAGCCGGATACTCTTATTTTCGTTTTCAGCAAATTAAACCATTAAAATTATATTCATGTCCAAACGTACGCTTGTCACTTCTGCGCTACCTTATGCTAACGGTCCCATCCACTTAGGGCATCTGGCCGGTGCGTATCTGCCGGCAGATTTATATGTCCGCTATAAACGTCTCACCGACGAAGACGTCATTCATATTTGCGGATCGGATGAGCATGGTGTCCCCATTACTATTGCTGCTGAGAAAAAAGGCGTGAGTCCACAGGATATCGTGGATACGTTTCACGAGCAGAACAAGCAGATATTTGAAGATTTTGGTATTGATTTCGACTATTACGGACGCACAAGTTCTTCCACCCATCATAAAACCTCGCAAGAGTTTTTTACCAAGCTCTATGAGGATGGCGTGTTTGTGCAGAAAACAGAGGAACAGCTCTATGATCCCGAAGCAGAGATGTTCCTGCCCGACCGCTATGTCCGTGGCACCTGTCCAAATTGTGGGTACGAAGATGCCTACGGCGACCAGTGTGAAAGCTGCGGGACCTCCCTTTCCCCTACCGAGCTGATCGATCCCAAAAGTGCCATTACCGGTGATACCCCAGAGACCAAGAAAACCACACACTGGTATCTACCACTGGGTGATTTTCAAGAACGTCTCGAAAAATGGCTTGATACCCGCGAAAACTGGAAACCAAATGTAGCCGGACAGGTTAAAAGCTGGCTCAATGATGGGCTAAAAGACCGAGCAGTAACGCGCGATCTCACATGGGGAGTGCCCGTTCCGCTTGATGATGCCGAAGGTAAAGTCTTGTATGTATGGTTCGACGCACCAATTGGCTATATCTCGGCCACCAAAGAATGGGCTGAACAACAAGAGGATCCTGAGCGCTGGAAAACCTACTGGCAGGATGAGGACACCGACCTCATTCACTTCATTGGCAAAGATAATATTGTATTTCACTGCATTATGTTCCCCGCCACGTTGATGGCACACGGCGATTACGTACTTCCGAAAAACGTGCCGGCCAATGAATTCCTCAATCTTGAAGGCAAGAAACTTTCTACCTCACGTGGCTGGGCCGTCTGGCTTGATGAATATCTCGAGGATTTTGAGCCCGATTTGTTGCGCTATGTGCTAGGTACTATTCTACCAGAGACCAAAGATTCCGATTTTTCATGGGAATACTTCCAAAATAAGGTGAACAGCGAGCTGGCCGACGTATTGGGCAATTTCGTCTATCGTACCACTTCATTTACCGAAAATTATTTCGATGGCACAGTGCCAGAGCTGACTAACCCTACGGATAAAGACCGCGAAACACTAGCGCAGATCACTGCTCAAAAAGAAAAAATAAGTACTGCTTATGAAGAGTTTAAACTTCGTGAGGCTATTTCAGAAACGATGAATCTGGCCCGAATAGGCAATAAATACTTTACCGAGATGGAGCCGTGGCAAACGCGCAAAGACGACCGCGAAACCTGTGGCAATACCCTGCATGTTTGCCTGCAGATTACGGCAGCTCTGAGTATCCTGTTTGATCCTATCCTGCCCAACAAGATGGCGGAGCTTCGGGATGAGCTTAATATTGCTGACAAGCCCGACTGGGGTGAAGTCTCAGATAGTATCCTTGATAGTGGTTCTTCTATTAATAAAGGGGCTATTCTCTTTGAAAAGATTGAGGATGAAGTTGTGGAAGAACAGCTACAAAAGCTGCGTGATCGTGCCAATGAGCAGACAGAGGAGCCTGACCATGAGCCGATTAAAGAAAACATGCAGTTCGAGGATTTTATGAAGATGGATCTGCGAGCCGGCAAAATTGTAAGTGCTTCTCATATCGAAAATGCCAATAAACTGTTGAAACTAGAAGTAGATCTGGGATTTGAACAACGTACTATCGTTTCAGGCATTTCTAATGACTTTGATCCTGAAAAAGTGGTGGGACAGAACGTTTGTGTGGTAGCTAACCTGGCTCCCAAGAAGCTGATGGGTATTGAAAGCAACGGCATGATTCTGATGGCTGAAGAAGAGGATGGTGCTCTCAAGTTTGTGGAAACCGATGCCAAGCCGGGCAGCCCTATCACATAATCACTTAGACACTTAATACACTAGACATACATTCGAATACCCTTAGTGTATCAATTGGAGAATTGCCCTTAACATTTTTTCAAAAATTCTATTTGTAAGTGATGTTCTTGCATTACATTTTAAGACAAAATTTGGATTGATCTGTATCAGCGAAAAGAATCTTAATTAAAAGAATAAAGCATTGGCACAGACAGACACGGCAACAAGGGGTAACTGGAACTCAAAATTGGGATTTATCTTGGCTGCTGCTGGGTCTGCAGTCGGACTCGGGAATATTTGGCGCTTTCCTACTGAGGCTGCATCCAATGGGGGCGGTGCTTTTTTGATTATCTATCTGATTTGCTGCTTCCTTATCGGATTTCCTGTGATGATGGCAGAAATCAGTATGGGTCGCAAAACAGGTAAAAATCCTGTAGGCGCTTTTAAAGCGTTGAGTTCCAACAAGTTTTATCCACTTATTGGTATGTGGGGCGTGTTGTGCGGTGTGATGATCCTTTCTTTTTATACGGTTGTAGCCGGGTGGACTGTCAGCTATGTTCTTGAAGAAATACTTTTTTTTGCAGGTAATCCCGAATGGGCAACCTGGATTGGTAATACCGGCAATGGCTGGCTCAATGCTATTTTTTCAGTAGCATTTATGTCGGCCACTGTCTCTATTATTATGGGAGGGGTAAGTGACGGTATTGAACGTGCTACTAAAACATTAATGCCACTTCTGTTTGTGATCTTAATTGTACTCATTGGTTATGTTGTCATGCAACCCGGAAGTGGTAAAGGGCTGGCAACTTATCTGAGACCCGACTTTTCGATGGTTACTCCGGCCCTGATTTTCGATGCCATGGGACAGGCCTTCTTCTCACTATCACTGGGGATGGGCGCCTTGATAACGTACGGATCCTACCTGAGTAAAAAAGAAAATGTGCCACAGGCTGCCGCATTGGTGACCACTACTGATACTATTGTGGCCTTCCTTGCAGGACTACTTATTATCCCCACCATGTATATGGCCCAGGCTCAGGGAATTACGATTTTTAATGCTAGTGGTGATCTTATAGCTGGCCCTGCGCTCATTTTCCAAGTCCTTCCCTCCCTCTTTCATGAACTAGGGGGGCTCTGGGGGGCAATGTTAGGCATCACCTTTTTCGTCTTACTTAGCGTAGCTGCACTCACGTCGACAATTTCTCTACTTGAAGTACCTGTGTCCTACGCCATCGATGAATTTCAGATCAAGCGTAAAAAAGCAGCAATGTATATCGGACTTGGAATTTTGGCGGTCTCGCTTGTTATCTCCTTTCAAACTTCACTCATTGGGGTACTGGATACTATTTTCAGCCAAATTGGCTTGCCACTGGGCGGTATTCTTATTTGCCTGTTCTTAAGTTATGAGTGGAAAGTGCAAAATGCTTTTGAAGAGCTTGATACCGGCAATCCCGGTTTCAGTCAAAGTCTGGTTGGTAAAGTGTGGAAAGTTATGGTGATGATCGTCTGTCCCATTGTCATTTTATACAATTTGCTTAGTCCATACCTCTAAACTTTTTTCTGCTTGTTATCCTTCATCCGACATGGTATTTTTGTGCCACTAAATTTGAAGATTATTAAAGACATTTATGGCGAAAGTTTCTACATCTGAATTTCGAACTGGGATGGTGATCAGAATTGAGAATGATCTCTATTCTATCGTTGACTACCAACATGTAAAACCCGGCAAGGGCGGCGCTTTTCTTCGGACAAAGCTCAAAGGGGTCGTTAACGACAAGAATATTGAGAAAAAATTCCGCTCAGGCGAAGATGTTGAGGAAATTCGGGTTGAACATCAGCCCTATCAGTACCTCTATAAAGATGGTGGACTGTATTATTTCATGCATCAGGAAACCTATCGCCAACTGCCTGTTGATGAGGACAATGTCAAGAAAGCAGAATTTCTTGCCGAAGGACAAGAATGCACGCTCGTCATTAATGTAGAAGATGAGCAAGTATTGTATGCCTATCCCCCTGATCAGATTGTGGCTAAGGTTGCTGATACGCGTCCTGGTCTCAAAGGTGATACGGCTCAGGGCGGCAGTAAACCTGCTACACTAGAATCGGGTGCTACTATTCAGGTTCCCTTATTTATCGACATTGGCGAAGAAATAAAAGTGGATACCCGCACTTCGGAATACATTGAACGTGTAACATCTAACTAATTATTTATCATGGATTTAGAAGTTATAAAAAACCTCTTGGACCTCATTGCTGAAAGCGAAGTCAATGAAGTGTCTATCGAGGAAGGTGATTTTAAAATTAAGGTTAAAAAGAAACCGGACGTTGAACAGCAATCGGCTCCACAAATGCCGGTACAATATCAGATGCCGGCTCAGCCGCAGCAAGCAGCACCCCAGCAACAGCCTGCTCAACAACCGGCACAGACCGCACAATCAGGTGGGGACGACTCTGCAGATCAGGAGGAATCTCAGCCTTCTGGTGATGTTGTCAAATCGCCTATTGTGGGTACATTTTACCGGTCACCTTCTCCGGATGACGATGCCTTCGTATCTGTGGGTGATCAGGTTGAAAAAGGTCAGACGTTATGCATCGTCGAAGCCATGAAAATAATGAATGAAATTGAATCTGAGTACTCCGGTGAAGTCAAGAAAATTCTTGTTGACAATGAGGAACCGGTAGAATACGATCAACCCCTATTTATCATCGGGTAAAGGAGACAACTTATTCATGTTTAATAAAATTCTTATCGCCAACCGCGGCGAAATCGCACTTCGTATTATTCGTACATGCAAAGAAATGGATATTCCCACGGTTGCGGTATATTCTACCGCAGACGAGGATAGCCTGCACGTGAAATTTGCCGACGAGGCGGTCTGTATTGGTCCGCCCCCCAGCAAAGAAAGCTATCTAAAGATTCCCAATATTATGGCAGCAGCCGAGATTACCAATGCTGATGCCATCCACCCGGGCTATGGATTCCTTTCCGAAAAGGCCGAATTCAGCCGAATTTGTGCTGAGCATGACCTTAAATTTATTGGCCCATCCCCTGAAGCTATCGACGCAATGGGGAATAAATCGATGGCCAAAGAAACCATGGAAGACAGTGGTGTTCCCACGGTACCAGGTAGCGAGGGCGTGGTTGAAAGCCTTGAAGAGGCCCGCAAAATCTGTAATGACATTGGCTATCCCTGTATCATTAAGGCATCATCCGGTGGCGGTGGACGTGGCATGCGCGTGGTCCAGGAAGAAGCCAATCTGAAGCAGGCCTACAGCATGTGTAAGACTGAGGCCGAGACAGCTTTTGACGATCCGGATGTGTATATCGAAAAATTTGTCGCGGATCCGCATCATGTCGAAATACAGATTTTGGGCGACCAGCACGGCAATGCTATCCATATGGGAGAACGCGATTGTTCGTTACAACGACGCCACCAAAAGATTTTGGAGGAGTCCCCCTCTCCCCTGATGACACCAGAGCTCCGCGAAGAGATGGGGCAAGCCGCCATTAATGCGGCGCTGGCTGTAGACTATGAAGGTGCCGGCACGGTGGAGTTCTTGGTCGACAAGGACAAAAATTTCTACTTCATGGAGATGAACACCCGCATACAAGTAGAACACCCGGTGACTGAAGAGATCACTAATTATGATCTTGTTGCTGAGCAAATCAAAGCAGCGGCTGGTCAGGAAATCGAAGACAAGGAACTGAAGATGCGGGGACATGCCATTGAATGTCGTATTAACGCTGAGGATCCCGCACACAACTTCCGCCCCTCGGCTGGTACTATCAATGTATTCCATACACCGGGCGGCCATAGTGTTCGTGTTGACACGCACGCTTATGCAGGATATCGCATTCCGCCGCATTACGACTCGATGATCGGCAAGCTTATTGTGAGCGCACCAACCAGAAAAGAAGCTATAAAACGCATGAAGCGGTCGCTTGAAGAGTTTATCATTGAAGGGATTAAAACAACTATTCCCTATCATATCCAGCTAATGGAGGATGAGAATTTCAAGAAGGGTACCTTCAATACCAAATACCTCGAGAATTTTGAATTCAATCCCGAAAACTGATTAGAACATTTTTGTTATGAGCAATCCCACAGATTTGAAGTACACAAAAGAACATGAATGGATCCGGGACAATGGTGACGGTACAGCCACCGTGGGCGTGACCGATTTTGCCCAGAGCGAGCTTGGAGATATTGTGTTTGTAGAACTTGAGCCGGAAGGCTTTGAATTTGACCAAGATGAGGTTTTTGGAACGGTTGAGGCAGTCAAGACCGTTTCTGAGCTCTTTGCCCCTGTAGCCGGTGAAATCGTTGAGATTAATGACAAATTAGAGATGGAACCGGAACTGGTCAATGATGATCCCTATGGTGACGGATGGATGGTTAAAATATCGATGAGCGATGAATCGCAACTCGATGACTTAATGTCATCGGATGAATACGATGAAGTAATAGCCTAAATGAACCGGCACCCATTTTCGGGTGCCATTTTTCTTTACACCTTTTCTGCCTTTATGCAACACCGACCGACCGATTGGATACTCATTCTCGATTTTGGATCTCAATATACGCAGTTAATTGCCCGACGGGTTCGCGAACTCAATATCTATTGCGAGATCCATCCTTTTAATAAAAATCTGAGTAGCTTTTCTGATAATCCTCCCAAGGGTATCATATTATCTGGAGGTCCCAGCAGTGTAAACGACGAAGAAGCTCCAGCACTTAATGAGGATATTTTTGACTGGAATGTACCTGTCCTCGGCATTTGCTACGGCTTGCAGATTTTAGCTCATCAAGAGATTCCCGGCAGCGTTGAACAGGCAGAGCGACGTGAATTTGGACGCTCCGAACTCATCGTGGATAATGCCGCTGACCTGTTCAAAGAAATCCCACAGGAATCCGTTGTGTGGATGAGTCATGCTGATCATATCAAGGAACTAGCAGATGATTATGAAATTATTGCTCATACCGATAACGCGCAGGTAGCTGCTGTACGGCATAAAAATAAGCCGATTTTTGGGGTCCAATTTCACCCCGAAGTGGTCCACACAGTGTATGGAGCACAGATTCTAAAAAATTACGTGCGTTCAATTTGTGGCTTAGAAGGCACTTGGACGGCCAAATCTTTTATTGAATCCACCATTAAAGAGATCCGCGAAAAAGTGGGGAATGACCGCGTTATTTGTGGCCTCAGCGGCGGTGTGGATTCTACCGTAGTGGCAACACTGGTGCACGAGGCGATTGGTGATCAGCTGCAATGTATCTTTGTGGACAATGGAGTGTTGCGCAAAAACGAGTTTAATGACGTGCTGGATGTGTATGAAGATCAGCTACATCTGCCCGTAAAAGGTATTGATGCTAGCCAAAAGTTTCTGGAGCGTCTGAAAGGGGTTATTGATCCCGAAAAAAAACGTACCATCATTGGTGAAACATTCATCGAGGTGTTTGATGATGCTATTTCCCATGACAATTCCTACAAATATCTGGCGCAGGGTACCCTCTATCCCGATGTCATTGAGAGTATCTCTTTTAAAGGACCATCAGCTACGATCAAATCGCACCACAATGTAGGTGGGCTGCCCGAGGAAATGAACTTGGATCTTATTGAGCCTGTTCGCGAACTATTTAAAGACGAAGTCCGCAATGTGGGACGCGAGCTGGGCATCCCCGAACATTTTATTAAGCGACACCCCTTCCCCGGTCCCGGATTGGCTATTCGCATTCTATCAGACGTAGATGAAGAGAAGCTGGAAATGGTTCGTGAAGCTGATGATATTTTTATCAGCGAATTGCGAAAAAATGATCTTTACGACGAAGTCTGGCAGGCGCTTGCTGTGTTACTTCCAGTACAAAGTGTAGGCGTCATGGGCGATGAACGTACGTATGAATTTACCGCCGGCCTGCGAGCTGTCACCAGCGTTGATGGCATGACGGCCGACTGGGCGCATCTTCCGCAGCCGTTTCTTGCCCATGTTTCTAACCGTATTATCAACGAAGTAAGAGGCATTAATCGAGTGGTTTATGATATAAGCTCAAAACCTCCCTCAACCATTGAATGGGAATAAGTTAGAGAACATTTTTTCATAAGAGTAGTTAGTACTAACGAACCCTTTCTGTAAATAGATTTTAATGTATGAGGCTTTCTAGAAAATTTTTCATTTCCATTTTTACCCTGCTTTTTTTGTCGTTGGCAACCCAACAGCTAAGTGCTCAGTCATTTGATGAAGGACTTAAGCTGTACAAACAGGGTAAATATTCTCAAGCGGTAAATATTTTTAACCAAATCAATTCTGAGAAGGCGAAACTGTTCTCGGGTAAGGCTTATTTTGGGATGGGGCAATACCTTACCGCAAAATCGTATTTGGGACAGGTGTCCAAGCAGGCTTCAACTGACCTGTATTTAGAGGCCCAATACACCCTGGCTTTGTCGGATTTTCAGCTTGGTTTGTTTGGAAATGCGTTGAACCGATTGTACCGGATGAAGCAGCAGGAGGTAAAAACACAAGTTGTTACTGATGGAATTCAGTTGTATAAGGATATTACGAACTATTTAACTCTAAACCAGCGCAAGAAGGCCTTCCAGGAAGCGGAATACCCCCAGATCAAATATGATCTTGTAGATGCGTCCTTTGGCTCTGTCCCCTATCCGGTAGCAAAAACGTTGTATTCACAACTTGTCAAGTCAAAAGTGGACACTACCGGGGAAGCTATGCAGAATTTGTCAAAAGTAATCAGCGACTCGTTGAATTACGCTGTGAAGATGGCTTATGGTAACCAGCTGCGTGCGCCAGAAGGTATTACGTACAACATAGGCGCTGCTCTGCCCACCTATAAAACGGATGCCCCAGAATTCGATGTGTCGCAGGGCTTGTACTTCGGTTATGTGTTAGCGGCCGAAGAATTTAATCAGCAACATTCCGATAAGAAAGCATTCATCCGTTACGAAAATACCGGAGCGAAGATGGATTCAGCGGGCTATGCCATGACAAACCTGGCCTGGAATTACAATGCTGATGCTGTACTGGGTCCCCTCTTTTCTGAACCGGCACAACGAATGGCGGACTTGGCTGAGCAGTACCAAATTCCGATGATTGCCCCGCTGGCCAACTCTGATACGTTGAATATTGATAATCCATATGTGTACCAGGCAAACCCCACATTTACCTCTCATGGACGCAGGATGGCTGAATATGCCGTCAATAAGCTTAATATGGATACACTTGCAGTTTTGGTTGATAGTAAATCACTGGGCAAAGCTTCCGCATATGCTTTCCGTGACCGAGCCGAGAAACTAGGAGCGAAGGTAGTTCACTTTTTTTCGGATAACCTTGAATCCAAGGGTTATGAGCTAACGGATTACACGAAGTATTTTACTTCTGATTCTGCAAAAATCGATAGTCTTGGAAATTATCATCATCTGGACGCGGTGTATGCCCCTTTTACCGGACAGCCCGCCTCTACCCTTGCTGAACTTCTACTGGTTGAACTAAAAGCCATGGATAGTAAGGTGTCAGTACTCGGCTCCCAGGAATGGGGTAACTTCGAAATTCCTGAAACGCAGAAAGCGGGTCGGAATATTTATTTTTCTGAGAGCTATTACATCGACAAGAAAAGCCCGAAGGTTAAACAGTTTAAAGAGCGATTTAAACGCCGCTTTGAAATGGAACCAAACCGATTTGCAATGATTGGTTATGATGCGGCCTCATTTCTGTTGAAAACCCTGGACCGTATCAATAATTCGGCCCTGCTTAAAGATGCCTTGCGTAATCAGCCCAAATATGAAGGACTCATTGGCAACATTAACTTCGGTGGAACACATATCAATCGAGAGGTTAAAATATTTAAAATAACTGGAGAAGGCATTCAACCGGTGCTTTCGCAACAGTAGCTATTCTGAATTTCGTTGACGTTCCTTCTTGATTTGATATTGTTTTTGTAGCCAGCGGCGCCATTTTTCACTCTTCCGTTTGTGTTCTTCAAAGGTCTCCGAAAAAGCATGGCTGCCATCGGGACTTGCAACCATGTATAAATAATCGTGTTTGGCAGGATAGAGTGCTGCTTTGATGGAACTCAAACTGGGATTTGTGATGGGCCCCGGTGGCAATCCACGATGCAGATAGGTGTTATAGGGATGATCAACACGATAATCTTCATACAGAAGCCTTCGCCGCTCTCCTACCGCAAAGTTAACTGTTGGATCGGCTTGCAGGCGCATGCCACGTTCTAACCGGTTCCAATATAATCCACTAATAACCGGCTTTTCATTATTGTTATTAGCCTCCCATTCCACAATTGAGGCAAGGGTCACAATTTCATTGACGGTATGATCAAGTTTTTCAAAACGGTTTTGGTGCGCACTGACAACTGATTTATCAAATTCTTTCAAGATACGCTTGAAAAAAGCTTTAGGTGTGGTGGTCCAGTACACGGAATAAGTATTGGGGAATAATCGGCCAATCACCTCTTTGGGTTTTATGTTAACCTCCGAAAGAAAACTGCTATCGGTGATGGTCTGATGAAATGACAGCGAATCGAACTGCAGATTGTTTGCAATAGATTGAACAATAAGAGGTTTCGTCTTGCCAGGAAGAATGGTTACAGAAACAGGATCCTGAATTCCACGTGCAAGTTTTGACAGGAATTGATCGTAAGAAAATCCGTCACCGACCAAGTAATGCCCCTCCCTGAATCGCCGCCAGCCAAATATTTGCGCTGCCCATCGAAATTCTTCTGGATTACGAACCAGGCTTGAGTCTGCCAAGATGTTTGTTAATTCGCTAAGGTCGGTGCGTTTTTCCAGATATAAGTGAACAGGCTTATCGTCCGCTGAAACAGCCTGTTCATTATATTGTCGCGACCAGCGTGATTCTGCAACTAAGAATGTAGTCAGAAAAAGTAACAGTACTCCAAGGATCAATTCATCACTCGAGAGTATTTTAAACGGAGTACGCAAAACAGCCAGTATCTATCGATTTTGAAGCTTGGAAAGTAGACGGAGCATCTCGAGGTACAACCAGACCAGCGTCACAATAAGGCCAAATGAGGTGTACCACTCAAAGTATTTTGGCGCATTGGCCTCGGCGCCACGCTCAATCATGTCAAAATCCAGTACCAGGTTCAGCGCTGCCACACCTACAATAATTAAACTAAAGCCGATCCCCATGAGTCCGTCGCCATGTATCAGGCTCAGATTAATACCAAAAAAACTTAGAATAAAGCTGGCAACATAGACGAGTGCAATACCACCGGTGGCAGCAACAACGCCCATCCGAAAACGTTTAGTAACTTGTATCCAGCCGGATCGATAGGCCAGCAGCATCACCGCAAAGGTGCCAAGGGTAAGCATTACCGCATTATACACGATACCGCTGTAGGCACCTTCGTACATGACAGAAACGCCACCTAGCATCAACCCTTCGAGTGCAGCATACAGTGGCGCTGTTACCGGCGACCACTCTTTTTTAAACACCGTAACCATTGCCACAATAAAACCGCCAATGGCTCCACCCCAAATAAATAGTTGTGACGGCTGATACCAGCTTATTGAGGCACCAATCATCAGGATAAAAAAGAGGATGCCTGTCTTATTGATGGTGCCGCTGACCGTCATGGCTCCCTCTTGGGAAGCCGATCGTTCGAGATTCTGAAATGTTTTTTCGCTTAGTGTTGGATTACCTGATCTCATAGCCGTTGTTCAATTAAAATTATGGTGGTTAATATACTACCTCACCGCTAGGAATAACAACATTCGCGACAAAAAATTTTCTTTGTCAATACTGTAACATTTTGCGAATAGTATCGTAGGGCATTATGGAAGAGCAACAGTTTGGAAGCTACTTTAGCTCCAAATGCCCTAAAGAAAAAGCTCCCAGCCTTGATCGGTTGGGAGCTTTTATTTTTTATCCTATCTAAGTTCGAGCAGGCACAAAGTAACTCTGGATTACAACACCCTGATGGCTCAAAATCATTCTCATCTAGTACTAGAAGGTAGGATTAAATCGCAGCCAGAAAACCGGTGCTCGGTCAATATTGTTGAGGTCCCACGCCAGTTCACAGCGTATCAGACTAGATCCTATTCCAATGCCACCGTTATGCTTTAGATCATCAAAGTTAAACCGATCAAAGCCCGACAGTGGCCCGGCAGATTCTAAGAGATCGGGATCAAAATCTGTCCAGCCAGAATCGAGGAAAAGCGTAAAGTAGAAGTCGTCAAAGTCAATCCAGTTGCCGGAGCTGTGCATTGGACTACCAAACTGCAATTCTGCGTTGCTTAGCAGCATTTGATTGCCCGGTCCCATCGACTTGAATGGCAGTGCACGCATGGTTCCCACCCCGCCCAGGTACAGCTGTTTAAAACGCGGGGCCTCCCCTGTGATGCTCGACATGCGAAGCCGATACTTTAGGACACCGCCGGGTTCAAAGTTGAGGTATGAAATCAGCTCAGTTGTATATTTGGAGTAATCAAAATCAGAGGAGCGGCCAATACCCGGATCAGCGAACTCTGCCTGGCCGTTTAAAGCGAAGGTGAAATTTCTCGACAATACCAACCGTTTGGGATTGAAGGAGGCCGAAACAGTAAGGGCTGATATATTGGTTGTATCCATTGCAGCACCATTTTGGAAGTCGATCGGAGGATTAGTGCGGAAACGATCGTTCGCTCCAAAGAGCGCCCAGTTGGTTTCTTTCTGGAGGCTGTTAAATCGGTCATCACTAAAGGCAATACCACCCTCGAAATAACGCTTCGATCGAGCAAGCATATAGAGCCCCCATCCTTTTTGTTTATAGTAATCCATGAAGTCATAGCCACCCATAAAAGCTGTAAGCGTCGTTTCGGTCATTCCTACACGCCACTCGTCGTTGGTAGAGGCAGCATTGTGAAACTGTCCGCCGATCATGAAATGATTGCTTCGACCAATTAGTTTTTCAAGGCCGAGTGAATATTGCCATTCTTTCTGGCCTGTAGAATATCCCAGTAAGCCGTGCAGCTGAATATTGGGGATGCCCAGCAAGTCATCGTGATGGTACCACTGCATACGTTCTTGGCTTAGCCCTAAAAACAAACCATTTACACGGTTATAGTGAATCATCGGGAGGTTGGGATAGACCGAATACAGCGTATTTGAGTTGTTTGGACCGGATTCAATGACTCCGCGATAGTCCAGACCCTCTTCATTCAGATCCGATACAAAACGCTGTACGTCTCGCTCAGAGTCAGAATCAACGCTATCCTTTTTAGAAGACTGCCCCTTAAAAAAATCGCTGACAGGGGCAGAAAAGAACGGATCATTTTTAAACGGATCCTGCTCAGTACTGTCCTCTCCGGTTTGTGCCAGTGCGCTTCCGGCCCCGAGCACAATAATACAACATGTGATGATTAAGCTTCGCATTGTAAATCCTGATATTACATCTTGATTTGAGTTGTTAATTTACGCTTATCCTCGTAGAGTTGTTACGTTATTTTTTCGCTTTCATAACCAGTACAGTAATGTCATCTTCCTGCGACTTTGTCCCCGACCACTGGTCAATAAGCTTTGTTATTTGTGATAAAATATCCGATGCCGAAGATCCGGCAGCGTCTCGAAATACTCGTTTTATGCGATCCATTCCAAGCTGTTCTCGTTTGTCATTAAAAAGCTCCATCAAGCCGTCGCTCATCAGTAAAAAGGTATCGCCTTTCTGTACGGCTATTTCTTCCTCCTTGTAGGGATATTCAACCTCACTGCCCAGCGGCATTCCCTTCAACAGAATTTCTTTGACCTCCCCATCTTCGGCATTGTATTTCAGGCATGGCGGCATTCCGGCAGACGTTATTCGGATACACTCCTCGGTACATTTAAAGAGCATGAATCCCATATACATCATTTTCAGATCCATATTCCGGATGCCTGATGACATCCGCTGGATAATCCCCAGGTTATCGTAGTTATTGGCCAAGGTATGAAAGTAGCTTTTAGCCGTAGCAACCATGATGCCGGCTTTCATGCCATGCCCTGTCGCATCCCCAATGGCAACAGTCAGGTTCCCATTCTTGGAAATACTAAAATCGTAATAGTCGCCCCCGACTTCCTGGGCAGTCTCCATGAATACGGCTATATCCCATCGCTCATTTTGGGGAATCTGTTTCGGCAGCATCGACAGTTGCAGTGCCCGAGCCTCTTCAAGCTCTCGGGATTTACGCTCATTTTCAGCTTCCAGTAACTTTCGCTCAATCTCTTTTTGTTTATTAATGCGTTCTTGTTGTAACGATCGTTCCGACAAATGTTTTACCTCGACTAGCTTATGTTCAAGGCGCTTCTGCGTTTTGGCAAAATCGCGCGACAAGTAAATCGACATGGAGAAAATAAGCAGGGATGATCCCACAATATTGCCCAGTACAGGGTCGCCACTGGTGAATTCCAGGTTTACAAGTACCGTATAGAATATTCCCCCGGCAAAACCAGCTAGACCGGTTCCAATGATGAGTACGCCCTCTTCCTTTTTGAAGAATGAGAGCATCAGCACCCGGCTGATTTCGAAAAGAGTAACCAAGACAAAAAGCTCGCGATAGATGTCCAGGCCCTGAGCATCAAACCAGGTGGCTATGGCCAGGCTAAGGCCCAGCCCCAAAAATCCCCAAAACTGTATGGGGCGATCATCATAAAACAAACTGTAGGTAAAACGGAGAGCATAAATCACTGTAAAGAGCCAGGCAATAAGCGATAGCCGGTAAAAGGTGATGATCATCAATGGCGATTCTGCATAGCTGCTTTCGAGCAAAGTATACGTAAGTGCAGCCAAAAAGAATGTGAAGAGAGCAAAATAGAGATTGCGTCGTTCTGACGGGTAAAATGCAAACAGCAGAAAGTGAATAATCGTAAAAGCTACTAGTGCTCCCGCAAAAAATAACTGCGACCACGGCGTATGCATCATCTGACTTATTGTCGATTCTACATAGTAGTCCAGTTCACCGATGAGAAATCGAAAACCGGCTGTAAATCCATAATCATTGAAGGTGGCCGCGTTATGGTTTGCAAAGCGGACGGCCAATACATGCTCTGTGGTGTCACTGATGATCAGTGGTCGAGGGCGATTGTCACGGTACGGCTTATTATCTTCTTTGAAGATGGATACCTTCCCAATCTCATAGAGTAATTTGCCATCAAGATAGATTTCTGATGCCCCGTAATGCTGCTCGGGAATTAGCGCTAATGGGTATCCAACAAGTGAACTGTCAACTTTAAAATGGAATCTAAACCAGCCGATCCCCTTCCAGTCGATAAAAGACAACTCAGAAGGTCCCAGATACGTACTCGTTTTTTGCCAGGTAGAATCGTTGAACTGCGGAGAAGCCCACTGGGGATTATCGCCTGCCTTGAACTGCCAGCTATCCGAGATATAGATAATCTTGTCTTTCGGATTTAAATCTGACTTCTTAAGCTCAACCACATTCCCGGACGATTGCCCAAGTACTGAGGAGGGGTTTGACAGGCAAAGCGATGCCAGCAAACAGACAGTCAGCCCCAAACCCATTAGCCACGCAGTATTTATTCGAAAATCTCTCAAATCTTAATCTATTTTATATTTAGCGTGACAGTTCCAGCATTCGTACTCAAATCGATGGGTGGTCCTCCATCCTTGTAAGTACCCTCAATTTGTCCCGGATCGGTCTCTCCACGCACCTTTTCGGGATCCGAAAAATCAACCTTAGTGCCTTTCAGCGACAACTCATATCCCATGTGATCCGGAACATCCAGGTGGATATTGCCGGCTGATGTTTCAAGGTTAATCCCTTTTCCCACCTGTACAAAATTAGCCCAGATATCACCGCCACCTACTTGTGCCAGCATAGTGCCGGATGTGCGCTCAGAAACGATACGTCCCCCATTTGATTTAAGTCGTATTTCACCACTGTTATCGTCAAGATATATTTTTCCTCCTTCAGTCTGGGCATAAATAGTGCCCTTGCTCCTGTTAATTTTAATATCTCCTCCTGCGGTATAGGCTTCTAACCGACCATTAATATCCGAAATATTAATGCTACCGCCCCCCGTTTTTACCGACTGTTTACCCTGGAGATTTTGCAGTTCAATATTCCCTGCCAGTGTTTTCAAATGCGTGGACATACGCTCGGGGACATACACGCGAAATGAAAAAGACATACGATCGCTAAAAAAGCCTGTCTCCCGTTTTTTTCGTTCCACCGAGGCCACGATTTCATTTCCACGCTGGAGCATGTTAATGCGAAAATTATCGAGATTCTGAGAATTTGACCAGAACGCAAATCCCCGATCCAGGTAAAGCTCCACTTTAACGTTGTCAACTGTAGAAGAGGGTTCGACGTTAATATCACCGGCAACAGTAAAGACCTTTAACAAGCCCGGACCGGTTATCTCAAATTCTTTGGTCATATAAGGCTTGTCAACATCAGGAAATGCTTGATCTTCGGAGGTTACCGAATCAGGACCGATGCTGTCCAGAGAATGAGCCGGTTGTATGAACATAAAGAAAACGCCCAAAAAGAAGCTCAACCGTAAAAGTATTGATGTGGTCTTGTAATATTGCACAATAGTTTTTCAGGATTGTCTAAAAGTCACCCCATCATACGAATTATTTTAAGTCTATGTTACGAACATAGATACGAATATTTATAAATAATATCGGGAGGCAACCCTTTACCTTAAAATCTTGTATGGTTACATAGAGAGAGCAGTGTATAGCAATTATAACATGGGATAACCGGGTTTGATTAAAGAAATCATAAAAGGCTGCCGGAAACGGCGCCGTGAAAGTCAGAAAAAGCTTTACCAGAGGTTTTATGCCTATGGTATGAGCATCACGCTGCGCTATGCCGATTCGCGCGGTGAGGCTGCTGAAATCCTTAATGATGCATTTATGAAAGTATTTAACAACATCAGTTCATACGATACTGATCGGCCATTTAAGCCGTGGTTGCGAAGAATTATCGTCAACACGGCCATTAATCACTATCACAAACATGAAAATGATCGTCAACAGGTAGATTTCGAATTGGTTGAACATGAGATGGGCCAACGACAAGACATTCTGAGCGGTATATCGTACGACGAAATTGTTGAGATGGTACAACAGCTATCACCCGCATACCGAACTGTATTTAATCTCTACGTTATTGAAGGATTTAAGCACCGTGAAATTGCTGAGATGCTGAATATTGCTGTTGGCACCTCCAAATCGAACTTGTCAAAAGCCAAGAAAAATCTACAGTCGATTGTAGAAAAGAATTTTAGTTAGTGGAATGTTATGAGTAATCAAGACAAAAATAGTGATCCTCTTGAGGAGTTCTTCCGAGAAAAGTCTCAGGAGTACGACATTGAATATCACGAAGAGGACTGGCAAAAGCTGGAAGCAAGGCTGGATCAAGCTGATCAGCAGCGTCGTCAGCAACGCAGAAGGTGGATAGCCGCAGCCGTGATTGCCATGCTTTTTGCGGTATTGGCCTATATCACGTATGACCAACAGCTTAAAATAAATGAACTTAACGACGAATTAAGCAACCAGGAAAATATCACAACCCTTCCACCCTCTTCGGATTCTACTGATGACCAATCCACGGATCCAACTAAACAGACAGAAAATGAGGCCGATCTGCTGACTAAGAAAACTGAACAGGAACCAAATAAAGCCACAAATGATCCCAGCCAACAATCGCGAAAAGATAGCAAAATTGCGACAGGTCAAAACAAGGATTTTAAACAAAATATTGAGCAGCAGTCTAACAGTACTTTTGATATATCTACAATAGAATTTAAGGAGAAAAGCCTGGCTATCGCTAAGGCTTCTCCAGGGTTTGATGGTCGTTCCCCCGCCATTTCGGCCATCAAACCCACTAATTTCTCTGGAACTGAGAATACAAAAGTCCGGCAATTTCCATCATCCCCCCCAAACAACAGCGTTCAGCTCGCAGCACAACGCAGAGCACCGCGATTCACTATTGGGGTTTTGGTTGGGCCCGATCTAAGTACGGTCGGCGGAATGTCCAACTTTTATGATCCAGGCTATAAATTTGGAGTTTCTTTTGAATACAATCTTACCCAGAATTTGGCCATTTCTGCTGGTGCACAGCGTACCATGGTGCGGTATGTTGCCAGCGGCAGTGAATATTCGCCCCCACAAGGATACTGGTCATACGGCGTGGTGCCCGATAAAACGGTCGGCGAATGTATCCTGATTGATATCCCAATCAGCTTGAAATACGACGTTAAGCACTTTCGACACTCCAGGTTATATGCTACGGCGGGGCTGTCTTCTTACATCATGTTGGATGAAGACTACAAGTTTCGATACAACCAATCCAATAGCTCTAACCTTAAACAACGATGGCATGAGCGTACCGGCACTACTCACTGGATGAGTAATGCCACACTCTCTGTTGGTTATGAACTTGACTTGTCGCAAACACTCAGTCTGCGGGCAGAACCCTTCGTCAAGCTTCCCCTGCAGCAGGTGGGATGGGGAAATGTAAACCTCTATTCGATGGGAACCTTCGTGTCGATCAATTATAAACTGCACTAAAAGCAATCCATCTATGGATAACATCCAAACTATACCACAAAAAATTAGTTTTAAATTAAATTTTTGAACATTAATACAAATAGCAACTTATGGATTACCTAATCACGAAGTCACCCGAAAAGTCTTCATTTGTAACTAAAATAAGATATTTGATACCCGTACTTATCACGGCTGTTGGCTTGCTGCTGGCTTCTTGTGGGGGCGACAATTCAACGGGACCTGGTGAAGATCCTCCCCCCGAAGAAGAGCCCAATCGGCTGGTCAGTTATTCCGAAGACATCCAGCCTATCTTCAACGGCAACTGTACATCCAGTGGATGTCATAATTCAAACAGTCAACAGAGTGGCGTAAACCTAAGTTCATACGATGCAGCTTTGGCTAGTACGGGCAATCAATATAGTGAGAAGGTTATAAATCCCGGCAATCCCGACGAGAGTCCGCTCGTCGATAAGATTGAGGAAAATCCAGAGTTCGGAGATAGGATGCCGTATAACAGTTCGGCCTTATTTCAAGCTGATATCGACTCGATCAGAGCATGGATCGAAGACGGCGCTCCTGACAATTAACGTATTAGATCTGTTGCTATGTTTTCTGTTAAAGATGTTGCTTACTATTCCATTTTCTTGTTGCTCTCATTACTATTGATTCCCAATTCGGGTGTTAGTCAAAGTTATCTGACGAAGTCAGGCCATGTGGAGTTTGTTTCTTCAGTGCCGCTGCACTCCTTTACCGGCGTTTCGGATCGCTTGATAGGTAAAATAAGCCTGGCTGATTCTACCGTTGATTTTTATGTGGATGTTCATACTCTGGAGACGGGCATCGGTAAACGCGACAACGATATGTTAAAAACGCTTGAGGCTGACCAACATCCTTTTGCTGAATTCTATGGAAAACTGGTTTCCGACTTTGATCCCCAAAATTCTCAGCCACAAGAAGTAACGGTGGAAGGTAAATTCACTGTTCATGGCGTTTCGAATCCATTGACGATTGATGGTACACTCCAAAAGACGAGCAAAGGCCTGAAAGTGATGGCCGACTGGACGCTCAACATGAAAGACTATAACATCAAACCGCCGGGGATTCTCTTTTATCGTGTCAGTGAAAAGATTGATGTCTCCATTTCTGCTATGTTAACTCCCAATAATCAAACCCGATAAATATGAACCACCAGAATCTGTCGGTTTTACTAATCTCATTCTTACTATTCACTCTGAGTGCAGAGGCTCAAATGCAGCGCAAGCGTGCGAACGTTGTGGAACCTGTGGAAAACTTCTGGACGCCTACGATCATCTCACAAGCAACGACTGAAACCCTGCAGGCACGTAACCTGAATGTCACCATCATGCACAGTTTTGGAATTGCAACTACCAATGCAATTCAGAACTTTTTTGGTCTGGACAATATCCAAAACGTGCGGCTTGGGCTGGATTATGGACTCACCGATCGGTGGTCGATAGGCATTGGCAGATCCTCCCTGTTCAACGTGGTTGATCTCCGTTCAAAGTATGTACTGATGCGTCAAAACTCGGATAATTCGTCGCCGCTTAGTCTCGCATTGAAAGGAGATATAGGGATCATAACACAGGAAAATCGCCAGCCGCTTGGAGATGATATCAGTACACTGCTGTCGGGAATTGCCTCCAAGAAAATAAACGAGACTATCAGTCTGCAGTTGTCACCTATGTACGGTTATTACAGCTCTGTGGATGCTGACGAGCAAAATCACTTGTTTGCTATCGGCATGGGATCACATATCAAATTTACCGAGCGATATGCACTTATCGCCGAATACTATCCGGTAATTGGTCAGCGTAATCCCGGTACACACAATGCCTTCTCAGTCGGTCTAAATATCCAAACCGGTGGACACGTGTTTCAGCTCTTTTTTGCCTCTACCCGATGGCATCTCGAGCAGTACGTGATAGCTGACAACAGAAATCAGTTCTGGGCCGGCGATTTCCGGTTCGGGTTTAATGTAAACAGAATTTTCAGTTTGTAATCGCTAAATTATTCAACCAGCGACACGGCATCCCGTGCAATATCTCGGTTATACTCAAAAGCCAGGTTTTTGTAATTGATGATATCCACAATGGTGCCAATTGCGCAGAGCCCGCCAGTCAGCAAGTAAAGAATCCCCATACCAACCTGACCGATGATAAACCGATGTACCCCGGCTACCCCAAAAAAGCCGACAAGACAGGTAAGTAAAATAATTTGTGGGTCTTTACGACGAGCTCGGTACACCCGCGCAAAACGGTCGGCCGTTTCGTCATCCATCGATTCCATTACTTTTGAAATATAAGCGGCCTCATCTCCCTCAAGTTCTGGTAAATAGTCTATCATCCGAGCCATATCGTTAAATATTTATTGTTGGTTTTTTGTGATTTTTTATCAGTAAATATAATATTCTAGTACCTAGAATTAATATAGTAAAAGGACCTAATATATTTGATTCCATTGCATTAGAAAATTCACCTCGAAACGTATATGCAATAGCATGTCCCAATCCATCACCGGGACAAAATGTAAAGCCAAGCTGATCAAACAAGCATAAGCTGGGTCCGTTGGCAGCACTCGGATCCATCAGTGCCAGCAGTAGCAACCCAGTGCTGAAAGCAATAACTTCGAAGTATTTTCTGAAAAAGGATTTCATTTCAGCAAAGCGTACGTTTCTCTTGCATTTTAGTTACAATTCACGGTCGTAAATTCCGCTGGAAAATATAAGACACGCTGAGATTTATACTATTATAGCGATAAACCCGGCTTGTTGAAAAATAACCGTTCAATGAAAGCTGCCAGAAGTTACTTATTTGTGCATTAAGGCGCCCTGCTCCAACAAAGAATGCCCCATCCCTGCTGTCGCGTTTAGCCATCAGTTCGACACCGGCCGAGAAATCGGGATCATTTTGTGCATCCTGATAGCTCAGGTCCACACCTATCCCCTGTACAAAAAGTGCATCCGGGGTGTAATACGGATTACCACTGCTGTACGTAGTTTGGGCGTCGGCATAAGAAAAGTCGATCAATGGACGTATCTTGCGTTTACCTGTGGAGACCGGCCAATTGACGAAAAATCGGGACAACGCTTCGTAGGAAAAGTTGCTATCGCTAAACCAGGTGCCCCGCAGCGACAGGGCGGTTTGAATGCCCCCATTCAGCCAATAATCTTCTCGATACAGCTGCCCTTGAACCTTGCTTATATCCTGATTCAGTGCCGTGTTGGTAAACACAGGACTAAACTCCAGCTGTCCTGAAGTATAGGTTGAGTCCTTTGAAATCCAGTATTCAGCATGCACGCCGGGACGAAAGCTCTGATCCAGTATATATCCCCCGCCACCCAGCGTTAACTGTCTCGAGGGCTCCTGATAAGTCTGCTGATAACGGTAATCCAGGTGGTAGAGGTTATCCAGGTTACTACCGCCAATAAGATCAGAGCTCACCACCTGCTCACTCAGCGTCACCCGATGTGTAGCATCCTGCCGGTTGCCCCACTCGGCAAACAATCCTATTTCAGCCGTTTGACTGTTGAAGTTATCAGAAGTGATGGCCGATATCGCACCGGTTTTGAATCCTTCGTAAAGTCGATATTTAGTCTGGATGGACTGCCGTAGGCTGTCTGAAAAGAAGGCCGGATATTCCCGGTAGAACGACTTTTGCTCTTGGTATCCCATGTATCCAATCTCGGTGTGTACCAGCTTCTGCGTTTGCTCGGAAGCGTTGTCTTGCTCAAAAAGCGGATATAACACCTGGTATCCCTGTTGCCGATAGTTTTCATACATCATTTGCTGCCCCACAAAAGTTCGCAATGAATCATTCTGGGGGTCTTGGTTAATATACTGCTCGCTGCGCTCCAAAAAATCGTGGTAACGCTGTTGCTGTAGCAGCCAGCTGAGCTCGGTGGTTTTTGGAATCTGATCCGTTTTTTGTGCCCATATTCCGGCCCGTGTCAACTCATTTTGATCCGCATAGCGATAGGCAATCTGAGCCGCATAAGGCCGAAGCTGTTGATCTACATACTGCGAATCCGGAAATGACTGTAGCAGCTCGATCGTTTGCAAATTTTCGGCGTTATCAATGGACTGGTGGATAGCATATGCATACAGTGAATCAGACCGAGGATTGGCGGCAATGAGCTCCTTCAGATATTGTTCTCGCTGCTCCCACGATTCGGCATTTTCGGCCAGTTGTCTCAGAATTGCAAAATTATTTGGATTCAGCTCATATTCCCGGCGAAGCCAGCGCTCCTGATAGCTTGTGCTTGGTGTCCCAAATTGGGCAGTGAGCTTATCCTCAAACCTCAATACCAACTCATTATGATGCTTAGTCCACAGCTTTTCGGCAAAATCATATGCATGCTGAGAAGCGTCCTCCCATCCATAGAACTTTAACAAGCGCTCAGCATCATTACTATCCCATGAGGTATTATTCATCAGCCGGCGTTCAAGTATTGAAATCGCTACATTTACGCTGTCAAACTCCACGGCCATCTCGATGACTTTTTCCTGATGCACCTGTGAATTCGGATGATTGCTGAGCGCTGCCAGTGCATCCTTCAAACGGGTATCTTCCCAATTACTTTGGGATTCCTCGACATTGTCAGGGGGATTCATGAATGCCCTGTAACGATCCAGTGCTTGCGCGATAACAGCTTTACCCGCAGGTTCTTGCTGATCTAGCAAAGGTAGATTGAGCGTATCGGAAGTCGTCTTAAACTGGTATAGAGCACCATCCCAAAGTGGAGATTTTGAAAACTCGATGTTAGCTACTTTTAGCCCATTTTCCATAAGCTTTTGATTTCCACTGCCTACATATGCAAACCAATACTGATGATCGTTGACGTTTTGTTTAGAATTCTTCAATCGAGTAGTAACACTCAGCTGCGATTCGCCAAATTTATAATAACTTTGCGTGTTGACCCAGTTTTGTACAATGGGCGCTGATTCGCGCACGGTTAAAAAACGGGTGATTGGATACCGCTGCAACGTTTCTTCCAACCGCTGTACAAAAACCTCATAGAGCCCATAGTCATGATCCGGGCTACTGTGCCAGCCCAGCCCCAGGGGATTTCGACTGCGATACTCATCGTCCGATCGCTGGGTCACCTGGAATACATCATCTGGGTGAATGAAGTGGGTCCAAATACCGCTGTAGAGAAATAAACTATGCTGGTTGAAGTTGGAGATCTCATTATTGACGTATCCGCTGGTGATGCGCGGGTAATCAAACATACTCGGTGCTAGCGGATCGGGCTCAAACTCGCGGCCTCCTCCATCCTCGACGGATGACAAGTAGAGTGAGCTCATGTATTCAATACTAGGCATTGTTTTCGTGATAGCCGCAAGCCCAAGCGAATCAATGTTGTTAGTAGGCGGAACATAAGTCACTGGGAAACTGCCAAGACTGCTGATCCTCCACCGCTTTTTGGCGGCTTGCAGTGAGGATTGCATGAACTGCATGTTTTGCCAATCCTGTCGCCAAAGCGAAAAGTGGTTATAGCCATGAAAACCCAGCTCGTGGCGCGAATCTTTGATGTCTTGAGCAATCCAAACACTGCCGTTACGGTTTCTACCCTGAATAGACAACCTGCTGTCTTCCCATTCCTTGAAATCGAAAGGTGGAACCACAACAGCATTGTAATTGAAAGTTAGCATGGCCGTATAGTCAATGTTAAAACGGTCGGCCAAAGCCTTCATTTCGGGCCACCATATTTTGGTCACAAAGTTGGCATGCGTCGTGTCGTATTCCTGATCAATCGGCGGAAGTTTGGAATCATAAAGTGGAGCTGGAAAGTCATCCAGAAAAATAGTACTGGTATTGGCCACACGATACGGCAGTCCTTCGAGCTCTTTGAGTCCGACTGAAAACAGCAGTCCGCGGTAATCCTTTTCAACTAAGACGGAGGTATTAAAGTAGATCGACCGCCCCTCCCCTATACTTCGCTCGACAATTACGGGATAATCCGGATCGTTAGCTGCAGTAGCAATAACCGATTTATCTTTAATAAATGTTGAGCCGGCAAATCCATTATGCAGAAAGGTCGCCCGATTTCTAAAACCCTCTCCTTTAAAATCAGGAAAAACATGCTCTTTAAAGTGAAAGCCTTCAGCCTGTCGGTCTATTTGCTGATCACTTTGGGCCTTCATACCCATCAGATAGGCAAAGCGCTCATCATAAAGGGGTGTTAAAATGACCAGCTGATTTCCTTTCGCAACAAATGTTACCAACTGCCGCACTTCCTGATCTTGTAGCTGCTCTACACGATCGGTCGTTAAATACAAAAGCTTTATTTGTTCAGGAATTTGCAGTTGTGAAGTTCCCAGCGAGAGGTCATAAGTGGTGTATGGAATGCTGGCGTAGTCAAGTGTATGGGTAACTTGCGAGGCAATATCCTGCGAAGCGGAGTCGGCTCGGTGCTTTAGAACCATTGCCAACGGCTCGGGCTTTTTATACTGTTGCCGATCCTCTTTTTGGCCTGTGGAACAACCTATACTGCAGACAAATAGAACTGCCAACAACAAGGTGATACTCAAAAAATTTTGTGGAAATCTATTCATCAAACAGTTGGTTCTTTTTTCGCGGATAAATCTGGTTTAGAATGTCCCCCACTCCGGAGTCGGTCTCCCTGTTTACAATTTCATATACCTTGGTGGATGGCCCCTCATAAAAGAGTTTGATTTTACGGTCAGGCAGTTTCTGGAAATCGGCAACCCATTGCTCTATATCCCGCATAACGGAGGGCGAATCATACAAAATGCCTTGCTGTATGGATCCATATGGCGCTTTTTCGGTAAAAATGAATATTGAGGCCGGGGGCACCTTTTCGAGGGATTCTGAGCCAAGCTGCTGGTGATAAGTTGAATCGATGGCAGCATATTCATCCAAAAAGTACTCGTAATCCATATAGTAGTGACGGTTTTTCGCCTGTATTCGTTGCACACCAGGCCCAACGGTTGCATAGCTGTACGGTAAGCGTTCACTGATAATTTTGTAGTAGGCCTTAAAAAAGCCGTTTGGTACCGTTGATGGCAACATGGAACTTACCCGAATACCACCTTGCACGAAGATCAATACGGGAATGGTAATAAGCAACAATCCCCATGACAACTTATAGATAACAGATTCAGAGACCGCCTCTAGACGATACAGGATTTCGAGCGGCACAACAAAGGTTATACTGGCAAAAACCCCGATGAGCACGGCAAAAAACTCATTCAGCTGATCGGTATCAATCCAAAACAATTCACCGATGTCCAGTAAGGGAGTATATCGCAATGCAACCAAGACAAAAATTATCAGGAAAATACATTCGTCGCGGACATATTTTCGGCCACTGACAAAATAATCCACGGCAAAATAGAGCATCAATATACCCGCTACAAGGATGTATATGTAGCTCAACTCATCCATGGGAAGTACGAGAGATGGAAAATAGGTGTAGGCCTGGATATCGTAGAGCTGGGTTAAGAAAAATTCAGTTGGACTAATGTCCTGGATATAACTCATAACGAGAAATGGCAACAGAACGATAATGCTTAGCGAAAGTAGGTATCCGGACACGCGGTAGAAAGACTTCAAATACCTCCTGCGTGGCAGGCTGAGCAACCCCAGAAACATCAGTGGCAGCAGAATGATAAACGCCACGAAGAGATTGATAAAGGCGGTGGCTATAAATCCAGAGAGCACATAAAACCAAGGGCTTTTAAATTTTGAGCGTAAATTCCGGATAAAAATAGTTATGGTAGGAAACGCAAAACAGAGCGCAAGATCCAGGCTGCTGGCTTCGACCTGTTGATCGAGCGAAATGGGCAGAAATAACATCGGCACCAAGGCATAAATCGACATCCCCATTATAGGAGCCAGCGGGTATCGATTTTTAGTAAGGTCACGAGCTACCCAATACACCAGAATGCACAGGAAAAAGCTGGACAATGCACCCAGCAAGTGCAGAATCATTTCAGGGCTGACCTGCGTAAGCATACTAAAAATGCTAACCAAGGAGTGCATACCCCCGGGGCTTGGAAACTGTAAAAAGTAATCCTGCAGCCTCAACTCCTTAACCCTGTTGAGATGTTCAAACCATCCCCGGTTAAAGGGCGCGGCATGATTCAAAGCGGGATACATCCGAATTAAGGTGCCGGCCAGAGCGATACCCAAAACCAGCGTCCACTCGCTGAGCTCTCGGTATCCTACTTTAAAGAAAGTCGTGAATTTTGATTTAAATGCCGTCCAGTAGGTTTGATTATCATTCTCAATTATTCTGAGTTGCCTTACCAATGTTTTGAGCTCCCATTGCTCAAAATATTCTCGAACACTTTTGGCATCACTCCGATAGATGTTAATAATCAGTGGGATAAGCAGCAACGTCACTGCAATACTGATAAAATCGTACAAATGTAAAACAGTGAGCACGAAAATTGAAAACACGATAATACCGCCGAGTCCAACCCAGGAGTAAATTAACTTCTCGATATTGGGCTGATCACGGGTATGCGACAGGAACAGCGGACCGATTAAACCAAACAACAGCACAAACCAAAATACAATACGTACTGCTGCAAATAGTGCTTCTGCTATGTATGGCAATTGCGATATAACTTCCACTTGGTAGAAAATTTGTCGGGTTACTGTTGACTTGGCCGCACGCCTGGGAGACTATCCAGTTCTATTGAGCTAATAGAATATGGAATATTTAATGTATCTAATCTTTTGGTAGCCAAACTCTTAAGACTATTGCCTTTTGCAAAATCTAAAATAAGGAAGGGTTTGCCGAATTGGCTTTTATAGTCATTAATTGTACTAACTTTTTCTCGGTACTCATTTTCAGGCCGCAATTGATACTCCTGCTTTTTAAAATCATAGTTCGTAGCAACATCTTCGATCAACACAGCATCTATCAATTTCTGCGTTTGGTCCAGCAAGAAGAGCCCAGCGTTCTGCACAATCACAGCCTCAGGATATTTTTTCCGGATTTTGGCAATCACATCCACCATATGTGGCTGCAGGTGACTTCGCTCGCTGTAGGGAGCCACATCGTCGATGGTATCCAAAAACAAACCGTCAAAACCTTTGGCCATTATATTGGGGACCACCCTGTCCACTAAAATTGACCTTGTTTTAGAGTCAGCCAGATTTAAAAACGGACTGTCCCAGTTTTCATTTACTCCAAGGAATCCCCGCTCCTCAAGCAACGGATAATACCATCGATATTTATTGACCTCACCGAGAGAAATATACCCAAGCAGGGTATTATCAGCAGTGTTCAAAGAATCGACCTGTCGCCGGGAATAATAATCTGATTCTACAATCAGTAGCTTGTATTGGTTGCCCACCTTTTGCAGGTTTTCTATTCGCCCGTAGGAAACTGCAAAAGGTGAATAATCAGTTGGAGCAACAGTGGATTCGGTATTTTGGCAACTATCTAAAATAAAAATAGAAAATATTATTAATACTATGTATCGCATATAGTTACTGATTCTGTCCTATTTCACATATTTGTTCCCAACCGATGTCATTCATCATTTCTACTACGGTTGAGACCAACTCCATATCAAACTGAACCTCTGCCCTTTCAAGCAGTGAAGATACCAACTCCTGAAGTTTTTCCTCCGGGCTTTGGGAGCCACTATCATTTGGTGATTCAATATACGCCGTAATGTATTCAAAAAGACCAACCACCTTGCCTGTTATTGGGATGTCGTCACCTTTGATTCCGTTGGGGGTACCTGACCCATCAACCCACTCGTGGTGTGTGCGAATACCCTGCTTTACGTCATCATCAATCGGTAGATTGTTGACAAGGCGTTCCCCAAGCAGCGGATGCTCGAGGTCCCCACCCACCGTGCGATAATCTTTAAATTGATGTACGCCCAGATAGCCGATGTCATGCAACTTCGCCGTCAGGAGTATGTGTTGTTTGTCCTCGCTGCTTAGACCGTGATAATCTGCAAAGGTAGAACTTAATGCCATAACCCGGTCGGTATGGTACTTGGTTCGACCCCACTGCTGCTCGAGCTCACGCAGCATGCGATAATAAGTGTCAATTATTTGATCAGAAAGCTGGTGCCGCTGATCTCGGTGTTTTAACATCTCTTCCAGTGTATTCAGAATCGTCGGATAGGTATCAGAGTTAAGCAATGCCTTTTTATCAGCTTCAGCCAATCCCATCATCAATACCGTACGTTTATTTTCGGTATCAAACCGCTCAAACACTAGGCTTTGCTTTTCGGCCAAATCGAGCTGGGTTTTCAAATGGGATTTAAAATCGGTCGAATCATTCTCAGAAGGTTCAAAGTCGAGTACCGTATTTATAAATTCCTTATCCAAATTTGCCTGGGCAAGTACCAGTGGATCCTCTTCTAATTCAACCAAAGCAGCAAAGCGGGCTTTTTTCACATTTGTAAGATGTCGGAGCATCACTTTCAGATGCCCCCTCACCTTAAAGCTGTCGGCAGTTAGAATACCGATTTTCTTTTCAAGCTTCTCCTGTACCAGATCCCGGGCATCCTCTTCAGCTTGATGTAGTTCAAGCATCCAGCGAGAGAGTATGCGCCCAATAATGGAGAGCCGAGGAATAATGACTTCAGGACTTTCGACATACGGACCTGTGCAATAAATTCCCTGAAATTCATCATCATGAATAAGCGGAATACGATAGCAGTTGCCAATAGGAAATGAGGAAACACCCTTTTCTTTCAAATCACTGGTAATCGGTATTTGCAGTTCAAGATTATCCAGGCGTTGCTCAAACTGACTTACCTTTTCTTTACGATCACTCTTGGAAAGCTGTTTAAGCGACAACTTTGTCTTTAGATTATGGGAAAGAACCTTCCGATGTTGGAGTTTAAGCTTCCCGCTTCCCTCCTTGAGATACACAAAATGGACCGGTGCATCATACAGGATATCCATCCACTCTACCACATCCTTGAATGAGGGTGTCTCTTCCCGGGAAAGGTAGTCAGCCGCCTGCACCCAGAATTCGATTTCATCTTCCACTCCGAATGACTCGAGTGAAAATGCTGTACCTAGTCGTTTGGCAATCGTCTGTACGTACTTGGTAACGTCTTTCATAAATATGTAGATCTAAAAAGCTGAATAGTAGTAATAATCCAGTCGTTTGAAGAATTTTCGTGCAAAAAGTCCCGATACCACCGCAAAACAAATGGAGCCGGCCATAAGCCCAATCGTTGCATATTCCAGGGCAATCACGCGGCTGCAAATGAAGCCCACGAAAAAATTGACTGTTAATCCCGCTAACATGGAATACATCGAGAATGCGGGCTTGTTTAAGGTGAAAAAGAAGAGTGCATTCAGCAAACCGATATTCAAAAATACGTACGATATACTGGCCAGCCAGAATACCTTTGTCGTCATTGGGTTCGCAAAGAAATCTCGTATTTCTGGCACCTTATTCTGGAACATGCGCAGGCTGTCAACGGCAAAGTAAGTTAACAGGATAGAAACAATGCTAAAGCCGATAAGCAATGCCAGCTGGCGGAAGTAAAATTTCCTGTAATAATCATTAAACGCTTTGAGCTGACTGAATTTGGCTTTTTCCTGTAAGGGTACTAAATACTTTGAGAACGCTTGTATGCTGTACTCTAGCACGGCTACGCTCAGCACAAGCGTCAGCAACGCCCAGTCCATTCCAAGCTCATAGGGCGTGTTAAACCAGATAATATATGGTGGTGGGGGCGGACCAGCCGACCAAGCCAAAATCCGATCAACAAACAGAAACAGGAAGTAGCCCAACCCATAAATGAAGTAGCGATAATTTACGTAATAGCGAACTTCCGGCTTTGGTAGTGTTTGCTTTACTGAACCCTGATGAGTCGATCTAATTTTAAGGTTGAACACCAAGTACGCATAACCAGCCAACAGCAGTATCGTAGCCGCCATAGCAATCCACTGTGACAGGTAAATTCCGAGATTCAGTACCTCCATGTTGAACAGAACGATCAAAGTCCCCAAGATAATAATCACCAGAATGGAAACCTGTCGCTCTAGGGCATACAACACCCCCGAGGCCAACAAAAGCAGGCTAATCAGGATCATATAGACCAGTCCCAGCGTAATCATCGCGTTGGGATAGAATGGAATCAGGAGATTAATCAGGAATAGCGCCACAGTAGCTACTCCTACCGTTATAACTCCGGCGCCCAGAATCTGCTTGGTAGACTCATACGCCAGGTAGAAATTATCACTACTCTTATAGCTGGATACCGACCGCCCAAGTACCTGGATAAATCCGCCGGTAAGTACAAATGCAGTGATCGTTCCAAAAGCCACAACGGTTGCCTGTGCCTCATTAAACTCCAGCCAAGCCCATAGCGAATAACGGAATACAATTACGGCGGCAATTTGGCTGATCATCGGCAGTGAAAAAAGCAATCCTTTGCCGTAATGCCGCAAGAAAAAGGTCAACTGTTCCCAAATGCTGGGACTTTCAATCTTTTCTTCCAGCGACTCCGTCTGAGACTCCTGCTCTTCCCGGGCCTCTTGCTTCAGCTCATCGTATATTTCATCGGCCAGCTCAAAAATCGATTCATAGCCAAAGTCCTCTCGGACATCCACTTCGCGAACGCCCAGGGATTCGATCGTGGCCGCTACCGCCCATGTACTCAACGGATTGCCCACCAGATTTTTGACCTCCCGTTTGAGTTTACCGACGTTATCAATGGTTAAATTTTCAATATCGTGCAGTTCAGACATTGGCCTCCACCCTTTCCATCATTTGGCAAACGGATGGTAGTTCGATCTCTCTCTTCAGGGGCTCATCATTACGCTCGTGAAATGCCTGATATACATCATAATAGTTGTCAACCGATTTGTTTATAGTGTACTTCAGCAGTACCCTGGACCGGGCCTGACGTCCCAGTTCAATACGAAGCTCATCATCATTTAATAATTTTATAACTCCATCGGCCAACTCTCTGGGAGCGCGTGGTTTACATAGTACGCCACAGCCCTCCACTGCTTCGCTAACCCCACCCACATCCGTGGCTACCACGGGTCTTGAACAGCTCATCGATTCCAACACGGTGTACGGAAATCCCTCCGATATGGAACTTAGGATAGAAATGTCGCCCTCGTTAAAGATTTCGCTGGGTGTATCGTGATACCCACCAAAGGTGAAATTATCTTCAAGGTTCAATTTTTCGACAAGTTTCCTGCACTTTTTCACGTAGGGCTTGTCCACCTCTAGACTTCCATAAATGATGTATTGCACATTCGGAATTTCACGACGCACGAGATCGCATGAATAGATCATTGTCTCGATATCCTTGAGCGGAAAAACGTGCGCTACTGCCACAACGGTCGGCTGGTCCTGCGTGTGCTTAGGCTTTGGCTGTGGACGAAAAAGCTCGGTATCTACGCCATTGTAAATTGGCCGGATTCGCTCTTCGGGGGCTTCAAACTCCCGTTCCCACTTGGCATTGATGGAAGTGACCGGCGAAATAAGGTCGGCATGATGATACACCACCCGCGTCATAAAGGTCGCCAGGTTGACCAGCAGCTTTTTAGAAAAAAACGGCATATCTGTCTGGCTGACGTTTATCAGCCGCTCACGGATATATACCCCATGATCGGTAACCACCATTGGGGTGCCATATTCATACTTGGCCACAATTGACGCAATGGCTGGAAATCCTGCCAGAGTCGCATGACTAGCACTTACATTAGGGATTGACACCGCCAGCGGCATCATAAAGTGATAGAGCCAACGCATTCCGAAGGTTACATCCAGCATGCGTGGTTCTTCGGCAACAGAATAACTGCCATTGTTCATCACTTTTTGTTGAAGACGCCGCTTGAATTCAGTCCACACCAAGGGATCTGAGAGCGTTTTCTTGTAGTCGTGATGCTGGAAAAATTTCCAAAAGCCATAAATAAGCTCTCCACATTCATGGGCAGGCTGAAAAGGATCAAATAGGCGATCAAGAAAATCCCGAAACATCGGCATAAACAGCTTCTCAATAGCTAAATTGCCGGTTTCAGACTTCCGCAATACATGCTCCGAAAACGGTGTCTGTTCATCAAAATGACTAATCGGCTCCTCCACGCCCCACAGCGGCACATGGATAATGGACTTGATATTAGACGTCATCCGATAGCGTGACTCCACAAACGGGTTGCCGGTAAGAGCCAGCAGTACGAAATCTACCCGATCTTCAAGCTCGCTGCACAGAATATGCGCCCAGGTGGAGACTCCGCCTCCCGAGTAGGGATACGACCCCTCCGTTTCAAATAAGATAGTCGGTTTATCCTTATCCAACGTACGTTTCTGTAGATTTTATCAGTTTGTTCAGTATCGCCCGATATTCTTCAAATATATTTTCCCAGGTGTGGTGTTTGACAACCAGCTTGTGTCGACTTTGGACCATCCCCTTCCATCGCTCTGGTTGTTGCCACAGTTCTAGTATCTGCTCTACCAAAGTTTCTATAGAAGTTTCTCGATCGACAATTAGACCGTACTTCTCTGAGACATCACCGGCTTGCCACCCAATAGGCAAAACGTTTCGAGCTAACGCCTCAAACAGCACCAGCGGCTGCGACTCATTGTGACTAGTGATGCAGAGCGCATCCATCTTGTCGATGAATTCTTCTGCCGATCGGTTCCAAACCAAGTCAAGCTGCGGGTAGTCTCTGCTTCGTTCCTTAACACTAGCCGCCAATTCTGGTTCATTAGCATCACAAGCGAGCATAACAAACTGTATCTCTTGCTCGCTTGTAGTCGTAAATGCTTCAATAACATCAAAAAATTTGAGCGGATTTTTCATCTCTGCGCAGCGGCCAACCCATCCTACTGTGAGCTTCTTGCTATCACTCCTATGAGAGGATTGTAGCCATTCCTTGGGAATGCCGTTGGGAATATATTGAACATCTGTAGCCCCACGTTTTCGCTGCTCGGGAATATTACATTCTGATACCGAAATCACAATATTTGATGCCGAGTAAATTTCCCGGGCCATCGACTCGAACATGCGTACAAAATTTCGCTTGCCGTGTTCTTTATGCGGCACTTTATAACCGCACTCCAGAGCGACCGCCCCCATATCAATTTCTTTCCAGTAAAGGGCGTGTTCGGTCAGCAAAAGAGGTTTTGGGGTGGCCTCGGCCACTTCTTTGCCCAGCCATCCGGCAAAACCCGTGTTGGCAATATGAATGAGATCCGTGTTAGAAGCTACCGGCACAACATCCTCCCAAACATTTTGTTTCCAATGTTGGGATTCTGTTCTCCAGTCGTTGGTCAAGTCAGGCGGCGGAATCCGGGTAAAAGATTCCACATGCCCCGGCACGCTGTATAACGCGTCATCGATGGTAGCATTGAGATACTGATCGGTAGCAACCTGCAGGATATGAAAAATAGCATCATCAAAAGCCTGCACATACTGATGCACCCACTCGCTCACACCCCCGCGGTACCAGGGGTAGGTTCCCTCAATAACCAACAAGAGTTTTTTTTTGCTCATATATAATTCAACAAATGAGATTTGTACCTATGTCCGTAGATTTTCTGAATGTAATAAAAATTTGAGCTTGTATTTAGTATTTACCCCAAAGCCTCCCGACTTGTCTCATTGTCTTCCTCTTCTGAGCTATTTAATGTTGACTACAACAACATTTTTCGGGGTAAAAGATAGGAAATGCCCAAATTGAAGCTATTGTAACGATAAATTTTACTCGTTGATAGATATCCCTGCACGTTTAACTCCCAGAAATTATTTACTTTTGTTTTAATAGTTGTTGATCCTGTCCAGTAGTTCCCGTCACTGTTATTGCGTTTAGCCATAAGCTCAATATTGGCTGAAAAACCAAGATGAGGATTTTTATCTTTATAACTCAGCTCCAGGCCAACCCCACCGGTAATTAGATTATCTGCTGTGTAATATGGGATACCACTGGGTTGGGAGTTATAGGCATCGGCATAAGAAAAATCTACAACCGGTTGTATGCCCCGCTGCTCCAGAAAGGACCAACGGGGTTTAACATTGATCGTCGATTCGAAAGCAATATTTTTGTCGGTAAACCACTGACCTGTTATCGATAGGTTTGTCTGGAATAGATTGCCCATCCAATGGTCTTCTCTATACAGTTCTCCCTTAATTTGGCTGATATTTTGACTTAATGCTGGACCTGTAAATGTTGGTTGATACGCGAACTTGGCAGATGTAAATGTAGAATCTCTGGCAAACCAAGCACCGGTGTCGATAGTTGGATGAGTTTGCTTTCCACCGAAATACGCGCCTACGCCAAAGTTATATTGTGCAGTTTGCTGCCTTAAATTATGGCGGAAAGAATATTTGAGATGGTGTAAACTCTGATGTATCCCGGCACTTGGCATCCCTGTGGGAGAACGAACATCAATACGGCCTACCATAACTTGCGACCGGTGGGTCTGCTCATTACCCCAATTCGCATAGGCTTCAATGCGGCCAATGTTATTATTGAAATTATCAAATGAATACGAGCTGCGGGTCCCACCCTCAACTCCTTCTGTTTGACGATATTGTATCCTTAAAGCTTTAGCGAACTTCTCCGGAAAAAAGGCTGGATACTGCTTGCAAAAGGTTTTCTTCTGCTCATAGCTCATGTAACTAATCTCGTTATGAACGAGCTTTCGTGTTGTAGAGTCTGCGCTATTGGTTTTAAATAAGGGATATAGAAACTGATATCCCTTATCTCGAAAATTTTCGTAAATCAATTCTTGACCAACATAAGCACGAAGCGAATCATTCCTTGAATCTGCTTGTAAATAGGCAGTACCTGCGTTAATAAAATCGTGGTAGCGCTGTTGCTTTAGAAGCCAATAGAGCTTTGTTTGCGGAGGCACTGCCTCACTGTTTTCTGCCCACATACCTGCCCTGGTATAATCTTCCCGATCCGCATACCAATAGGCTATTTCACCATTAAGGGGTTGTAACTGGTCCTCTGCTCCATTGGGCATATCAGTCAGCCACAACAACGTTTGTTGATTATCCTGGTGGGCAAGCGATTGGCGGATGGCATAGGCATATAACGAATCCGATTGCGGATTGAGCGACAACAACTGATTTATATATTTTTTCTGTTGAGGCCACCTTCCATCGACATTATTTAATTTTATTAGCTCCTGTAGTACGACTTCGTTTTGGGGATTAAGTTGCAGCGCTCTCCTATTCCAACGCAGTTGATACTGGATATCAGGAACACCAAATTGCGAAGTGACCAAGTCGTTAAATGTTAGAGCAGTCTCAGTGCTATCTTTTTGCCAAAAAGTATCGGCGTATGAAAAAGCCCGCTCAGGGGCTTTGTTCCAGCCGTAATACTTGCTTAGACTTTCCATATCGGGCAACGTTCTTTGGGCACTCGTTATCAGCCGTTTTTCTAAAAATGAGATGGCTATTTCAATACTATCAAAGGCTACCGCCATTTTGATGGCCTGGTCTTCAAGTTCGATGGATGAAGTATCTTGTTGTAAGCTTATGAGTGCATTTTGTAACCGTCTGTCCTTCCATTCTGATGTAGTGTTGCTCAGCTCGTTGCCAGTATTCTCATCCTTATGATCTATCTCTTCGATTAAAGTCGCCTGATACGATTGAACCGCATCCGCAATTGTATTTTGCTTATGTATTAAAGGCTTATGCAAATTGGGCACGGCAACCGAATCTGCTGGAGAAGAAAACTGGTATAGCCTCCCTTCCCAAAGTGGTGAGGATGTAAAATTGCCATCAATGGCTGCCAGCGCCTGCTCGACCTGTGCCCTGTCGGAAGCGGGAGCATACATAAACCAGAACTTGTCTTCTGCTTCTTTTGCTGGAAGTTCTTTATGCTGGTGTCTTGCTATAACAGCATCCGGTTTAACCCTGTAAGAGCTTTGTCCTTGTCGCCAGTTTTTAACAATTGGAGCTGCATCACGGGCTGCCAAAAAACGAGATAATGGATAGCGCTTCAAGGTTTCTTCAATCCGTTTTTTAAAAACATCGTAGAGGCCGTAATCATGCTTTTCACTGCTGCGCCATCCCAACCCCAATGGATTTCGACTCCGAAATTCGTGCTCATCTTGCCCCTTTTCCTGAAATACATCATCGGGATGCACGAAATGTGTCCATATTCCAGTGTAGATAAATGAGCTGTTTTGGATAAAATTAGCTATCTCGTCATCAATATATCCGCTTGTTATTCGGGGATAATCGAATAGCTGCGGAGCCAATGGATCGGGCCCAAATTCGCGACCGCCGCCGTCGGGTACATAGCCATGATAAAGCGAACTCATGTATGCGACACTGGGCATCTTGAGGCTGATACTGGCCAAACCCACCGAATCAATCAAATTTGTGGGCGGAATATAGGTAACCGGCATCGGGCCCAACTGGTCAATGATCCATCGCTTTTTAGCGGCCTCAATAGCCATTTCCATAAAGGCTTGATTGGGCCAATCTTTTTTCCACAGCGAAAAATGGTTATATCCGTGAAATCCCAGCTCATGTCGGGTGTCACGCACATCCTGCGCCAGCCAGATACTTCCTTGGTAATAGGTATCATTTCGTTCAATAATGCTTGCCTTCCATTCGCTAAAATCAAACGGCGGTACCACAATAGCATTATAGTTAAAGGCCACAACAGTAGTATAATCAATATTGAACGTATCGGCCAGGGCTTTCATATCCGGCCACCAAACCTGCGTAATAAAATTTTCGTGAGTTAGATTATACTCTTCGTCAATGGGAGCCATCTTCTTACTGTAAAGCGGAGCTGGAAAATCATCCAGGAAAATAGTATTGGTATTTGCTACCCGATAAGGGATACCGGCAAGCGCTTTTAATCCCACAGAAAAAAGGAGGCCTCGATAATCTTTGTCCCGTATAATGGTTGTGTTAAAGAAAATTGAGCGACCATACCCAATATCGCGTTGGAGAATAACCGGATAGGTACTGTCAGTGGCGGCGGAGGCAATGACGGTTTTATTCCCCACAAACTGCGAACCATCAAATCCAAAGTGTTTATAGGGTTCCCGATTTTTAAACGTTATGCCTTTGTAATAGGGAAAAACGTCTTTGTAGAAGTGGATCCCCTCGGCCTGTTCATTAATTATATGGTCAGCATGCTCTTTAATCCCCAGCAAATATGAGAACCGTTCATCAAATATGGGATTTAGCACGACGATTTCGTTGCCAGTGGCGGCGAATCGTACGAGACGTTCTATTTCCTCATCGCCAAACTCTTCGACATAATCAGTCGTGATATAAACCAGCTTCACGGATTGGGGAATACTAACTTGCTCAATCTTTGATGCATCTATCTGCACAAAAGGTATACCGGCATAATCCATAGTTTGGGTTACATGTTGGCTTATTTCAAAGGAGGTACTGTCGCTAATATGATTGATCACGAGCACTAACGGAGCCGATCTTTCGATGGGTTCAAACACATAAAAGTCATCGGCGCATCCGGTTACCAGTATGCAGACCAATAGTATCGCACCATAATATCTAAGTATGTTGTTCATTTATTCTTCGTTTTTAGTTGATGCTCAGGATATGTATTTGAGAGAATGCTCTCTATCTCCGACTCCCCCTCTCGGTTGGTAATTTCATAAACGGTGGTGGTTTGGTCCGAATAGAAGACCTCAACTTCTCCACCTCCCGACAGTTTGTATCTAGATATCCAACTGCTCAGCTCGTGCATTACCGCCGGCGAATTGTATAATATTCCTTGTTGTATATCACCGAATGGCGGATTTTCGGTAAAAATAAAGATTGAGGCGGGGGGTACGTCATGAGGGATTTGATCTCGAACCGGAATAGTAAGCTGTTGGTGATATACCGAATCTATTGTGTTGTATTTCTGCAAGAAAAAGCCGTAATCCATAAAAAGGTGACGATTTTTGGAGAGTACACGCTCAATTTCAGGTCCCACAATGGCATAGGAATACGGCAACCGTTCGTCGATAATTTTGTAGTAAGCTTCGAAAAAACCGTTGGCCAGGGTTGATGGATTCAGCCGGCTTACCTTAATCCCGCCCTGCAGAAATATCACCAGTGAAAGAGAGATCAAAAGCAGGCCTACCGATAAATGTTTTGTTGGCCTTTTTCTAAGCTTGTACAATTTGTCGATCCATTCCAGGATAGTGGCAAAAATGATACTTGCGAATACTGCAATCAGGATAGCATAGAAACTACTAAACTGACCGACATCAAAATGAATTAAGTTTCGAATAGCTTGTGTATAGAGCAACGATATTGCGATAAATATGCCCAAAAACGACATTTCTGCCCGAATAGGACGACTCTGAGCGTACCGTTGCCAAACCAGCCAGAGCATTACCACGCCGGCAATAGATACATAAATTTTGCTCAGTGTTTCGATGGGCCGTATCAGCAGCGGATAGTAATTGTAAGACTGAATATGGAAAAACTGACTAAGCAGGAACGATTCAAAACCGATTCTATAGTATAATGAGCCAACTAAAAATGGTAATGCTATCAGGATGCTAACCAAGCCCAGGCAGATTGCCATTTTCTTTATCGTCCGGCTAAAATAGCTTGTTGGTACAATCGCAAAACCCAACAACAAGAGCGGCAGAAGCAGCGCCAACGTCACAAACAGATTGGTCATAGCGGTAGCCACAAAACCACTGCAAACATAAAAACAGTAACGTGTTTGTTCCCGCCGAAGGCTTCGAATGAATATGATAAATGTGGGCAAGGCAAAACACAGGGCCAGATCCATGCTGCTGGCCTCAATTTGTTGATCCAGTGATATTGGTATAAACAGCATGGGCACCAAAGCATAGATCGAGACTCCTATGATAGGTGCCCATGAGTATTTCTTTTTTGTAATATCACCGGCAATCCAATAGATAAGAATACAGAGAAAGAAGCTTGAGAGTGCGCCCAGCAAATGCAAGATCATCTCAGGACTAACCTGCGTTAGCATGCTAAACAGGCTTACAACCGAATGCATACCACCGGGCTCGGGATATCCCGAAAAATAGTCCTGGAGGCGTAAATTCTTAATCCGGTTGAGCTCTAAAAACCACCCCCGGCTAAAAGGAGCAGCATTGGTTAAGGCAGGATACATACGAGTTAGGCCGCCTATGGTAGCAATCCCCAATGCAAGCGCGCTCTTGCTGTTATAAAATCTGTTTAGAGAAAATATGTTCTTAAGTTTCTCGCGAACTTCATACAAGAATTTTTTAGCTCCCCCTTCAATTAGCCGGATATGCCATACAACAGTATGATGCTCCCAATTATTAAGGTAATCGATAATACTTGTCTTATGTTGCCATAGTTTTATCACAAGTGGGATAAGTAGCAGCGTTAAGCAAATACTAAAAAAATCATAGAGTTGAAGCAGGCTCAGAATCATGACAGAAACGGTGATAATGCCACCGAGGCCTACCCAGGCATAGATTAACCGATCAATAATTGGCAGTTTGCGCGTCTGCGAAAGGAACAAAGGGGCAACGACCCCAAACAGTAATACAAACCACATGCTGATGCGGGCGGCAGCAAAAAATGCTTCCAGTGAATATGGCATGTCGGTTATCAACATTTCTATTGCTCCTGAACGTAATTGCTATTTGATCCCGCTTGAAATTCCCCGGGATATATCATTTAGTTCAATATTATTTATAAAATATGGATAAGGTGTTCCATCTAACCTATTGATTACCTTACTACTAATACTATCAGAAATGGCGAAGTCAATAATTAAAAAAGGGAGGTTTGTCAGTTCTTGATACTTATCAAGAGTATCGACGCGAGCCCGGTAATCTTCTTCCTCACGCAGGTAATAACTGCTGGTCTCAAAATTATAGTTCGTTGCTATATCTTCGAGCAAAACTGCATCAACCAGCGCCTGTGTTTCTTCCAATAGAAACAAACCTGCATTTTGAATAATAAAAGCATAGGGATAGCGCTTTCTGATTTCTTCGATCAGTAGCAGCATATAGGGTTGCAGGTGCGCCCGTTCGGTATAGGGAGCTACATCATCGATAGTATCCAGGAATAGCCCATCGTACCCTTTTATCATAATGTTGGGTACCACCTGATCAAGCATGATTGACCGTGTTACGGAATCCGCCAGGTTTAGATAAGGACTATCCCAGTTTTCGTTGATGCCTAGAAAGCCCCGTTCTTCAAGCAAGGGATAGTACCACCGGCCCCGGCTCACCTCTCCCAGTGAAATATAAGCTAGTACCTGATTGGCAGGGGTCCGAAACGAATTGGTTTCTGCTTTGCTGTAATGACTAGACTCAACGATAAGCAATTTATATTTTTGCCCTATTGCTGACCGATTTTCAATACGCTCATAACTAGCGGCAAACGGTTCCAACGCTTCATTCTCCTCCATTGTACTTGACGTGCTGTTACATCCCCACTGTGAGACAATCAGGCATAACATGATGAGTGCTCCGGTTCCTTTTTGCATTTCTCCCTCTTTGTTTGATTTCTAGAATGCTGAGTAGTAATAGTAATCCAGGTTTTTAAAGAACTCTCGTGCAAAGAGTCCAGAAACGACTGCAAATGCCACTGCTCCGGCTAAAAGTCCCAACGTAGCATACTCAAATGCTATAATTCGGCTGCAAATAAATCCCACAGTTACATTGGTGACCAGCCCGCATAAAATGGAATACATGGCATAGGATGGCTTATTCAGGGTAAAAAAGAAGAGCACATGCAACAGCCCAATATTTAGAAACAAGTACGAGACACTGGCCATCCAAAATACCTTGGTGGTTATGGGGCTGGCAAAGAAGTCTCTTATTTCAGGTATTTCCTCTCGGAATACTCCCAAACTGTTTACAACATAGTAGCTTGTAACCATTGCCAGGATGCCCACCAGGATTACAATAGCCAATTGCTTAAAGTAGAAGTAAATATGATAGTGGTTGAATTGCTGCAGCTGACAAAATTCTGCACTCTTTTGAAGCTTGAGAATATTCCTGGAAAAGCTATGAACACAATACTCAAGCACAGCAATACTAAAAACAAGCGTCAGGATCGCCCAATCCATCCCCAGCTCATACGGCGTGTTAAACCAGATAATATACGACGGAGCAGTGACCCCTGTAGACCAGGCCAGGATTCGATCTACGAACAGAAATAAGATATACAAGGCACCGTACACAAAGTAGCGGTAATTCAAGAAATAGCTTACTTCCGGGACCGGCAGAGAATATTTTTTAAAATCCTTTCCACTCTTTTGGATTTGCAGCCACAGTACCAGATACGCATAACCAAAAAGCATTATAGAGGTTACCAGCAAGGCAGTCCAATGGGACAAATAAATTCCCATTTTTAGCACTTCCATATTTAGATATACCATTAACGTACCCAAAATGATAATAACCAGGATCGATATGCGGCGCTTAAAAGCAAACAGCACTCCCGATCCCAGCAAAAGCAAACTGATCAGCATCATGTATATCAGCCCCAGATGCACCATCGCCTGGGGATAAAATGGGATAAGGGTATTGAGTAACCCGAAAAACAGTGCTGCACCGACAACACAGGCAAGGGCAATTAATACTATATTGTTGGCCGATTTGAGTGCAAGTCCATAATGCTCGGCCCGGATATGCTTTGTTACTGAACGGCCCAGCACCTGCATAAATCCGCCGGTTACCACAAAGGCTACAATAGTGCCGAAGGCTACCACGGTAGCCTGGGCCTCATTAAAATCCAGCCATGCCCAAAGTGAATACCGAAAAATAAAAATTGCCGCAATTTGGCTCATCATGGGAAGCAGAAAAGCCAGTCCCTTGACATAATGTTTCAGGAATAGCCGGAACTCTTCCACAGGATTTGAGCCTGCCAGCTTTTCCGCTACCGATCGTACTTTTGAGCGGCTTTCTTCCCTTATTTCCTCCTTAATATCATCGAAAATATGCTCAGCCAAATCGAAAATTGACTCGAAGCCAAACTCGTTCCGAGAATCTATCTCCCTGATGCCTAGCGACTCGATGGTGGCGGCGACGGCCCATACATTTAGAGGATTGCCGATGAGGTTTTTTACTTCTTTTCGAAGATCCTCCGTTTCCTGAATACCAACTTCTTGTACACTTTTTATGATTGAGGTGTTTGGCATAGCTACAGGCTTTCAAGCATTCTATTCACTGATTCGAGTTTGATCGCATCCAGCATTGGCTCCTGGTTTTGTTTGTGAAAGTTTTGGTAAACGTCCAGATAGCTATTGACCGATTGCGGTATCGTATAATTTTGTAATACTTTTTTTCGAGCTTCCTCTGCCATCAATTCCAGAAACTGCTTATCACTCAATAAGTGAATAACTCCTTCCGCTAATTCATTGGCATTCCTGGGTTTACAAACTATACCACATCCTTCGATAGCCTCACTCACCCCTCCTACATCAGTGGCTACGACCGGTCGGCCGCAGCTCATTGATTCAATCACGGTATATGGAAAGCCCTCGGAAATTGAGCTTAGTATGGAGATATCTCCTTTATTGAAAAGCATACTAGGGTTATCATGATAGCCCCCAAATGTGAAGTGATTCTCAAGGTCCAATTCCGTTACCAGCTGTCGGCATTTTTCGGTGTAGGGCTTATCTATATCCAGGCTTCCGTACAGCAGATATTGTACATTTGGTATCTCTCTGCGAACCAGGTCGCAAGATCGTATCATTGTTTCTATGTCTTTCAGGGGAAAAACATGAGCGGCCGCCACCACGGTTGGAATATTCTGGGTATGTGCCGGCTTGGGCCGTGGACAAAAATGGTCGGTATCAACGCCATTATAAATGGGCCGAATGCTGTTAACATCGGCCTCAAACCGCTTCTCCCATTTTGCATTAATAGAGGTTACAGGCGAAACCAGATCGGCACAATGATAGACTGCCCTCGTAATAAAAGTGGCTAAATTAACGAGCAACCGTTTAGAGAAATACGACAGATCGGCCTGACTAACGTTAATTAATCGCTCCCGGATAAATACTCCATGATCAGTAAGAATCATGGGCGTACCGTACTCAAACTTGGCTGCAATGGACGTTATTGCCGGAAACCCTGCCAGCGTGGAATGCGTGGCGCTGGTTCTTGGCAACGGCACGGCCAAAGGCATCATAAAATGGTACAGCCAGCGCTTGCCAAACGTTACATCCAGCAGGTGTGCCTTTTCGTCCTGCAAGAATTCATCGTCATGATGCATCTTCTCCCTTAGCAGGTTTTTAAACTCCGACCATATAAGTGGACTCGATAAGGTTTGCTTGTAATCGTAGTGCTGGTAGTATTTCCAGAAACCGTAAATGAGCTCAGCAGACTCTCGTGCAGGCTGGAAGGGATCAAAAATGCGGCTAATAAAATTCCGAAACATCGGCAAAAAGATCCTGCGGATTGTTTGGCCGTCAGTCTGTAATTTCCGGATCACATGCTCAGAAAAGGGGATTTTCCTATTAAAATGCTGAATCGGTTCTTCGAGGCCCCAAAGGGGTACTTCTATAACAGACTTGATGTTGGGTGTGAGAGCATACTTCTGCTCTACATACGGATCTCCGGTAAGCGCTAGAATTATAAAATCTACTTCATCTTCGAGCTCACCGCATAAGATATTTGCCCATGTAGAAATACCTCCTCCCGAATAAGGATAAGAACCCTCAGTCTCAAACAATATGACTGGCTTATTGCTATGCATTGCGATAATGTTGTAAAACTGCAGCAATGCTGAAGCAAGTTAACCCATATAATGTGAACAGGTATTTTGAGATACAAAATCGAACTGAGACAGCCCGGTTTGATTGCAATAACTGCAATCGCATGCAGATAAACTGCTGTATCGTCTTCCCCAGATATAATTGGCCAAAGTCTTTATCCACCCGCCACGATAAATTTCTCTCGATCACTAATACAATCCTCCCAGCTCTCTAATCTCAATTTTATTGTTATTTTAAGCTAATATCGGCTCTCTTCATTTTAGCAAACTCAAGCAGCCACCCGTATAGGTACGTCCTCTTGTTTTAAGGCTAAAAAGTTGTCTTCTCTTCAAAATATTCGTATCTCCCAAACGAGAATGCACATCCTGATACAGGGAATTCAAATTTTCAAATGAGTGTTTTAGAATCTTAGTTTCAGTCATTTCCCTGTTAGTTCAAACATCATGTTGTAATATGCTTTTTCCCTTATCACATCTTTTTAAGTATAGACAATTAAATGATATCTATAAACTATTATTTTTATTCAACTTATGGGTATTTACATTTGGGTTAAGTACCCAGGCATTTTCACAAGACAGAACAGACAGCTTAGAGGTTCAACTCGACTCCATCAGAGTCACGGCTATTCACTCGACCATCAGTGCAAATGATGCTCCATTGGCCTTAAGTACGTACTCCAGGAATTTATCTCAGATCAATCAAGAGGCCTCGCTTTCGCTGGAGAGCATCAGTCAGCAGATGCCCGGACTGTGGGTTAACGACCGGCAAAACTATGCGCTGGGTGAACGGCTAACTATTCGCGGAATTGGCTGGCGTGCTGCTTTTGGAGTACGCGGTATTCAGGTTGTGTTGAACGATATGCCGTTGACTGTGGCCGACGGCCAATCCATGATCAATATCGTAGATCCCGCTTTTATCCACCGCGCAGAACTTGTCCGGGGTCCTGCGGCCACCTACTGGGGGAACAGCAGTGGTGGCGTATTGTACCTATCCACACAGCCTAATTACGATGAAAACGATTCATTTCGGTTTCGGACGATGGGGGGATCATACGGCATGCGAAAAGTCGAGGGAGAATTTTCGATCTCCAATCCAAAACACAACATGAATGGCTACAGCAGCTATCTTACTACCAATGGTTTTCGGGATTACAGTGCTGCCAAAGTTTGGCGATCGGGCGTTACGGGATCAGTCAACCTTGATTCCAAAAGTCAGCTCAAATACCAGGCTGCATCTATTTATATGCCAGAGGCTCAGCATCCCAGTGCCCTGAATGCCACGCAAGCCGTTCAAAATCCAAGGCAGGCTGTTTCCTCTTTTGTGGATGCTGAGGCTGGAAAGCAGATCACTCAAACGCAGGGCGGACTCTCATATATTCGCCAAACGCCAGCCGGTATCTTTACCATCACTGGTTATGGTATTTACCGGGATCTAAACAATCCCCTACCCTTTGGCATCATTACCATAAATCGGTGGGCAGGTGGACTTCGGGCCACGCTCGATAAAAGCTGGTCAAATTTTGAGCTACAGGCAGGTGTTGAAACTAAATTACAAAACGACGACCGCACTGAATTTGAGAATATTGGCAACGCCACCAGAGGCGATATTACAGTTGATCAAATTGAGCGCGTATGGAATCAAGCAGCTTTTGCCAGCGCCACATACTCCTTTGATGACTTCAATATTTTGGGCGGCCTCCGGTACGATCGCCTGACTTTTAGAACCGAAGCACCTACAGCCGCACAATCCGGAAGTCGCACCTTTCAGGCCGTAAGTCCCAGCATTGGTATGAACTACCAACCGGGAAATCAAACCATTTTTGCGAACCTGAGCACGTCCTTTGAAGCACCGACGACGACCGAGCTCGTCAATCGTCCCGGCGGTGGCAATGGTTTTAATCCGGATCTAAAACCAGAACAAACCCTGGGACTCGAAGGGGGGATTCGTGGTACAATAAGTAGCCAAGCGTTGAGATACGACCTGACCGTTTTCCATCTTTGGATACAAGACTTGTTGTTTCCATATCAACTTGAGGCCAACGGCCCAACCTACTATCGCAACCAAGGTAAAACCACGCATCTTGGGTTAGAGGGACGTCTGGGCTGGCAATTGAATCAAGATTGGCAGTTTTCGGTGACCGGCAATATCACCCAAGCCGAATTTCAAAAAGCACAAACTCTCGACAGCCTATCGCTGGCCGACAAGCAAGTGCCGGGTATCCCAAAATACCGGCTAAACGGAGAATTAAACTGGTCGCCCGGCAAATTTTTGGGATCACTTTCCTACAAATACATTAGCAGTTACCAAGCCAACAACTTAAATACCGTTAAAAATGAATCTTACGGTGTTTTTGATGCAAAACTGAGCTACCGAAAGGTATTTCCTTCATCCGAGGTAAGAGTCCAGCCTTTTATCAATGTGAACAATATTTTTGACAAACGTTATAACGGATCTGTAACCGTAAATGCCTTTGGCGGACGTTATTTTGAACCCGCTCCCGGTCGAAATTGGCAGGTGGGCGCAACGGTTGACTTCTAAAGAAGTTTACAAACATTAAAAAAATGTAACATTGTGGTCTTTTGCCTATCTTGATTGTACACAACGTAGGAAAAGTATAGGCAGGGATCTGTTATGATTAAACATGTACTCTTTTTTGTATTACTCTGCGGCGGCGTTTACTACTACTGGACAACTCGGCCAGTCGAACATGGACCTGGAGTAGTTGCCCCGGAAACCCCAGCTCAGCAAGCAACCTTCAATGTCGACAACTTTGATTACAAAACATTTGATATTACCCCCAAGGCCAACATCGACCTTGAGGCTCGGATTCTTTCCATCAAGAACTACTACTTTGACAAGTATGCGGAGTTGTGTCCCACGGATATAGTGTTCGGCTGGGGACCAATGTCTGATGAACGCAATCTTGGTTCATTGATGGTTCGGCAGTCGGAGCGCTCATTTTACTGGGAGATGACTGAGCCTCCCATCAAACAAGAAAAAATGTGGCAGCATGCGGCGAACATGCATCTTATCGGATCCACGAAAAAAATTCGTGACAAAATAAGCTCACTGCGTCAAGGCCATGTGGTTAAGATATCTGGCTACCTGGTAAATGCTAAATCGCCGGAAGGCTGGACGCTTGAGACCTCTCTATCGCGAAAAGATATTGGCGATAATGCCAGTGAATTAGTTTGGGTAAAAAGCCTCACAATTCTTTAATTGAGGAGCAAAACATCCAATTAAAGATTTTTGTATGTCTTGGCTTAAAGATGTAATTGTTGATATAGCAGCTACTGCTGTAATCATTGCTACTGTACTTAGCTCTAATTCTATCCTGGCTGTTATTGTTTGGGGATATACCGGTCTTTTGCTGCTGGCAAAACTCATTCCACTGATGGGAGACGGTTTTCAATACATGATGCAAAAAAGCAAAACCGACGCTCCCGAGTGGTTTTCTCACCTGCTTTATGCTATAAATACTGGCTTGTTACTTTACTTTCAGTGGTGGTATGCCGGCGTCGGCTGGGCCGTGATCTGGGTGCTATCGTATCTCACGCAGCGCAAGCTGGATGCTCGTACGGCGTAATTGCTTGCCCATCCCCTTAAATTAGTTTGCGAATAAATCATATTGACTAACATTCGTTAGATCACTTGTGGCAAATGGAATTAGTTGCTGCATCAATATTGCTGATTATAGCAGGCATTATCGTCTATAATACTGTCTTAGCACAACAATGGCATGAGCAACAACCGTGAAACGAAGTAGCAAAAGAAATCAGTCATTTTTTACGGCGGTATTTTCTACATCAACCCCGATGACAGCTGGATTTTTGCCCCTCAAACACGGCGGGGCCGGTTATACGGTCAATATGGCCAATCCCCTCTCCTATTTGGGTTTTTGGTGGGATAGCCATTCTTATCACTTAGCAATAAACTCAGGAATTTTCTCTTGAACGCCCCAAAATTTATGTTATGTTCTACGCTTAAAGTTAAATTTCAGATATAAGGAGCTTGTTATGGAAATGGAAAAAATGGATCGTCTGCGAGACGCAATTACAGATTATATCTACGATGAGGGTCATGAATATCAGCGGTTATTGATTTCAAGGACGTATTATACGGCCATGAAAAAAGAAGCTGAAGAAAATGATGTACCCATCGACCTGCCAAACATGGAAATTAAAGATAATGTAGATTACGACTTTAAGCTCCTGCCCTAAATTAGCTTTTATCATTATTGGCCCGCCACTCTGTGGGAACTCCGAGCCTGCATTTACCTATAAAGGAGCAAAAATATCATTTCACCTATGTTCTGGATAAGTGCAGGCTCTATTATCATTATCTTTTTTAGCTATCGGGCTTATATCAATAATAAGCAACGCTGGTAAAAGCGGTCTTTCTTTTTACGGTCGTCACGGTTGGTTACCTGAGTTTACAAGGTCTAATTTTGATGTTCATAGTAGCCGCTATCTTTTTTTGATGCTTGCCATTATTTGTCACGTAAAAGGATATAAACTCCATTTTTCTTCAGACTATCTGTACTATATGAAGCTAAGTCGCATTTGACCAATTGGTGGATTTTATTAGAAACTGGAGATATTATGCAAAGATTGAGCTTACAAAAATGCCAAAATTTTTGTAATTAATAGGATGTGATTTGCTTCACATATAAAAATCAGAATAACAAAAAAAGTAGCAAAAATATATGCCACGTTGTGAATTATACCAGGACGCCAAAGGTGAATGGAGATGGCGAAGAACAGCCAAGAATGGCGACATCGAAGCCTACTCCAATGGCGGCTTTGAAGACAAAGAAGAAGCTAAAAAAGACGGAAAAGAAAATGGCAACTGCACAAGCTATACACGCAGTAATTCCTACTAATTAGCACATTTTTTCGTTTGAGGCTGCTTGCCGTTACCGGCAGGCAGCTTTTTTTATTGGCTGCCCTCCTCCTCTTATTACGCTAACCAACTGTCGCCCACGCATTAGGCCTGTTGATTATTTATTATATTTCGGTTTAAACTTTTTTGTAAAATAATTCACTTACACTTGCGTAATAAATAGCTATTTATAATATATTAGAGAAATTTAATAAAGATTGAGCAATCCCCATTTGTTCATATAATTCTTTTCCAGGGACAAAAGCCTGGATCACTAAAATATACTTATCTATGGAAATCCGACTGTATCAAAAAGGCGACTCAAAGCAAGTTGTCAAATTATTACAAGGCACTGTAAACATTGTTGACACTCAAAGTTACGCAGAAATCGAAACCGAGTCGGGCATGCTAGACCATGGACAATCACAAGACTGGGAGTCATTCTTTCTTGACAGTTTTACTATTGTAGCTGAAATCAATAGTACTATTGTGGGCGTCGCCCAAATTGAGGATGACGGCCATATTAACTGTTTTTACTGCCATTCTGATTTTCGGAGACAAGGCATTGGTGGTCAGCTATATACTGCCTTGGAAGATTATGCCAAAACCAAGCGCATTCCAACTATTTATTCTGAGACCAGCAGCTCAGATCGCCCCTTTTTCTTGCAAATGGGGTTTGAAGAGGTTCAAAAACAAAAAGTATTGATCGGTGGTAAAGTACCCACACATTTCGTTATCAAAAAAGATCTACCATCATAAAGCTTCATATTCCCTTAACAACCGGATTTTATACTTCCGGTCGATGGAAAAAATTCGTACATATATTACTTTTATTCATAAGTACTCAACAGGGGCTATGCTCCTGTTGATCTATCTCGCTGGGCTGGGATTCTCAACGCTATCCACCCTTCCCTCCTCACTATCTTCCCATCAACACAAAAAAGCGACACACTGTACGAGCAAATTTTGTATTTGTTCTCACTACACTGGCCAGTGCAGCTGTGATCTGGCGACAGCCTCGGAGACAGATACCGAATGTAAATATAAAAAATGTGCTACCCCCATCTCAGATAATTACACCGGTGGTTCAATTTCGACTTTTATTGTTGAGCGACAACAATACTTCGCAGCCTTTCTTTCCGCTGATTATATAAGTAAAAGACTTGTGGACCTGTCATCACAATTCATGGCCGACCCTCCTCTGCATCCTCCACAGTTAGTCTGATTAGCGCTTCTTACACATTCTATCCGTGGCATAGCTAACGGATCGCTATTCCAACAATCAGACTTTTAATATAAAGTGATGCAACCATGTCTACACTTAAGCAATCATCAATGCTAATAGTATTGCTATTGATGATGACCTTTCAATCACAAGCTCAAAATGCAAGTATAAATGGCACCGTGACAAATGCTAAATCGTCGCAGCCCCTGGCTGGTGTCAATATCCAAATTGATAAATTGAACCGTGGGGCAGCAACCAACGCAGAGGGCAATTTCAAGATTAAAAATTTAAAGGCCGGTACCTACACTCTTACGTTTACCTATATCGGCTTTCAATCCCAAACATTAAAAGTAACGCTCACCGCTGATCAGCAAAAAGCAGTTGAGGTTTGTTTAAAGCCCCAATCTGTGACATTGAACGGAATCCAGGTAACAGCTCTTACTCCAAGTTTGGAGGTGAATGCTAATATGAAAGAATCCGAGGTCGAGGAGGCAAATCCGCGGGATTCGGGCGAACTACTGCGTAGTATCAAAGGCGTTAGTGCCGTTCGGCGCGGCCCTGTGGGACTCGATCCAGTGGTACGTGGCCTGCGCGAAACAGAAGTCGGCACATACCTCGACGGCACGCGCATCTTTCCCGGCGGACCGGCACGCATGGATTCCCCGCTCAGTCATCTCGATCCTTCCGCCATCCAATCCATCGAAGTAGTCAAAGGGCCCTATGCCCTGACCTGGGGCGCCGGCAATATGAGTGCCGTCAAAGTTGAGACCAAGCCGCTCAATACCATCAATCAGGTGCTTCAGGGCAACTTTTCCAGTGGGTACGATTCAAACTACAACGCTTTTGAGGAGTCCATTTCACTGATGGGCAACCATAAAAAACTAGGTTATTGGATCCACGGGGCCTGGAGAGAAGGTAACGATTACACAACGGGAAATGGCACGACGGTCGCTGGCGACTTTCTCTCGCGTGAGATGCGGGGCAAGATCGCTTACCAGCTTTCTAACTCATCTCGCATAAATGTATCGCTGGGATACCAAGACCAGCAAGATCTCGATTATCCCGGACGACTGCTCAATGCCGATTATTTTCACACTACTAATATAGCGGCGGAATACAACTATAGTCCCGAGGATAAAACATTGCAATCGTTGATCGCAAAGGTTTATGTCAATGATGTCAACCACGGCATGGACAATGACGGTAAACCCACCGCACAACCCGATCCCAACCGCATGCCGCCTTTTGCACTTGATGTCACAGTGGATGCCGACGTCCGGGTGAAGGGATATCGAACCGCAGCTACCTTTAAAACTGATGATTACTGGACCGTTGAAGTAGGCAGTGATTTCTACTCGGCCTACCGCTCTGCCCTGCGAACCATCGATCGCAGAGATGAAGGGATGACGCCCGCTATGTTTCCCCTTGTGGATCCGATGTGGCCGCAAACCACCATTTCTGACCTCGGTTTCTTTGCTCGTGCCAAGCGCCCCTTTTCGGAGCAATGGACAGCATCAGCTACGCTCCGATTTGACTATGCACACGCCAATGCCGATACGGTCAGCGATTTCTTTGCCAACAATGTATCCTCTGATATGGAATCCTCGGAGACCAACGTCAGCGGTTCGTTAACGACCAACTATACGCCTAGTGACCACTGGAGTATTGGAGCAGGCATAGGCTCCGTGGTACGAACAGCAGATGCCACCGAACGTTTTTCTGATCGTATTCCCGCCAGCAAGTCGCAGACCAGTGCCGAATTTACAGGAAATCCTGACCTGGATCCCGAGCGTAGCACCCAGGCTGATCTCTGGATAGATGTCTCCTATTCCAATTTTCGGGGGTCTATCAATCTTTTTGGTCGCCTCATTGATGACTATATCACCTTGGAGGCCACCAATCTGCCCAAACGGTTGCCGCTTAGTCCCAATACGGTGTACCGGTATATCAACGGTCAGGCTACCTTTTGGGGATTTGACCTCTCAACTTCGTATCGATTTCTACCACAGTTAAAGTACAAGGCTGGATTTAATTATCTATGGGGACAAGATACCGAACTCAATGAACCGGCATTGGGCGTGGCTCCCTTCAGCATACAAACAGGATTACGCTACGAATCAACCAGTATACCACTGTTTGCAGAAGGGACTTTGCACTTGGTTGACGAACAAGACCGCGTGGCCACAGCACGCGGCGAGGTGGCTACTAATGGATATACCACTGTTGACCTGATTACCGGCTTCACGGTATGGAAAAGCGTTTCATTGCAGCTTGGCGTCAACAACCTATTTGATGTGGACTACGTAAATCATCTGAATGCGAAAAATCCGTTTTCCGGAATGCAAATTCCAGAACCGGGGCGGTATTTCTTTACAGATCTAAATATTCGCTTTTAAGCCAGATTAAAATCCATTAAATCATTAAAGCCCGGTCGTTGTACCGGGCTTTTCTATTTATGATGTTCTGCAAAATGACGTTATTACAGAAAATCCTATCTAAATTCTAGAATGATGAACATTGCCCTTGTCCAACAGTCGTGTAGTCAAGATAAATTTCAAAATATGCATCGAGGATTGAATGCTGCCCGTAAGGCCGCCGAGGCCGGCGCCAACGTCATTTGCTTTCCCGAGCTGGCTTTTGAGCCCTTTTATCCCCAACATAATAACCCAGATAATCCCCACCAACTTGCTGAACCTATTCCCGGCCCAATCACCGAGTCGTTTTCGAAGCTTGCCGCCGAGAAAGAAGTGGTGGTCGTACTTAACCTCTATGAACTGGATGGCGATAAAACCTACGACAGCTCTCCAGTCATCAACACCGATGGCTCTATTATGGGCACCACGCGGATGGTTCATATCACCGATTACGCCTGTTTCCATGAGCAAAAATATTATGCGCCCGGAGATCATGGTGCTCCGGTTTATGATACGCCATTTGGCAAGATTGGTGTCGCTATCTGCTATGACCGCCATTATCCGGAGTACATGCGTGCGCTGGCTCTTAATGGTGCAGAAATTGTGATTGTACCCCAAGCCGGTGCCGTGGGCGAATGGCCTGAAGGACTATATGAAGCTGAGCTGCAGACCACTGCCTTCCAGAACGGTTACTTTACCGCGCTCTGTAACCGCGTTGGGGAAGAGCCTAAACTTACCTTTGCCGGTGAATCTTTTATCTGTGATCCTGCCGGTAAAGTGATTGCCCGGGCCGGACAGGGAACCGAAGAAACCTTGCATTGCGATGTAGATCCGTCAACGGTTAAAACATCACATGCCAAACAGTTATTTCTCTCCGATCGTCGACCTGAACTATATACCAAATGGCTGGGTAAAAAATAGTTCTAATGAGATAGTATATGTTGACTTTACTAATGTCCGCAAATCTTATATCTAGTAAAAACAATTACTTATACATATATTTTCCATACAGAGATGACTTGGAACTATGCTGAATGAGGATGCCGTAGGATTACTATTCGCTGGTTCGGCGTATGCTCTAGTACTCAATCATATCTTTTATGTACAATCTCTGCTCAATATACACATACACAAGTGATTGCTAACTAGGTTGAACGAAGTTCGCATACCCTTACTTCATGGAAAGAGGTATTATAAGTTGTCTCTATAATTTATTTCTGAGGGAAATCATATGTCATAAAATTTTAAACAATCACTTCAGAACGCTCAACAAGAGTGGATGGATATTGACGGCGTGATAGCAGTAGGACAAGCAAAGGCAGACAGTCTGATTGTATGACAAATATATGTTAAACAACATTGACTCAGTCAAGCAGCAGATCCCAGCAGAATATCCGGCTTCCCGGTTGTATTCAGGGAAAGCGGCGGTCCTTTTGAACCGCAAAACTAATTCTGCTTTTGACCTTTTCGGCTCTTTCCTATTTTTCATTGTGATTACTGAATGAAGGGTCGAATCATGCTTGAAGGCGTATATCAGGGCAGCTATTGGATAAGCAGATTTGTGATACAGCGGGGGCTGGGCTTAATGTATCTGATTGCCTTTGCTGTTGCTATTAACCAGTTTCGTCCCCTTGTCGGTGAAAATGGACTCTTGCCCATCCCCCGGTTTTTACGACGTGTTTCCTTCAAAAAAGCCCCCAGTATATTTCACTGGCACTATTCCGACCGTTTCTTAGGCCTCATAGCTTGGAGTGGATTGGCACTGGCGGCGCTGGCCACTCTTGGCTTTTCTGAAGCAGGTCCTTGGTGGTTATCAATCTTGATCTGGCTACTGCTCTGGGTTATTTATTTGTCAATTGTAAACGTTGGACAACTGTTTTATGGCTTTGGATGGGAATCGCTACTGCTAGAGGCTGGTTTCTATGCCATCTTTCTGGGTCCTATGCATTATTATGCTCCGTTGGTAATGATTTTCATTATTCGCTGGCTCGTTTTTCGCGTAGAGTTCGGGGCAGGACTCATTAAAATGCGCGGCGACAAGTGCTGGCGCGACCTGACCTGCCTCAATTATCACCATGAGACCCAGCCCATGCCCAACCCGATGAGCCGCTATTTTCACCTGATGCCGGAGTGGTTTCACAAAATGGAGACGCTCCTTAACCATATCGTACAGCTTGGCGCAGTATGGTTACTGTTTTTGCCGCAGCCGCTGGCTACCATCGGGGCACTGCTCGTTATTTTGTCGCAAGGATATCTTATCATCAGTGGCAATTACGCCTGGCTTAACTGGATGACCTTGCTGTTGGCTTTTAGCGGAATCAGTGATGCGTACTTGTCAACAGTGCTCCCCATGAGTATTCCCGATCAGCTTATCTCTCCCCTCCCTTTCCAGATTCTAATTATTATTTTAGGCTTGGGCGTGATATACATGAGTATTGGCCCGGTAAAAAATATGCTCTCGCGTAACCAGCGAATGAATGCCAGTTTCAACCCCCTGCATCTTGTAAATACATATGGCGCTTTTGGGTCTGTAACTCGCAAGCGATATGAAATCATTATCGAAGGTACGACGGATGAAACAATTACTGATGATACCGAGTGGCAGGCCTATGAGTTCAAAGGCAAGCCGGTCGATCCTGAACGGATGCCACCGCAGTTTGCACCCTATCACTTGCGGTTGGACTGGCAGATTTGGTTTGCGGCCATGTCAAGTATCCGGTCGAATCCCTGGCTCTTGCGTTTTATCCTCAAGCTATTAGAAGATGATACGCCGTCGCAAAAACTCTTGAAGGAAAATCCATTCCCCGATCAGCCGCCTAAGTTTATTCGAGCTCGGCTGTTTCATTATCAATTTACTAATCGTAAAGAACGTAAAAAATCCGGCAACTGGTGGAAACGGCAATTAGAAGGAATCTACTTGCCTCCGCAATCACTTGAGGATTTACGATATATTGATCTTTAACAAGGAATTTTTAAAATGAATTACGTTAACCATTAGTAATGTTGTAAATGAGTAAAATCAAATAAACAAAAACATTATTATGATTCTGCTTCAGTCTGACGAACTCAATAATCATCTGGATTCAATTATTCATCAAGAAACCCAACAGCACGACAATCATTTTGACCTAACAGTCGATCAGATTCACCAGTTTACCGAAGGCGGATCGCTGGACTTTGGCGGTAGTGAGTTTCAGCCTGCCGAGAAGCGCAGGCTGGATCCGCAAAAGGATAATGAAGATGACGATTATGGCTGGTGGCACCTGCGCAAAGGTACGTACCAAGCTACAATGAATGAAACCATCAAGGAATTTGAAGATACCATTGCCCTGCTTACTCCTCATCCGCATGCGCAACAAGCTGGCATAGTGGCCAATACCAACATCCTATCAAGCGCCGAAGAGGGGGAATCAGTAACGATAAATTTTCGTGTTCCCGAAGCTGGATGCAACATTAAAGAAAATGCTCGATTTGCCGTACTTTATCTGCTTGCAAGCTAGTAATTCGATAAATCAAACAATCCAAAAAATAATTTAATGGATACGGTAACCTGGGGTATTATTAGTACGGCCAAGATTGGAACTGAGCAGGTAATTCCTGCTATTCAAGAGGCTAACAATTGCACTGTCCAAGCAATATCATCACGCGACAAAACAAAAGCTCGTCAGTCTGCAGAACAGCTCAACATCCCCGATGCCTACGGCTCGTATGAAGATTTGCTTGCTGACGATACCATCGATGCTGTTTATAATCCGCTCCCTAATCATCTGCATGTTCCGTATACCATTGACGCTCTGGAGGCCGGCAAGCACGTGCTCTGCGAAAAGCCCATAGCAATGGATGCCGAGGAGGCTAAAAAGCTTAAGAAAGTCGCTGCCTCCTATCCCAACTTAAAGGTTATGGAAGCTTTTATGTATCGCTTTCATCCCCAGTGGCGGAAGGCCAAAAAAATGGTTGAGAATGGAGATATTGGCAAATTACAGACGGTGGAGTCATTCTTCTCCTACTGCAATGATGATCCTGACGACATCCGTAACAAAGCTGATATCGGAGGTGGAGGCCTCATGGATATCGGCTGTTACTGTATCTCACTTTCACGCTATTTATTCGGGAAGGAGCCCGAGAAAGTGATGGGGAAATGGAAGATCGATGATCAGTTTCAAACCGATTACCTTGCGTCGGGCGTTCTCGATTTTGGTTCGGGCACAGCAACCTTTAGTTGCAGTACACAAGCGGCCGCACACCAGCGGGTAAATATCGTTGGCGAAACAGGCCGTATTGTTATTGATATACCGTTTAATGTTCCTCCTGGTGATGAAACTGATATTTGGCTGTATCAGGATAATCAGCAAGAAAAAATCACTTTTGACCCGGTAAACCACTATACCATACAAGCCAGGGCGTTTGCACAATCAATACTGGATGATACCTCCGTGCCCACTCCTCTGGAAGACGCTGTCAACAATATGAAAACTATTGACGCCTTTAGAGCAAGTGCGCAACACAAGAAATATGACGCTGACACGAAGGAATAAATTTAGTATTTTAGACGCGAAATTATGTTCATACGGGTAATATGATGGGACAACAAACTGAGAAATTATTTGAACGTGCGAAGGTAAATCTCGACGAAGATAATCACGAAAATGCTCTTCGCCTGTTCAATGAAGTGCTGAATCGTGAGCCTAGCCATAAAAAAGCCCTTCGCAGCAAGGGATTAATCAAAGTGTTGAATAATTCTGCTGAAGAAGCGGAAGAATTTCTGCTATTTGCCATTGAGCAGCAGCCCGAAGATGACCATCTCTATCAAATGCTGGGCACTTTGTATCATAATAATGAAGAACCCACCAAGGCCTTAGAACAATTCAAAAAAGCAGTAGAGTTAAATGACTCAAACGCTATCGCTCATCAAGGACTTGGGATGATTTATGCCCAGATATTTGGAGAGCATCAGCAAGCCATTACCCATTTCAATAAGTCAATTGAAGGCAACAGTAATAAGGCTGAGATCTTTTTTAACCGGGGATGCAGCTACATGCTCATGGAAGAACGGGCAAAAGCCAAAGAAGACTTTCGCAAAGCCAGCGACCTTGGACACACTAAATCAAGGGAAATGCTAAAGAAATATTTCGACTGATGCTGTTCTTAGCTACTTGGTAAGCGAGTTGAACACACGTTTTAAAAACGGAAAAAGCCGTGAGGGTTTGGCATCTCGTTCTCGGTTTTGATGACCTATTTCATAAGCCAATCGCCACTGTTTTAACAGCACTTTCTGAGCATCCCAAAAGGAATAGCGGGCATCATAAATATTTGTTGACTCAGACGTTACGCCATTGGCCTCAATTACTTTTAAGTCCTTTCCCTCCTTCAGATGTTCGGCCGAAGGTGCCTTGATGTCAAAACGGCCAAAGTAGTAGCCTGAAACGGACTGGCACAGTTCGTCCATTTTCTTTCTCAATGGCTCAGAAATAAGCTCACTTCCATCTCTGAATATTGCTCCTCGAGCATGGGTGCCCAAGTCCACAATTTGCACCTCTTCGCCTTCTAGAGGTACGTCAAAAAGCCGTTCCTCGTTGTGATCCAAGTGATGCTTGGCCATATTCACAGCCCTGTCATCGCTAAGAATAAGTTCCTGAAGAGTACTCTCGCCGTCGCCCACCACCGTGAGAAGCTCTTTCTTAGTTATTGAAAATATATCGCCGTAAGAATCTTCGGGTTTTCGATAATAGAAGACCCCAAATTCAATACCATCAATATATTCTTGAATGATGATATCCTGCTGAGAATTGGTAAAATAGTGCTCCATTTTTTGCTGGTTGCGAATAATCGAAACCCCCCGCCCTCGTTCACCAACATCCGGCTTGAGTGCAATGGGAAAAGACAGATCATATCGAGCCATAAACTTTTCTGCTTGCTCAAGCCTCTGTTGTTGATCCAGAGATGTAGGAATATGGTGATACTGGGCAACAGCCTTATCATCAAAAAGCTGCAGTATTTTGGTTTTAGATTCCCCTATAAAACCGCTGTCTGGGATCGCTGGATTAGTTGCGGTAAAAAGTGTAAGGCAACGGTACTTTATCCCCAGGTACAAGATATAGCAAAATACAGGGGCATAAAGTACCAATGGCGACCAATACTCCCACCGGGTAAGCTTACGATAACGGGACAATAACAATCGGCGTCCCTTATAGCTAAAAATGGGAATCACCAGCTTAATAATCATTGCTATAAATGCAAGCGCCCCTAGGAATACCCAGAGCGCATAATCTTTATAAATAGAGAAATATCGAATAAGTTCATTACCAAGCAGCTTCGAGATCCCCACCAACATTGGTGTCCAAACTACTGCAGCAATAAAAAAGTAAGATACAAACATCCAAAAGTTAGCCTTGATAATCCCGGCGCTAAAATAGGTGGGCATGCGGCTGCCAGGCAGAAAACGGGTGACAAAGATGAGAGCCGGTCCCCTGGCATCAAACCAGTGGGCACTTCGTTCGAGATCCTTTTCGCTGATTAGCCATTTAAAGGGAGCTTTACCAATGGCTGGCCGTCCCAAAAAACGTCCGGCCATATAGAGACCAATATCGCCTACAAAGATCCCAATAAAACAAGCCAGCGAAGCCGGCCAGAAGCCAATAAGGCCCCGTGCTGCCAGCAATCCCGCACCTATACACGTAAGATCTTCGCTGACAAAGGTAGCCAAAATGATGATCAGCATAATGATAATCAGCGAAAACCCCTTGAATTTGGCAAAATCGACATTTGAAAATGACTTTTGTGCCTCAGCTATACGTTCCTGAGATGCATTTTTGGCCGTAATGGCATTTTTTGATTCTACATCCGTAATAAACTCATTGAATGCCTGCCCCACAGAGTCGCTATGCGTTTCAATGAGGTCATGATCGGCATCAAAGATCTTGAGCGTACTTTGGGGCACAATGCGATGGTGTTCTTTAGCAGCAGCCAGTGGCACCAATGGATCCTCGTTGCCATGCAGAATCAGCATCGGTTTTGAATACTGCTTCAGATATGAACGTATTGGACGTAGGTCCGACTCGTAGTGACTTTTGGCGTAAGATACATCAATATTGAGTGCATCCATTAGTCCAAAGTGAGGGACAGCATTATACAACAACCAAACAGCGCCCAGCTCCACGCCATGGACAGCGTGATTGAGACGGTAGCTGCCCAAAAGCTCCAATTCCTGCACGCCGATGGAGGAAATTAAACTCAGCGATTGTACTTTAGCAGGATTTTTATGAGCCAGATAAATGGCGCTGGCTCCTCCCAGCCCATAACCAAGGACGTGAATATTGGACAGGTCAAGCTTATCTAGAAACTGGTTAGTATAAACGGCCAAACTATTGAAAGAATAGTCCGGTAAGTCATCATCGGCTTCCCCCAATCCGGGCAAATAAGGCAGCAAAAGGCGATATTTCGAAGAGAGTTTGGGAATAAGCTGCCTAAATACTTCTGGTCCTTCTGGGCCGCCGGGAAGCAGTAGTACTACCGGTGGATCCGATTGCTCACCGGTATAGAATTCCTGGTAACCAATCGTAATTTCTTGATCCAACTCGGTGTGATCATTACCAACAATTTGAACCTGAACCTGCTTTTCAGCTCCATCATTATTCTCTTGGCCGTTCCCAATGAGCCAAACTGTAAAGTGCGAAAGCGCAAGCAGAGCACCATAGACGAGGACAATTTTTTGCCACCTTTTTAAATCGTCTAGCAAATTATCCCCCATCAGTATATTTTTGAGGTTCCTGTTCTTTTCCTACGACAGGCAAAAAATCATCTGCTACGCGTTTTTGTAATAACTCTGCCAATTTTTTTCGGTCGTTTTGGCAAACAGTATTGTCACCAAATGTGATATGCACCTCAAAACCGGGCATCTTAAGAAGCTCCCAGAAGTGGGAAAAGAACGGCATATCGCCCCACCAGCAAATATTTAGATGTGCCGGCCAGCGGGAGTTGGACGAACGATAACTGAGGGTGGCATAATGTACAGGCATTTGACTAGTAGCGGGATATTTCAGCAATGGAGCATTGAATGACTTCACCTGTTCTCCCTTGGTACTAGTCCCTTCTGGAAATAGAATAACCCCTTGGACATCGGATATTGTTTGAAAAATTTTTTGATTCATTCGAACGGTATCAAGTATGTTTTCCCGATCAATAAACAAGACGCCCAAAATTTGAGTGGCCCATCCAAAAAACGGCCATGATTGCACTTCACTTTTAGCCACAAACGTGGCATTGAGATATTTCCAAAGGGGAATTACATCGATATAACTAAGATGGTTGGATACCAGAAAAAACGGAGGGGTCGGCGGCGTACCTTTTTTATTAATCGTAAGTCCAATGAGTTTTGCGGTGAGGGTAGCCCAAAGCCCAATTGTGACATTTTTCAAACGAATAGCTGCCGTCGAACTTACCAATCCAACCGTTAGCTTGCCGGCAGCCACCGTCAATACGGTAAACAACGACAGCATAAGAAACATAACAAGCCGAATGGATGCACGCAGTATTAAAAACATAGCTCTAAGATAGGGATCCTTACTTTAAAAAAAGAGCTTTTGAACGTTCATCCATGGTTTGTATATCAACAATGATTAAGAAGTCAATGGTTTTAAAGTCGGTGTCGAGTGCCGGTTTAGAAAGCACTTTGGCATCCAAGTCGAGATAGAGACAAAATAACTGGGGCAGTGACACCTCTTTCCAAGCGTTTTCGTCACGATCCGTTTCAGGACAGTTGAATTCAACTTTGGTATCAATATAATAGCTTTCATGCATATGTCCGTTTTGCTGCAGGTAATCCATCACGATCCATCCCTCCTTGGGATCCGTACTAGCAATCGAGCAACATCCAAACAAATATCGACAGGAATTTAACTTCATGTACTGGGCAATACCGCGCCACAATAAATATAGTACGCGTCCATTACGGTGTTCTTTTTCGATGCAGGCACGCCCCACTTCTACCGACTCATCAAGGATATTCGTGGAAAGTGAAGACAAGTCAAATTCATCACTGGTATAAAAACCGTGATGGTTGGCGGCCTTCGAATATGTCTGCATGCGATAAGTTCCAATCACCGTGTTACTTTCACGTTCTACCACAAGTAAATGGTCGCATTGTGCATCATACTTGTCGGTATCTAGTTTATTTTTGTGAGATTCCTCTAGCCCCTCTCCTAATTCGAGGTTAAAAACGCGATAACGTAGTGATTGAGCAGCACGTAAATCCTCCTCAGATTCTGCAAAACGTACATTATACCTATTGCTGGATGCAAGTTGAGATGGCAAATCTTTGTCCACGAAACTTAGATTAATTTATATTTGAACAGGGACAAGAATAGGAAAGAAATAGCAAAAATGAATCATTAAATTGTAAGCAAAAGATAAAAATATTTATAGTCCCATAGCTGTCAATAGCCGTTGTGGACTAAATAAGGAGGGATTAATTCAAAACCAAATATTCAGCTATGCTCGGCAATCCAGCGCTTGAGCGCCAAACTCACCAATGATGAATAAAACATATCCTTTTCCCCGGCAATAGTTTTGACCCTGTCAATCAAATCTACTTCTAAGTTATAGCTGACAATTTTTTTCTTGGATTTTTCTTGTTTATTGGAAGGATCTTCCTCTGCTTGTTCTTGGCTGTCATTATTAACGACCTGTTCCTCCGAGGACGTTGAATTCCTATCTTTATGCTTCTTTGATTTTGAGACTCCTAAATCAGGGATAAATCCCATTGAACTATCATCCGATTTGAAACCTATAGGGCTGCTGCCCAGACTTCTCTTTTTTGACATAATGTACTGATCCCTTTTGAATTGCGAAGCTTATCCCTGGCCATTTTTAATCTCTTGAGCCAGTGCATCATAGTCTTCGGCCCCATAACTGTCAGGGGCATATTCAAAAATAGTCTTGTGATGGCTCGGAGCTTCTGCCAACGCTACATTATCTCGGATAAGAGTATCAAACACTTTATTGCCAAAATAATCTTTGATATGATCCACGACCTCGTTGTTCAAATTTTTTCGGCCGTCGAACAGCGTACAAATAATGCCCGTAATTTCAATCTCTGGGTTCAGTCGCTCTTTTACCACCTGTATAACATCCATCAGTTTTGACAAACCGTGTAAAGCCAAATATTCTGACTGTAACACAATAAATATCTCATTCACAGCCGTAAAAGCATTCAGGGTCAACAACCCGAGATTGGGTGGGCAATCAATAAGGATGTAGTCATATTTCTCATAGAATCCATTGAGCGAATTTTTTAGGATGGTCTCGCGGGCCGGTTCATTGGCGAACTCCATCTCAGCTCCGGATAAATCGATTGAGGAAGGCATGATATCGAATCCGTTATGACTGATAATCGCCTCTTCAGGATCTACCCTGCCCTTCAAAACATCATAAATACTATTGTCTAACCGATTAGAACTCTTTCTCAGCGAGTATGTTAGGTTAGCTTGAGGATCCAAATCCACCATCAACACCTTGTTACCCTGGCGACAAAGCCCAGCTCCAACATTTACTGTTGACGTTGTTTTCCCTACTCCACCTTTTTGATTTGTAAAAGCTATCGTTTTCATAATTTATTGCCGTTTTGCACTTCCCGAACTCCAATTTTAGTTACTATCCAAGGATAAGTCCCTCTTTAGTTATATAGAGGACTCACAAAGGGCTTTGTTACAACTTTTATTAAAATTTTTTAATAATTAATAAAATCAGCTTAGCCCTACTTAAACGTCGATAGAAATGCCAATTACCATCCAAGAATTATTAATCATAGTAACCAATTACGCCCGATAAGAAACCTAACTGTGCGTATATTGTTAAGAAGCTGAATTCCTGGAGAGCGTTTTAGAAGTTTGGAAAGAAATACTCGACCAGGAATTGTACACCAAATATCACTGCAATTAATCCAGCAGCAAGTATTAACACTGCAATAGCGATTGTTTGTCCTTCTGATAAGCCTTTTTTAGACGAACTTTCTTTATTTTGTTTAGCCATAATAATGCTCTCTTTATTCGAGTCTAAATCAATCTATCTGTTGGCCATCTTATTTGCAAATGACTGTTTGCTTTAATTCATCTATCCCCTTCCGTTGGGCCAATTTTTCCTTATTATTGAACTTAATAAACAGGACTGAACTATTTGCTTATGACTGAAACGGTAACTATACAGGAACAACGGCACACCTTTTGGAAAAGCTCAGCCATCACTTCGGCAGTGCTCTGCGTGATATTATTTATTGTATTTTGGAATACTAACGATCCCTTCTGGACAGGTATCTTTCGATTGGGCGCTTTTATCTTTTTTGCCAGCGCAGTACTCAGTTATTTAAAAATCATGGATGGGCCGTTAGAAGTAACCTTAAACTCAACAGATGATTTACTGCTGGTATCTTACAAAAAACAAGGAGAAACCATTCAAGAGGAAGAGTTTAAGCGACAAACCATTAAACAGATCACCCCTACCGACAACGGCAAGAACCGGTTGATTTCCTATCTACAGCCAAGATCAGCGGCATTCGAGGTAAATTTCACCGATACTGATCGTGACCTTTTTTTATTTCAATTCGGAGGACGTCCCCTCTATTTCGACAAGCCATCCCAGCAGAAAGTTATTGATTTCTTGGAAACCGAGGATATTGACATCTAATCTTGATTAAAATCTCAAAGGTCTGGGATACACCGCCGGGCTCTTGTAGTTAAACTCATCTACAGAGCGCACGCCAAATATATAGTTATCCTTAGAAACACCCTTGATGGTATACTGGGTCGTATCTCCTACAAACTCAGACTCTTGCCAGTACGGATCATGCGTTTGACGCCAAACAACTTCATATCCTTTCAAATCCGGTTCACTGTTAGCCCGCCATTGCAAAGTGGTATTATTTTCTAGCTCCTGTACCTGGATACCTACCTCTTGCGGCCTGGCAGGTGCATTAGCCAGCGATGTTAAAACCGATGCGTTAAGCCGCGTCACTTTGGCCACATAATCGTAATCCACAAAACGCGGTAAATCGCCATATTGGCCACCGTCTTCTTTGCGTACATCCTGATGCTGGCGCTCATAGTACTCGTGCGGTTCACTGATCCGTACCGCCGGATATCCTTGTTCCAGGAACGCCGAATGATCGCCGCCACGTAGATAGCGACCCCGCCGATAAATCATATTTACCCGAAGATCTTGCATGTTCTGTTTAGCTATCCGGTAAAAATAGCGACCAAGTTGACGACTGGGCGTATCGTTTTCCCCTCCGGTATATAGCAACATCCGATGGTAATCAGTAAGCTTAATACCGGGAGGTAAGCCCTGGGCAAATACGCGTACCTCATCGTCATGCACCGACCCATCTGTACTTTTGATGGTATTACCAATAATATCGTTGGTGATCATGGCCGAAATATTGATATTTCGGCGTTTGGCCATTTCAGCATAGTGTTTCGCTCCAAGCAACCCCTGCTCCTCTCCGGCAAAAGCGACAAATACGATAGTCGCATCGAATTCATACTTTGACATCACGCGAGCCAACTCCATTACCGCTGCCGTGCCCGAAGCATTGTCATTGGCGCCCGGTGCATAGCTGGTATCATTCATAATATCAGACGCCCGTGAATCATAATGGCCGCTTACCACATAGGTTCGATCTTTACTCTCGAGCTGAGTACCCGGCAGAACTGCCATCACATTCACGATTTCAGTAGGTTCATCAATACGCGGGTTATCCCGCTCTACATATTGGTCATATTTGACCTTCAATCGGTTGTCAGAGGCTTTGCGATATCGTTGAAAGGTGTCATATATCCATTGTCGGGCAGCACCTATGCCAATCGAGTCACTGCTGGTATCTGACGTTGTATGCCGGGTGTGAAAACCAGCCAGCGTTCGAATATTGGCCTTGATAGAGTCAACCGAAATATCCTGCTTGATTTGTGATATTTGGGACATCCGTTGTTGTGAAGGTTCGGATCGCTCCGATTGACATCCAGCGCTTAACGCTAAAAAGATCCCTAAAAAATAAATGGTATATGATTTTAGTGTGCCCATAAATTTCTAAGCAATTTCCTAAAGAAGTTTTGAGATAGGATAAAAGTCTGAGCAATCAAATAATGTTAAATGTTATTTCAGATTTGCAAAGATTTATTATTTCAACAACATTTCCTGAAACCTTCAATACAACAAATTTCAGATGACATTTATTAAGCAATTAAGCATTTTCTGTTTTTCACTATTTATACTAGCCAGCTGTTCTTCCCAGGAAACTAATGAGCAGCGGGCCCAGGAACTTGCTCAGCAGTTCATAATTGTTGATGGTCATATTGATGTGCCCTATCGCCTGAACCACCATTGGGAGGATATTTCGCAATCAGCTCCGGGCGGAAATTTTGACTATCCCCGTGCCCAGGAAGGCGGACTCGATGCACCCTTTATGTCTATATATGTGCCCGTTAAATATCAAGAAACAGGGGGTGCCAAAGCTGCAGCGGATAGTTTAATTACTATGGTCAAGGGTATTGTTTCAGATCATCCTGATAAATTTGCCATTGCCACAAGCCCGCAAGAGATCAAGACGCAGTTTCAGGAGGGATTGATTTCTCTGCCGATGGGCATTGAAAATGGAGCGCCCATCGAGGAGCTGTCCACGGTAAAATACTTTTACGACCAAGGAGTGCGGTATATAACATTAGCTCATGCGAAAGATAACCGACTCAGCGACTCATCATACGACACTACAGCAGATACGCACGACGGCCTGAGCACATTTGGTAAAAATGTAGTTCAGGAGATGAATCGGGTAGGCATTATGGTGGATGTATCTCACATCACCGACAAAGCTTTTTATGATGTGATGGATGCCACTGAAGCCCCGGTTGTAGCTACTCACTCCTCTTGCCGTCACTTCACCCCTGGTTTTGAGCGAAACATGAGTGATGAGCTGATCAAGCGGCTGGCAGAGAACGAAGGCGTCATCATGATTAACTTTGGCTCCACATTCCTCGACAGCACCTCTGCCAACAGTTCTGAGCAGGTACGGCAAGAAATAAGTGCTAAAATTGAGGAGAAAGGCCTCGATCCCTCGAGCGATAAAGCCGAAAAATTTCGGGAAACGTATTTCCAGGAAAACTTTAAGTTTAGTAGCGTCGAAAAAGTTGCTGACCATATCGATCACGTCGTTGATCTGGTGGGCGTTGAACATGTAGGACTCGGATCTGACTATGACGGCGTAGGTCCTACCCTGCCTGAAGGGCTAAAAGATGTATCGGAATATCCCAATTTAATTGCTGAGCTCCTGGAACGCGGTTATACGGAGGAAGAAATCCAGAAAATATGTTCCGGCAATATTTTCCGCGTTTGGAATAAAGTCATTGAGGTGGCAAATAACATGCAAGCGACGACTTCCAATTAATAACAATTCTTAAGCTTAGCCCTGGTATCCTGTGGATGCCGGGGTTTTTCATTGTCAACTTTCTTACTGTGATGAATTCTATTACCGAACCAACGCTACTGCTTAATGAAGATATTTGCAAAGCCAACATACGGCGGATGGTCCAGAAGGCCCGTTCAAACGGCCTTGCCTTTAAACCGCATATGAAAACCCATCAATCCGCAGCTGTTGGGGACTGGTTGCGGAATAACGGCGTAGAAGCAATCACCGTGTCATCGGTGAAGATGGCCGAATATTTTGCTGCTCACGGATGGCGTGATATTACCATTGCCTTTCCCTGTAATGTATACCAGATTGACCGTATAAATAAACTGACTGAGAAAGCAACGGTGACACTCCTTATCAATAACCTGCATGCCGTTGAAGTGCTCCAAAAAGAACTCGAGAACGCTGTTAAAGCTTACATTGAAATTGATACTGGTTCAGGGCGAACTGGGCTTAGCATACAGCAGCTAGCTAAAATCAAAAAGCTTATCCAAAAGTTACAGAGAGCATCGTCAATAAACTGGATTGGATTTTATTCTCACCCCGGACATTCTTATAGCGCTCGATCAAGCCAAGAAATCCAGACGGTACACGAATCGGTTACAGAACAATGTCGGATCTTAGCTGATAAGCTTAAATCAGAATTTGGAACATTTGATATTTGTATTGGTGATACCCCATGCTGCTCTCAGGGAACCGGCTTTGAAGGCGTAGATGCCATAAGTCCCGGTAACTTCGTGTTTTACGACCTGATGCAAGTACAGATCGGAAGCTGCCAAGTATCCGATATTGCCGTGGCGATGGCATGCCCGGTAGTGGATACTTATCCTGAACGACTAGAATTGGCCATTCACGGCGGTGCCATTCATTTCTCTAAAGAGTCGATGCTCATTGATAACAATGAATCCTTTGGATTGGCCGCCTCTCAAACAGAGAACCACTGGAAGATATTCGATACCAAAACCTATTTGAAGAGTTTATCTCAAGAGCACGGTATCGTAAGCTGTTCAAAAGATACGTTTAACCAATTTCAGGTTGGTGACCTAATTACTATTCTACCCGTTCATTCATGTCTCACAGCCAACCTGATGAACACCTACCAACTGTCTGACGATACCATTCTTACCCAGATGAGTTCGGATTATTAAAAATATACGATGGCGGGTCTATCTGCATGTGTACGGGGCCACCGTTTTGCCAACGTATCTGCCGCTATAGGGCAAGCGTATTATCAACAACGAAGCGATCGGTTACCTATTCATTATAACAGGCAGTTTAAACTGATTAGTTGGCTTTGTAGAGCCAAGCCTCAGAGTTTTGGTTCTGTTGGATTTGTTTAAGTGCAGAACGTGCTTCGCCCAGCTGATTATATCCATGGTAGGCAACGAGCATAATATCTGATCCATTCATATTGATAATAGCTGCATTATACCCGTCGTCACGCAGTTTATTTCTGAAATCAAGGGCGTTTTCTTCAACCTCGAACGATCCTCCAACAAGATAGTAGGTTGCTGATGTACTATTTTGCGCACTATTGGACATTGCCTTTTGCTGCTGTGTCATTGTAGAATCCGAAGACGTTTCACCGTCAGTTGGCTGCGCTGCAATACTACCGGAATCACTATTTGCAGTATTTCCACCGAGATTAATTTGTACTTTTTTGGTCTTGACTTCAGGATCAGATATAGCCGGAGCTTCTTCCTGTTTTTCTTTCTGCGCATTCATCTGCTGTTTGTCGGACGTATCCTGCTGGGCGGTCTCTTTCTCTTGTCTTTGCTCAGCCCTATCCTGTTGCCTGTCTTGAGCAGAAGTATCAGGTTCTTCCGCTCTTTCGTTCTGAGGCTCATCCTCTTTAACGTCTTTCTCTTTTAACAACCGATCACTTTGCTTGAGCTCTTCTCGCATTTGTTCTCGTTCATCTTGCAAGACCTCATATTTATTATCAAAATCATCGCCATACCGCTCAGGAATGGTGGGCTCCAGTGAAGCCTCAATTAATATTACAAGCTCTCTCATTTGCACGTCTTTGGAGCTATAACCGAATAGATAACGCAAGCCAAAAAACCATGGTGGCAGATCTTTAAGGATGGGCACTCCTCGCCGCACTTCAGATTTTTCCTGGCTATAAAGACCTGCGATAACGGTCGATTCCCCATCTAACAAGAGTGCCTGTGTTTGAGCTTGCTGCTTATTAATGATGGTACTAACCGGATCGGGTTGTGCCGAGGAACGCTCAGCCTGAATATCCAGATGCACAAATGTTGTATCTTGCTGAGTAATAACCTGCGGAGTAACTGTTAATATCGTACCTACGCTAAAAAATTGCTCAACAACATTACCAGCAATATCTCGCTGTTTGATTGAAAAATCCTGGCCCACCTGAATCCTACCTTCTTGGCCATCCATCACCTTAACCGTAGGAGACGCCAATACTTCTCCAAGGTTATTAGCTTCAAAAGCACTGAACAACGCTTGTACGTCTATACCGGTGTTACCAATTTCGCCAACATTAATCAGAGCATTAAAGACGTCTTGGGAGACATTTTGAGCTCCCTTGGAGTTGACCTGAACAAAAGGGCCGTCAAATTGAGAGTTCGGGAGGCTCTGTCCTCCGCCCTGACCACCTTGGCCGCCCTGACCACCGCCACCTTGTCCACTGCCGCCTTGGCCGCCACCAAGAATAGCATCCGGCACATTTTCGGATATAGTAGACCAGTCAACTCCAATTTCTTTCAAAGCTCGGCGGTTACCTTCAAAGAAAATGGCGTTAATACGAACTTCATGCGTATTAGTGGTAGCTATCGGTTGCTGACCTTCGCCTCCACCTCCCGACTGGGCGCCCCCACCGCCAGCAGCAGCTTGAGTCATTTGGTCTTGCTGTAGTGACTCCTTGGTTACAATTTCAAAAAACTCTTTTTTCTCAACCAGCTGGAGCTCTTTAACACGGAGTATCAACTTCAAAGCATCCATCCAGTGCATTGCAGGGACAGATATACCAATATTGCCAGAAACCTCGGTTCGGTTGATTACGAGCTTGTCACGGAACTTCTGAGCAAATTGATTAATTACATCTATGGCTCGCGCAAAGGGTGTGGTGCGGTCGAAAGTAACGACCTCTTCAGGATTGGTATACTCTCGATATTCTGCAGGAAGATTATCCCGGTTTTGACTGTACACCCCGGTAGCAAGGATGAATAAAAATGCGAAAATTAACGGTATCGACTTATATCTGTAAGAATCCATACTAATTACTACTTTGATTTTCTTCGTTATTCACCTGCAATGTCACCCGCTCTATAATTCCACCCTTATTGAGTTTAAATAATGCTGTCCCCCGCTTAACATTTATCGAGGTAAGCTCTCCCAAATAAACGTCATCTCCTTTCGACAATCGCTGCATAACACCATTTTGATCGACTAAAAATACTTTATCGGTACTTACCGCTATGAGCGAGCTCTGCTCAACATTTACCAGATTATTCTCATTGGTCTTCACAGACCGAATTAATGGATAAAAGGGATTATAAACCGAGCCCACCAGATTATTAGTAATTGCCAGATCAGGTTTCCCAAGAAGTTTCACCCGGTCGTAAAAACTTTTGAGTGAAAAGTTAAAGTTAACTTTGCCGTAAGATTCCAACTCATTGATAGGGCTGATAGAAACCTTGCTAACCTTATTTAAAGGCTTGCTCAGTTCGATCTGCCGGATAAAGTTAATGAAATTGCGATAATAGCCCTGTCCGGTAATTTTCATCGACATGGTACCGTACTGATCGTGCGTAGTAGAATCTGAAAAGCTAAATGTAAAGTTCGTAAAAGCCGAACCGGTATTAATATTATTCAGAAAATCATAAACATTATCCTCGTTACTATTGGCATAAAGCGCCTTATTGTAGTTATTAAAAAAGCGGGTTGCCTCTTCGTATCGCTTTTTTAAAATGGGAAACTGATTGGCCTTTTGCTGTTTCTGGTTGAGTTCCTGGCGTTTTTGTTCAGCCTTTTGGCGAAGTTCTTTTACCCTTGGCTGTTGATAAAAATAGATGTAGCTGACCCCGGCCCCAATAAAAGTGGTGAGGACAACAAGCAAAATTAACGTATTTCGTACACCGTAGGACATATCGATCGTTGCCTAATTATTTTCCTATCAGATTTTGCACCTCTTCAGGTGTCGGAGGCGAATAGATAGAGTCTGATTGTGCAAATTCTTTTACTAAGATGGAGAAACTATACACTTCCTGTTCACGCATCTGTTGGCTGTTAACACTCTGCAGGGTCGCCTCATGAAAAATATTCACAATTTTAGGGATACGATTTCTATACATGGTATATCCCTGCAGGAATGTTCCATCTCCGGTCTGTGAAAATGAAGTTATCCAGCTGCTTCCCACCGACCGTATTCCCTGGTTAAAGATATTCAGTTTCCTAGACCATTCGCGACTTCCCTGCGCAAGGGTATCCAACATGGTCAGTTTAGCCCGCAGAGTTGATAAATTCTCATTTAGTTGTTCCACTTTCTGAATAGTGGGCTCTAGTTTCTGAATCTGGCCATTCATCTGTTCCAGGTCTGAGGAATAGGAATCAATTTTCCGCGCATTCTGATTATAAAAGTAGTTAAAGGTAATGGGCGTCAGAAAGATTAAAAACAGGATCAACATACCGTGCCACTGCAATTTGAATATCTTCTGGCGGTCAACAACATATTTTGGGATAAGAGAAATATCCGGAAACGCATTGTCCAGGCTTCCTGAGGCCGCCAGTGCCGATCCTATGGCCGTAGTAAATGCCGGAACACTGGCTGGATCCACGTGCTCGGTATCCAGCAGTTCCTCTTTAAAAGTAATATTCTCGACCTTAATGTCAGGAAAGTTCTCCTCAAAGAAATCTACAGCTGATTCTCCAACCGTATTATTGGCCAGCAAGATACGATCCAGGTTTGGTACTTCTCCGGTATCAAGCTGGAATAAAATTTTACTGAATATCGTGTTAAGGAATGATTTATTTTCCGTGCCCTCATTAATAATTGGAGAAACCAGCCATACCTCACTGCCCTTCATAAATAGGACACGGCTTTTTTCTTTGCCAAACTGGATTGTGCACGTCATCTCGTCGGGATCCAGTTCATAATTGGCCTTCACCAATCCCACAAGGGCCATCTCATCCGGCATAACACTTTGGATAGCCAACTTGCCGGAGTACAATTCCCTGGCCTGATTAACCAGTTGCAATGTTATGGATTCATTTTCAACCGAACTCAACAAAAGCGAGCCATCATCGCGAATCTCATAGGAATAGTTATCAGGTGAAGTGGGGGCACCGTAAATTGATTCGAGTTTATCTTCGAGATCCTCAACCAGGTCTTTGTTTTTAACTTCATTAAAATCGGTATCACGAATCACCTGAAAAATGGTATGTCCGGCAGGGATATTTAATCCCAGATAAATTTTGTCGCTGGAGACATCTGAAAAAATATTGTACAACAAAAGCTCATTAGACTGCGTAGTTTCCGACTCGTCGACCATATCCAGGGCCATATCGTCATCCGCAGAATCTTCAAGCTCATCTAGATCCAGCTCTTCTTCGTCCTGGTTACTTTCTTCATCTTCTTCGAGACCAAAAATTGAATCCGCGTCTTCCTCTTCGTCGAAATCGTTGTCAAATTCCCCACCTCCTTCAATTTCCTGGAATTGAGATTCTCCTTCCAGCTTTTCAACAAGGGAGAACCGATCCAGTTTAACAATCTTAAGGTCATTCCCCTTTACCCGCAGACGTGCCACACGAATAACATCGTCCTGCAAGCTAAGCCCTATATAATCATTGGATCCAAACATGGGGATACGTTATATATTAATTTATAATTGGTTTTCGGTTATCAGCTGTTTTACACGTTTTTTATTGTTGGCATTGTTTATCGCCACTTCTTTTGAGATTTTCCCCTCTTCATATAATCGCTTCAGATCTTGTTCCATAGTGTTCATGCCGCGCTCACTACCCTCCATTAACATCTGGTAGATCTCGTTAACATTGTTATTCCGAATAGCGGCCTTTACAGGGCTTGTTACAACCAACACCTCTTTGGCAAGTACCCGTTTACCATCCAGGCTGGGAACCAGTTTCTGACTGATCACACATGTCAACACATCCGCCAGGCGTGTTCGAACACGATTTTGCTCATTTACGGGCACCTCACCTAGAATACGTTCAATACTCTCCATCGCGGAACTTGTGTGCAAGGTCCCAAACGTCTTGTGACCTGAATCGGTAATTTCAAGCGCTGTCATAATCGTCTCAGGATCCCGCAGCTCCCCAACTACAATAATGTCAGGATCTTGTCGCAGAGCTTGTATTGCCCCATCCTTAAATGACCGAACATCACGGCCAACCTCACGGTGACGGACAACTGATTTTTTGGGTTGATGAACAAGTTCTACAGGAGAAGCGATAATCACGATATGAGAATCAACTGTGCGGTTGTTAGCATCAATAACCGTGTCCAGCGTCGATGATTTACCAGATCCCGTAATACCTGTAACAAGCGTTAGTCCGTACTTGTAATATTTTAAGCTCAATGCTTTGGCTATTTCGGGATGCAGGTTGAGTCCCTTAAATGGCCTGATCACATTATCAATTTTACGCATGTTTAGGGCAAGGTGCTCCAGATCAAAATACATGTCGGCCCGGAACCGTTTAGCACCAGCTATCGAATCAGAGCCGGAAAGAGAATAGGAAAAGTCCAGATTACGATTTTCAAATAAATGCTCTCGCTGCTTCGGCATAATTAAGTTATGCAGCAGAAAATCTGTTTCGGTAAGCGTAAACTCGGGGGCTTTTTTATCTGGTGATTTGTCTCCGTGGATACGGTACCAAATATTATTGTCACAACCAGGACCCCCAATATCAATATCTGAGGCCTCATTGTCGTACATCTTTTTTAGCAATGCTTCTATTGCATCACGAAGTTTTGCCCGCACCTCTTCGGCCTGATCGTCCACAAGCTTTCCAATTTCGCGATGACGCTGTAATCCCTTCGAGCTGTCTTTCAACTGCTCGGCAAGAGGTGCAATTATCTCTTTAGCCTGTTCAGCTTTCTTCTGTTGTACCCCTGCTTCCATCTGTAGGTTATAACTAGCTTTTGATTATTTGCAAATAACGTAGTGTAAAGAGCTGATTTTACCCCGGTTGTTACGAAACAAAATAATTTAATGAATGGACATCCATTCATTTGCCCTAATACATGGATATTTTGTCATCCATCCTTAAAACATTAAATATTTTTAATACTTCCAAATTTCTTTATCAAAAATCTTGCAACTACATCGGAATTTTTACCAAAATTCGAAAGGAATTGGGGCATTCAACTAAAATCAACCAATCACCAGTTACTATCGTCCAACAGACGCTTTTTCAGTTGTAGTAATTGACCGTTCATGTTGCTTATTTTTTGTTGCTGAATTTCAATAATATTTCGGGTAAAGATATTGAAGAGCTTTTCGGGCTTTTTGCGGAAAAAGTTGAGTGCTTCGTATCGCTCAAATTTCAGGAGTTGTGATTCGCCCTCTGAAACCACTTTTGCCATTCGATTATTTTTGCTGAACAGAAAGGTTTCTCCCAAAAAATTACCTTTTGTAAGCGTTGCAAGCTGAATATTGTCTTTCCAAATAGACACTTTACCCTTGGAAATAAGATAGGCCGAGTTCACATATTCAGCTTCATTAACAATCACATCATCCTGTACAAACCGTTCCTCCTGTCCCAGTTTAAGAAACTCCATAATATCCTCGTAATGGAAGTTTCTCAACAACAGTGGTGGCTCTTTTAGGAATTGCCGAATATATTCTGGCGTTGTCTCTTTTTCTGCCTGATTATCAGTTGCCATAACAAATTCTCCGATTATCCTTTTGCTAACCCCATAAAAACGTTTAATGTTAACGATTTTTTAAGTATCACCTAAACGTCTAAGAGTTTTTTAATCTTCAATGGTAATTGCTGCTATTTCCTCAATGGTCGTCATTCCATTTTTGATGCGTTCCCTTCCCGAACCCCGCAGGCTTAACATACCCTGGCTCATCGCATATTCTTTAATCGCACCCTCATTAATATCATCACCCGACTCCAGGATCATCGTTCGTACCTCTTTGTCAAAATAAAGAGCTTCCATAATAGCAGTACGCCCCTTATAACCATTTGAACACTTATCACAGCCCACTGCTCTATAAAAGGTTGTTTCTTCAATCTCTTTTTCTGTAAACCCAATGCCTTTAGCTGTTTCGGGATGTGGTTCATACTCCTCTTTGCATTCATCACAGAGCGTACGCACCAGACGCTGAGCCATAATAAGGTTCACAGCATTTGCAATAAGAAAAGTCTCAACGCCCATCTTATACAATCGTGAGATGGCACTGGGGGCATCATTGGTGTGCAGGGTTGAAAAGGTCAAGTGACCCGTGTTGGCCAGTTTAATAGCGATTTCTGCCGTCTTCAGGTCCCGGATCTCACCGACAAGTACAATATCGGGATCGTGCCGCAAAATCCCCTTCATTGCATTATCAAAGGTCATGTGATCGCTGATTTTCAGCTGACGAGCCCCGTCAATAAGGTACTCTACCGGCTCCTCAACCGTCAGCACATTTACTGTTGGATCAATGACATAATACAACGCTGCGACCAGCGTCGTTGATTTACCACTGCCCGTAGGGCCTGTAATGATGACAATACCCGACGGTTTTTCGATGGCCTTAACAAAATCTTCTTTGGCTTTTTGCTGGAGTCCCAGTACGTCAAGATCAGTAATAACCTCCCGATCATCCAGAATACGAATGACAATAGACTCAAATTTGCGGTCAAACTGCTCCCCTACCATGGGCATGATAGAAACCCGGTAGCGAATATTATGACTATCGACGGCACGCTGGATAAAGCCGTCTTGGGAGGCGTCCCGTTCAAACCGATCCACATTGCGTGTTTTATCCTTCACTACAGCCGAAATGGCTTCCGGCTTTACATTATTTTGCTGATGCCAAAGCTCCAACTTACCGTCAATACGAAAACGAATATCAGTTGAGGCTGGACCACTGGGCACAATATGAATATCACTGACGCCCTTTCGAACCCCCTCGACCAAAAATCCTTCGACCAATGAGTTCAACATACTTTGGTTGATCTCGGCATCAATCTCCTCCTCATCAATCTCTTCAGACTCTTCCTGGAGGTCGGGCTCCTCGTATTCTATTTCTTCCAGCAGATCAAGGAACTCGTTCTTCTGCTCGTAAACTTCGGTCAGTATTTGCTCAACAAGCTCATAGCGGCAATAAACGATATCATGCTGCTTAAAATTGAGCTTGGTTATAATATTGGATAATCTCGGATCGGAAGGATCGGCCGCAGCAATCGTCAAGGTATTTCGCTCCTGCTCAAGCGGCACAGCCTTTTGGTGAACCAGTTCATCCACGATTTCGGTAGGCAGGTCTTCAATATGCGACTTGATGTTTTCAATAACCTCTGCACCAACCGAATTTTTGCCTGTAAAAACCTCCTCAAATGCATAGATGGACGCAATCTCGCTCATCACTTTATGGCGATCCACACCCAGATCCTGATAAAGAATCTGGCCAATCCGGCGATTGGAAGACTCCGGCTCCTCGCGAAGAATATCAAGTGCCTCATTCAATTGTTCTTCGGCAATAATATCCCTGTTTACCAGGATATCGCCGATGTGTCTGCGTGTATTTACCTTAGCCATCTATAAAATTCCAAACCAACATTAAAAGGAATACAGGTTTAAGAAGGACTTAATATAAGTGATAAGATTAGAAATGTATATTTATTCTGTTTTAACTGGCCGATCTACATTCCCGGCTGACTGGGTTGTATGAGTGCCGATTCAGCAGAAACAATGGTAATACCGATCAGGGCAATCATAATAAAGATATTTACCCCCAAGCTGATCATATCCACAATCGTATCCATTTTATAGGTCGTCTGCGTCTCGTAATACTGGGCCAGCTGTTTGGCATTTTGCTTCAAAGCGCCCGACTCGGCCCCCAACTTAAACCGACTGATAGCCGTATCGGTAAACACTCCCGATGCTTTTAGAGCTTCAATAAGGCCAGCCCCTTCTTTTAACATCATTTTAATGGAGACCTGCTTGATCTGCTTTTCCATATATTTATTACGGCAGGCTTCCGCAGCAACTTTAATTACTTCAATATTTTGTCCCGATCCGCTGTAGAGCGTATAAAAGACCCGTGAAAAAATCTCAATGCTGGTCTTATGCATCAGATCCCCAATAACGGGTATTTTTATGATATTCTTGTCCTTAAGCAATTGTCCTTTGGGGGTTTGAGTAAAATAGTACCACGCTGCGGCAGTGGGAATCACAAAAGATAGCGTAAGCAACAACCAATTCGCCTGCAGCCAATAACTCATTTCAAGAGTAGCGGCGGTCATGGGGGGGAGTTCAATCCCCATCTCTACAAAAGCCTCAGCCGTGGCGGGAAAGATGTAGCCGACATAAAAGAGAACCACTCCAATGGTGGCAAGTACCGTAATGGCCGGCATCAGCAACGAGCGACGGAGGTTGCTTTTAAATTCGGCATCCCGCTCCAGAAATTTAGCCGTGCTTTCGAACACCTGCGCCATATTACCACTTTTGGAGGCCACACTGAGCATGTAACAGGCAAACTCTCCAAATACATCCTCATGCTTGCTGTAGACTTCATCGCCCTCTTTGCCTTCCTTGAGATCCTTGCGGATGGTGCTGATAACATCACGCATTCGCTCGTTGGTGGTATCCTCATGCAGTAGTCCCAGAATTTCGTCGAAGCTGAGCTGCTGATGCAGCAGATCGGCACTAAGCCGGATAAAATTAACGACCTCGCTTTGGGGCACGCCGAGCTTGAAGTCGAACCATTTCTTGTTGATCCGGATCACTTTATAGCCCAGCTTTACCAGGGCCTTTTCAACCTCTTCCTTGGAATAGGCCTCCTGTTCCCCGGTGACCGGATCCTTGGCTCCTTTTTTGACCTTATATTGGTAGGTCTGCTTTTTATCAATGGACTTAACCTTGAAACCATTTTTCCGGGCCAGCTTCTCCACGCGATTCTCGGCCTTCTTTTTACTGTCAGCCTCGAACTCGCTTTTAATCATTTTGCCTTTGGGCGAAACCGCTTTAAGTCTGAATTCTGCCATGGTCTTTTTCTGATTTTTGCAGATGATACTACTTTTACAATGATCAGCAAAAGTACTGTTTGTTACAAATTGGATTTAGTATTCGACTTTTCATCAATATTTGGCATTTGATCAAGGCCGATTTTTCCCTGCTGCCAAAAACGGGGACGAAAAACATGCCTATCTGTTTCTTCCACAAATCGTTGTTCATTTTCACGCAAATGGGGAACATCCTTAATTAAAATACTAATCAAAGAAATTGATGCTAATAAAATTAGCAATTTAACACCAATAACTTTGTAAATATTTATCGGTCTCAGGTGCTCCTCTTTTGAATCATGATTAGTATATAATCCCACCATTGTGCCAAAAACTAAAGCCAGCCATAACTGGCTTAAAGGCATTACTATTACCCCGCTTAATAAACTATATAATAATCCTCCAAGAAGAGCCACAGTAAGTGATACCCTTATAATAGTTTGATCATAATTAGCACCACTTGGACTTGAAAATAACTTTTGAGTCTGTTCCAACCACTGTTTTATGCCATATATACCCCCTAACCCGATAACAATTGTAACCGGATATCCAAACTCATACAGTAGTTGCAATATAGAATTGTGAGGATGTCCACGAAAAAAATCAGAGTTAATATTTGCAAAAGCCATTGGTCCATGCCCCAATAAAGGACGGTTCAAAGATGCAAAAAATGTTTTAGGATAAAGAGATACCCTAGGACTTCCACCTCTAATTATTGATTTTGAGAAGCCAGTATCAGGAGGAATAATATCAAAAAGAAGGATCTTCAGAAAGTACCCCAATAGTAAAGTTCCCAAGAAATGCCACATCCAGCGATGGGTAGATTCCCTAAAAAAATATAGCACAATCAAAGCAGCCGTTAATGTACTTAAAAAGACACCTCTACCCGCAGACTCAATTAACAGCATCCACCAATTAGCAGATAGAACCAATAAAAAATACCCTGCAAGCTTTTGCTTTTGAATTGCAAACAATGCCCCCCCTAGTAATAAAGGAAGTGTAAATACCTGTACCTGATTAAAAAAACGAATATTGACAAAGCCAATAACCCCCGTTTTTATCCCATTGGCTGGCCAAAGCGGAAAATCTTTAAACTCCAACAAATAAAAAGTATAGCCAAGACTAAATTTCAATACATAAAAAAAGACCAAGAAACAAGCAGAGGTGATAACAGCATACCGTCCATATTTATGACTATTGGTTATGTTGGCCGTAATTAAAGCAACCCAAAACAATAACAAATATAACCCCACTTCTACAATGCCATAAACAGGGTATTCTGTTTGTAAAATAGAAATGCTGAGTAGAAGCAAAGAAATTAGTATTCCCCACCAAACATAGCCAGGTAATAGCGAGTGAACTTTTTTTAACTTCTTGTTTGATATAAAGGCAACCGAAAGTCCCGCTAAGATAAGCAGTCCAGATACAATAATTCGTTTCTCATTATACAGAAAAGTAATGTCGGTGAAATAGATTACCGGAGAAAGTACTCCCACCAAACATAATCCCAAAAACAATATGCGACGCATATATTATTTTAACCCAATATATAATAAAAAAGGCCCCAATGAATTGGGGCCTATATAGTTATATAATATTTAAATTATGAACCTACTGAAGACGCATCTCCTCCCATGTCGATATTATCGGGACCTACTCCTGCAGTTATTTGGTCTGCTGCAGCTACACTCGAAATATCTCCTTCAGTGTATCCATCAGCACTTGCGGGAGCAGCTGTAATTGTAAATGATTGCCCTGAGGTAGAACTTAGTTGATAAGTACCATTTTGGTTAATAAGATCTCCATCAGATTCAACGGTTCCTGGCACACCTCCTAAGTTATCCATTGATATTCCATCAAATTTATTTCCACCCCCACCAAGTGCTTCTGGCTTCATATAATATTGCTGAGCAGAAGAAGCCATTGATAACATATCCTGCCGTACTGCATCTAGATTTGCACTATCTGCTGCACTAGAGAATGTATTAATAGCCACGACGGTAGCGATACCGACGATAATCGTTACGAGTATTACGAGTAAGAGTTGTTGTTGTCCCATGGTTGATACCTATTTGTTAGATGATTGTTTATGAGTTAAACCGTTTTGGAAAAGCTCCGATTACCCCGAAAACTTTTCACTTCTTTGTTCACCCTATAAGAGAGTACGAAAGAGATTTTGTTACAGATTTATTTCAATGCAAGGTTAAGCCTTCAAAAAGAACCTTTCAAGTAAAGTTTTTGTAAGGTTCTTCTAAATTCTTAACGCAAATATTACGCCTCTGTGTTGGAAATGCAAGCCAAACATTAAAAAAAATTAATATTTTAGTGCGCGTTCACAGTTTTAACAGGCAATATTTCTATTAAAGTAATTCCTTAGTTCGTTTACTTGAATAATCTGGCTGATCAAATTATCAGGTTCAGGGAGACAATAATTTTAGCAGAAATGTTAATTTTTTTTAATATTTGTGATCAAGTTGGCTTTTCGGACTCCTATTAATAAGACTTTACACTCATTCGTGTCTATATAAATCATCTATCAAACATAAGATTACCTCTAATGAAGAATCGTTTTCTTCTCCTTCTCCCTTTGGTCATAGCTCTTATCCTGCAAGCTTGTGGCACAAAAAATGACGGCGTATTGATCTCCGGACAGGTTGTAGAGTCCGGTTCTGGCAATCCAATTAATAAAGCTGTGGTTGAGATTACGCAACCGGCCGATCTTCAACAAACGGTTACCACCGATTCTACCGGTAACTTTTCATTTAATGTCGATCCCGGAACAAAAACAATAAATGTTGCCCTTGAAGTCTCAAAACAAAATTACGCCAGCAAAAGCACCAGCTTTAAGGTTGCTCCCGAGACGGATGTAGATGGATTGACAATCCGCCTTCAGTCTTCGGACCAAAATGATGGTGGTGGCGGTGATGGTGAGGAGGAAGATGACACCGTCGGAGGCGAATCCGGTGGACCTGCTTCCCTGGAGCTGATGAGTATCTCAAGCAGCTCAATTGCAATTCGTGGAACCGGCGGCGACGAGGAGTCTAAGTTTACCTTTGCCGTAAAAGATTCGGCAGGCCGTCCTGTTGACCAAGGCTACGAGGTTGATTTCTCTATTGTCCGCGGGCCCGGCGGAGGTGAACGAATTAATCCGTCAACCGGCATTACAAGCTCAGAAGGTATTGTGTCTTCGGCCATCGCCAGCGGCGATTCTGCCGGTGTTGTTAAAATTGAGGCTTTAATTGAGCGGCCAAACATCGGTCTTACCATCTCCTCTACCCCTGTCCTTGTAGCTATCGGTAATGGCTTTCCAGAGTCCGAAAACTTCCGTATTGCTCCTGTAAACACTAATTTTGAGGCTTGGGGAGTTATAGCAAGCAGCGAGAGCAGCGTTGAACCAAATATAGTTGTTGCCAGTTTGGGCGACTACCGTAACAACCCTGTTCTGCCCGGTACTGCAGTTGACTTTACCACATCGGGCGGTATCATCACAGCCTCTGCTGTAACCGATGATGAAGGCATTGCGTTAGTAGAGCTTCGTCCCGATGGCAGCAAACCAACAGGACATTCACGCGGAATTGGATTTGCAACTGTTACGGCTCGCACTATAGATATCAATGATAATTACATCACGGCAGAAGCGGATGTACTGTTCACGTCTCGAGATCCGAGCATCACACTGAACCCGACTCCTGTCGACATCCCATCCGGCGGTGGTCAAAACTTTACCATGACTATTACCGATGTAAACGGCTATCCAGTGGCGGCCGGATCAGAGATTGAAGTGAAAACCAGTGAGGGTACATCCAATACTTTTGGAACACTTACCCTCGGGGACTATACAGACCCGGGATCCGGAAGAACGGAATTTGGATTCACTGTTACTGATTCAGATGATCAGAACCCGACGGAGCAGCAAGCAACCGTCACCGTTACGGTTACGCTCCCCTCCGGCTCATCCAAATCGGTTACATTTTAAGCATTTTCTGACGTAGCAAACTGCTAGGCCCTGTCACCGTTGGCAGGGCTTTTTTATGGTAGATACTATTTTCCATAAACCTCCCACAATCGTTATATTTGCTTCATATTTGCAATATCTCAATATAATTGATCAATGGAAGCACCATACACCCCGGAGTACAACAAGAATCTCGATAAAATTAACTGGGCAAGCGGATTGCCGTTTGTACTTCTGCACATGGCTTGCCTGCTTGTTTTCTGGGTTGGGTTTAGCTGGGTAGCTCTTGCCGCACTGCTAATTAGTTATACCATCCGGATGTTCGGTATTACGGCGGGTTTTCACCGTTATTTTTCGCATCGGACGTTCAAGACCACACGTCCTTTTCAATTCATGCTGGCCTGGCTGGGCACTGCATCGGCTCAAAAGGGGCCGCTGTGGTGGGCCGCGCATCATCGTCATCATCACAAGCATTCTGATACCGAAAAGGATGTCCACTCTCCGGTTAAACGTAGTTTCTGGTGGTCGCATGTGGGCTGGATTCTGAGCGACCGTTTCAAAGCTACCAACTTTAAAATGGTAAAGGATCTGAAGCAGTATCCGGAGCTCAAACTCATGAATAAATTTCACCTGCTCCCTCCCATACAGTTTGCGATTGGTACTTTTGTGTTGGGTACCCTACTAAATTACTACTTTCCATCACTTGGTACTTCAGGATTTCAAATGCTGGTATATGGATTTATCATCAGTACGGTGTTGCTTTATCACGGGACATTTACAGTAAACTCCCTGGCGCACGTCTTTGGTAAACGCCGTTTTGAAACCAATGACGACAGCCGCAACAACTGGTTTATATCACTCATAACACTGGGCGAAGGCTGGCATAACAATCATCATCGGTTTCCGTCCTCAGAACGACAAGGATTTTACTGGTGGGAGTTCGACGTTTCGCACTACCTGCTGAAAGCTCTTTCCTGGCTGCGTATTGTTTGGGATCTGCGAGTGCCGCCCCAGCGTATATATGCTGATGCAAAGGTATTTAAGCGTCCGCCGAAAGTAATCAGGCATCCGGGGGATAGATAATTATGAGCTAAGTCAATCAGCCTGTCCTTCTCCTCGAGGGAAAACTTAGGGAGATTAATAAAACCCCCGTGCAAGTTTACTACCTAGTTAAAAGGATAAATTATTATATTTTGCCATGGAAAAGCTTCCTGAACTTTTCGAAAATAATCGGCAATGGACAGAACAAATGCAGCAAAAGCATCCCGACTTTTTTGACGACCTTGCCGAAGGCCAAAGTCCTGAGCATTTGTGGATTGGCTGTGCAGACAGTCGAGTTCCGGCTAGTGAAATCGTGGGCCTTACCGCAGGTGATATGTTTGTGCACCGCAATGTAGCCAATGTTGTCCTCCATACTGATTTAAATTGCCAATCCGTGCTACAGTACGCTGTCCAAGTGTTAAAAGTAAAGCATGTCATTGTCTGTGGCCACTATGGATGTGGAGGCGTCACATCTGCGTATGAGGGGACTGATTTAGGACTCATTGACAACTGGTTGCAACCCATACAGGATGTGATTGAGAAAAATCGCGATAAGATCGAAGGAATCGATAAGAAGAAAGACAAGATTAATCGGCTGTGCGAAATCAATGTCAAAGCGCAGGTTAAAAATGTCTGCCGATCTCCTTTTGTACGAAAAGCCTGGGAAAGTGGTCAGACCCTTTCGGTTCACGGCTGGATCTACAACCTTGAAGATGGCCTGCTGAATGACCTGGATCTCTGCATCAGTTCTAATGACGAAGCGGCCTCAATTTCCGAAGTTTAGTCTTCGGGGAAACGGTCACGTTTTTTATATTTGAGTGCGTTAAATTTAAATTAACTCAGTTAACACGCTGAGCTACAGCTCGAAAAAATAATCCGATGGATATCAAGACACCCGAAAACAAGTTTCACGACATTTCTTACGGAGATAATGACTACAAAGAATTAATTGATCACCTTGGTTCAACCATTGAGCAGGATACCCATCACCTGAGCTTGTTTTTGGGGGTATACGAACCCAATAAACAAAAGGCACTCAAAGAATTAGAGCGAAAGTTAAATCGAAGCGTACGCGTTATTGATACCTCTGATCTGGCCTCTCGTATTGAGTCGGAAACATATGAAAAGCTCGACAACTTTTTCGACGAGGTAAATCAATCAGATGATATCCTCTATTTTAAAAATGGAGATAAGCTTTGTGGCGTTTATTCCAGTCACTCACATTCACGGGTAAAATATGCTACTCCGCAAGAGCGCTATTTCCTGGAAAAGGTCAAGGATTTTGAAGGGCTCGTCATCGTTGACATCGAAGAGTTCAGCGATGCTGACAAGACCCTTCGTCGGGCAGCCAAATCCGTCATCTCCTTTACCCTGCCCCAATCCAAACTCAAGCGTTTTATGTGGCACCTTAAACGATACTCTTTCCACGGTTTTGAGCTCAAGACCAAACGTCCCGAAGCCTACGGCGAAACAGGATAGGTCAAAAATCCACAGTGTTACCAATCGATATAGCTTACGAAGCAGGAACTTCGTAAGTAGATACCATACAAAATTCAGGATACCGCACTAGGCAACACCTATTATCCTAAGACCCTGTACCTTGCCCCTCGATGCCTGTATCCTGAAACAAAATTTCCCTATCTTCGATCTATCATACTGAAATTCAAATTTGAAGTTCTAGACAATGGCTATAAACGTAAAATTAGATACCAGCGGCCGTCGTGGAAAAACGGTCACAATGATCAGCAATATTCAGCATAATCCACAGGTGATCGAAAAACTTGAAAAACAGCTAAAGCAGAAATGTGGCGCCGGTGGAACCAGCTATGCCAAGACCATCGAAATTCAGGGTGATCATGTGGATAAAGTCCGCAACTTCCTGGAAAGCGAAGGCTATGACGTTAAATAACATCATAGTACATTCTGTTCAAATCAGAGAGACCTAATTTTGAAATAGTATTACTTTATGAATCTTAATATATCCGAAGAAGAGTACAACGAGATACTGGAACAGATCAAAAGCGACGACAGCCCGGTGGGCATCGATGCCGGAAAGACACATGTGCTCATCCTGCAAAAACTCATGAACATTGAGAAACGCTTGGAAGCATTAGAAATGACGTTCTTTGAAGAGGAAGAATAATTCTTCTACCCTCTTTCAACCTGAAATAAAAAAAGGCATGGCTTAAACCATGCCCTTAGAAATTTAAAAACTGTATTCTTACAGGTTGACCTTACTCTCTCGTTTGGGATCTAGGTCATAGAGTGATGAAACGGTTGCCTGCACAGTTTTATACCATTCATTGCCGTATTTGTCGTTAATCTCGTAGAAATCCGAAAAGTCCGGCTTGCGAGTCTTCATCTTCCATTCCTGGTTCTTGGATTTATACACCGGATCAACATGCAATAATTGATGGAAGACCACCATTTCGCGTGTATCCTGGTCGAGCATATCCCACATTTCTCCGGAAATTTCGATCAGATAATTGTGGCCAGAATAGTATTCCACTTCCCGGGAGGCTTTCTTACATTTTGCCGCTTTATATTTCGAAAGATTGGGATAAACCAAGAAAAAACCGATCGAGGCGGGACCAAAGTCCAAATTTTCTCGCTCAATAACAGTCTCGGCAATTTTTTCCACTTCCGGAGATTCCATGAGCTGCTTGTTACTGTGGCTTACAGTATCTCCAGGCTTTAAAAAATCATTGTCTTTCATGAACGTACTACCAATTTGAGTTCAAATTTTTGAGGCAGTAAAGGTATCATTCTAAGGCGATCTTTTCATCCATGAATGCAATATATTTCACATATCAATAATTCGGAAAGCTGCTTGGTTGTTTTAGGTTTTTAGTGACTAAAACACTGCCACCATCACAAATGCTCCCGGGACTTGGGTTTTGGATTTGCAAAGAATTTGCGGAACTCCTTGACCGTGCAATTCAGGTAGAAAGTATCCCCAATGAAGGGCTACTTTTACAATCCGTATTCCAGTCGTAAAATAACTTACTCAGCAGAAAGTATACGGCGAAGGTAGTTAACCTGTCCCAAGTGATAATTTAAGTGCCCGTACAGGTGCACCAGGAATCCTCCGGTAGTGGCCTCAAACGGCAAGTCTTTGGGATAGGCCTCATCAAAGTCATCATTCTCAATAGCATCAAAAACCTGATCCAGCGTCTGTTTTAGCTTTTCTACACGCTCAATTAATTCTTCTTTGGATGTTTTAGTAGCAGCAAATTCCTGATCTCGCTGACGCACGTAGCCGGTTTCGCCCAATCCTTCACCAATAAAATGATTGAGATTGCCAACGAGATGCTGTACGAGCACACCACAACTGTTAGACACGCCATCAGGCACGCGCCAAAGCTTCTCTTCTGGTGTCTCTTTGAGATTATCAATGAGGCGATCTAAATCCCGTTGATAGTACGAGCGCATATCCCGTTTCAAAGTAGCCATAGTCAATTTCTATATTTGATGATTACTGATTAAGCTGACAACTGGGGCAGTAATAAATTTTTCGTCCACCGGTAGAATCCTGCTCAATTACTGATCCGCACTTGTGACAACGATTGTCCGTGCGCTTATATACAAAATGGCGATACTCTTTGTACTTGGCATTTTCCCGTTTTAGCGCTTCCACAATCTCGGGATCATTGGTAATGCCACCCGTTTCGTAGGAGCGCTGTGACAATTTCACGGTTGCTTGGGCAAGGGCTTCTTTCTCCTCATCAGTATATTCTTTCAGCTTTTGCTGTGGCTGTACCTTAGCATAAAACATGATCTCACTGCGTAGGTAATTGCCAATGCCACTTATAAATCCCTGATCCAGCAACAAGGTTGTCAGTTTCCGATTTTGAAATTCGTCCGACTGGTATTGCCCAATAATGTCGTTATAGGTCGTATCGGGATGCAAAACATCCGGACCGAGCTTCTTAATGTAGGAGTGCTTTGGAACATCTTCAGAGCTTAACATCTCAACATCCGAAGCAGAATACAAATAAGCCGAATGGTTATCGTTGTGGATAGCCACCCTCAGCGACCGGTTGGTATCGGGTTGTTGACCATTATCACGCACCATCCATTTACCATAGAGCTGATTGTGACTGTACATTACATGCTCATCGTCAAAAAATGTCAAGAGGGCCTTGCCCCTGGCCTCAACATCCTTCACGGTTTTGCCTTTTAGCTTTGTTTCATATTTCTTTAGTTCGTCAAACGCGAAATGGAAATCCGTAATGGTTTGATCTTTAAGAGCATCGCGCAGGCTATCTGCCGTGTTCCAAATTTCGGGACCTTCTGGCATAAAATTGGTTATCTTTAATGTGAATTTTCACTCACTTTACAAGTATAAATTCGTAATCGTTCGCTGATGGTTCGTCAAATGATGGCTGTAGCTGCAGGCTACTTTTCTATTGCAGCACTAAACAGCCTTATCCACATTATTGTATCGGTATATTTCAAAACCGGTCTTTCTCTCACTGGGATCTCGCACCTGCCCTCCATCCCCTGGATTGTAGGAGTCACTGCTTTACAACTTCTATTTGGACTCTTTGCCGGCTTGCTGATTACAACAATTGCCCAATCGAGGCAGCACATCGCCATACTCGGTTTTATACTACTCATGGCAATTATCGCATTCATTGACTATATAACGCTAAGCGAGCAAGAGCCTTTGTGGTATCTAATTACTTCGCCGGCTCTCAAGATTATCGGCATTTTTGCCGGATACCGCCTCATCCAATCCCAACAAGAAAACATTGAGCATAGTGAACATTAGGCAGAGCCTTGTATTTACATTAATTATTGCAACCATCCAGTTTGGATGCAATAACAGCGGCAAAGATATCAAATCTTTTGATAATCCTGCATCCCAACCAGCCAAATATCCCTACCTGTATGCCTCGGGAGATAGCCTCTACATGAGCTGGATTTCAACTAATGACTCAACAAATGCACTAAACTTTTCAAGATATGCTAATGGACAATGGAATTCACCCCAGGCCATTGCACGCGACTCCAGCTGGTTTGTAAACTGGGCCGATTTTCCCTCCATCATCGCTGATAAAAATGGTCCCGTTGCCATGCACTGGCTAAATAAGAAATCCGGCGGCACCTATGCCTATGACGTCAATATTGCTACTATGAGCCCATCCGGTGATTGGTCAGAACCCTTGACTCCGCATACTGATGGCACAGCCACTGAACACGGTTTTGTCTCAATGATTCCGTGGGATGACAACACAATACTGGCAGTCTGGCTGGATGGCCGTCGCTCAGCCAACCGTACGCCGGATGAGTATTACGACATCTCCAAAGCGATGACGTTACGCGGCGCCCTGATCTCAACGGCTGGAGAAATCGAGCAAGAATTTCTGATTGATGAATCGGTGTGTGACTGCTGCCAAACTTCGCTTATCAAAACGGATAGCGGTGCAGTAGTCGCTTATCGTAACCGGACTGATGACGAAATCCGTGATATTTACCTCAGTCGTTTTGATGGCACTTTATGGTCAAAGCCCACGGCAGTGTATCAGGATGACTGGAAGATCGGGGCATGTCCCGTCAATGGACCCAAACTTGCTGCTAGTGGCTCTTCTGTGTTGGTCGCCTGGCACACAGCCGCTGATGACAAGCCGGCGGCCAAAGCGAGTATCTCAACCGACTATGGCAACAGCTTTGGCAAGCCCGTAACACTTAACGAACACGAGTCACTGGGACGTGTTGACGCTGCTATCCAAAATGGAAAGGGATATGTCAGTTGGATGGAGAAGAGTCCAAAAAGTAAAGAGTTGGCTAACTTACAACTTGCTTCGTTTGGGATACCGGATACGGCCTTTCAAACCAAGACCATCAGCCAGCTCAACAGTGCACGCAAGACTGGCTTTCCACAAATGGAGGTCGCGGGGGATCAGCTCATCTTTGCATGGACGGCCATAGACTCCACTACTTCAACAGTCAAAACATTTAGAGCTAAGCTGCCATAATCTATTAACTACAATTAACAGTCAGACGAGAATCTTTTGCTGTAGGACTAGTTTTTAATCCCTCCAACCAGATTACTATTCCGACCTAAATGTTAGTCTGACGATGAATCATCAGGCTAAGCTGATAAGCAAAGTCCACTTAAGTGGACTTTAGTAAAAGGGGCTCGTAGGCTCACAGAAGATTTTCCATAGTCCGGCTTGTGAAAAGACAACCATCAAAAATGGAAGAAGGTACAACCTTTACCAACTCTGAAAGGGTTCAGAATCCGTTCAAAGTTATTGTGCCTTGAAATGCCCAATTATAAACTTGAGCAAGTGACGTATTGCAATAAATCCCTGCATAAGTACTCAAGCCAATTTATCCACTTCTTCGGGATCGGCTTGGCGCCACTCGGCAAGCTGGTCCAAAATCTGACCTCTAGTCTGTTCGGTCAGCGAGCGGATATCTGACTGTTCCAACCCTTTGGTAGAAATAGGATCCAGTACCTTGAGCTTGATATGCTTGGCTACACCAAATTTCCAGCTTTTCTTGGGCAAGGTATTCTGAGTGCCATCAATCACCATCGGCAAAATCGGCTTCTGCTCTCTGATGGCCAGCTCAAATGCACCACGCGTAAAGGCATTCAGCTTTCCCGTACGCGACCGTGTTCCCTCAGGGAAAAACATAACTGAACAATTATTGTCGAGATAATAGCGTGCCTGTTTAAAGGTTATTTCCTTGCGATTCTTTGCACGTCGATCTACGCAAATGTCTCCGGCCAGCTTCATCATCCATCCCACGACAGGTGTATCAAACAGTTCTTTCTTGGCCACCCATTTCATCTCCCAGGGCAAATTAGAAATAAGCGGGATATCTGCCGTGGACAGATGGTTGCAGACCATCACATAGGGCTGCCGGTCGTTCAGGTCGGTGCGGCCAGAAATATTCAGCTTCCAGTTTGGATTAATATTGGAAATTGACTTACCCAACTTTCGAAACAGCTTGCCGGTGTAATAGTGCGCAGGATCGGGATCGAAGAGTCGACAAATGGCCAACATGGGCAGCCAGATCATGACAAGGAGGGCTACTCCTGTCCAGATAAAGAAAGATTTTATGGAAGCAGACATTTCAAATACTACTTGCTATTCGCGGTTCTTACTTCACGTAGATCAGCAGGCAGCTTCCAACGCAACAACGGTCGGGAATCTGTTAACTGGTAGTGACCAGAACTACCATCAAGCTTGTAGAGTGCAATACGATGAAGAGCCGGAAGCAACGGTACCACTAGCTGTAGTGAATCGTTTTGAACTCCTCCAATAGTAAGTTGGTCAAAACTAATTTTTTGGAGAATCCTGTCGTTGGCATCCAATAAATGAATTTGATACCGCCCCGGCCGGTAACTCTTTTTAAATGGCTGTTCCAACACTTCATACCCCGATACTTTCAAACTATCGGATTCGTTTGTAATAGAAACAGCCAATGAGGAAGTATCTGAGTTTGAGCTCGTACACCCGAGCAAAACCATCAGACCCAACAAGCTGATTAAACTGTTTTGGTAACGCATGTCATCTTAAAACCCAATTTTGGGAATATAGCTCTTGATGACCCCCCAGATGCCCTTGGCCGGTCTTAGGGAGTTGCGATTGCGGGCCACCGCCTTCTCAATAATTTCAGGCTGAAAGATATCCTCTTCCTTAAAGTCGGTAAGATGATTCGGTAAACTAGTACGTTTTCCTGAACGTCCGGACGTACTCTTCTTCGTTTTATTCGACTCATTTGATGATCGAGACTTTTTAGATTTCGAGGATTTCTTTTTTTGCTGTTGCTTTTGCTGCTTTTGTTGATTCTGTTTTTTGGGCTGGCTTTGTTTATTACTCTGGTTTTGCTTTTTCTCCTTTTTTCCCTTTTGATCTTCAGAATTCTTCTCTGACTTTTTTTCTTCGTGCTCATCATCACGCGAAGATCCCTGGTACTCTACATCGTGGACGGGACGCGGTTTTAGCTCACCTTTTTCCTTGCCGGACTCCTGCGATTTTTGGGGTTTCCCATTAGAAGACGGTTGTTGTTTTTTAGAGCGATCAGATTGCTGCTTTTGGTCTTGTTTGTCTTTTTGCTGATCATTCGTTGCTCTTTGAGATTTCTTTTGGCGCGACTGCTTATCATCGGATCCTTCGTCGGGAAGATCCTTTACCGAAAGCTGATCGCCGACGACATCTTTAATAGCATAATAGTATTTCTTGTCTTTATTGCTGACAAAGGTGATAGCCGTACCTTTCTTATCGTACCGGCCGGTTCGCCCGACACGGTGAATATAATCTTCCGGATTGTTGGGAACATCAAAATTCACAATCAGCGACACATCGTCGATGTCAATGCCGCGCGAAAGCACATCGGTCGCTACCATTACAGGATGCGTCTTGTTTTTAAAGAGCCGCAGGGCTTCATTGCGCTCGTCCTGGTCACGATCGCCATGCATACTCACGGCGTTGATATTTCGCTTCTTAAGCATCTGCTCTACTTGGTCGGTTCCCCGCTTGGTAGCACAAAATACAATTGCCGTTTTATATTTTTCGGCATCAAACAACTGCTCGAAGAGCTCAAGCTTTTTCTTGGGATGAACGAAATAGATCTGCTGATCTACGCTATCTACCGGTTTGGAGACTTCAAACTCCACCTCCACCGGATCAATCATCACCTGATCCACCACCTTCTGTACTTCTTCGACCATCGTTGCCGAAAACAACATGGTCTGGCGCTCTTTGGGAAGCTGTTTCACAATCTTCATCACATCAGGTAGAAATCCCATATCGAGCATGCGGTCGGCTTCATCAAGCACAAGATACTCGAGTTCGCTAAAATCAATATTCAGTACATTCATCTGGTCGATCAGACGTCCCGGCGTAGCCACGATGATATCAACACCTGCTCTAATAGCCTTTACCTGGGTGCCGTAATCACTTCCGCCGGTGACCGTAGCTGATGTAATGCCCGAATGGTATCCAAGGGCAAAGATCTGCTCTTCAATCTGTTGGGCCAGCTCCCGGGTAGGCGACAAAATAAGAGCCTGGGTGTGATCCTTTTTGTTATTGGTAATTTTTTGCAACAACGGAATCACAAAAGCGCCCGTCTTCCCGGTCCCAGTCTGGGCGGCGCCTATTACATCTTTTCCTTCTAATATTAAGGGAATACACTCGTCCTGGACGGGCGTTGGTTCTTTGTAACGTAAATCTTTCAACCCCATCATGAGCTCATCGCTCAGATCAAACTTCTTGAAACTCAAAATTCTCTGGCTTTATTAACAATTATTGATATGACTGTCGATATTCAACAGCCTCAAAGATACGATTTTATTCGGAATTCACTTAACGCAGGTAATTATTTTTTTGATGCTCCTCCCATCCACTACCATTGGCAGATGGAATAATAATATGAATATAGAATACTAAGATGAATCTACCCGTTGTAAGGTGTTTCCAAATCAACGGAGTTATTACAATAAGTGGTTGCAATCAATCAACTTTGTTCATTTTGTTTAGCCCAAAAATTGGATAACTTCGAAGTCTAATTAAGAATTATAAATTAGTTATTCATAATGACTTCAATGAAATTAACCACATTTTCTTTTTGCTTACTTCTGGCAGGTACATTGATATTTTCCGGATGTAACTCTTCTGGCAGTTCCGGTGATGTCTCGCTCGAGACCAAGGTTGACAGCGTGAGCTACAGCCTGGGATACCAAAATGGACAGTTCCTTAAGCAGCGCGGCATGACGGATATTAATCCAGAAAAATTAAAGGCCGGCCTCCAGACAGCACTGGAAGAAGCTGACGCACAACTCTCTGACGCACAAATGCAGCAGGTTGTGCAGAACTTTCAGCAAGAAGCTCAACGCAAAACGCAGCAGAAAAAGATGAAACAGGCCCAGAAAAACCAGAAAAAAGGCGAGGAATTTCTCGCTAAAAACAAAGAAAAAGAGGGCGTAATGGTAGCCGACAACGGGTTACAATATAAAGTGCTCGAAGAAGGTTCCGGAGTTTCACCCGACTCTACCGACAAAGTTCGCGTTAATTACAAAGGCACCTTGATCGACGGTACGGTCTTTGATAGCTCATATGAACGTGGTGAGCCTGTCACATTCCCTCTGAATCGTGTAATTCCCGGCTGGACTCAAGGATTGCAAATGATGAAGGAAGGAGCAAAATACAAGTTCTTTATTCCCGGCGAATTAGCCTACGGACAAAATCCTCCTCCCCGTGGCCCAATAGGACCTAATGAAACACTGATTTTTGAAGTTGAGCTTCTGAAGGTCAATCCGGAAGACACAAGTTCTGGTCAATAAGCTTTACGATGCTGACTATTAAAACCTGACAGGATTCATCTCCTGTCAGGTTTTTTTATTAGCCCTACTTCAATCCCGAATCAATCATCTTAAAAAGATCTTTCTTGTCGGCATTAAACCGGCTATTGTAATCGTCCACGCTTCGGCGAATCACCTCTTTGGCCTCCTGACGACCATAGATATCAGTGATCTCAATTTCGCGTTTCTTTTCGCTGAAGGGGCGCTCCTTGTAAGTGAGAAAATAGTGCGACAAACGATCAACAATATGCTGGGGCACTTCGCTGATATCCTTCATATCGCCAAATGAGGCGTCGCCTTTCATAACGGCAATAATTTTGTCGTCGGCCTCCTCCCCGTCAATAAGCCGAAAACCACCGACCGGTACCGCATCCAGAATAAGATCGCCGTGGGGAATATTACGTTCAGTTATCACGCAGATATCCAGCGGATCATCATCGCCAATAATGTTATCTCTTCCGGTTTTACTGCTGCAATAGTTGCCAACTTTTTTTGCACAGAGCGTCTGGGGAATAAATCCATACGGATAGGGACAGATATTTGAATAACGCTGTGGGCGATCTACTTTGAGATATCCACTGTCCTTGTCGAGTTCGTACTTCATCGTGTCACCGGGTACAATCTCAATAAATACTTTTACCACATCCGGCTTGTGGTCTCCGATTTCGATGCCGTGCCAGGGATGCGGCTTGGAAAATAACTTGGTAAGTTTCAAAAAACGGTGAATCAGATCCTTATCCATAACTACTTGATAACTTGGTATTTGTTCGAAGCTAAAAGTACGAATTTTTGGTCGGATTCCGTGATAGAATACTTAAAAATAAGCTGTCTGATTAGTCATTCTCATTACAGAATCACTTCCAAGGATGGCTCTTAATTAGTTAGGATTGATTGTACCATCAATATGATCAGAAAGGCAAAAAAAATAGGCAGGACCAGAATCAACCAGTCCTGCCTTGTACGTTGGCTTTTCGGGGTACAAATCAATGGTTACAATAGGTAACCAGGGATCAGTATGTTCAATTATATATACTAGTACTCACTTATATTGTTCCGATATAATTGAACTTTTTTAACGGTGGGTACAAATTGAGCTAAAACGTTCTGATGCTGGCAGTCCCTTTCAAAAAGTCCAGAGGCGGTCTCGGAGCCCCGACGAGCGCTGCAGCTTCTTTTGGATGGTCTGCCGCAACACTGATTCGCGGCCCAGAATATCAATTTTTGTTCGAGCGCGGGTGATGGCCGTGTAGATCAGTTCGCGGCTGAGCACCTGTGATAATGCATCCGGGAGGATCAGCAGTACCTCTTCAAATTCTGATCCCTGACTTTTATGCACCGTAAGGGCAAAAGCTGTGTTGTGATCGGGGAGCCGACCGGGCGAAATCGTGCGTATTTGCCCCTCGTGCTGGAAGTGAATTTTTGGCTGTCCCTCCTCGTCGCGCAGGCAGATACCGGTATCCCCGTTATGTAGACCCAGTGTGTAATCATTGACATTGATGATTACCGGTTTGCCGGGATACCACTGTTCGTATTTGGGGATGAGTCCCGCCTGGTGCAAGACCTGTTCGACATACCGGTTTAGGAATTCAATACCCCAGGGACCCCTGCGGTGGGCAGATAAGATCTGAAAGCGGTTCAGTAGTTCGAGCGCTTCTTCCGGCGAATCACTTTGGAGTACATCCTTAAAAAATCCTACCATCTTATTATGGATAATCTGCTCCAGCTGCGAAGTGTCGGCAATGGTCGTAAGCGAAGCGTCTTTGTAAGTACTTGATTGCAGCACCTCAAGAGATTGATCCGTCCGTCCCCTGTTGACGCTCTCGGCCAGCTGCGCAATACCGCTGTCGGACTCAAACCGGTAGCTTTTGGTAAGCAAGGTGATATGATCAGTGAGTGGCTGCACATTGCCCGTAATATTTGATTGGGGAATTGCCAAAGACAGCTCAGCAAGCCAATCGGCCGTTACAGGAGAAAATTGGTTTTCTTCCAGGCTGCAAATGTCACCCAATACTGAACCCGCCTCAACCGATGCCAACTGATCCTTATCCCCTAACAAAATAAGCCTTGTCTTTTCAAGCAGCGCATTCGCTAGCTTACTCATCAGCGCCTGGTCCACCATCGAGGCCTCATCAACAATCACCAAATCATACGGCACGGGATTATCCGCATCATATTTGAAGGATGACGAATACCTGCGCGCGCCCAGCAGTGAGTGCAGTGTCGTGGTCTCATCGGGAATGGCTTCACGAATTTCGTCCGAGACCTTAAGATCTTGTTTTGCCGACGTAATTGACTCCTTGAGCCGGGCGGCGGCCTTGCCCGTGGGAGCTGCCAGGGCTATGCTGAGGTCCTGCCCCTGCCCAGCTGTCTGCTCCAGCAACAACGCCAACACACGCACCACCGTGGAAGTCTTACCGGTACCCGGTCCGCCGGAGATAATCGAGAGATTATGCCTGACCGAGGTCGCAGCTACTACCTTTTGCCAATCTACTTCGCCGGGATTGCTATTGGGAAACAACCGATCCAACCCTTCATGGAGCAAATGATTATCGATATCGGTAACCTGGCGCTCACTTCGGCGTATTAGCTGTTCGGCCAGCGTATTTTCGTAGTGCCAGAGTTTATGCAGGTAGAGCCGACCACCCTTATCTAGAATCAAAGGCTTGAAATCACCGGGACGTCCTACCTGTTGGCTTGCAGACAATGCCTGCATCCAGAAATCCAACCCGGGCGCTTCGATACCGGAGACTCCATCCGACTCATCAAATAACGTCTGTGATGCATATTTTTCCAGCAGCAGGCACACGTCACCCTGACGATATAGGTAGCTCACCAAGCACGCCGCCAGCAGTACTTCATCCGGGAGATCAGGATCCTGCTCATTTAGAAAACGGCAAAGCTCCAGGTCAATATCCTGCAATACACCCTGTGAACGCAATGACTTTAGTTGATTCATCTGCTTACTCATGGTTTCCTCCCGTCAAGATGTACTCGTCTAACTGTTGGATAGTCGAAAAGTCCGGCCGGTCAAAAAAGATGCCTTCCCGGCCCTCTTCATTCATTCCCCTGAGAAACAGGTAGAAAGCACCTCCGAAATGTTCTTCATAGGCATAGCCGGACTGCCGCTTCTTCAGGAAGCGGTGCAGCGCAATCGTATAAATATGATACTGCAGATCATAGGAAGCTTCTTGCATCTCCTCAAAAAGAAGTTCATTGCGATAATCCCCTACGGTATCTCCCAGGTAATTGGTCTTGTAATCCAGCAGGTAAAACTTGCCGTCGAAGCGGAATGTGAGGTCAATAAATCCTTTAAGAAATCCGGAAGCCGCCTGTCCGGGCTGTGCTCCGTCATCCTCGTAATCATCCCTGATGATCGACAGCAGTTGGGACGAGCTGATATCCGCGGTCTGGTAATAAAACTCGAGTTCCGGCACCAGATCATTCTGACCAAGCGCTTGCAGTTTTAAGTTTTCAATGTTGGGATGAATGGACGCTCCCAGCACGGTGTCCAGCATCTGCTTCACTACGTCCTCCCATCCCTTGTCAATGCCGTACCGGCTAAGCTGTTCTGTAATAAGATCTTCGTCACTGTGGGGATCCCGGAAATCAATCTCTTCAAAGATTTGGTGGATACATGTCCCCGGCTGCGGCCCCTTGGGAAAAGTGAAAATATTCCACTCCTGCTGGTCCTGAGTCTCGGGCTCCAGCAACTGCTCGTCTCCCAAAAACTGGTCGTAGTCCGGCATATCGGGATCCTCTTCCATATAACTGGTGAGCGAGGAAAAACTGGACACCTGGTAGCTGAGCTTCAACGGCGTCGAGCGCTTAAAGTGCCGTCGGCTCACCGTTGGGGTATCTTCTTTATCAAACAAATCTGATTGCTTACTGCCGGATGGAGACTGAGACTCTTGTATCGTAAATAACTTGGAATGATTGTCGCAAAGTGCTTCAATCTTTTTCTCAAACGGCTGACGGCCGATGGCGTTGTAGCTGTCAGTTATGGTCTGCTGCATCTCATCAAATACCTTTTCGGGCTCTAACAATAGGTATCCCAGGGGCGAAAACTCTGATTTCTTGGCGTAAGTCCACGTTAGGTAGCAACACTGCTCGGCTCGTGTCATCGCGACATATGCCAAACGCAGGCTTTCCGCCAGCTCTTCGCGTGCCGTCAGTTGCCGCTTCCGGTCGCGATCGGGATCTGATTTTCCATTAATGTCAAGGTAAGTCCGGTCCAGATTATCGGGATCGTGATACACCAGCGGCTGACCGTTATCACTGAGCTCGGGGCCGTGCCACAAGTAGGGACAAAAAACAATAGGATATTCAAGTCCCTTGCTTCGGTGCATGGTCACAATTTTGACCAGCTCCTCGTCGCTCTCCAGTCGCAGCTGCTCTTCATCCTGCTGACCGTCATCCTCCTTGCGTTTGCGCGTCAACCATTTCAACAACCCGCGCGCACCTTCGTGATGCTGCTGAGCCTCTTCCTGCAGTAGTTCGCCCAAGTGTAGCAAGTTGGTCAGCCGGCGCTCTCCATCCTGGTATTTCATCAGGTGCCCAGCAATTGACGCCTGCTGCAGCACCGACCTAAACATGGCTGCAAATCCTTTATCCTGCCACCGTTGGTGCCACTGGTCAAACTGATCCAGAACCTGCATCCAGCGGGCTTCATCTTCTTCTATTTCCAACAGCTGGTGCGCTTGGTAACCCGTCAGCGGAAGGGACAGCGCAGTTTTAATCAGGGTCTCATTGGCTGGCTCGGCAATCGCCTTCAAAAAGGTCTGCAGCTGACGCGCCTCTTCACTCTTAAACACGCTCTCCTGGCTGTACTGCACGCTTTTAATGTCGTGTTCGCGCAGAGCTTCGCTCATCTGATGCGCTTGTCGGTGCGTCCGAACCAGCACTGCAATATCCTTGGCCTTCACGGCATCAGATCCAATCGTGATAGCCCCTTGCTTGCCACCTTCAATCAAGCGATTAATTTCCCGGGCTGTATCTTTGGACGCTTTCTCGGCCGCATTGCCCTTATAAAGTTGTTCATATTCCCCGGAGGAGAGCCGCCTAAACCGGATGGGCACTTGCGGTTTTCCCTTTTCCTCCAGCCAGTCATAAGCTGATTTTTCTTTGCCCGACTTTACCGGCTCAAACGAAATGTCGTCCAGAATAAACGGCTTGGAATGCGATCCAAACAGTCTGTTGATGCTGGCAATCATCTCAGGTGTCGAGCGGAAATTATAATCCAGGCCATGAGTCTGCTCTTCGGGGGCATCGCGCTTGGCCTTCAGGTACGAAAATACATCCGCCCCGCGAAAGCTATAAATCGATTGCTTGGGATCTCCGATCATGAATAGTCCCGACTGCTCGGTATCGGGCTGATAAATACGGCGGAAAATATCGTACTGACTCGGATCGGTATCCTGGAACTCATCCACCAGTGCCAGCGGATATTTCTCGCGCAGCTTGTCGGCCAGCTTTTGGCCCTGATCTCCATTTTGCAGCGACTCCTGCAGGCGCAGCAGAAGATCATCGTACGACAGCACCTGCAGATCCTCTTTCTTCTGTCGCAGCTCGCGACGAAGATACGAAAGCAACTGCTTCTTAAAGCTGATCTCAAATCCCTGTAGCGGTTCAACCGCCCGCTGATATTCATCGGCCAGCTTAAAGAAAGGATGCTGCGGGGGCTCGGTACTGCCCTTGTTTAGGCTCTCGCGCAGCGTAGAATCAGTAAATTTCTCAAAATACTTAAACAAATCTAGCGGTGGCGTAGCCGAAGCCAAAAAACGATCCATCTGATCCATCCATCCGCCCAGCGAGCTCGTGCGATACTTGTTGCCGTTAAGCCGGTCGGCCTGCAAGAGCGTCTGAATTTGCTCCTGTTCCCCGGTCCAGCACTCCTGCAACTGTTCAAACAGATCAACCACGCGTTCCATCTCATCTCGCAAATCCTCTATGGAAGGTGGGTTTTTAGGATGGACCTCCAGATACGGCTGCCCCAAATGAGCACCAAACTCACCTGCCAGAGATTCGGGATCACAGTTGTTATCCAGCAGGTACTGCAACAAGGGACGCTTGAGTTTGTCATCGCCGGCCTCAGCCACCCAGTTGCGCCAGTAGTCATCCACCGCTTCGAGCACGAGCTCCGCATCATCGCCGATCAGTTCGGCGTCATACATCGCCCCGCTCTCAAAGGCCTGCTCCTGCAGCGCCTGGTAGCAAAAGCCGTGAATGGTATAAATGGCAGCCTCATCAAACGTACGGCTGGCCTTATCCAGTCGCTCCACCGCGTGTTCACGATCATCCACATAATCCAGCAGATCCACCAAAAACTGGTCGTTGTCATCAGCCACTTCATTCTCTCGGAGCACCGCAATGGCCTCCCGGATGCGCTCCAGCAGACGATCTTTAAGCTCTTTGGTAGCCGCCTCAGTGTAGGTCACCACCAGGATATTACCCACCGTAATATCAAGCTCAATAAGGGCGCGGATATACAGCGAGGTGATATTATAGGTCTTGCCGGTGCCAGCACTGGCCTCCACCAGGTGAATGCCTGAGAAGGAAACATCGAAAGGTTGCATGGTACTCATATCAGTCCTCCTCTTGGTTTAGCACTTCAAAAAACGGAGCCCAGAATCGTGTGGCCGTCCGCTGAAATTTCTCATGTTTCAGCGGATTACGCGACCCCATTAATAGCTTATTATAAGGATCTCCCACTTCGCCGGGATAGTCTCCGTAACTTGGATCCCACTCATAGGAGGCTTTCTTGAGTCCCTTCTCGGGATCTTTGTCTTTATGAAAAACCTGGTGTCCATAGGCAAAAGAGGATTTGGGAAAGAAATAGATGCACCGCTGCAGTCCCTGCCAATAGATATTCAGCAGCTCCGCCAGGATGGATTCGGAATCCTCCACCGGCCACAGCTGATACACCGCAAAGGGCGTATCCTTGTCGCGGGTAAACAGGCAGCTGTAGCCCGGGTGCCCGGCCTGCTTCACCTGTTGAAAAAGCAGGTGCCTGATCCACAAGTCAATCATATCTTTGCCTCGCATTTTGCCAAAACGATAACGCATCAGCGCCTGTTCGTAGATGTCGGACAAATTGCCCACAATGCGGTAGTCGCCAATATCCAGATCCACTTCACAATCCTCCAGTTCTTGCTGATCAAAAGCCTCGATGATCTCAGCCCCAAAATCACGGACCTCCTTAGCCTTCTGCTGATAGGCTTGCCGACCGCTCCATCCTTCGGGCAGCATATCCCGCGACTCCAAGATGCGGCGGTACGAATCCAGCGCCTGATTGTTCATATAGCGATTCAGCAGCTCCTGCCCCACTTGGTAGCCATCGAGGCCGTTCAGCTCAAAGGGCTCCCGATCCTCGGTCAGCACATCATCCTCGTTGAGATATATGCCCAACCGATTGCGCAGAAGATACTTGGCAGGATGCTGGAAAAAGGAAATGAGGTTTTGCACCGACAGCTTTTTCCACTCCTCTTCAGGCTCCGGCAAGGCCTGATTTAGAAACAGCGACGAAGCCGTCTGACCCTCCTGCAGCTGACGACTGATCTGCTGTTGGGTCTGGGAATAGGAAAAGAGCGATGAATTTGCAAAATATTTGGGACTAAAGGCCTGCAGGCGGTGCTCTTGAACAATCTCATCCGATTGAAGACCATAATGCTCCTGCAGGTAATCCAGGAACTCCTTGAGCACCACCGAAGGTGGAAACTCGGTATCCTGCCGATTGCTCTGTCCCGTGTAGCTAAAATAAATATGGCTGCGTGCCGACAACAGATTCTCCAAAAACAGGAAGCGATCTTCCTCGGCCTGCACCGGATCACCGGGCTGCGGTTCCAGGTTCATCAGGTCAAACTCAATGGGGATTTTGGACCGCGGAAAAGCCCCGTCATTCATCCCGATCATGCCGATAAACTGAAATGGGATACTGCGCATCGGCATCAGCGAGCTGAAGGTAACGCCCTGCCCAATTCGTCCGCCTCCAGTAGTCTGCTCTTCGAGCTGATCTTGCAGCCAGCTGCGTACAATCCGGAACGGCAACCTTTGATCAACATCGGCCATCTCAGTCATCTCATCAAACTGCTCCAGGGTATCTCTGATTTGGGACAGGTCTCGGAAATAGTCTCGGTTATCCGGCAGAAAGGTGTCGGGAATTTCGGCCAGCAGTTGCATCCATTCTTCGGGCGTCTTGTCATCGCGCATCGCCCGACTGAGATCAAACAATGCCTTTAAAAAGTGCGAGAACTTGCCGGCCAGAGCTGCATCCTCAGAGGTCTCAACCTCATCATAGGGAAAGATACCGCGGTGCAGCCGGTCGTCCTCTGGTTTCATGGTATAGCCCAGCAGTATCCGATCAACACCCGCCTTCCAGGTAAAACTGTCACTTGCCGGCACTTCCAGGTTACGCTTGAAGGGCGCGTCGATACCCCACCGGATGCGATTATCCCGAATCCACTGCTCCAGGCGGTTCAGGTTATCATCGCTAAAGCCGAAGGCCTCCTGAATGGGATTGGTGTCCAGCAAATCCAAAACCTCGGTCACCTTAAAGCGACTTTCACAGAGCTCCAGGATGTTTAAAAACGACTGGATGGCAGGATTGGCGCCCTGGATGCCGCGGTCGGCAATGCTGAACGGGATGGCGGGCTGCCCCTCGTCGGGCGTCTCAAAAACAGCCTCAATCATCGGGGCGTAGGTCTCGATATCGGGCGTCATAATTAAAATGTCATCGGGGCTCATTTCCGGATTCTCGTCCAACACGGCTAGTAGCTGATCGTACAGCACTTCCACCTCCCGCATAGCGCTATGACACGAGTGCACCTGTATGGAGGCATCCACCGCCGGCACGTTCAGATTGCGTCCGGTGGGCACGTTATCCTGTCTAATATCCTTCTGTACACCCCGAAAAGCCGACTTTTGGTCTGACTCATCATCAATTACAGCCACCCGTCTCCTTTTTTCTTCCAACTCCGGATCTTGCTTCACACACTGTGCCAATTGTCCCATAACCTCACCCCCCTGAGTGCCCAGCGACTGCAACAACGGGTTGTTAAAGTCGCTGCTCTGCTTCAACTGGGGATCGACCGTGAGCTGGTAAAAATGAACATCCGCCAATTTCGAAAACTTAACCATCGTCTCCACAAAGACCGGCGACATATCCGACACTCCGAAAATGAAGATACGCTCCGGCAGCTCCGTGGTGTTCAGCGTGCCCTGTTCAATAAAGTTCAGTAACTTTTGCTGCAACCGAGCGCGGTGCAGCCAATCTTCGGGATGATCGAAATGCTGCTCCCACTGCTCGATCAGCCTATTCCAGAGCGCCGCCTGCCACCGCTCAGCCTCACTTTTGGGATTGAGATTGCCTGGCTCTGCCTCCCAGTCGAGCACCAGCTTTGGACGATAAACTAGATATTGATCAAACACGTCGGCAATTTTATTGCTCAGTTTCCAGGTGCGTACCGCCCGCTGGGTGGGATCGTCATCGTGGACATAGTGACGCAGCTTATCAAATTTGGAAAGTACCTGCTCATCACTTAGCAGTTTCATTAGGCTCCAGGTCATCGGCCCGCGATCGGATGGCAAATTTTGGGGAATATCGTTGTCGATCTGGCGGATGAGACTCCATATGCGCTCCGAGGGAAACTCAAATTTAAGGTTGGCAGCAATGCTCTGCCGCTCGGCTATGTAGAGTGACAGCCACTGACCAATACCGTGATTTTGTACCACAAAAATTTCCGGCTCAAGTATGTTTTGAGCCGACGAGTCGTCCAGCTCCCCGAGCAGCCGTTCGGCCAGATCTTCCAGTTGTGTGCCGTGATAAAATTTGAGCATTATCCCTCGCTTGATCCGGTATCTAACCTCGTGAAATCTCCCGTTATTTCGGGACGCCACAACGTGTGGATTCCACAGGGCTTGTAGTGATTCAGAGTGCTAGCAAAAACCGAAAAAAGCCGGCAAAAGTAAACTGGAAAGAAGAGGGGCTTTCAAAGTTTGGTATCAGATATCCAGAGATCGATATGATCATATTATGTCAACATGTTATGGTAAATGACCAGCATATAATATTATTGAATAGTAAATATTTTGAACTTTGGTCATTTATTTGAGACAATCACTTATTACTCGATAACATTTTATATGAGACCTTACTTTGAGATAATTAAAGGTTAGGTGTTTAATAAATCATTAGTTCATGAGACAAATCGCTACTTCAATTTTATTAGTTTCAATCCTTTTTCTGTTCAGTTGCACGCCATCAAAAAAAATTATTGACAGCTCTACTCCTTCAACAAAAATATCCGAGCTCAATAAAAAACTTGCTACACAAGATATTTCTATTGAGTTGAAAAATAATGAAGTAATTGACCCAGACTCATCTCATATTTCGTCCAAGAATTGGAGCTATTTCATGGATGGAAAAGAAGAAACAATGTCGTTGAAAGAAGTTAGTTTTATAAAAACTTCTCCCAAGCTAAGCTATTCTACAATTATTGGTGGTCCTTTAATTATTTATGGCGGCGTATCAAGTTTTTTATATCTCAATGGAAGTATTTCATCAAATAGTTTTGCAACAAAAAGTTCACTTCCTGCACTTTTGGGAGGCTTGGGCATTTTTGTTTTCGGCAATACAGCAGAAACCGATATTTATTATTTCGAGTAACTTAAACACCTAACCCGCGCATTAAGTGGGACGTGCCTCGCCGTTGGCTGCCAGTTTTGATTTAGTCAGTTCTGTAGTACATTTTGAAACAAATTCGGCGCTATTTTGCACGCCCCTTATGCGCAAGGTCGTTATAGTGCCAATTCGGTACCTGAATTTTGATACCTTTATTTATATAGATAAAATAGACTGTATGAGATTGTTTGCTAAATTTTTACTCTAAACTATTTATAAATATGAAAGTGCACTTGTTG
>Ga0207772_100042_pt1 | contig 167316 bp, 178 predicted proteins | sample A23M3SouthBayCA_2_FD_187750 | JGI IMG/M metagenome (GOLD analysis project Ga0207772, IMG submission 187750) | Aerobic enrichment media microbial communities from Eden Landing Ponds, California, USA - A23 M3 (2) (SPAdes) | ecosystem: Environmental > Aquatic > Marine > Unclassified | place... | reverse complement strand
CACTCAAGATTCTCCGTCTCGAAACTCTCTCTGAGCAGGTCTGAGAGTGGCATAGACACCTACCTCTTCGACCTGCTCACTCCTTAGCTAGACAGTGCCACAGCAACGGAAATGTTGTGAAAGCAATATCTGGTACGGACTCAACTTATACTGTTGAAAGCCATGGGTTCTTAGCCTACGACACCGGAATCAGACTGGATTACACTCAGACCACAGCTGCGAGCGGCGGCAGCAACGACCCTTCGGATAACACACCTCCCACAGTAAACATTCTTCACCCGCCAGACGGGAAGATAGAGGACTCAACACCCGACTTAAACTATACTCTGAGCGAGACAGGAGACTTCTGTAAATACAATGTTGACAACGGAGACAACCAGTCATTGAATAACTGCCAGAACACCACCTTGTCCACACTGGGAGACGGTCAACACAACGTCACCGTCTGGGCTAACGACACCGCTGGTAACTCGGGTAAATCCACTCGATCATTCTCTATCGGCGAAATTTCCATTGATTCAACAAGCGTAGAGCCTCGATACCCGGTTCAAAATGATTACTTGAATGCGTCAATGAATGGTTCTGACCTGGGGGGCAACGAGTTAAACGCCACACTTGATCTTTTCAAAGGATCAAACTTGTTAAATGACTCTATCAAGATGAATGAGCCCGGCACCCCGGATTTCGAACTTGATCAGATCGTGAAACTAAAGGCTGGATCTCAGTATGTAGCTCGCTTCAACTTGACCGATGGAGAAAACCATAGTTTGAAAAATGTCAGCTTCAGCGTCACCGGGCCACGCAACAGCACCGACCTCATCAACTTCAGCGAGAACGCCGGAAAGTACGGCCCTCATAACCCCACGCTACCTATGGGCAGTAGCGGCGAGTTTGATGATTTCAATATTGATGGTGCCAACACTTTCTATGACCCAGGCAAGGATGAATTTTTCTGGATATGGCCTGGCAGCCGTGACAGCAACGCTAAACAAGATGAGATAGGTGTGGCCTCGGCTGGAGGAAGCTTATTAACCGATCAAAGAGTTGCTAAGAATAGTTGTAACCCTGTGATCAATAGGACTGATTTCAAGATTATGCACTTATCTGCATTCTACGATGATTCCAAGGATCATGTGAAACTTTATGCAGCTGATAAAAGCGATTCTGCGGGAAGTAGTGAAGGCCGTGTCGGTTTGTGGACCAGTGATGGTTCGAATAGTTACTGTGACTGGACTTTCCAAGAGTTTGTTTACGAGAGTTCGAACACTATTGAAGTCGGAGTTACCAAGATTCAAGACCAGTACTTGATGGTGGGTTTAGACTGGAACACATACAATTATCTATTCTACAGTGACAATGGCCGTGACTGGACTGCAGATCAAAACAATCCGATTTTGAGCGATGGCAGTGGTTGTGTAGCAGGGGGTACACCGCAGCCCTACTATGTGCCCGGAAGCAAGCAGATACATATTTCAACCGAGGATAATCCGGGCGATGGGTATGATATTTGCAGTGCTTCGGCTAATTTCTCGGAGATAATGGATGATGATCACTCTTCGACTTGGATAGCAGAAAGAAGCGGAAACACGCTTGTAAAGTATGAGAACCGGAGAAATACGTCTTGGACATCCACGATAGATTTTGCTGAGGGTTCGACTCATTACTATCCGAGTGGTGATGTTGATAAATTGTACACTGTTCTTGAGGCGGATCAAGATGATGTTGTAGGCGGCAGTAATTTCGGTATTGCGTATCAGAGACTATCTTTCAATTTGTCTTGGGATATGGAACAGGTTTCAAACGATGGTCTTGACCATTCCAGATTAATAGGGCATGAAGGATGGAAAACCGGCAGTGATGGTTGGTACACTTCACAGTTTGAGATCCCTGTTGGTGAAAATTTGACCGGTGTGAACTATAATAAGACAGAGTCGCCTTCAGACCTACATGTCAATATTACAACTGAGTTTAGATCTACTAACTGGACTAATCAAACTGGATGGAGTAGCTGGTACAGTGATGCCTCTAACGTTCCTGGAGGAAGGTTTGTGCAGACGAACACGAGCTATGAGGTTGCTTCCACGCTCCATGTAACTGGTATGAGCATTTCTAGCTCTTCAGAAGATACCATACCACCAAGCACTTCCAGCAACGCCTCTACAAATACATGGTTGGCTCGGTCGCAAGACACGGTAGAGTTGACTTGCACTGACAGCAGCGGGATCAAGAACGTATCCTGGCAGATCAACGGCGGCAGTGTGCAAAGTGCTTCTAGCTGCCCTCAGACAGTGACCGGATTCAATGAAGGCAACAACACATTCCAGTTCTGGGCCTGGGATACTGAAGGCAACAAAGAGTCGGTGAATACTGAATACATACTGCTCGACGGTTCCAACCCCAGTGTCTCAATCCTTGATCCTGGAAACATCACCTACAACCAGACCGGCCTCAACCTCAACACGGTTTCTTCGGATAGCGTAAGCGGAGTGGACCAACACGAATACTCGAAGGACGGCAACACATGGCAGACCTATACTCCTAACACGACTCTGTCTTGGACGGACGGCCAGCACGACGTACAGGTACGGGCCACAGACAAGGCCGGGAACACGGCAGTGGATCAAGTGTATTTCACGGTTGATGTGGATACGACCGCACCAGGGATCAGCATCGACTCCCCGAAGAACCAGATCTACACCCAGGACTGGGTAATCCTGAACGGTTCCACCACTGAATCAGCGGATATAGAATACAGTTTGAACGGTGGAGCCAACCAGAGCCTTGGAACCAGTACTACCAGCTTCACTACGAACCTGACCGGGCTCATGGATACCACGCACGTCGTCACAGTCTGGGCCTCAGACAGTGAAGGCAATACGGGGAAGCAAAGCCAGTCGTTTACCGTGGATGCTGTGCAGGAGAACAAATCGATAGTGGGGAGCTGCCCCGACCAACCGTTCTGCCACAACAGCAAACAACCAGTACAGGATAACGGCACCACTGACGGCGACACAGTCGATGCGGCCTGGGACGTCGAAGCCACGTCGTCGAGCGGGACGTACAATATGAGCATTATCGCGAACTCCACTAACCCGAATGTGGCCAGCGTCCAGTCTGAAGTGATCAAGGTGGAGATCGGCAGCGACTCCAACAGTGCTCCGAACGCTGACTTCTCCTACAGCCCATCCAGCCCCACCACAGTGGACGAAGTGCAGTTCACCGACAGCAGCACGGACAGCGACGGCAGCATCCAGACCTGGGCCTGGGATATTGATGGGGACGGCACTATCGAGTACAACACACAGAACCCTGTCCACAATTACTCGAGTTCGGGTGACTACAATGTTGAACTCACTGTCACCGACAACGAAGGAGCAACCGATACCGTTGTGAAAACAGTATCTGTCTCCACCACGTCCAGCGATGACGGAAGCTCTGGTGGAGGTAGTTCCGGTGGCGGAGGGGGCAGCGATCCAGACGACAGCGACTCCGACGACGATACCAGCGATGAAGATGACTCCACAGACGATGGCCCACTCGGTGATGCCATCGGCGGTACACGAGAAGTCATCGTCGAGGTCAACGGCAGCTACGCCTGGACCGTTTCCACGGCCGGCGTCAGCAGCCGCACAGACTTCAACATGTTCGGCTACCCCGGCCGACAAATCAACGTTGACCTAATCCTCGAAAATCAGGGTACACAGAACGTTACGATCAACTCTCAATGTGTCTCGAACCACGGAGCCTGCCAGTGGATCGGAGCCTCCAAAGACCAGGTCACACTCGGTCCGAAAGAAGAGGAACTTGTCGCAGTCAAAGGCCAGATCCCGGAAAACGCCAGTCGTGACCAGTACCTGTTCACGATCCGGTTCACCGATCCAAGCTACAATCCAGACCAGCCGAATGAAGGCGGGTACGCCGACGTCGATTTCACGATCAACATGAACCAGCTGGCTGGCATGGTGGCTCAGGCCTGGAACGCGGTTGCAGGAACCTTCGGGAAGCTCACCGAATGGACCGATCTGTTCAGCGATCTTCTTGACCGAGAGGTGCCGGAGATTCCGTTCTTCCTTGTCCCATTGGTTCCGTCACTTCTGGCATTTGTAGGGATGCGGGCGATCGCACCACAGGGCGGACGCACATACGCTCTCCACGTACTGGCGTTCGTCGTGCTATTCATCCTGTTAACAGCGGCAATCCCAGTATAGAGTTAGACGGCCCTCAGCAACCCAGTATATAATTCCTTCGCTCAGGTTTGCAGAGACTGCTCCAGTCTCCAGTACACTAGTCTGGATAAAGCACAGCGACCGATTGTTTATATGCTGGTTCCAATGGTGGTGTATGGGCCTCACTGACTTCGACCCGTGGAAAGAACCGACAAAAGAAGACTTCGAGAACGTGGACGAGGACCTGCTCCGCAACTTGGTTATGCTCCATTTCGATCTACGTCCGGTCAAGGCGACGACGCAGTTCGCCCAGATCCAGCGGATGGCCCGCTGGTACGTGGCTTTCAACATCGACGGCTGGGTTGAACGTCGGCGTCAATTCGCTCAACGCCGTGTCGCAGAGAAGAACGATATCAGTCGTGAGGCCGTTCAGGGCAAGGTCAGAGATCTCTATGAAAACCGATCCGGTCGTGAATCTGCTCAGGAATTGTTCGAGCAGGAGCTTCAGGCACTTGAAATGTCGTACGAGAGCCACATGGAGGCCCGGTAAGAATGTCTTCTGGTCCTGCCAATAGCAACGGTACAGAGGATGCTGTGGGAGATAGCTGCCGAGGGTTTGGAGCGAAGCAGCTTGCTCACGAACAGGCCTCACAACGTGACTTGGGTCAGTACTTTGACGCCGGTGAGATGATCGAGGTGTTCATTCAGACTCCGCCCTCACAGAATGGCGGTGAAGAAGCTGTAGCCAGTTACTCACGCGGCGAATGTCAGGACGTCCGGGTCTTCATTCAGCCTGGGTCTCATGATCTTCACCGCGGTAGTCGAGTGCGGTGCCGGGTTCGATACTGCGGTGATTCGTACCTCAAGGCGTTAGCTCTCTATCGATTAGACTGAGTTCTTCGATCGAGCCGGCTTAGATATAAGTAAATGTCATCAGTGGGTGCTGTATGGCTGTCAGTGAACGGCGTGCTCTAGTAATCGGGCTTTCGATGGGGATGATCGTCGGCTTCACGCTCATGATACCTTTGCTCGTCTTTGTTGGCCGCCTGTCCATGGAGTTCGCTGATCTCCTTCTGAGGGTGTTCTTGATATTGGTGACGGCGTCGTACACTTTTGCGACCTACGGGCAGTGGTGGGACGAGTAGAGATATACTGCTGGATTTAATTGACCCTGTGTCTCTGCTCTAACTATTTTTAAAAGATATTTATACGCAATATCACATATGAGCCGTCTCCAAAGACAGCTGATTCTCGGCGGATTCGTCGCCTTAGTTCTCACCGCAACCGCCGGCTTCATCCTGTTCATCGCCTCCGGAACCTTCCTCTCGGCCTCTGGCTGCTGGGAGACACAGCGACACCCCGATACCAACGCCACGTTCTCAACGCCACAGGAATACAAGGACGCGGTTCGAGACTACGCGACACAACATACCGACTATACAGACTCTGAGATCGATCAGCTGCTCAACTCCAAAGAATACCGTGTAGTGACGCGGAACGATACAGACGTCGTTCAAACCCGTAACCCAGATCTGATCTGTGATGGACAGAGGACGGTATCGTGAAACGACGACTGATACTGCTGGCTGCTGTAACCGTGATGTTCGCTGCTTCGACAGCGGCGAGTCTCGGCAGCCCCAGCAGTGTCTATGTTGACTCCAGCAGCGGATTCTTCAACAACTACGATGACGAGGTGATCATCCTCGAGTTCTCCGCTGACAGCTTCTCCAACTCTCAAGTCACGATCCCGGCCTCAGAAATCAATCAGCAACTCAGTGAAGGCCGTGTCGAAGACGACCTCACACTCAAACTGGTGAACAAGGAGACCGAGGCCCGATACGGGCTACGGGACGGCGGCCGAAGAGACGGGAACTCGGTGGACTACAAACGCCACAAGATCGAATGGGGCAACCAGTTCCTCGCCCCAGGTCAGGAGCAACGTTGGAACGAGTACGAGTCCTGGGCCCGGAACAACTGCGAGGATGTCGATGGCAGCAACGGGATTAGCTACTACGTCACTGAAGGACTGGAGGGCTGGATGGACGACCAGCTCTACGCCCACGTCACCTGTGCAGCATTCCAGACCGACACCATCGGCAACGTCGCCGAGATCGAGTCCACACCGAACATCGTAATGCGGAACACGTTCGCGGTCAACGGCCACGAGAAAACGATTTCAAACCTTGATCAGTCCGTCACCTTCTCCTCGAACGGCGTCCCCGTGGTCAAATTGAACTTTCAGGGCGGGCTCGAAACTGGATGGAACTACCCACAGCCCGACGACGAACTCGCGGCCTTCACCAATTCCGATGGCACGTTCCTGATCTCGAAATCCGGGTACGACAATACCTATATGAACCACTTGGATCGAGCAGAGAATGACGACGCTAAGGATCTCTTGGATAACAATCCGACCGAGGCCATCCTTGAGCAACAGTCCCGTGACCTTGTAGAGAATGTTTTCACTCGGTACGATGAGTCCGAGTTCTACCAGCAATTCTCAACGACCGAACGAACAATCAGTCGAGACGGAACCGGTCTGGAAGGTGGTATCCTCTCCTTGAATGGTGGAGAACGAGAAACAGCATACTCGCAGATCCAGGTCCTTGTCAAAGCTGATGAGTTGAATTACTACATCCCGGAGGCCACACCATACATCGAATCAGTTGAAACACCGACGCTGAAAGAAGGCCGGACCGGATACATCGAAGCGACAATCGGCAATCAGCAGGATGCGACCGGGCAAGGCAGTTTCAATGTCTATCTTGATTCCTGCAGCCAAGAGTTTGCTACGCCAGATACCAGTGAAGACCTGCAGCTTGACCCTGGTGAGACAGGGTCAGTGCAGCTCGCTGTCTCTGGAAACACGGATAACATGGAGCAGGCAGAGATCACCGGCCAGTGTACCCTGAATGTCGATAATCTTCGAGACAGCAGCGACAACATTCAGCAAACAGTGGATCTGACGCTGGAGCAGGATCAGGAGTGCGAGCCCGAGGAATACTTCTCACAGGTTAATGACGCCGGGAACTTTGAGATCTGGCAATGTGGAGCCAACGGACTACAGAAAGAGTTCGTCAAGGAATGCGGTGAAGACCAGAAGACCGCGATGCAGAACGGTGAGATGGTCTGTGTTACGACAGACAGCAGCGATGGCGATGGAAACGATGGTGACAGTGCAGCCACTCGCTGGGTTCCAAACCAAGAACAGACCAGTTGCATCAGCAACCAGTACGAACAAACGCCGTACCCAGACAACTCGTTCAGCGATAAACAGAGCTGCCTCAACTACATCGGTCAAGATACGACCTGCTTCATAGACTTTGAATTCGCCGGGCCTCTCGGAACAGCTGGTCAGACCACAGATATCGAATTCCTCTGCTTCAAGCAGTCCACGCTGGACAAAGCCCGACTGGCGATTATCCTTGTCTCCGGACTGGCCGTTGGCGGTATCGGATATAGAGTCGGCCAAGGGCTGAATGGCGAACAACAGATTCAGGGCCGGAACAAGTACTACACCCGCCGACAGAATATTGACCGGGAAGCTCGCGGCGATCCAACAAGCCGGACAGCGATCGCCGGCCTCCTGATCGGATTTACTCTTGGTGCAGTGATTGGCTGGTATCTTGGGTTTTGGAGCCTCGTCGTTGCCGGCGGCCTTGCCGTGGCGAAATACCTGCTTCCGGCCTACTAACCCCTGGGTGATCAACCATGACTGCAGAACAACGAACCGGATTTAAAACGTCGAAACCGCTGCACTCGCTTTTTCTACTGCTATTTCTGGCGGTCATGCCTTCTCAGGCTGCGGCCCGGATGGATCAGACGACGTACAATGAAGCGGTGCGAGTGTTGATGACGCCGGAGAACTACACGCAGGCGTTCACTGCGTTCGAGGGGATTGGCCCTGCTATCGTGGTTGTGGTGCTTGTTCCGTTACTTTGGAATCTGCTGTACGCCGGGTTCATCAAGGAATGGGACTGTGATAACTACTGGCTGATCTTCCTCTCGACAGCGGTCGTGGCGATCGTGATGTTGCTCTCGTTCCCGTATCTGTTGATGGTGCTGTGAGACGGCCACTGTTTATATTCCTGTTTTGATAATTTGTGTTGTATGATGGAGGTCTCTTTCATCTATGGCTAATCAGACGCCGACATTACGGACCGGCCGGACGACCACGTTCATCGTGTCGATCCTGACGGTTGTGATGATGGCTGTTCTGGGAGTCGGCCAGTTTCTCGGACTTTCCACCGGTATGACGCTTACCTTGATCGAGTCAATCGGGTTGATCCTTGGTGGGTCAGCTCTACTTGCAGAGATCTACTTGGAAGGGAATATGACCGGTGTATTTAGTCGGAGAGAATGGACTGGACTGGACCTGTTCGGCACTCTTGCTGGAACCGGTGTCCTGTTCATCGGTCTTGCCGGGTTGGTAGGGGCGTTGACGGAGACATCACTGGTAGGGATGCCTGCCTCCGTGAAGGGCATGGTCTTCATGTTCAACGCGATCCTGCTCTCCCGAGAGCTCTTTACAGAGTGACCGGGGCAGACTCTCAGAGCCGACACAATCCTCTCTTTTCTCCTTTTTTCTCTCCCGGTATTGCATATGGAATCTATTTAACTGAGATTTGATAGTTTGTATGTATGATCAACACGACTCTGCTCCCATTCTTCCTAACCGGCCAGTTCTGGGCAGCCAACTTCCTGGCACTGCTGGCGACCCTCATCTACTCGATGGCCTCAACAGGAGTGACGGAAGGAAACCTGAAATGGCAACTCCCACTGACCAACTGGAAACATCGACTCAGGTTTACCGCTGTCTTCCTCATGGCCATGACCGCCACAAACGCTGCACTGGCCGGTATTTTAGCAGCAGTATCTGCTCTGTGAGAATTGAGGTTGCAGGTGAGTCAGCTTCGGGAAAAGAGAGGGAAGAAAGGAGAAGATGTCACTTAGCGGATTCGTTCACGATCTCTTGGACGCTCCGTCCATTCGAGAGATCTTCTCCGACTGTCGAACCCACCATATCATCAATCTCGACGAGTTTGTCGGCGAGAGCCTGGCCTTGCTCTGTGAGTTCGTATTCCTTTTTCCGGCCTTTCTTCTGTGCGGTCACGAGGCCAAGATCTTCCAGCCGGTTCATCATTTTGACGGCGTGGCTGTATGTTGTGTTGGCCTTGGTGGAGAGCTGGGAGGCGTATGAGCCGTTGAGTTTGTTGAGGTAGATCAGGCAGCGATAGGTGACGCCCTGGAATGTTGTGTCAAGGATTTTGTCTGCGTTATCGAATTCTAATGTGTCGTCGTTTACCATGGATGAAACTCACCAATTTGCGATTGTATAATAGTTTTAACAGCTATCTTTTAAAGCTATGGTTCAGCTACAACTGCAGCACCAGATAGAAGCCACAAACTGCAATACTATGTTTTCAAGCTCTGGATTCAGCCCCTATATGTACCCAAGCTTCTCGTTAACCCGATATTCGAGCCTTTTCAACCGATCCTCCAGCTCGTCAGTTTCCCCTTCAATTTCTTCTTCTAAGTCGTTCAGTTTCTCTGGGATATCAATCTCGAGTTCAGCAAGCGGATATCGACCTTCCTCATTATACGCGTAGTATAGCTCTTTTCCGGTATCAGACTCACTGCTTTCTACTGACCGTACATCTACATGATCCACCCAGACCAGCTTTTCTAACCGGCTAAGCACCAAGGCGATACATGACCACTCCGCCTGCTCATTTTCAGCCAGCAGCTTGTCAGGGAATACCTGCGGTTCCTCTTCTTTCAGGATGCTTATGATCTCTGTTGCAGTATAGGCCTTCTCTGAGTTTCGTCGCAGAAGATTCTGGATTTCGATCTCAAGATGATCAATTCGCCTTCCGTTAGTCCAGGTATCTGACTCGGTATTGATTGGCATAGAAAATGAGTTAGTTCACTATACTATATGCTTTCTGGACAGGTCAACAATATCGGAATAGAGTCGTGTCAGTCGTCTTCATGAAGGATTGAGGCCAGCGGAAGGCCTGCAAGATTCAATAGCAGCATGAATCCGGTGAAATACCAGGCCCGACTCCCTAATTCGTAGAGCATATCGACGAGTGGATGACTGGGTGTGACGACGCGGCTGCGATATGCTACAAAGAAGGAGGCGACTGTTAGAATAATCAGTGTCTTGTTGGTCTCTTTCCAGACCCGTTTGAGCTTGTGGCCGCGTTCTTCGTAGGCTGGGAAGAACGAGATGACTGCGGCCATGAGGAATACGCTGAGTGCTGGATGGTGTACGATCCATTGCTTGGTTGGCTCGATCCCGTAGAGAAGACTGGCGATGAGGAGTATGCCGCTGATTAGGAGAAGTGCTCCGGCGATGTACAGCAGTTGATTGAATCTGTGGCCGGAGCGATCGGACATAATAGTAATAGTATTATTTTTGACTGGTTTAAAAGAAACTGCACTCTTGCGGGAGGCGGTCAGCTGGTACCTGTGGCCGACCCTATTTACGCTTTTAAACCAGCAGAACATAATTATTGTGATAATGGGGTTCGACCTGCATTCTATCAAGGAAATCGCTGAGAATCCATACAAGGAACGAAGCCTGACAGGCAGCATCCCGAAATTCCTGAAAATGGGTGTCAGCACCAAAGCAGACAACCAAGAAGTCAAACAGAAAAACGCCCTCGCAGCGATCATCCACGAAGGCCTCGAATCCGAAAACCTCGATGACCGTATCGCAGAATACGAGCGTGACCACTCAGGATGACCCATCTCCGTCATCTACTGACGCTCAGTGTCCTACTCATCATGTTCTCGCTGCCTGCCGTCGCCGTCCCAGAACTCGACATTACCCCCTCCACAGTGAACCTGACCGGGAACGAATCAGTGCCCGCCAACCGAAACCACACCGTTGAGCTCACGGTGACAAACCAGGACGCAACGCGGGACATCTACAACGTCACCTTCCCCGACAAAGACTACCTCTACTACAGCGACAACCAGTTCCATCTGAATGCATCCGAATCACGGAACGTCACGGCCACCATCTACACACCGGTTCCGACCAAGATCCGCGACCAGTTCACCTACAACAAATCTGTTGACGGAGAACGAGACCCAGTAAAATACTACTACAACCAGACGAGCGGCAACCAGAGCGAAATCACCTTCGACGCCGAGCATTTCCCCCCAATGGCATTCAACATCGATACGCACTGGTTGAACACGAGTATCTCCACCGCGTCGCTTGACAGCGAATTCAACCTCACATTCGAGGAAACCGGTGACTCCGTGTTTAAAATCGAGAACACCGGGGATGCTACCGCATACGATATCCAGCTGGCGGGAGAGGACATCACCTTTGAGCAGGCCAGCGGATTCAATCTTTCAGCAAACGATGACACCTACGTCTCCTTCTCAGTCGAACTGCCGAAACCAGACGAGAACGCGACAGAGGCCACAAATCAGACCTACACGCGGGCAATCCAGATCTCAGGTGAAAACTTCGAGACATCTACAATCACGGCAGAGATCTTCATCCCCTACAGACAGTACGACACAGAGGCGATCGAACAGAATGTGACTGAACGCTGGTTGGAGATCCAAGAACGAACGATCGAACTCTGTCAACGCGACCGGTTCCAGGACTCACCGCTGTGCGGTGGGGATGTCGTCCGCTGGCGAAACAATACGGAGATAGTGAACCGAACCCCTGTCTATGAAATGAACCTGACGCCTGCAGAACGAGAGGCACTGCGGACAGTGAACCATACCGATGAGCGGATACAGGATTTGCAGGAACGCTATGACCTGCTGAAACATTCGCTGAACACGGACATTGAGCAGATGAACCAGACGATGGTGCAGCGATTAGAGACTGCTGTCGAATACTCGAAAGAGGCGAAGGAAACAGCTCAGGCCGCGAAGAATGCCAGTGATCAGCGATGGCAAGTAGAACAGCAGCGGTCCCAATCTATCGCTCACCAAACCACCGTCGTCTTCGTACTCTTCCTTGTCTTTGCGGCCCTATCTGGAGTCGCTGTGTTCCTCTACAAAATCTATCAGCGTCGAAACGACTATCGGCTGATCCAGCAGTGAATCCCAATGAGTGACGACACAGAACCCTCACAGAGCATCTTTGCAGCGTATCGCAAATACGTGCTTCTCGGGATCACTACTGTAGTTGCTGCATCACTGCTCATCGTGGCGATCGTGAAGGATTGGCTGCCGAACCTGTTCGCTGTTTTCGGCAATTGGCTTGTCCTGAGCATCTTGTCGTTCGGCCTCTTCGTACTGATCCTGGTCTATCTCTACTATACCTACAGCACGAACGGGCAACGCGAATGGCCGTGGGGAGCATCTCCAGACGAACAGCTCTCGAAAGCAGAGGCCCGTGAACTGACTGAATGGGCGTTATTCAACGAAGAGCCCCCGATCAAACCCGGTCAGTACCATCGCAACGGCGTGAAATCAGTTACTGATCAGGACGACGGCAGCTCCACCCGGATCTACGACGCGATCTTCGACGAGCGAAACTCCACGCAGACGTATGCTGTTGTTGTAAATCTTGACGACTCGGTGGAATTCGAGATCGACTGGATTGAGAACATGACGGAAGAGACGATGCAGAAAGCGAACGACGCGGTTCAGGAGCTGAATGACTGGGAGGTTCTGCAAAAGAAACAGGCCGAGAGCATGGCCGCATTCGAGGATCGTGTGGAAGAGTCCAGAGAACAGATCGGCCGCTCACGACGCAGCCAGAAAACCGTGAAACACTACGACGACGGCGATCTCGACAAAGTGGAAACAATCGACGTCCGCTCAATCAGCTCAGACGAGGTGTAACATGATACTATGCGACGTTTTCAATCAAATGATGACGTGGACGGGTTCCTTCTGAACTTTGCTCAGACAGAGCCCTACGTCAATAACAACTTCATCGGCCTTATCAAGGATCAAAACCCGTTACGCGGCAACCAGCTGGAGTACCAGTTCTATGCCGGCGATGCTAAGAAACAGGAACAGGCCCAGCAGATCCAGACACTGAAACCGAAGGAAACCAATGTTGTAGAGTTTCCACCGGGCATGATCAGCCCGTACGCTGTGACCATGGTGTTCCCGGATCTGCCAAGCCAGTTACCGCGAGCCGTCCAGACAGCAGGGACACGAGAACAGCCTGATCTCGGTGTGATCTTCAACAAGATCCACTACCAGAACCAAGCATTGGTAGAGGGATTATACACGGTTGCTGAGCAGCGGCCTGACGTCTTGAATGCGATCAAAGAAGTCACAGTCGAATCTCGGCTTGACGAGGAGAAAACCCAGCAGATGGTGAAGACCGTTGATGAAGTCATGGGAGCGGTCAACCGGAATAGCTTGACCTCGAGCGACAGCTGAGGCCGGATCAAATGATGAGATTATCGGACCACCTTTCTAAGACTGTTCGACGATGGCGAGATGAGATCCCAGCACTACCCGGTACGTTTTTCGAGAGCTCTGAAGCAGACGATGATTCTTGTGTTGAACGTATGCTGCTGCCGCTGATGCTGGGCTGTGTTCTCACCGGCCTTATCGGCGGCTTCATTGTCGGCATGGAGTCAGCTCGGCCACCAAGCACTGTGGTTCAGACGAGTTTCGAAGCAGGGTATGAGGATGGATTTTCCAACGGTCTGGCAACACTACCAGATGGCCAGCCAGAGGTACTGTTCCGTCAAGATGGAATGTTCAACCGTAGCATCGCCTTCGTCTATCCGGAGCAGGAGCTCTCCTACGAGTGCCTAGTCAGCCGTCGAACAGTAGAGAACGCGGGCGGTGAATGGGTGATCGACCGGCAGGCCTTCAAGTATAATGGGACAGTGAACTGCACCGCGGTCGAAAAGAACCTGCTCCCGGAATACGATAGTTCGGCGGTCAACGATACTCTGCTTCGTAACGAGATTGCGGTCCAGAACGGGACAACAGGTACATAGGCTCGATTACTGCCTCCGTTTGTCATTCTACCTGTTACCCACATTTGGTCTCTCCCGGGCCTCTACATCCTGCCTGATCGTCAGCAAGCACTGCTCCATAGAATGTAGGGATAGTATGTGGTCTTCCTACGGGCGAGCTGACTCGCATCGCCTCCTGCATTCCACGCGAAGGTGTTCCTAGACCAATGTTTATGCGATAGTGACTCGTTGGCACAGATATAGATGTCTCTCAGTGGGTGGCTCCAGCAGGTGGTTTCAGGTGAGGAGGCCACTACTGGGACTCAAACTCAGCTCTACGAATGCCGCCATTGCGGGACGACGCTTGACGCTGAGGCTGAGAAATGTCACGTCTGCTCGTCTGCTGAGATAGCTGTATATGTCTTAAAATAAGCTCTCCACCCCTCAAATCAGGGTTTGCAACAAGTTTCTCCCCCTGAAGCTAAGTACGACCACGTGGCAGCGATGACTTGGGCGAGGGATTCACATGCACGACATGACCGGCTTCCAACGTGACCTGCTGTACGTAATCAGCGGGCTCGAGGAACCACATGGGTTAGCGATCAAGGACGAACTCGAAGACTATTACGAGCAGGAAATCCACCACGGCCGACTCTACCCGAATCTGGATAGCGTGGTTGACAAAGGAATGGTAGAGAAAAGTGAGAAAGACCGCCGAACGAACGAGTACATCCTGACAGAGCGAGGCCAGCGGGAGATCGAGGCCCGGCGAGAGTGGGAGCAGCAGTACCTTGCTGAATCAGACTTAGAGATCACAGCCTAGCCGGGATTCGGGTCGTGTGGGGTCTGCCGCAAGGGCGATTTTTCAGCGTTCCCAAAGCAGGTAGTCTGTGACTCGATGTGACCAAATATCTGGATTATCTGCGGGACTCGGACGTGGCTTCATCCGCTCCTTTCGACCAGATCGACGAGTTTCTCGATGACGACCTGGGCCATATCCTTGACGAAGAACATCGGTTCACGACCTCAGAGTTGGAACGCCAAATCAATCACCGCTCCCAATTGATCGAGGAGAAACAGAAGCAAATCGATGCAAAGCAGGCGAAGACTGCGGACCAGATTCAAGCTGAACAGGAGAAGATAGAGAAGCTGGAATCCGAGTGGCAATCCCTGAAGAAGGAAGGGTACCAGCCGCCGGAGGAAGAACAACGCATGGCTCAGATTCGGGATCGAATCGAACACGCTGAGGACCGAATTCACCAGTGGGAACGTTGGTGCGAAGACCGGCAGAAATCACTGCGAGAAGAAATTGACGAATTGCAGAGAGAACGCTCTTACTACGAGTCCAAACTACGGGAAGTAAGGCATGATCAAGACTTGCTCAGATCCAGTTAACTAAATTGAATCTATGACGACTTCATACCTCTCTTCCAGCAGATTTCACTTTCACCCCGGTCGAGCTAAGTTTATATACCTCCAGCACCTTCAGCTATACGACGAATGAAACCTAACGATAGGTTAGAAATCCACTTCCTGAACGTGGACCACGGAGACTGCACAATCATTCGCCACCCCGGTGACGAGCACCGTCAGAAAGGCCGAATCTCGTTCATCGACATCAACGACTGGAAGGACCGCCAGCCGGACGACGAAGAAGAATCGATCGCCGGCCTCAGCAACTTCATGGACAGCCTCACTGCGAACTCATCCAGTCGCGGGGGTCTATCCATGAAGCAGCAGATCAGCGACGAGGACTACGCCGAACAGTACCTCGACGATCCACTCGAATACTTCCGCTCGGACGTAGCGGAGCAGGACCAGGACATCTGGCGGTTCATCTGCACCCACCCAGACATGGACCACATCTCCGGCCTTGACCGGCTTACAGAGGAGGAGGATATCAGTGTGTTCTGGGATATCGACCACAGCAAGGAGCTCAGTCAAGATGACTACTGGCCGCCCCAGTACGATCCTGCGGACTGGGAACAGTACGAGGAGATCAGAGCCGGCGAAACGGATCAGAACTATCTCCAGCCGACACGCGGCAGCCAGCAGCAGTACTGGGATGACGACAACATGGAGATCCTCCATCCCTCGCCCAGCTTCGCCGAAGAGGTCGATGAGGAGCAACAGGATGAAGAAAATCCGGAGTACAACAACGCCAGCTACGTCATCAAACTCAACACCCGTGCCGGAGCAATACTGCTACCCGGAGACGCCGAGGAAGAGGCCTGGGACGACATCCTCGATGAATACGGGACTGAGAAACTGGCGGACGTCAAGATCCTCAAGGCCTCCCATCATGGCCGCGACGACGGGTTCCACGCCGACGCTGTCGAAGCGATGGACCCCGAGTACGTTGTACTGAGTGTTGGTGCAAAGCCGACTACTGACGCCCATCAGAAGTACCGTCGGGCCTGCAGCGACGACACCGAGATCTGGTCCACGCGACAGTATGGATCGATCTATTTCACGATTCCAAAGCGAGGCGGGTCGATCATCGCCACTCCAGCCGAGCCTGACGGCATCTTCGATCTGCCTGGAGAATGAACCAGCAGAATCTCACGATCTACGATGAAATCGTGGATATTATTCCGGGGACCGTCGCGATCCTGTTAGCGATCTCGGTGCTTCCAGCGGACTATATCGGCGATTTCGGCGTCAACAATCTTACCCTCGGATCGGGGCTTTTGATCATCGTCGGAGGGTATCTGATGGGGCATCTCGTGCAGGCTGTGGCCAGCCCGATCGATGAATGGGTCTATTTCCAGCATCATGAGAACTACCCGTTCGAGGCAGTTCTGCAGGAAGCTCGAGAGGAGGACGGGAGTTCAGTGGAGAAACGGTTCGATGAGAATATCGAGGAGTTTTTCGAGGGGAGCGGCGACGACGCTGCAGAATTGAATGGGTTTGAGATATTCCGACTGACTCAGAGCTATCTCTGGAATCACGATATCGGCCGTGCCCGTCGATTCCAGATCTTGTACACGTTCCTGCGAAGCATCTGGGTGATTTTCGCCCTCGGGGCTGGTGTTCATCTCGTGGCAGCTGTTGCAGAGCACTGTGGCGGGTACGAGCTGGTTTGGTCGCTGCGTCAGTCCGGATTGATCGTCGTGGGGCTTTCAGTTGGGGCGGTGATCAGTTACAGGCGGCGTCTGAAATATCACGCTGAGATGGCGAATTCATTGGTCTTCGATTTCTACGCTAACGTATTATCTTCCAATGAAGAAATTTGATTTTATCACTACCTATCGGGTTTGTTGGAGGAGTAGATATAAGCGTCAATGCGAAAATAAACAGTGCTGCGGCTCTTGTCCTTTGATTGTAGCAATGAGGACTGTTAGATGTCAGGGACATGAGTGCCGAGGCCACACCGCTGCGATCGACCCCGTCCGGACGCCGCCGCTCAGTGGGCGATGTACCGGGCAACCAGGACGATCGGTACGACCGGAATCGCCAACCCCGTCACGATCAGTGCGACGGCGACGAGCGCCTTCTGGAACGTAGTCGAGTCGTCCCAGACCGATCGGGAGAGGCTGTCGATGCCCTCGGCCGTTCGCTGTACGAATCCAGCCACAGTCTCGTCTGACGTTGCGTAGCGGTATAACATCGCTTCGTCCCGCTCGTCGCGCGCTCGTTCCGTGACTGACGGCTCACGACCCGCTCTTGGTCCCGTATATGATCTCCGTTACGGGCCGGTAGCCGGCGATTAGTAAAAGGAATACGCTGCGACCGGAGGGTATGCGACTGATTCAGATCTTCGTTCCTGCGGACGACCGCGACGCGGTCGGAGAGACGCTCTCCGAGATGGAGGTGGAGTTCGTCTTCACCGACGCGGACGGTCGTCGAGACGGGAGTCTGGCGGAGATTCCGGTGCCGGCGGGCGCCGTGGACACGGTTCTCGAACGGTTGTACGAGGCCGGACTCGACGACGACACGTACACCGTCGTCACGGACGTCGAGCGAGCGACGGTTCCCAACGTCGACGAGTTGACGGACCGCTACGTCGAGGGGCCCAAAGGCGACCGAGGCGCCTCCCACGCCGAGATCCGCGAGCGCGCGGAGGATCTGACGCCGGACACGGCGACGTACCTCGCGTTCGCCATCGCGAGCGCGGTCGTCGCGGTCGGCGGCCTGCTTCTGGACTCCGCGATCGTCATCGTCGGCGCGATGGTGATCGCGCCGTTCGCGGGATCGACCCTCTCCGCGAGCGTCGGCGCGGTCGTCAGCGACTACGAAATGGTCGTCGACAGCGCCACGTCGCAGGTCACCGGCCTCGTCGTCGCGTACGTCGGCGCGGTCGTGATGAGCGTGTTCCTGCAGCGGAGCGGGTTCGTCCCGGCGACGCTGGACGTCGGGCGCGTCGGACAGGTGGCGGCGTTCGTCACGCCGAACCTCCTGACGCTCGTCATCGCCATCTCGGCCGGCTTCGCCGGGGCGCTCGCGCTCGCGACCGACCTCCCCGTCTCCCTCGCCGGCGTCGCCGTCGCCGCGGCCATCGTCCCGGCCGCCGCAGCGGCCGGCATCGGAACGGCCTGGGGCGACCCGCTCATCTTCGCCGGCGGCGTCGTCCTGCTCCTGATGAACATCGTGTTCATCAACCTCACCGCCTACCTCACGCTCGTCGCGCTGGGCTACCGCTCGTCGGTCATCCGTTCAGTCCGCGACAACGCCGACGTCTCGCTGCGAACGGGGGCGTACGCCGTGATCGTCCTGCTGTTCATCGTCGTCGTCGCGGTGACCGCGGTCGGGACGTACCAGCACCTCGTCTTCGAACAGCAGGTGAACGACGAGGTCCAGACCGTCCTCGACGAGCCCGAGTACAGCGGGCTGGAACTCGCCGGCGTCGCGACCGAGTACAACGACGCGAGCGTGTTCAGCGACGAGGTCTCGGTGACGGTGACCGCGGGGCGTTCGAGCGGCCTCGAATACGAAGGATTGGCGGACGATCTTCAGGCCGAGATCGACAACCAGACGGCCCGGTCCGTCAGCGTCGACGTCCGGTTCGTGGACTACCAGCGCGCGGTGGCAGACGGTGACGATGGGCGGAGCGCGTGGTGGCCCATCGACGAGTGGTTGCCGCGCTCGGCGCAGGCGTCAACCGCGTAACCGACGCCACAGGCTGCGGCACTTCTTGCGGAGCTTGTTGTAGAACGAGCCGACCCGGCGCGACCCCGAAAGCAGCCGTAGCGCGCGGACCGATCGACCGATGCGGAACAGCCGGAACGGCCGGAACCACGGGACGACGGTGAGGACGAGAAACCAGTTCGAGCGGACGAACTCCCTCGGGCCGCTGTCTGACCACCGATAGAGGAGCGCGAGGTCGAGGAGGAAGACCACGAGAAGCCACCGGAGGACGCTGCGGATCGCCGCCGCGACCGGTTCGGCGACGACGAGCAGATCGAAGCCGATCGCGACGTCGGCGACGAACAGCGCGATCCACGCGAGCGCCGCGACCTCGACGAACGGCGGCCACCAGCGTTCGGCGTCCATCTACGGACCCGTAGAACGTTGCGACTCAAGTCGTTGTTCCGTCGGCGTGCCCGACGAAGCCGGCGCCGATGCCGTTTTCGACCCGAGAGCTCGGCGAGAGACACGCGCTCGTTCGTCCCCGCCGTACTCCAGCAGTACCCGGACCCGATGGCGGTCGCGACGAACTACAGCTGTTCGTCGACGAACGGCCAGACGCCGTCGGCGTAGAACCGGTGCCCGCCGTCGCCGACGTAGAGCTCGCACCGGCCGGTCGCTCCTGCGGCCTCGTATATCTCCTCCAGACGATCGAACGCGCGCTCGACGCCCGACAGCGGGAAGATCCGGTCTTCGCGTCCCGCGACGGCGACGAAGGGACGCGGCGCGACCAGCCCCGCAACGTCCCACAGCTCGCCCAGCGTCAGGATGCCGGGAAGGTAGTTGCACTCGCAGTGGTCGATCGCGGCGATCGACTCCTCGAACGAGCAGACGTACGACGACGGCGCGACGACGTCGACGCGGCCGTCGATCGCCGCGGCGAACAGCGCGACGGCCCCGCCGCCCGAGTGGCCGACGAGCGCGATCCGGTCGGCGTCGAGGGATTCGCGGTCCTCGACGAAATCGAGGAGGCGCGTCACGTCCCAGACGCGGTCGCCGAGCAGCGACCGGCCGAACAGTTGCGCGTGCAACTGCATGGTGTGGCAGGTTCGATAGCCTCGCTCGGCGTCGGCCGGGTTCGAGAGCTCGCCCATCGCGCGCATGTCCGGCGCGAGCGCCGCGTACCCGCGTTCGACCGCCTGCACCGCCATGTCGCGCTCGTCTTCGTCGATCTGGCGCCGCTGTTCGGCGGTGGTTGCTCGACCGACGACGAGTTCTTTGCCGGCGTCGCCGTGCCCGTGCGCGACGATGGCGACCGGATACGGCGGGTCGACGTTGTCGGGCACGAGCAGATAGAAGGGAACCCGTAGTCCCGTCTCCGTCCGAATCGTCCAGCGCTGGCGCTCGTAGCCGTCGCAGGATTCCCGATCGGTTCGCTCCGGAACCGGTGCCGCGACGCCGGCGTCGGCGATCGTCTCGTGGCCGAGCGCGCGTCGGAGATCCGACCGGAACGCCGTTTGCCAGGCGTCGAAGGCGTCGCCCGTCTGGCCATCGTAGGCGCGCTGCCGCTCGTGATCGCGGAAGAGCCGCGACGTCCACCGGTCCGGATCGAACTGCTGGTCGTCCATCTCGTCCGGCGATGCGCGGGCGGGCGAGATAAAACACCTCGCTTCGCCAACGCTTCGGACAGGGGTGAGAGGAAGTTTCCGGCTACACTCGCGTCATTCGGCGTCGACTTGATGCCAGCACTCGCCGGATCCGGGATCGTCTTCGCCCGCGAGAACGTTCTCGGTGGCGTACTCGGCGGCCGCCGCCGGCGTCAGTTCCTCACACCAGTCCACCCGCTCGTCCGCCGTCGCTGCGCCGAGGCCGCGATTGTCGTGCTCGACGTACGTGACGGTGTTCTCCGCGTCAGGTCGGTCCCAGTTGTGCCAGCCGGCCGGGTGGACGTGCGACCCGAGCCGCGATTGGATGAACGCGACGCGCGCGTGGTCCCGCCAGGGTCGACCCAGGTACACGTCGGAAACGTTCGGAGCGGCGGTCAGATCGCAGTTCCGGAACACGTACCCGAAGGGTTCGCTCCGCGGCGTCGAGGCCGCCGTGACGTACGAATCGGCCTTCGAGTGGAGTTCGCAGTTCTCGAACACCGCGGTGCTCCCTCCGAAGACGAAGTCGGTCGTCCCCTCGACGTAGCAGTTCTCGAAATACTGTCGATCACCTTCGCCGGCGGCGTATATCGTGTCCTGGTTGCCGACGATCCGGCAGTTCTCGAAGACGGCTCGATCGGCCTCGACGTGCAGCGCGACCGCCTGCTCCCCGTCCGGTCCGGCGCCGTTTCTGACGGTCAGGTTTCGCACGCGGGCGTCGTTCCCGCAGACCTTCAGCGTGTACGTGAAGAACGTGCTGTTTCGACCCCTCCCGATCGTCTCGAAGCGATCGTCGTGGGTCAGGACGGTGTTCTCCCGACTCTCTCCTATCAGGTCGATCTTCGGATTCCACGAGTGGAGTTTCACCTTCTCGTCGTACACGCCCTCCCGGACGAAGATCGTGATCCGCTCCGGCGGGAACGACTTCGCGCCGTCGATCGCCGCCTGAACGCTCTCGTAGTCGCCGTCTCCATCCTCGTCGACTACGACGTCGTATCCTTCGCCGTCACCCGTGCCCATCGCTACGTCGCTGTGTTCTCTACCTACTTGTAGTCTCCTTCGCGCTGGACCGTCGCGACTGCGTCGACACCGCTCGGGCCCGCTTGACGCTCTCGCTGTTCGGCGCCGATGTTTCCTCGGGCGATGACGATCCGATGGACGCCGATGTTCCCTCGGGCGACGCCGCGCGAGCCTCGGCGCCGCTCCCAGACGACGCGAACACGTCAGTCTCGAACGTCCGATTGTAGGAGACGAAGTCCAGCGGCAGCTCGCGTTCGACCCCGGCGTACTCGACCGTCGCGTTGAAATCGACCGAGAGTCGCGTCGACTCGTCGTTTCGCAGGTGCGTGACCCACCACTCGTCCAGCTCGGAGTTGTCGATGGTCGCGTTCGCCCGGATCGTCCGGGTGCTCCCGGCGGGGATCAGAGTCTGCTGGCCGGCCCGGCCCTGCCCGACGACGATTCCGTTCATCCGGACGGTGTAGCTGACGTTCGTGATCGGGATCGGCGCGGGGAGCGGGTTCGTGACCGTCGCGGACGCGTTGATCGGCGTCCGCTCGGCCGTCGCGCGGCCCCACCGCGCGTCGGTTTCGTTGACCACGAGAACCGTCCGGTTGAACGCGGAGAAATCGCGCGTTCGATCCGTCTGCAGCGGTTCGAGGAGGTCGGTGTGGAACGTCCGCTCGCGCGTCCACGGGTCCGCCGGGACGTCGATGTCGCCGTACTCGACCACGACCGCGGGATCGACCCGTACGGTCGTCGTCTCGTTCCGGTTGACGTGGGTTACCCACCAGTCCGGAATCTCGTCGTTGTCGATCCACGTTCGAACTGTCACCACGTCGTCGCGACCCTGCAACCGGACCTGCTTTTCCCGCTCGTCGGCGAATCTGACGTCGTTCATCGCGACCGTGTACCTGACGTTCGCCACCCCGTCGCCGACGCGGAGCAAGAACGGGTTGTCGACGGCGATCTCCGTCTCGACTTCGCTCCGGTCGTCCTCGACTGTTCCCCAGCTGTTGTCGACCGACTCGACGCGCGGCCTGTCGACCACGAGAACGCCGTAGGCCGCGACGCCGACGAGCGATACGATCACGACGAGCGCGACGGCACCCGCCTTCCACCCGAGGTCCATCGATAGTTGGCAACTCCACGGACACGTCCTTTGACGCCGACGTGGCAACTGCAAGCCGTTTAGGTGTGTCTCCGGTTGCGAGCCGGCCGCCGCTCCTTCCGACGGACGACGCCCGCCCGCTCTTAGTACGCCTGCACTTCCAACGTCCGCGCTCATTGACGGGGCCGTGGCAGCAGCTAGTGGATCATGACTACAGAATCAACCGACGAACTGCTCGTACAGGGCCTCGAAGAGCTGTACTACACCGAACAGAAGCTGCTCGACGCACTCGACGAGTTAGCCGACCAGACCGACCACGAGGAGGTGAGCCGGGGGTTCGCAGAGCACCGCGAGGAGACCGAGCAGCACGTCGAGCGCCTCGAAAAAGTGTTCGAGGAGATCGGCGAGGAGCCCCAGCGTCGCGAGGAGCGCGTCGTCGACGCGCTGATCCAGGAGCACGAGGAGTTCGCCGGGGAGAACGACGGCGAGGTGCTCGACCGGTACAACATCTCGACGGGCCAGAAGACCGAGCACTACGAGATCGCGATGTACGGCAACGTCACGTCGCTGGCGGGGAAGCTCGGCCACGACGATGCCGCCGACATGCTAGAGGAGACGCTGCGCGAGGAAGAGGAGGCGCTCGACGAGCTCTCGGAGGCCGGCGAGCAGTTCGACCAGCAGCAGATCGCCGGCGACTGAGTCTTCGACCCGAGCGAGGCGGCGCCGTCGATCGATCGCCAAGAGTTCACATTTTCTCGCGGATCGCGCCGCGAACGTCTCGCATAGCTTAAAGTAATCTCGGGGCGACCCCTCGCCAATGACAGACGGCGGCGGGAGCTGCGGATACTCGATACGGGTAGTCGATGACGACGCGTACCGCGAACGCGACGTGCCGGAGGAAAGCCTCGCGGACGACGGCGTCTGGCACTGCCCGCACGACGCCGTCCCCGCCGGGGACAGGTGCATCTTCCACGTTCCGATCGACGAGAAGGACGCCGCAGCCGTCCGCGACGCGTTCGCGAGCGCGATCGGCGGCGACGCCGAGACGGATTCCGACGCCGCTTCCGATATCGATCCCGACGGTCGCCTCGCTCGCCGCCGCCGGACCGAGTTCGTCGACGCCGAGTTCGGGAATCTACAGTTTCCCGAGGGCGCGGTCGTCGGCGACGCCGACGTCGAGACGCCGATCTACCTCTCGCACGCAACCTTCGCCGGCGACGTCCAGTTCGAGGACGCCGCGTTCGCCCGCGGCGCCTTCTTCACCGGCGCAACGTTCGAGGGCGGCGCGAACTTCTCGGAGGCGACGTTCCGAGGCGACACCCGATTCAACGGCGTCACGTTCCGCGAGGACGCCGCGTTCGATCATACTGTCTTCGAGGAGGAAGTCCGGTCGGGCGGGGTCACGTTCGAGGGTGAGGCCGACTTCTATCGCGCCGCGTTCGCGGAGGATCTGAACCTCAAGTACGCGACGTTCGCGGGCAAAGCCACCTTCTGGAAGGCGACGATCCCCGAAACCGTGCGGTTCAACGGCGCCGACTTCCGCCCGCTCGACGGCGAGTTCCACGAGCTGCAGGAGCTCGATCTCACCAACGCCAACTTCACCGACGCCACGCTTCGGGACGTCAATCTGGAGGCGAGCGAGCTGATCCAGGCCAAGCTGTTCGGGGCCGATCTCCGCGGTGTTCGCCTCTACGGCGCCGTCCTGACCGACTCGCGCGTCGACGACCGGACGCGGTTTCTCGGACCGCCCGGGGCGCCCCCGTTCTCGCTCGGCGGGCTGGTGCGGTTCTGGCACAAGCCCCGGTGCGTCTACGATCCCCGCTACGACGGCGACCCGGTCGGCGACGGGACGCGCGCCCAGCGCAATCGGGCCAAGAGCACCTACCGCTCGATCGCGGAGGTCGCGAGTTCGGCGTCCCGCCCGGCGCTGCAGTCGCTGTGCTTCGTCAACCGGCAGGACATCCACCGGCGGACGCACCGGGACGAGCTGGTGCGCGGCCTCCCGAGAGACCAACTGGAGGCCGACGGCGGGGAGCCGGCGGACCGCGCTGCGACGCCGATGTCGCGCCGGTCGTCGGCGTCGACCCGCCTCGGCGTCCGCACGACTGCGCGAAACGCCCTGTACCGCGGCGTGAAACTGTTCCAGTGGCTTCGGGCCGAGCTCTCCCGCTGGACGCTGCTGTACGGCGAGAGCCCGTGGCGCATCATCGCGACGGGGCTGGCGATCGTCGCGACGTTCGCGCTGCTGTACCCGCTGGGCGGGCTCGTCCCGACGGAAGGCCCGGCCGTCACCTACGCGAGCATCGCGGAGAACCCCCGACTGTTTTTCGACAGCGCGTACTTCAGCACGCTCACGTTCACGACGCTCGGGATGGGCGACTACCAGCCGGTCGGGATCGCGCGGGTCCTGATGTCGATCCAGACGTCGCTGGGCGCGATCGTCGTCGCGATGCTGGTGTTCGTGTTCGGTCGCCGGGCGGCGCGGTGAGGCCGACCGTGTCGTGACGCCGACAAGAACTCGGATTCAGCCGGCGTTCTCGGCGTAAATCGACGATAATCGCCCGCGGGCGACGAGATCGAACACCGAACGAACATCGGGATACAGAAGTAGCTCAAATCCTTTCGTCCAGTCAGAGCCGGTTTCAGCGACACAGGTGTACGTTAATGACAGAGAAATACGACCTCATCATCGTCGGCGGCGGCATCAGCGGCGCGGCGCTGCTCTACACCGTGGCGAAGTTCACGGACGTCGAGCGCGTGGCGCTCCTAGAGAAGGAAGACGAGATCGCGGCGATCAACTCCCACCACACCAACAACTCCCAGACCCTCCACTTCGGGGACATCGAGACGAACTACACCCTCGAAAAGGCCGAGGAGGTAAAGGAGGGAGCGGAGATGCTGGCGGGGTACCTCGAAAACGTCGATCCCGACCGCGAGATGCACAGCAAGCGCAGCAAGATGGTGCTCGCGGTCGGCGACGAGGAAGTCGAGAGCCTCGAAGATCGCTACTACGAGGAGGGCTTCGGCGACCTGTATCCCAAGCTCCGGGACATCGGCCGCGATGAGATCGCCGAGCTCGAGCCGAAAGTCGTCGAGGGGCGCGACTCCGACACCGAGATGAAGGCCCTGCAGACGCCCGACGGCTACGTCGTCGACTACGGCCAGACCGCAAAGTCGTTCGTCGAGGACGCCCGCGAAGAGGAGGGCGTCGACGTGTTCGTCGGCACCGAGGTGACCGACATCGAGGAGACCGACGACGGCTACGTCGTCGACACCGGCGGCGCGAAGTTCGAGTCCGACGTCGCCGTCGTCGCGGCGGGCTCGCATAGCCTCCAGATCGCCAAGGAGATGGGCTACGGCGAGAACAAGTCGCTGCTGCCCGTCGCCGGGAGCTTCTTCCTGGGCGGCGACATGCTCAACGGGAAGGTCTACACCCTCCAGATGAAGAAGCTGCCGTTCGCGGCGGTCCACGGCGACGCCGACGTCCACGACGACGGCATCACCCGCTTCGGCCCGACCGCGAAACTCGTCCCCGCTCTGGAGCGAGGGCGGATCGAGACCGTCAGCGACTTCGCCGACGTGTTCGGGATGAACGTCGACTCGTTCCTGAGCTACGCCAACATCCTCGCCGACCGCATTCTGTTCCCGTACGTCGTCCGGAACCTCGTCTACGACCTCCCCGTGGTCGGCAAGCGGGCGTTCCTCCCGAACGTCCAGAAGGTCGTCCCGACGGCCGACGTCGACGACATCGACCGCGCGAAAGGGTACGGCGGCGTCCGCCCCCAGATCGTCGACACCGAGGCCAAGTCACTCGACATGGGCGAGGCGAAGATCACCGGCGACGGCATCATCTTCAACATCACGCCCTCGCCCGGCGCGTCGACCTGCGTCAAGAACGCCATGCGCGACACCGATCAGCTGCTGGACTTTTTCGACGAGGACCACGAGTTCGACGAGGAAGCGTTCCGCGACGAGACGATCGAGAACTTCCCCCGCGCGGACTCGGACGACTCCGAGGAGACGGACGAGCCCGATCCGGTGCCAGCAGAGGACTGACGCCGCGACACCCCGGTTCTCGGCGACGCGGTGAGTTGCTGTCTTTGAGCCGGCGACGTTCGTTTTCCGAGACTGTCGAGAGGTTCGAGCGTCTGATAGCGTCGCCGCCCCCTCCGTCTGCTGCCGGCAATTTCATCTATAACTATCTAACCAGTAATCAATAATACCTTAATATGAATGTAATAATAGCCAGCGATATCTCGGTGAAATAGCCATTTAACCAATTTTGTTTGTCATATCTGGACTCACGTCGAAACGTTGAAACCCGGATCAGCCAACCTCCTTGGTATGGCCAGAGAGTTCAGCATGGATCGACGCGCGTACCTGAAGACGGTCGGCGTCGGCGGGGCGTCCGCCGCGCTCGCAGGGTGTCTCGGCGGCGGTGGCGGCGACGAGACGATCGTCCCCGGGACTAACTCCGGGTTCGCACCGTTCGAGTTCACGCGGGACGGCGAACTCGTCGGCTTCGACATCGACCTCGCGGAGGAGGCGATCACCCGCGCCGGCTACGAGGTGGGCGACTGGACCGACATCGACTTCGACTCGCTGATCCCCTCGCTGAACGAGGGGAACATCGACCTGATCGCGGCGGGGATGACGATCAACGACCAGCGCCAGCAGCAGATCGCGTTCACCGACCCGTACTACGAGTCCAACCAGTCGGTGCTCGTCAACTCCGAGAACGACTTCAGCCCGGAATCGGTCGAGGACCTCGAGGGCGCCCGCGTCGGCGCCCAGGGCGGGACGACCGGCGAGGCGGAAGTCGAGGCGCTCATCGAGGAGGGGATCGTCTCGGGCGACGACTACCGCCAGTACGACAACTACACGCTGGCGGCTCAGGACCTCGAAAACGGCAACGTCGACGCGATCGTGATCGACGTCCCGGTGGCCCGGAATTTCGCCGGCAGCCGCCCCGTTGAGGTCGCGTTCGTCATCGAGACGGGCGAGGTGTTCGGCTTCGGCATGCGGGACGACGACGATCGCATCTCGGATATCAACGACGCGCTCGCCGAGATCGAGGAGGACGGCACGTACGACGAACTCGTCGCCGAGTGGTTCGAGTAGAGCGATGGACCTCCTCGCGCTGCAGGCCGGGGACTGGCAGTTCATTCTCTCGAACTGGCAGTACCTGCTGCTGGGCACCGCCGTCACGGTCCTGTTGACCGCGTCCAGCCTCGCGCTCGGATTTCTCGCAGGATTCCCCGCCGGCGCTGTCGAAGTGTACGGACAGGGCCGACTCCGTGCGGCGGTCAGCACCGCCGGCGTCGTGCTGCGGGGGACGCCGATCGTCGTCCTGATGGTGCTGTTTTACTACGGCCTCCCGACGCCGCGGCTCGGGACGCTGCCCGTGATCGACGTCCGGCTACAGGCGTTTTTCGCGGCGACGCTCGCGCTCGGATTTCGGAGCGCGGCCTACCAGGCGCAGGTGTTCCGCGGGGCGATCCAGTCGCTCGGCGAGGGGCAGATGGAGGCGGCCCGATCGGTCGGGATGACGCAGCGACAGGCGATACGCCACGTCATCTTCCCCCAGGCGGTCCGGCGCTCGATCCCCGGCTTTCAGAACGAGTTCACGATCGTGCTGAAAGACACGAGCGTCGCCTTCGCGATCGGTCTGGCGGAGCTGCTGACCCGCGCGGAGAACCTGTATCTCCAGCCCGGCCAGAGCACCGCCGTGATGGAGGTCATCATCGCGATCAGCGCGGTCTACTTCGTGCTCACGTTCGCGACGAACCGGACGCTCGACCACCTCGAAGAGAGCTACGCGATCCCCGGAGGCAACGAATGAGTCTGCTACGCGTCGAAGACGTCGACAAGTCGTACGGCGACGAACGAGTACTGCGCGACGTCAGCTTCGAGATGGAGCGACAGGACGTCGAAGTGATCGTCGGCCCCAGCGGCTCCGGGAAGTCGACGATGCTGCGGTGCGTGAATCGGCTGACCGAGATCGACGACGGCGCGATCTACCTCGACGGCGAGGAGATCCACGGCCTCGACGAGAACGCGCTCCGGCGCCGCGTCGGGATGGTGTTCCAGGATTTCAACCTGTTCGCCCACCGCACCGCGCGGGGGAACGTCACGCTCGGACTCGAAGAGGTGCTGGGACTGTCGAAAGAAAAGGCCCGCGTGACCGCCGACGACTACCTCGACCGGGTCGGACTGGCCGATCAGGCAGAGTCGTACCCGGCGGAGCTCTCGGGCGGACAGCAACAGCGCGTCGGCATCGCTCGCGCGCTCGCGATGGAGCCCGAACTGCTCCTGTTCGACGAGCCCACCAGCGCGCTCGACCCCGAGCTGATCGGCGAGGTGCTGGAAGTGATGCGCGATCTCGCCGAGGAGGGGATGACGATGCTGTGTGTCACCCACGAGATGGGCTTCGCCCGGTCGGCGGCGTCCACGCTGACGTTTCTCGACGACGGCCGCGTGGTCGAGCGCGGCCCGCCCGAACAGCTGTTCGATGACCCCGAGAACGAACGCACGAGCGCGTTCCTCGGCGATCTCACGGACGTACGATGACGGCCGCGGAGCAAACCCAGGCGGCGCCGGAGGAGGCCCGCGGGTCGACGGTCGGCGAGCTCCCCGGCCGTCGACGGATCGCCGTCGGCGTCGTCGGCGCCGCGTTCTGGACGTGGCTGCTCGCCCGGTGGGCGTACCACAACGCCGTACTGGATCGGCTAGTTACCGCGATCGGTTTTTCCGATCTGATCCGATCGGAGATCGGCGTCCGGCAGCGCGAGCCGTGGCTCCCCGCCGAGCCGTTCGAGGCGGCCGCGGACGTCGTCGGCGGGATCGTTTCGGCGCTCGGCCCGGCGGGGTTCCTCGTCGAGTGGGCGGCGTGGCTGCTCAACCTCGCCGGATTCGCGACGACGATCGCCCCCGAGCTCGCCGCCGGCGCGTTCGTCACGGTGTACCTGACGATCCTGTCGATGCTGCTGGGGCTGGTGATCGCCGTCCCGCTGTCGGTCGCGCGGACCTACGGCGGACCGATTCTCAGGAGTCTCTCGCTCGCCTACACGGAGCTCATTCGGGGAACGCCGCTGCTCGCGCAGCTGTTTTTCCTCTACTTCGGCAGCGATCTGGCGAACGATATCAGCCAGATCGGCGTCGTCGGGAGCGGAGCCGTCCCGCGGGCCGCCATCTTCGTCGCGATCATCGGCTTCACGATCAACTCCTCGGCCTACCAGGCAGAGTACATCCGGTCGGCCCTGCAGTCGGTCGATCCGGGCCAGATGACGGCCGCGCGGTCGATCGGGCTCTCGAAACTCGGAGGCATCCGCCACGTGATCCTCCCCCAGGGGCTGCGCTTCGCTATCCCCGGCTGGACAAACGAGTTCGTCTACCTCATCAAGTACTCGTCGCTGGCCGCGTTCATCACGGTCCCGGAGCTGTTCCGGCAGGCCCAGGACATCGGCTCGGACACGTTCCAGTTCACGAACGTCTACGTGATCGTCGGCGCCTTTTACCTCGCGCTCGTGCTGACGACCGCGATGGCGATGGGGAAACTGGAGTCGGCGGTCGCGATTCCCGGCGTCGGGAAGTCGGCCGGTCGGGACTGACCAGATCGCGGGCTCGTCGGGACTGATTGGTTCGCCGGCTGGTCGGGCCTAATCGATTCGACGGCTCATCGCGACTGATCGATTTGCCGGCTGGCCGCAACAGGGCACGTTCCTGCGGCGGGACGCCGAACGCCGGCATTCACGGGAGAAAATCAGCTTTCGACGGCTCGGAACGCCCGCAGCGTGTCGCGCTTGGTCGGGTGCGTCTCGACCTGCTCGAAGCCGAACGACTCGAACACCTCGCGCCAGTTTCGGTAGTACAGCGGCAGTTCGTCGCGGACGTAGTTCACGTCCGGGTCGCCGTCGCGGTGGTCGCCCTCGTTCTCGACGGTGACGATTCGGTCGCTCGCGATCCGCGCGAGCTCCTCGAACACGCCGGTCGCATCGGGGTGGACGTGCTGGAGGGTCTCCGCGGAGTAGACGGCGGCGAAGTGATCGTCGTCGAAGCGCTCGACGAGGTCTTCTATCGCCTCGACGTAGAACGTCCCGTCGTCGGCCAGTTCGGGGTACGCGTCCTCCATCACGTCGAACGCGTCTGCGTTGATGTCGACGCCGTGGAGGTCCTCGAACCCGTGTTCGCGGAGGTGCGCGAGATGTCGTCCCGAACTGCAGCCCAGTTCGAGCACGGGCGCGTCCGACGCCAGCCCGCCGAGCGCCTCGCGGATCGCCTCGCTCGTCTCGTCGGGCCCGTAGTGGGCGTAGTAGTCCGGCGAGTACTCGCCGCTCCGCTCGGCCCACTGGTCTCTGACGTCGGGAGAATCCATTACCGAGTAGTCGGCGCCGACGCGTAAAGTCCCCCCGGAGTGAGGACGCCGACGCCCGTCTGTGTGCGGACGCCGATACTCGTCGGGGTACGGCCGCCGACGCTCGGCCGTCCGGACGCCGCGGCGCGGAAGAACGAATCGCTTTTCCGCAAATCGGAGAAACGGGCGGTATGGAACGGTTGCAGGAGTCGCTTCACGAGGCCCCGATCGTCGACAAGGACGGCTACGAGTACCTGGTACACCCGATCAGCAACGGCGTCCCGATGCTCGACCCCGCACTGCTCCGGGAGGTGGTCGTCGGCGTCACGCAGGCCGCCGACCTCGACGTCGACAAGATCGTCGCGCCCGAGGCGATGGGGATCCACATCGCGACCGCGCTGTCGCTCCAGACCGACATTCCGCTGGTCGTCATCCGCAAGCGCCAGTACGGCCTCGACGGCGAGGTCGCGCTCCACCAGACGACCGGCTACTCCGAGTCGGAGATGTACATCAACGACGTCGAGGAGGGCGACCGCGTGCTGATCGTCGACGACCTGCTCTCGACCGGCGGGACGCTGGCGGCCGTCACCGGCGCGCTCGACGACATCGGCGCCGAAATCTCCGATATCGTCGTCGTCATCCGCAAGGTCGGCAGCTCGGCGCTCGACGACACCGACTACGAGGCGACGAGCCTCGTCGACATCACAGTCGAGGACGGCGAAGTGAACATCCACTGACCGATACGGTTCGGTCGAGAGCCTCGGCCGGCCGCCGATCCGAAGTTGCTCGTCGCGATCGAAATCGCGGTACGGCATCCCGACCCATGGATGTGCACGTGGGTGTATACTTCCCCGACTGCTAGCGCCGAGATGCGCTCGAACACGAAACTATTATTGAACAGGGGTAGCTGGTTGGGTGCATAGATGGCGACAGATACGGAGGGCGAGATCGAGCTCGAATACGAACTCGACGAGCGGCCGCCGCTGCCGAAGTCGATCCTGCTGGGGCTGCAACACGTCGCGGTGATGATCGTCCCGGCGACGGCGGTGGCGTACATCGTCGGCAACGCGGTCGGCGGCGTCGACGTGGCCTACATCGTCCAGATGGTACTCCTGTTTTCAGGACTGGCGACAGTCGTTCAGGCGTACACTGCCGGCCCGGTTGGCGCCAAGCTACCGATCGTGATGGGAACGAGCTTCACGTTCGTCGGCGCGGCGACGACGATCGGCGTCGACTACGGTCTCGGAGCCGTCCTCGGCGCGATTCTGGTAACGGGATTCACCGTCGAAGGGCTGATCGGCTGGCAGTTCAAGCGGATCAAACCCTTCTTCCCGCCGCTGGTCACGGGACTGGTCGTGGTCATCATCGGCCTGTACCTGATTCCCGTCGCGATCGACTACGCGGCCGGCGGCGTCGGCGCCGCCGATTACGGCGCGCTGCACAACCTCGGACTCGCGGCGCTCGTGCTGGGCGTCGCACTCGCGCTCAACCTGTTCGCCGACGGCGTCGCGCGACTCCTGAGCATCCTCGCGGGCATCACCGTGGGCTACGGCGCGGCCCTCGCGCTCGGCTACGTCGACTTCGGCGCCGTGTCGGCGGCCAGCTGGGTCGCGCTCCCGCGCCCCGGCGCCTTCGAACTCTCGTTCGAGCCGGTGCCGATCGTCACGTTCGCGTTCCTGTTTCTGGTCTCCGCGATGGAGACTGTCGGCGACATGTCCAGCGTCACCGCGGCCGAGGGTCGGAACCCGACCGACGAGGAGTTCCGCGGCGGCCTGTTCACCGACGGCCTCCTGAGCTCGCTCGGCTCGCTGTTCGGCGCCTTTCCCGTGACGTCGTTCTCGCAGAACGCCGGCATCATCAACTTCACCGGCGTCATGAGCCGCCACGTCGTCGGCATCGCCGGCGCCATGCTCGTCGTTCTGGGTCTGAGCCCCAAGGTCGGCGCCGCGGTCACGACGATCCCGCAGGCGGTCTTCGGCGGCGCCGTGCTGCTGATGGCCGGGATGGTCGCCGCCAGCGGCGTTCGACTGATCACGCTGCACACTGAACTCGATCGCCGGAACATGGTCATCGTCGCCGCCTCGCTCGGGATCGGGCTCGGCGTGACGACGCGTCCCGAAGCGCTCGCCCAGCTGCCCTCGGGCGCCGAGACCTTCTTCAGCGAACCGGTCATCATGACGGCGCTGACGGCGCTGGTGCTCAACACGTTCGTCCCCGGCGAGCACAGCCCGCTGTTCGACGTCGCGCCCGAGGAACCGCCGGTCGAGACGCCGAACGTCGAAGCGCCGACCGACGACTGACGCGGTTCGGTCGCTCTTTCTTTCGCTCCCTGCCCGTATTCAGGCCGTCTACCGTATTCAGGCCGTCTTTCCGTCGACCGACACTTTCCGAAGGTCGGACTCTAACTCTTCGACGTGGTCGTTGTACGCGTCGACGAACCCCGAGAACGCAGGGGCGTACTCTCGGATGTCCGCGGCCGACGGCGGTTCGTACTGGGAGAGCACGTAGACGCCGCCCGAGCCGCCGGCCCGGAGGTACTGCGTGCCGTCCGTGTCCCACTTCAGCTCCCAGCGGGTGCCGTCGACTCGGGTCGCGAAGGTGCCGTAGTCGCCGCCCTCGTAGCGCTGGAGCTCGCCAGCGATCACGTCGCAGAGCTCGCGGATGCGCCCGAGCACGCGGTCGCGCTGGGCGACGACGGCGTCGGTCGTCTCGACGCTCGGGAACTCGGTCGACACGTCGTCGAGGACGCCGTCGAGCGAGTCGACGTGGTCGTTGAAGGCCGCGACGAACGCCTCGTAGTCGGCCAGCGCCGTCGCCAGCGGCTCCGGTTCGGGCGGCTGCTTCGTCGAGACGACGTACGTCTCCGAGCCCGACTTCGGATCGAACCGCAGGTACTCCAGATCGCCGGCCTCGTACTTCACGGTCCACTCGCCGCGCTCGGTCGCGAACGTCTCCTGCCCGTAGTCACCGCCCTGGAGGCGGGCGAGCTGGTAGGCGACGCGGCCGGCGTGGTCCTGCACCGCGGCGACGACCTCGTCGCGCTGCTCCGCGACCGCCTCGGCGTCAGCGACGTCTACGTCTGGCCAGTCAGTCACACCGGATCGACGGTCCGGACGGAGTTAACGGCCGCGCATCCGCGTCGCCGGGGGCGTCGATCGGGTCGGCGCGACGGGGCCCTCGTCGTTCTAGTAGGGTGGCCGTCGTAGCTTGACCTGAAAGCATGGGATCCGACCGACTCAGCGGGGGTGACGGCGACGCGACGGGCTCGACGATGCTGATCGACCGGCACCTGCCGAACTACGACGCGACGCAGATCTGCCACGCCGTCGTCGACGCCGATCCAGAGACGGCCTACGAGGCGATGCTGACGACCGATCTGACGGAGCTGGGGCCGATCGTCGGGGCGCTCGGGCGGCTACGGAATCTCCCGCGGGCGCTCTCGGATCGGCTCGGTGGAGCCCTGACGGAGGCCCAGCCGGAGCGCCTGCGGTTCGTCGACGTGGCCGCGACCGACGAGTGGACGAAACTCGACGAGGCGCCGGGCGAGGAGTTCGTCGTCGGTGCGGTCGGGAAGTTTTGGCGCCCGTCCATCGAGTGGCGGGACGTCGCCCCCGACGAGTTCGCCGACTTCGACGAACCGGGGTACGCGAAGCTCGCGATCGGGATCTCCGTGCGGCCGTACGGCGCCCGTCGATCGCTGCTGACCTACGAGGCCCGCACGGCGACGACGGACGACCGGGCACGGCGGAACTTTCGGCGGTACTGGCGGCTCGTGGGGCCGTTCGCGGGGTACCTGATGTCGACGGCGCTCGATCGCTCGGCGGCCGAAGCCGCGAAGCAAGAGCGCGAAAGCGGCGACGACAGGACGAGTCCGTCGCGGCATCGCAGCGCGGGCGTCGTCGCCCTTGCGGTCGCGGCCGGGTACCACGCCCTCGTGCGACCGTGGCACCGCCGGTGGGGCACCGAGGGCGACGAGTCCAGTCGGACGCTGCCAGGAGACGAACTGCTCCCGGACGCCGCCGACCAGGTCACCCACGCCATAGAGATCGGCGCCCCCGCCGACGACGTCTGGCCGTGGATCGTCCAGATGGGACAGGATCGTGGCGGCTTCTACAGCTACGATCGGATCGAGCGCGCCGTCGGCGCGGACATCCACAACGCGGATCGAATCGTCCCCGAGCACCAGCGGCTCTCGGAAGGCGACGTCGTCCGGCTGGCGCCGGACGACTACCGGTTCTGGTCCCCGGAGTCGGCGCCCGAGGTCGCTCGCCTCGATCCCGATCGGGCGATCGTGCTCCGGCCGCCGGGCGAGTCGCCTGCCTGGACCTGGGCGTTCGTCCTCGATCCGGTTGACGAGGCGACGACGCGGCTGCTCGCCCGGACGCGGTCGGCGGCGGCGGGCTCGTCGGCGGGGCCGTTCTCGGACCGGCCGCTCGTCCGCCGAGCGCTCCAGTATCTCTTCTGGGAACCCGCCCACTTCGTCATGGAACGAGCGATGCTTCGCGGGGTCGCGCGCCGCGCCGAGCAGCGAGCGCGCGCCGACGTGCGGCGGGTCGAGTAACCCGGGCCCACCGGCGAAAAGAACCGTCGCGCAACCACGTGGGAACAGCCCCTAACACCGCGCTGGCCATCAGTGAAAGACGTCATGGCACACAAGTTCGAGTGCTTCCAGTCCGGCTGTAGCTTCATGGTCCGGGCCGACTCCGAGGACGAGATCGTCCGACTGGTCAAGATTCACGCCGAGGAGGAACACGACCTCGAGATCGAGCGCGACGCCGTCCGGGAGGAGATCGAAACGGCCTGACCCGATGGACGAGGAGTTTCCTGCCGAGGTCATCAGGCGCTCAGAGTACCTCGACGCGCTTCGGGAAGGACCCCAGTCCGCGCGGGCTCTGGAGCGGCGGCTCCCCGCGTCGCGGTCGACGATCCACCGCGTGACGAAGCAGTTCGTCGAGGTCGGCGTCGTCCGCCAGACCGAGGAGGGCGTCGAACTCACGGGCACCGGTCGTGCGCTCGCCCGCGAGGCCGTCCGGTTTCGCGAGCGAATCCGGACGACCCGGCGCCTCGACGCGCTGTTCGACGTCCCCGGTGGCGACGTCCCAGCCGAATTGCCGATCGAGGACCTCGCGGATGCGCGCGTCGTCGAACCCGACAGGCGCGACGCCCATCGGGTTACCGACGCGATCATCGACCGCCTGCGACGGTCCTCGTCGATCCGGCTCGTCTCCAGCGCCGCCTCGCCGGTGTTCCTCGACGCGCTGTACGACCGGGCGGTTGGCGGCGCCGCCGTCGACGCCGTGATGCATCCCGAGGCGGTGGAGGTGCTGTTCAGCCGATACGGCGAGACCGCCCGCGAAGCGGTCCGCAGCGGCGAGTTCGCCGTCCGGATCGGCGACGGGCTCCCCTTCGAGCTGTTCGTGTTCGACGACGCCGTCGGACTGGCGCCGATCGACGACGAGGGTGTCCTGCAGGCGTTCGTGACCAGCGAGGACGACGGCGTCGTCGAGTGGGGCCGTTCGCTGTTCGAACAGCGCCGCGAGGCGTCGGAGTACGCCACGCTCTTCTGAGCGCTCGCCCGGCGCTCGTTTCACGGATGAAAAGATCGTCGCGAGTGAAACCGATAATATAAACCATCAGCCGGTAAATTACCGCGTTTCGCGACAATGCTTAAACGTCCGTCCGGACTAGGTCCGCGCGGGCCGCAAGAACCGACGTCGGGCCGAACGACGACGCGGCCGAGGTGATCACTATGGGTGACTTGTTCGACGCCACCGACAGACCCGAGACGATCTACGACGAGGAGCGCGGCGTGTACCGCGCTCCGTACGCCGACGAGGGGAGAAACGTGATGACCGACGTCGTGCTGACGGTCGCCGAGATCGACGGCGTCGATCCGACGTTGCTCCCGCCGGCGGCCGAGACCATCGATCCGGACACGGTTGATCGATTCGTCAGGGAGCGGGACGCCGGTCGGATACCCTACTGCGAGCTATCGTTCGATATCTACGGGTTCTCAGTGACGATCGCCGACGGAACGCTCGTTCTAGACCGCGGTTCGTACGCGTGAGTCGAAGCCGCCGCTTCGCGGCGAGATGAGCAGTCGCTCGACGGGTTAGAAAGCGCGCAGGAAATTGATCGATCAGTCGATGTGGCCTTCGCGGCGCAGCTGTTCGGCGTCCTGGCTCGTGTACCGCCATTCGATGTTGGCCTTCTCGTCCTGGAAGTCCCAGGGCTCGACGACCACGATGTCGTCTTGCTCGATCCAGGTGCGGTACTTCATGCGGCCGGGGATCCGGCCCATGCGCTCCTTGCCGTCCTCGCAGCGGACGCGGACGTGGTTCCCGCCGTTGTGTTCCGTTACAACCGCGAACAGCTCGTCGTCGTTGGGCATTCGGAGATTCCGACGCCCACTTTCTTCACTCACAGCCGTAATAGGATCCGCGGACGTTTAAGTGGTTGGTAAGCTGTGGTAGCACGACTCACGACGGTGCGGTCGGGCACGTTTTTGTGCCTGTCGCCAGATCGTAACGCCGTGACCGGACGATGAGACGAACCCGCAGGGAGTTGCTCGCGGCCTCGCTCGTCCCGCTGGCCGGCTGTCAGGCGCCGACGGAGCGGGCGCCGGGCGAGCCGTTTCGGTCGGCGACGCCAGCGGATCACCGCGTCGGCCTCGTGGGCGACCTGATGTTCGGCCGCGACGTCGACGCCGTGCATCGCGACGGCTCGCCCGACGACGTCTGGGGATCGATGCACGAGCACCTGCAGTCGCTGGACGGCGTCGTCGCGAACCTGGAGTGTTGCGTCTCCGAGCGCGGTGAGCGCTGGCCGGACAAGACGTTCTACTTCCGGTCCGATCCCGACTGGGCGGTGCCCGCGCTCGACGCCGGCAACGTAGCCGCGGTGAGCCTCGCGAACAACCACCTGCTGGATTTCGGCGAGACGGCGCTGCTGGACACGCTCGATCACCTCTCGGCGGGCGGGATCGCCCACGTCGGGGCCGGGCGCGACGCCGCCGCCGCGCTGGAACCGACGGTCGTCGACGCCGGCGGCCTGCGCGTCGGCGTGCTGGGGCTGACCGACCAGTGGAGCCAGTTCGGCGCCGGTCCGGACAGCCCCGGGACGGCACACGTCGCGCTCTCGGCGGACGACGAAGCGACCCGACGCGTTGTTCGGAACGGCGTCGCGACGGCCCGCGCGGCCGGCGCCGACCTCGTCGTGGCGTCGCTACATTGGGGCCCCAACTGGGAGGTCGAACCCTCGACCGACCAGCAGCGGTTCGCCAGATGGCTGGTCGGCGAGGGCGTCGACGTCGTCCATGGCCACTCGGCCCACGTGATCCAGGGCGTCGAGACGTACCGGGGTCAGCCGATCGTCTACGACGCGGGCGACTTCGTCGATGACTACGCGATTAAGGAGGGGCTGCACAACGACCGGAGCTTCCTGTTCGAGCTGGTGGTCGACGACGGCGAGCTGACGGCCCTCGAACTTCGGCCGATCGAAATCGTCGGCAGACGGTCGGAGCGTGCCGCTGACGACGCCGCGGCGTGGCTCAGAGATCGGATGCGCACTCTTTCCGCGCCGTTCGAAACGACCGTCGAGCGATCGGGCCGCGGCGTTCGGATCCCGCTGGGTGACGCCGAAGCCGAGGGGAGCGCGAACGGAAGCGAGGATGGAACGGACGAGGGTGCGAGCGGAAACGAGAGTGGGACGGCCCGGATCAGTTCGTCGTGACGACTTCGAGCACGTCCCGATCGTCGAGTTCGTAGTCGGCGCCGCGCTGGCGGTTCGACCGGCAGTCGATCGCGTGAAGGAACCCCTCGCCGATGTCGGAGTGGAGGCTGTACGCGAAGTCCTCCGCGGTGGAATCGGGCGGCAGCAGGTAGCAGTCGGGCAGCACCTCGCCGCGCTCGTTGCCCAGCCCGTTGGCGCCGCCGGGGAACACCGGCGTGACGCCGAGCACGTCGAACAGCGCGGCTTCGAGGGCGTCCTGAACGCCCGTCGAACCGAAGTCGTCGAGGAACTCGCGGATCTGTTCGAGGCCCGCTTCCTGCTCGTCGGAGACGTCGGCGACGATCTCGAACTCGCCGTCGCCGGGGCGGTAGTCGACGGCGCCGCCCTCGTCTGCGGACTTGAGGGCTTTCTCGGCGTGCGCGCTCGCGGGAACGAACGCGAGGTGGTCGTACTCCGGATCGTCGGTGATCTCGTCCCAGTTGGTCTGGGCTTCGGGCATGTCCATCTTGTTGGCGGCGATCACCAGCGGCTTGGTCTCCTTGCGGATCTCGCGGGCGAGTTCGAGCTTGTCCTCGTCGTCCCACTCCTCGGGGTCGAAGCCGACGCCGACGCGGCGGATCAGCAGCTTGATCTCGTCCTCGTTGGTCCGGAACGCGCTCATCTGCTCGGCGAGTTCCTCCTCGACGTCGTCGTCCTCGGTGACGTGGCCGCTCCGGTAGCGCTCGATGCCCTTCTCTAACACGTCGAGGTACCACTGGTCGAGTTCGGTTTCGAGGAAGTTGATGTCCTCGCGCGGGTCGTGGTCCTCGGTCGGTTCGCCCTCGATGTCGGTTTTGCCCGAGAAGTCGACGACGTGGACCAGCACGTCGGTCTCGTTGAGGTCGGTGAGGAACTGGTTGCCCAGCCCGTTGCCCTCGTGGGCGCCGGGGATCAGCCCGGCGACGTCGACGATCTTCGTCGGGACGAACCGGACGCCGTCGTCGCAGTAGCCGGTGTTCGGCGTGCAGGTCTCGTCGAACTCGGGGGCCGCACACTGGACGCGCACGTACGCTTCGCCGACGCTCGGGTCGATCGTTGTGAAGGGGTAGGCGCCTTCCGGCACGTCGTTCATCGTCGCCGCGTTGAAAAACGTCGACTTGCCCACCGAGGGCTTGCCGACGAGTCCGATCCGGTAACTCATTGCCTGCAATCGCGGGCCGGGGCCTATACGGATTTCTCTCCGTCGGCGCTTCGGTATGCGTTGACGGGGCAGAGCATTCGACGAGACGCCGCGCTCGTTCGGCTACAGCACCCGCCCGATGGCGTCCATCGTGCGCTCGACGCGATCCTCGCGAGCGTTGTGGCCCATGTGCCCAACGCGAAGCACGTCGTCCTCCAGATCTCCGAGCCCGGTCGCGAGCACGACGCTTTCCTCCTCCCGAAGCCGCTGCTGAAGTTCCTGCGCCCGCCCTTCGACGCGGAACGCGGTCACCGTCGGCGACGCCGCGTCGGCGTCGGGATACAGCTCCAGCCCCAGTTCGCGGCCGCGCTCGCGGCACAGCTCGGCGGCGGCGTCGTGGCGCTCGAAGACGGCGTCGAGCCCCTCTTCGATCAGTAGATCGACCGCCCCGTCGAGCGCCTGCAGGTTGTTGACCGGCATGGTGTAGGGGAACCACTCCTCGTCGGCGGCGGTGCGCCACGGCGTCAGGTCGGCGTAGTACGAGCGGACCTCGGTCGCCTCGATCGCCTCCCAGGCGGCGTCGGAGATCGACAGCACGGCGAGTCCCGGCGGCGCGCTGAAGCACTTCTGGCTGGCGCCGATGCAGACGTCGATCTTCTCGGTCGGCACGGGCGTCCCGCCGAGCGAGGAGACGGCGTCGACCACGCTCAGCACGCCGTGGTCGTCGAGCAGGTCGAGCACCGGATCGAGGTCGTTCAGCGTCCCGGTCGGCGTCTCGCAGTGGACCATCGTCGCGACGTCGAACTCGCCGTCGTCGAGGTGCTCGGCGACGGCGTCGACGTCGATCCCGCCCGTCGAGGGCGCGCGGCAGGTGACCGCCTCGCCGCCCGCGTCCTCGACGAAGTCGGCGAACCCGTCGCCGTACAGTCCGTTCGAGATACAGAGCGCGCGGTCGCCGTCCCCGACGAGCGAGGCGACCGCGGCCTCCAGTCCGAGGATGCCCTCGCCGCCCAGGATCGCGAGGTCGTCGTCGCCGTAGACGGCGCTCAGTTTGTCGGTCAGGTCGCGGTAGAACGCCACGAACTCCGGTTCGACGTCCGGGTTCGGCGCGGGCTCGGCCATCCGATCGCGCACCGCCGAGGGGACGGCCGTCGGCCCGGGCGTCATCAGCAGTCGGTCCTCGTCCATACCGGGAGGGCGGGCCGCCGCGTGCATAAATGCAGCCGAACTCGTCCGCGATGGCGGCGCCTCTCGACGTTCCCGTTCATCTTCCTCCTGACGTCTCGTTCGTCTCGGTCGCGGGACGATGCCACCGCTGATCTCGGTGAAACAATCCGAACGTAACCGTAACTATCGGGAACGCTCAAGGCAACCGAGGCTAAGTGCCGGAGTGTGCTACGCAGACGGGTCGTCCTCGCGACGCTTCTCGTCGCGGCGCTGCTCGGCGGCGTCGCGGCGCCAGCGGCGTCGGCGTCGACGATCGAAGACGCAGCGGCGTCGACGAGTGCGGATCTGGCGTCGGCGAGTGCGACCGCTTCGTCGACAGCCACGGGCGCAAACGTGGCGACGACTGGCGCGAACGCCACGACGACCGCCGCCAGCGACGCCGACACGCTCGGCGCCGAAGTCCGGTTGCACCGGCTCCCCGATCGGCCCGGAACGATCCGCGTCGAACTCCGGTACGCGACGCCGGACCGCCTCGAGACGCTGGAGGTGCAGCTGCTCGACGATCCGACGGTCGAGTCCACCGAGGGGTTCTCGACCGGTTCCGACGGGACGCTGACGTGGGACGAGCGAACGGACGATCCGACGGCGACGTACACGCTCGCGGCGAATCAGACGCTCGACGAGAGCGGGCCGATCGCCGGATCGGGGTCGTACACGTTCGTCGACACCGGCGAGTGGGCGCTCGCCCAGCAGCCGCGCCTCTTCCACAGCTGGAGCTGGTCAGGCGGCGGGCAGGTCGCGCTCGCCCGCGAGACGACCGTCGACGGGCCGGGCGCCGTCGGCGGCCGGATCGCGTTCCTGGGCGAGCACGACATGGTCGCGTACGACGGCGACCGACAGCGGTTTCGCCTGGTCGTCCCCGACGCGGCGGCGATGGCCGAGGATCCCGAGGACGTGTTCGACTCGTTGAATCAGGCGTCGGACGCGCTCCGCGTGGACGATCTCGACGAGGAGGTGTTCCTGGTCGCGGCGCCCACCGGCGACGTCGGCTGGGGTGTCAGAGGGCTCCAGACCGGCGACGCCGACGGATGGGTTCGGGCCTCCGAGCGCCTCGACGAGCCGGGCAACGTCTGGCTCCACGAGTACGTCCACACGCGCCAGGACTACGAGACCACGGAGGCGACGAGGTGGTTCACGGAGGCCGCCGCGACGTACTACGCGGCGTCGCTGACGCTCCAGCAGGATCGGATCGAGTTCGACCAGTTCCGGAGTCGACTGTCGGCGGGCCGCAACAGCCGCTACGCCGACGCCGTGCTGTCGGACCCCTCGACGTGGCCCGACGGCGCCAACTACGACAAGGGCGCGCTCGCGGCCGGCGAGATCGACCGACGGATCCGGCTCGCGACCGACAGCGGCGCGACGCTCCAGACGCCGTTTCGCCGGATGAACGAGCGCGGCGAGCCTATCTCTCAGGCGGCGTTCCTCTCGATGGTCGGCGACGCCGGCGCGGAGGGACCCCGGTCGGCCGCGCGGCGGTACACCGAGACCAGCGACGCGCCCGCGCTCTGGTCGGCCGACGAACACGAGAAAGCGTTCGGCCGGCTGCCGGCACGGATCAGCTACGGGATGCCCGGCGTCGACAGCCCCGAGGCGATCCGCGTCGACGGCGAGTACCGCCGGCGGCCGATCGGCGGCGAGCGGCCGATCACGGTCGTGACGGGCGAGCGGCTCTCGGTCGACGCGACCGTCCGGAACGACGGCGGCACGGAGGGGTCGTACGACGCCGCGTTCCGGGTCGACGGGACGGTCGTCGACCGACGAACCGGACGACTGGACGCCGACGCGGAGCGGACGCTCACGTTCGACCGGGCGTTCGACGAGCCCGGCGAGTACGAGCTCTCCGTGGGCGGCGCCGAGCTTCCCGTGACGGTGCGCGAGCCGGCGGCTGCGCGCGTGGCCGACGTGGCGCTCGACCGCGACCGGCTTCGGCAGGGCGAGAACGTCACCGTGACCGCGACCGTGACGAACGACGCCGACTACCCCGGCCGCGCGACGCTGACGGTCGGCGCGGACGGCCAGCGGCGAGCGGAGCGCCACGTTCTGCTCGACGCCGACGAGCGGCGGACCGTCGACGTGTCGCTGTCGTTCGAGAGCGCGGGGACCTACAGGATATCGGTCGACGACGGGCAGAGTCGCACCGGATCGACCGTGCGCGTCGCCGAGTCCGGATCGATCGACGGCGATGAGGGTGTCGACGGCTGGACCAGCGGCGACGATGGGGCTGGTGGCGGCCGGCCGGGGATCGATGCGCTCGGTATCGGGATCGCGGTAGTTGCGGCGCTCGCGCTGCTGGCAGGCGGCGCGTACGCGCTTCGCCGTCCCTGACGGACGAGTCGGGCCGCCTCCGCGTCGTCATCTGCTCGTTTCGAAGGGTATTCCTGCCGGTCGACTGTACCGACGCGTATGATCAGCCGCTCGCTCTCCCTCCGCCCCGTCACGCCGCCCGATCGCAGTCCCGCCCGACAGCGTCGCCGATGACGTCGTTCGACGACCTCTGGTATCTCGCGGACGAAGCACAGCAGTGCGCCGAGCAGGCGCGCCACCGACTCGACCGTCGGTACGAGGACTATCTGGAGTTCGATCGCACGCGCCGGGTGAGCCGCCCGCGCTTCCGAACGCTCGCCGAGCGCATCCGTGACAACGGGACGCCGTACGGCGCCCACACGATCGTCTACCGGCCGTCGGGCGAGCTTCTGCTGGTGCGCCACGAGGACGTCGATCTCTGGGTGCTCCCGGGCGGCGGCGTCCGCGAGGAAGAGACGTTCCGCGAGGCCGCCGAGCGCGAGGTCGCGGAGGAAGCCGGCGTCGAGGTCGACTACGACGGGCTGGCGATCCTCACCGACGTGCGAGTCGTCGTCGACGACACCGAGACGTGGGGCGTGCTGCCGGTGTTCGCCGGCGAGGCCGAGACCACCGAGCCGACCGTGTCGGATCCAGACGGCGAAATCTCCGCGGCGCGGTGGTTCGCCGAGCCGCCGAAGGACACCCGCGACCGCAGGGATATCCTCGCCTGGCGGGAGCGGGCGCTGTCGGTCTGATTCTCGGCGTCTCGCTCGGCATCGCGGCGGTCGCCGCGGCGTCCTACTCGCCGTGGCTGACGCCGTCGTTCGACTCGGCGGTGAGCCTGCGCAGCGCCGCCCGCGCGTTGCTGGCGTCGTAGCCGAACAGCACCGACTCGCCGTACGCGTCGGCGACGCCGGCGGCCCGCAGCAGGTCGTCGATGTCGACGTCGACGGCGTACAGCTCGACGCTAAAGGGCGTGTCGAGCAGCGACTCGAACCCCTTCGCGATCGTCTCGATCCAGTAGGTCGTCCCGTACGCCGTGTCGTACAGCGGGACGACGAACTCGTCGACGTGGGGCTCGATCGCTTCGAGGTCGATCCCGGAGCGCTCGTAGAGGTGGCCGGGGTAGGGATCGGGATGCAGCGTCAGGTACGTGTCGCCCGGAACGCGATCGGCCGCCTCGGCGACGAACTCGGTGATCACGCTGGCGCGCCACGTCGCCCGATCGTCGTACTCGCTCGCGGCGAACCGCTCCTCGCAGATCTCGCAGTGGCAGTACTCGCCCCGCGGGAAGCCGACGTCGTCGAGCCTGACGTCCCCACTCGTCGCGGCGGCGTCCTCGACCATCTCCAGGATGCCGGCGCGGTACTCGTCGCGGTTCGGACAGATGTAGGTCCAGTCGAAGTACGGCCGCTCGCGGGTCGCGCGCTCGCCGTCCTTGCTGACCGGAACCAGCTCGGGACGCGCGTCGGCGGCCGCGGTGTCGCCGAAACACGAGATCATGTTGACCGCGTCGGCGACGGGCTCGCTCGCCCGGCCGGTGACGTCCTTGACCTCGTAGAACGACCGGTCGAACTCGCCCCACGACAGCTCCTCTTCGTTGCGCGTCACCACGCCGTGCATACCCCAGCCTGGGCGGGGCAGAGGGGTAAGTGATTCGCTCCGAAAAGCGGCGTCGCTACGCGTCGTCGTACTCGACGTCGACCTCCGCATCAGTCGACACCACCTTCCAGAGGGCGGCGATCACGAACAGTACGAGCAGGACCTTGATCAGTCGCTTCATACTACTAATTAGTTAGCCTTGTAATATAATGCTTTCCACTTGGTTCAATGACATTTATGGCAGGGTCGACGTCGACCCCTGGCCGACCCGGTGTTAAAGTTCGAGACCACCGCTACCTACACACATGTCGGGAGAATCAAGCGGCGAGGAACTGGCAGAAGAACTCATCAGCGCCTGTCGGACGTCGATCGGCGACACGCTGCGCAGCATCACCCTCTTCACCGCGGAGGACTACGACCAGCTCTACATCCGCCAGGATCTCGAACAGGACGCCGAACTCGATCGGTTCGTCGCCAACGAGCGTCTCGGATTCACGTCACAGCAGACCTACGGCGACTCCGAGCTCGGGGAGTACGAGTTCACGATCCGCGCGTTCGAGTACGGCTACGTCACCCGCGTCATCGTCGGCGATCGCGGCGTGTACGTGACGACCGACGAGATCCACATGGACGAGTTCGACGAGCTCGCTACCGCCGTTCGAGGGGTGCTCCGCGAAGGCCACGGGTGAGATCGGCGACCGGAGCACGGCTGATGTCAGGCGGACCAGCTGTAACTCACTTCATCAAACAATGGATTTCCGTTAAATTGCTACCCGTATTTACTGTCTGCCTCGTAGGTGCACACCGGGGAGCAAATGATCGACGACCACTTCGACGCACTTTCCGACGGGCAACGTCGCGAGGTGCTGCTGGCGATTCTGGACCAAAATCCGCGAGACGACAGGTCGGTCACGACCGCGGTCCGGACGGACGAGGGACGAACGTACACGACGGAACTCCATCACATACACTTGCCGAAATTAGAGGACTACGGACTAATCGACTGGGATCGGGAGCGCCACGAGATCACGAAGGGGCCGCTGTTCGACCAGATCCGACCGCTACTGGTCTTGCTCGAAGAAAATCGGGACGAGCTCGCCGGGTCGCTGTCGACCGAGTGACGACTCGTCGCTTGCATCCCAGCCGTCGCTTGCATCCCAGCCGTCGCTACCGTCGTTGACGACGCTTTCGCACTCGTTGCAGCCCGGAGTCCCGGGTCTTCCGGCGTATTCGCGCCTTCCGCCCAGCAAACGGAATTACGGGCTCGCACTCGGTTGTACCGTGTGATGATCAGAGTGACGACACTGATCGCCGACCGCAGACTCGTTCGGCGGCGCGAGTAAAACTCAGTAGCGCTTCTTCGTACGAACTACTTGAAGCAGAAAACTGCCGGGAGTCGGCAGCCTGACGCGGAGTGAGGTGGTTGGGACCAGTCCTTGCTCCGCGCCAACTAGATAATCTCCCTCTACACGTATAATGGTACTGTGATTAATCGGGTGACAGCGGCGTTTCCTATCAGCCCGTCAACTGCATCCGAAGGCGATCGCATCCCGAGGGAGAACTGACTTCCGAGTGGGCCTCATTAGTACCAACTAGCACCGGTTCGCCGGTCGTGTGGTTGGGACCCATGAAGGACATCTCGAGTCACGAACAGTCGGTAGAATTGCTCCAGCAGCTGGGGCTGAAAGAGTACGAGGCCAAGTGTTTCGTCGCCCTGTCGCGGCTTCCGAAGGCGACGGCGAAAGATATTAGCGACGTCTCGGACGTTCCCCGGACGCGCGTCTACGACGCCATTCGCGTGCTGGAGGCCAAAGGGCTCGTCGAGATCCAGCACTCGAACCCCCAGCAGTACCGCGCAGTCAAGATCGACGAGGCCGTCGCGACGCTCCAAGAGGAATTCGCGTCCCGCACCGAGAAACTCGCCGACTCGCTGACGTCGATCGATGCGGTATCGCTGGACGAGGACAGCGAGGAAGTCGCCCACGAGGTCTGGTCGCTCTCCGGTGAATCGGCGATCCGGAACCGAACGAAGTCGCTGCTCGAGGACGCCGACGACGAAGTCGTACTGGTCGTCGGCGAAGAGAGCAAGCTAACGGAGGACCTTTTCGATCAGCTTCGGGCCGCACAGAATCGCGGAACGACCATCCTCGTCGGCACGGTGTCCGAAGACCTGCGCGATCGCATCGTCGAGGCGATGCCGAACGTCGAGGTGTTCCTCTCGGAGCTGGAGTGGCTTTCGGAGCTCGAAGACGATCCGACCGACACGGTATCGATCAGCCAACTCCTGCTCGTCGATCGCAGCGCCATCCTGGTTAGCACGACCCAGGGCCCGTCGATGCGCTCCGAACAACGGGAGAAGGCAGTGTTCGGCAAGGGATTCGAGAACGGCATCGTCGTGATCGCCCGCCGGCTGATGGCGACGGGTCTGGGGCCCGGCGCCGATCCCGAGATAAACTGATAGTCGCGTCGTCGTGCCCGCAAAAACGGGAGCTCCACTCACACGATTCCGTCGAGTTCTCGCAACACCGTTCTACGGCGCCTCACACGGCTACGGATTGCTGACTATATCGACACGCTGGATGGGGCACTTCGAAATCTTATTCCAAAGCGGCAGCGAACAGCTCTCTATGAACGTGATACTCCATACGGGAGTCGAACACCCGAACCTGCTCTGGATCGTCCTCACTGCGATCCTGACGTTTACTGTCGGCGCCGGCGCCGGAATCTACTTCCTGCGGCGAAAGCGGGGATTCGCGTCCGAAGCCGACGCGGCGGACGCGTAACTACGGACGTTGCGACGATTCTCCGGTCCGTTCTTGTCGTCTTTCGTCCGGGCCTCGGCGATCGGTTCCGGACGAAAGCGGTATCGGGAACGTCGTAAAAATGCCACACGGTTCTCTTTCGGTCGAGTGCGGAGGATTTGGGCCCGGCGTGAATCTCGTTATGCTCACCTTGCGTGGCTCAGACGTCCCGGTGGACGTTTTTGCCGCTCCACCGGAACGTGTTGATCACCGTCTCGTCGGTCTCGTCCGCGTCTCCGTCGAAGTCCTCGAAGAGCAATTCCGAGACGGCCGAGTACGGCCCAAGCCCCTGCTCGAAGAAGTGGAAGCTCTCCTCGAGTTCGCGGGGCGACGTGCGGACGTGGCTCGTCGGGCACCACTGCGCCGAAACTCTATCGCGGCTGATTTTTCAGACCCTAAAGAAGTGGGCCGAACCGTAACGGGCGGTCGACAACTCGCCTGAAGCGGGGTGAAGAATCCGACGTGCCCCGAATGTGTCGACGGATCGGGCGAACAGATCGGACGAACGGTAATCGATGCGGGACTGAAGGTTCGATTTGAATGTGAGGACTGCAGCCACCGCTGGGCCGTGACGTTCTGACTGCCGACGCCGGGAACGCTCACGGCGATCGACCTCCGGCCTCGCTCTCGTTCTTTTCCTCCGCTGCCGGGTGTTCGTTCGTCCGCATCAGGCCGGTCGGCCGGCTCACTCGCCGCGCCGTTCACCTGCTCGTTCTCGGTGACTTGTCGACGATTTGTAATTAAGCTTATAGATTTGTGAGATGATCTCGTCACATGGGATGTATTCAGTGTGATAATCCGGGTGAACGAACCCAGGTCTCCTACGTCACTGGCACAGAGGAGGTTGTTAGCCTGTGTAGCGACTGCCGCAGTGAATTCGAGCAGGGAGATCTGGTTGACGAAGTCGTTCGATTGAACTCCTGATTCTTGTCCGATCCCCTTTGAGGATCTCACGCCGACCACCTCCAGAAGTTCCGTCGAGAACGCGGTTTTTATTCCAATCATCTCGGAGGGGGTTAACCTTGGTCGCAGCGAAGCTGCTCCCTGGTTCAAATCCTCCTTGTCAACACTGCAGACTCCTCACGTCCGTTCGTCGTCAGCAGAAGTGGGGTCGGAGGGATTTGAACCCCCGATCGACTGATATCTCCGAATCGCCTCGGTACTCCAGAGCGTCGTCAACGCGAGCGATGATCAGTCGCCCGCTCGGCATATCAGTGGAGTTCGTCACCGGGCGGATATCTCTGGAGTCAGTCGCCATCCCGGACTTGGCCACGACCCCTCGGAATTTCGTTGGCCCGACCGCCCTAAAGTGGTTTCGATTCAGATCAGTCGCGCTCGGTCTCGGCCCAGTCGCAGTCCTGGCACTTCCGGCCGGTGACGAGTTCGGTGACGCCGGGCATGTAGACGACTTCGAGGACGTCGCCGCCGCAGTCGGGACACTGGCGGTCGGCTTCCTCGATCGCTTCGGCGTCCATGACGTCGTCGTCTTCGATCAGTTCGGCGAGGCTCCGTGGCGTGACCATGCGGCCCTGGACGACGCGATTCTCGCTCATGACTCACCGAAAGAGGGGCGGGCGTGTAAAGTCTTGGAACCGCGCCGCGGCGTCGTGACGCCGAGCCGTCTCAGAGCCAGGGTTCGCGGCTCTCGCCGGGATCGTCTTCGGCGTCGTCCGCACCGACGGCGTCCCAGACGCGGTCGCGCTCGCCGCCGTCGGGAACCTGCGGGCGAGGCGAGGCGAGCGGGTGGTCGTCGGTCCCGCCGACATCGGCGGGCGTCGGCGCCGGTCCTCGTTCCGTCCCGTCCTCGCGCGGCGACGTCGATCCGACCGCCGCGTCGCCCGGCGGTTCGGCGTTCGGGTCGAGCGCGAACAGCGTCGTCAGGCCGAGCACGGCCAGGGGCGCGTAGTCGCCGAAGGGGTAGCCCAGCAGCGACAGCGGGAGCAGGCCCAGTGCGACGGCGCTGCCGAAGCGGAACCGATCGAGGTGGACCAGCTCGCGCAGCGTCGGCGCCAGCAGCGCGACCGCGAGCGCGAAGCCGACGCCGACGCCCGCCGCGGCGACGCCGCGAGCGACCAGCTCGGGATCGGTCACCAGCGCGACCTGCAGACCGCCGACGTCGAGGCTGGCGAACAGGCCGAGGCCGACGATGACCGCCGGCCGGGGCAGGAACTCGCCGATGCGCGCGCTCGCGGTCTGGGCGGCGACGGCGAGGATCACCAGCGCGGCGAAGCGCTCGAATATCACCATTTCGAGGACGCTCTCGATCGTCGGCGCCATCGCGGCCTCGATCGCGGCGAGCGCGAGCAGCGGGATGCCGACCAGCAACACGTTGGTCGCCTGCTCGCGCGGGCCGCCGTCCATCTCCGCGAGGATGACCGCCACGGTCGCGCTGCCGCCGAACACCAGCAGACCGACCTGCAGGATGCCGGCAGTCGAGTCTAAGGCGCCCGCGAGCACGAGCGCAGGGAAGATGCCGTCCAGCAGCGGCAGGAACATGACGGTCGCCAGGAGTCTGGTCGAGCCGCCGACCAGCTCTTCGATCTCCAGGGCGACCGGGTGTTGGGAGCTACTCATCGCTCACGCCGGATGGCCGTGCCCCCTGGCCGGCGGGTGGTCGGCGCCGCGTTGCGGTCCCGCCCGGACGCCCGTTGCGTCGGCGAACCAGTTCGCGCCGTCCGCCCGATTTGTCGCCAGTTTATTCTCCATCGCGGCCGTAAAACAGCGGCCTGCGTCCGCGCGCGGCTGACCAGCGGTGCTGGCTGCGATGGGACTGGCGACGTCCATACTACATAATCTATCAGGTGGAGCCATAAACGTTCCGTGAGACGCGGCCACACGCCCCGAAACGACCGATACGGGCGAGTACACTCGTCGATGTTCAACTTCGTACACCGATGCGTGGACGTTCGTCGACGAGAGGGTTTCACGGGTTCTCGCACCGCCGACGCCACATCCGCGTGCCAGAGATCCCCAGTGGATCGGCGTCTCGCAACGTTTTTGGGTCGCCGCGGCGGACCACTGACATGGCGAACGACGTTCCCGACGACGGTCCATTCTCGGAGAAACTCCGCGTACCGGAAGCGCTGACGTTCGACGACGTGCTGCTCCGCCCCAAGGAGAGTACGGTCGAACCGGACGAAGCCGATCTCGGCACGCGAGTCTCGCGCAACGTCGAACTGAACGTCCCCGTGCTCTCGGCGGCGATGGACACCGTCACCGAGAGCGACATGGCGATCGCGATGGCCCGTCAGGGCGGGCTGGGCGTCGTCCACCGCAACCTGGATCTCGACCGCATGGTCGAGGAGATCGAGAAAGTCAAGCGCGCCGACGAACTGATCATCCGCGACGTCGTCACGGCCGAGCCCGACCAGACCGTCCGCGAGGTCGACGCGATGATGGAAGGGGAGGGCGTCAGCGGCGCCCCGGTCGTCGACGACGACGGCGAGGTTCTCGGGATCATCTCTGGTACGGACATCCGCCCGTACCTCGAAGTCGGCGAGCACGACGAGGTCCGCGAAGCGATGACCGACGAGGTCATCACGGCGCCCCAGGACGTCACCGCGCGCGAGGCGCTCGAACTGATGTACGAGCACAAGATCGAGCGCGTCCCCGTCGTCGACGACGAGAACCGCCTGTCGGGCCTCGTCACGATGCAGGGGATTCTCCAGCGCCGCGAGTACGGCGACGCGGCCCGCGACGAGAACGGCCGCCTGCGCTGCGGCGTCGCGGTCGGCCCGTTCAACCTCGAGCGCGCCGTCGCCGCCGACGAGGCCGGCGCCGACGTGCTCTTCATCGACACCGCACACGCCCACAACCGGAACGTCGTCGAGGGGTCCCGCGAGATCAAAGACGAGGTCGACGCCGACGTCGTCGTCGGCAACATCGGCACGCGCGAGGCCGCGGCCGAACTCGTCGACTTCGCGGACGGGCTGAAGGTCGGCATCGGGCCGGGCTCGATCTGTACCACCCGAGTGGTCAGCGGCGCCGGGATGCCCCAGATCACCGCGGTCACGCAGGTCGCCGACGTCGCCGCACAGCACGACGTGCCCGTCATCGCGGACGGCGGCATCCGCTACTCCGGCGACGCGATCAAGGCGATCGCGGCCGGCGCGGACGCCGTGATGCTGGGCTCGTACTTCGCGGGCACCGACGAGGCCCCGGGCCGCGTCGTCACGATGAACGGCAAGAAGTACAAGCAGTACCGCGGGATGGGGTCGGTCGGCGCGATGTCCGCCGGCGACGACGACGACAACCGCTACCTGAAAGAGGAACCCGACGAGGAAGACGAGTACGTCCCGGAGGGCGTCGAGGCGGCGACGCCGTACAAGGGCAGCCTCGCCAGCGAGCTCCACCAGCTCACCGGCGGGATGCAAAGCGGGATGGGCTACGTCGGCGCCGAGACGATCCCCGAGTTCAAGGAACGCGCCGAGTTCGTTCGCGTCTCCGGCGCCGGCCAGCGCGAGAGCCACGCCCACGACGTCGTCATCACGGACGAGGCGCCGAACTACAGCCCCGACGAGTAACTACTCGCAGGTCGGACTGCAGGCCTGTTTTTCCGCGGCGTTGGCGTCTGGGCACGCTTTGAACTCGCTGTCACAGGAGTCGCACCCGTACGCTTCGAAGTCGGACACGCCAGTCCGAACTACTGTTCGTCGATCTAAAATGCCTCACGGCGTCCCGGCGCGTCGTCGGTCGTCTCTCGGATCCGCGTCCGCGGCTTCGTCACTCGACCAACGACAAAACCCGTCGGTCGAACTCCCGGGACGGCGAGTACGTGGCCAACCCGGCGTCCGGATCGTAGTCGAGGACGCCGTACTCGTCGAGCATCGGAAAGTGTTTGTGGTGAAGCGAGCACTCGACGTTCCGAACCAGCCTGTCTTCCGGCGCGTCGGCATCGGCTTCGGCCGCCGCGATCCGACGGGCGATTTCGCGTCGATCGAACGTGCTCGCGTCGGCGTCGTCCAGAATCCGGATCGCCCGCCGCCGCCGTTCGTGACCCAGCAGTTCGAGGTCCCGCTGCAACTCCCTCGCGTTATGCGGCCGGTCGTCTGCCGTGCTCGAACCCTTCTCTCCCCCGAAAACTGTTTTATGGTTGTTGGCCATTGTTACTGGAGACAACGACGAGCGCCTACATAAGATTTTGTTACTGTAACGAGAGATGCATCTCCGTGTTATTATGTCATTTCTAATATAATAGCCCTCTCTAGCGGGCCTGGTGTCCCTTTTACTACGCGACGGCGTCGTGCCGGTCGACAAGTAACACTACCACGTTGACGATCGTCTGAAAAGCGGGCCGGACGCGATTTGAACGCGCGACCGTCTGATTAAGAGTCAGACGCTCTGCCGGACTGAGCTACCGGCCCTCCTGCACTTTCGGGTAACCGGGGTATAGTGAAATACGTTGTGTTTCAGTTCCGTGATTGTGGATCGGTGACGAGCGGCGGCGGCCGACGCCGTCGGTCGGTCCGGGCGCCCGCGAGTTCGAGCGCTCAGGCCGACGGCGCGTTCGACAGCAGCGAATCGAACACCTTCCGCTGGGCCGTCCGGAGGTGCTGGTGGAACGTCGGCGACGAGATGCCCAGCGATTCGGCGACGTCCTCCCCGGACGCGTCGCGCGGCCACTCGAAGAATCCGGCGTAGTACGCCGCTTCGAGGGCGCTTCGCTGCCGGTCGGTGAGCTCCTCGTAGAGCGTCCGGTCCAGTCGGGCCGAGCGAGCGCCCTCGCGAGCGACCTGTCGACGAGTAATCAGTTCGATCGAGGGGTAGCTCTCCTCGATCACGTCGGTGACGCGACGGACGTCCGTCCCGGGGGCGAGGTGAACCTTCATCGTGTAGTCGCCGTCCTCGATGCGCACCCGGTGGACGTAGCCGCCGCGGGCAGCGATCGCTGACACGACTGGCGGCTCGCTCAGGGAGACCTCGAAGCGGGTTTCGTCGCCGCCGATCGAGAGGACGGTCATCGACTCCCAGGGATAGGCATTGGACTCGACCATCGCCTCGACGATGTCCAGCCCATCGCCGGTGGCGGTGCCGTACACGAGATAGGCCCCCTCGCCGGTGGGGACCGTCTGGTCGATCGTGACCGCTCCGTCGATCTCCGCCGGGAGGTCGAGCCTGGACAGCACGTCCGTCAGCTCGAATTCCAGTTCGACGACGTCGTCGCTCATCAGGGCGCGCTTGCGCTCGGTCGCAGCGATAGCGTGGCCGACGACCTCACCGAGTTGGCTGATCACCGCTCGCTCCCGGCCCTCGAACGCCGCCGGTCGCTCGGCGTAGACGTTGAGCACGCCCAGGACGCTCTCGTCGTGGACGATCGGGATGGCGGCCGAGGATCGGAACCCGTACTTCTCGATCTTGCTCCGCCAGGGGTCGTGGCGGTTGTCGGCGCGGATGTCGTGGGTCGTCTGGATCTCCCCGGTCCGGATCGCCCGCCCGGTCGGCCCCTCGCTGCGCTCGTCGTCGGGGTCGACGGAGATCGTGACGTCGTCGAGGTACCCCTCGACGCCGGCTTCGGTGCGCAACTGCACTTCTCGGCTGTGGACGTCGGCCTCGCCGATCCAGGCGAACGAGTACGACTCGGCGTCGGCGAGGCGCTCGCAGACGGCCGCCTCGATCTCCTCCCGGGTCGACTGCTCGATCACCGCCTCGGTGATGTCCTGGATGACCTCGTTGAGGTAGTTGAGCGCGGCGAGATGCTCGCGCCGGCGCTCCAGTTCCCGCTCGTGCTCGCGGAGCGCGAGCGTACGCTCGACCCGGTCGTAGGCCGCCTCGGCGTTCGTGGCCAGTAGCTCGACGAGACGGCGAGTGTCCTCGTCGATGCCGCCTTCCTCAGGCGTTCCCGCGACGACGACCCCGTGCTCACCCATCGGGACGAACAGCCCGCCCCGCATCTCGGTTGCGTCCGGCTGGAGGTAGGGCGACTCGGTGACGTCGTCGAACGACAGGACCTCGCCGGTCGCGTAGGCGTGCCCGGTGATGCTGCTGTCGTCCGGCGGGACGGCGGGGAGTTCACCGCCGCGCATGAACCCGCCCTCGACCGAGACGGCGGCCGGGTACAGCTCCTCGGCGCCCCGGTCGTGCCGGTACACGGTGACCCCCGGCAGGTCCAGAACGTCCGCGACCGCCTCGACGATCAGCTCGTCGACGGCATCGGCCCGTTCGGCGTCGAACAGACGCTGGGTGGACTCGTAGAGCGTCAGCAGCGTCTCCTCGAACCGCTTTTGCTCGGTGACGTCCCGCATCACCCCGCAACGACCAGTGAGACCGTCGCCGTACTCGTAGGGGCCAAAGCGGGTTTCTACGGGAACGATCTCGCCGTCGCTCAGCTCCAGATCGTACTCGAGGACGCCGAACTCGCGCTCGCCGCCTCGAACTTCGGCCGCCAGTCGCTCGGCGTCGTCGGTGATCGTCTCGCTCTCGATGAGCGAGGGGCGTTCCCCGAGCAACTCCTCGCGGTCGTACCCGACGAGGTCGCAGAACGCGTCGTTGACGAGGACGAACTGATCTCGCTCGTCGAGCGCGTAGACGCCGTCCCAGACCGTCTCGACGAGCTGTTCGTAGCGTTCGAGTTCGAGTTCGCGCTCCTTGCGCTCGGTGATGTCGTTGAAGTACACCGAGAGGCCGGTCTCGGAGGGGTAGACTCTGACGATCTCCCAGATGTCCAGCGGGTCCGAGTACCGCTCGAAGCTCGTCGCCTCGCCGGTCTCCAGGGCGGTCCGGTACTTCTCGCGGATCGGGTCGCCGGCGTCGACGTCGAGCGCCTCCCAGACGGTCCGCCCGAGCAGTTCAGATTCCGAGAACCCGAGCAGCGTCTCGGCGCGGTCGTTGACGTAGGTGAACCGGAACTCGGCGTCGACCGCGTAAAACGCGTCGTCGACGCGCTCGAAGACGCCGGCGAGTTCCTGCTCCAGTTCCTCGCGCCGGCGTTCGAGCCGCTCGGCCTGCTGCTTGAGTTGGGTGTCGTCCTCGAAGGCGACGACAACCTGCTCTACCTCGCCCGACTCGTCTGTGATCGGCGAGGAGTTGCTCGTGAGCCAGCGGTCGGTCCCGTCCGGGAGCGTGATGCCGTGGCGGAACTCGAAGAACGGCTCTCCGGACTCGAGCACCTTCGTGACCGGGTGCTCGTCGGCGGCGACCGGGTCGCCGTTCTCGTGCCAGATATTCCAGTCTGTCTCGCCGTAGGATCGCCCCTCGATCTCGGAGGCGCTCAGGTGGAGCAGTTCCTCCGCCCGTCGGTTCGCGCGGACGATCTCGCCCGCGTCGTCGACGACGGCGATGGCGACCGGGCTCGTGTCCAGAATGTTCTCGACGAGGTCGCGTTCGCGCTCCAATCGCCGTTCGATCCGGCGCCGTCGCACGAGGGTGCCGAGTTCCGCCGCGACCGACGTGACGATCTCGACCATCCGATCGTCGGCGTCCCGCGACTCGTCGGCCAGGAAGGTGAGCACCGCGACGACCCCGTCGTCCGTGACGATCGGGACGCCGAAGGACGATCGCAAACCGACGTCGAGGGCCTCGTTCCGCCGCGGGAACCGGTCCGACGACGAGGAGGAGAAGTCGTCTACCCACTCCGGCTCCCCGCGATCCCACACGCGGCCCGGGAGTCCCTCGCCGCGGTCGAACTCGTACTCGTCCGAGAACGCCGCGAACGCGTCGGCTCCCGCCTCGTGGTAGTCCGCGTCCGTCCGTCGAATCACCCCCTCATCGGTCGGGAGCCACGCCTCGGCGTACTCCCAGTCGGTCGTCCGGCAGACCGTCTCCAGGGCGGCTTCCAGCCCCTCATCGAACGTATCGGCCTCGGCGATCACCTGGGTCGTCTCGTACAGCAGGTCCCGCTCCGATCTGGCGCGCTTGCGCTCGGTCATGTCGCGGGTCACCTTCGCGTAGCCTCGCAGCTCACCGTCGTCGTCGCGGATCGCCGTGATCGTCGCGGTCGCCCAGAAGCGCGATCCGTCCTCGCGGACGCGCCACCCCTCGTCCTGTATCGAACCGCGTTCGGCGGCGGTCGCGAGGTTCTGCTCCGGGATGCCTGCCTCGCGGTCGGCCTCGGTGTAGAACGTCGAGACGTGCTCGCCGAGGATCTCGTCCTCGTCGTACCCCTTGATCCGGTCCGCGCCGGAGTTCCAGGTCCGGACGTACCCCTCGGCGTCCAGCATGAAGATCGCGTACTCGTCGACGGCCTCGACGAGCGACTCGAACTGCTCGCGGTCCTCGCGGCGAGCCCGCTCGGAGCGCACGCGATCGGTGACGTCGTAGTACAGTTCGACCCGCCCGCCGGCGTACGCGCCGGACTCGATCGGCTTGCTCCGGTGTTCGAGCCAGCGCTCCTCGCGACCGTCGCCCGAAGTCACGCGGCACGAGAAGCGCTCGGTGTACGTATTGTCGTCGTAGGTCGCCAGCACCGTCTCGGCGAACGCCGCCGAGTCCTCGACGGTCCGCGCGATGCGCTCGTCGACCAGCCTGCGCTTGTCGCCGCCGAGGACCCGCTCGACGTCGAGATCGAAGTACCGCTCGGTTGCGTCATTGATCCAGGCGACGTCGAAGTTCTCGTCGAGCACGAAGATGCCTACTTCGACGTTCGCCAGTACGTCGTCGACGAGCGACTCGGCGGCGGCCGACCGGTCGGCCGGCGCGGCGTCGGTCCCAGACGGGGGACGCCACCAGACGCGGGCGTTCGCCCCGACCGTCTTGGTCTTCAGGCGCTCGCGGTCGGCGAGTCGTTCTAGCCGGTCGTAGGTGCTCCGGCGGCCGAGGTCGAGACGCTCGGCGATCTCGGTCGTCGTCCGCGGTTCCCCCGCCTCCTCGAAGAGCGCGAGGGTCTCCCGGAGTGCGTCGGTCAGCGGCGTGGTCGCCATCGGTGTGACCAACGACCTCGACAGTCATCAACCCTCCGTCGACGGAGTCAATCCCGGTTGCGGTGCGCCGCAAGTGTCGTTCGATCGAACATACCGAAAACGACAGCGCGCTCTCGGGACCGCGACCGACCGCCGACGGCGAGCGGCGTCGAACGATGCCTAAGTGTTTTTGCTGTGGCCTTAGGGACAACGGTCCCAAAACATAGACTACACTCGCCGCCACCGGCGGTGAGACACCCCTCCATGACCCAGTCACCACAGGAGATCGCGGCGCCGAACGCGGGTACAGAGCACCTGACCGACAGCGAACTGCGCGGCCTGCTCGCCGAGGAGCGACGCCGGATGACCCTCGACGTGCTCGCCGGTCGAGACACACCGATCGACGTCCAGGAGCTGGCCGCGGGGATCGCCGCGCGGGAAGACGGCTCCGGGGGCACCGAGGAAGTCGCGATCACGCTCCACCACATACACCTGCCGAAGCTGGCGACACACGACGTCATCGAGTACGATCCGGAGCTGAAGCTGGTCAGCGTCTGTCCGGGCCATCTTGACCACTGACACGCGGGCCGGGAGGGGCGGCCGTCGGCCGACCCGACGAGTTGAACGGGTGTCTCACCTGTCGCGGTCAGATTTCTGACGACCGCTGTGCGGCGCGAAGTATCGCTCGCGACACGGCGGTCGCTGACCGAGTTGCGTCCGGAGAAATGCTCCGTCTGGGATTTGAACCCAGGTCATCGGCTCGAAAGGCCGAAATGATTGGCCGGACTACACCAACGGAGCCTTTGCGCGCTCCACGCTTTTATCGGCCATCTCATCCGATGCCCTGCGTGGACATGCGATTCGATGGGTCGGTTATTGATAAATCCGTCCTTTTCCGGCGGCCATCCGAATCCGATTGAACGGATGACGTGAATTTGTTCTGTTTACCCCAGAATGGTTTAAGATTATAGAAGCTTGTTCCACGCTCCAACTACTGTATTATACTTGGCGGCTTCATCCCTCCATTCCCGTTGTACTAATTGAATCAGTGCTGAAATTGCGTCAAAAGGACGTGGTCTGGGAATTGATATTGCGATCAAAAGGATGAACCAGATAATACCCTCCGGTAGGACTACCATCTCCGGGAAATCCAATGAGTCGTCCTCTATCCCTTCGATGCTGATACGATCATACCACCCATCAGTAAATGGTAAATTTGGGCTGACAAGCAGTAGATCATCTTCGACGATCAAGATCAAATCCCAAATATCAGGAAAGTCCTGCAGTTTCTTGATCAACGTTTCTCCTGAGATCGATGACTTGTCGTATACCAGGCATTTCAGCTGATGATTGACAGTCGCATTCATACCGGACTTATGTCCATCTTCGTCCTTCCAAAACAAGTTGGTCTGTCCTGCAGAATCTGGAGTAAACCGCTGTGAAATGTTATCCCGCCCTAATTCGTTCAATTTTGCTAATTTCTCTAAATCGGACTCAAGTGCTGATGTTGTTAACTTACTCTTCACCTCACAAACAAAGGCAACACCATCATACGGAACCCACTTCATATCCCCCGATTGGAGTATTATCTGCGGAACTGCCTGTCTAAAGCTTGCGACTACATCGAGTTCACTCTCGCCAGCATTAAATATATCAAAACACTCTAACTTTCGGTCAACAACTGCAGTGCGCGTACGTAGGCTGTAAACGCCATTGAAATATTCGGCTAAAAAGTCTCTTAGCGCTTTTTCGTAGGTAGCTCCTTTTGTATTGGCGTTGAACTGTTGTTGACGGTGTTGTTCCCACTGGGAACGCAACTTCCGTTGAAACCCTTCAATCAGTGCTTCCGGATTTTGACTTGGCATTGTAGGCGGTAATAATTAAAGAAAAATAGGTATTCCGGTGGGATAGTAGGAGCAAAAAGATAGGAGTCAGCTTCTACTACTCAGTTCATCCTTTCCAAGGCATCCCGGCGATCCTCGACGGGTGCATTGTCGTATTTCATCGTTGTTTCTGCTGATTTATGTCGCAGTTGGGCTTGTGCTGCTGCGAGGTCTTCTTCTCGTGTCATGTAGGTACCGACGCTATGCCGGATCAGATACCAACTCACTTGGCGATTCCGCGACTCTATGCCGGCGACCTCGAAAAGTCGACCCAGCAGATACCTTAGTGAGCTGGATCCATAGGGGTTCGCCTCTCGTGTCAGCCACAGCTCATCGCGTTCATCATACTTTTCATAGTTATCCCGCTCGCTGATCCAACGTTCAAGGGCCGTGATCGTGTCTCCAGTGAGTGATACAATCCAATTGTCCTCGTTCTTGGAGGAATCGCTGGCTGGTATGCGAAGTACTCCATTATCGAGATCGACCCAGTCCACGGTTGCTCGCTCGACCTCTATGGGACGTAGCCCAGCGTCAAGACTCGTCCAAACCAACGACGGGATCTTCCAACCGTTGGCCCGGTTCCAATCGTCTGGTTCGACTTCCTCCTTTGGTTTCTGCAACCGTTTTGCGAGGTATCCTTTCCAGCGATCCCGTTCTCCTGGTGAGAGATCGTTGTAGGCGGGGATGCTCCCGTACTCGAGAGCCGCTTCACGGATCTGCCGTCGTTCCTCGAGCGTCAGGAAGTCACGAGGATTTGACGCCCCGCTGTTCGAAAAGGACCTGTCGGTTTCCCACTCCTCACCCCCTCGTTCGTGCGACAGCCACTTGAACAACCGTTTGATCGCCTTCTGGGTATTCGATTTGTGGGAGTTAGAATGATCTGTGTATGTGACCTCCTTCATGAAGCCGTCGGCGTGATCATGAGTGACGGACAACGTGAATCCGTCTTCCTGATCCCAGACCCACCGTAAGAATTGGCCTGTCCGGTGGGCCGTCTTCGCCACTGTCGCCTCCGCGTATCCTTCAACACGGTCTGGGTCTTTCCCCTCGTAACGAAGCCAGTCTATGAAGTCTTCACGCCAAGAACGGTACATCACGAGTTGGCGCTCGTTAAGATACTCCTCGGACGGGCCGGTCACGAGTGGGGCATCTCGATCCCCCATTATCGCGGTACACCCCCCTTCGGACACGAAGTTTCCGAAACCGCTGTAAGACGTGTTGATGCGACTATCCGTTTGATCGTATCGGTATGAATTACACTTCGCATGTTTACCACGGAAGGCGAGAAGATGAGCGGTCTGAGGCTCCGCACGGCCCGATTTGACACTCCGGCGAGCGGAGCGAGCGTCATCGGCTGCTCGAAAGGCCGAAATGATTGGCCGGACTACACCAACGGAGCGCCGCAGACCGCCTCGCGATCAGCGAAGCGTACTCTTGCGTATCCGGCTAATTCGCTTAAAGGTGTCGTTCCGAAGGCGCCGTGGGAAGGCGTTTCGGGGGCCGACTCGTCAATGCGACACCCGGGCGAAGGCGGCGCCCCGACGTCGACGGAATGCAGTGCCGGATGTCGAACGTTTAACGCACTGGCCGACCGACGACGGAGCATGAAGTACGTACGCTTTCGGGATCCCGCGGGGTCCGTGCGACGCGGCGAGTACCGCAACGGGACGATCCGCTTCGGCGGCAACGAGTACGATCCGGCCGACGTGGACGTGCTCCCTCCGACGAACCCCTCGAAGGTCGTCTGCATCGGTCGGAACTACGCCGAACACGCCGACGAGCGCGGCGCGGACGTTCCCGACCGGCCGCTCCTGTTCCTGAAGCCGCCGAACGCGCTGGCCGGCCACGGCGACGAGATCACGCTCCCCGAGGGCAAAGAGCAGGTCGAACACGAGGCGGAACTCGGCGTCGTGATCGGCGAGCAGTGCCGGCACGTCGACGCCGCCGACGCAACCGAGGTCATCGAGGGGTACACCTGCGTCAACGACGTCTCGAACCGCGACGACCAGCGCGTCGAACAGAACTGGGTGCGGGGGAAGGCGTTCGACGGCGCCGCACCGATGGGGCCGGTAGTGGCGACGCCCGACGAGGTGCCCGAGGACGCCCGCGTCGAGTTGCGGGTGAACAGCGAGACGCGTCAGGACTCCTCGACGGAACTGCTGATCTTCTCGATCCCGGAGCTGATCGAGGAGATCACCGAGTACATGACCTTAGAAGCGGGCGACGTGATCGCGACCGGGACGCCCGCCGGCGTCGGTCCGCTCGCTGACGGCGACACGGTCGAGGTCGAAATCGAAGGGATCGGGACGCTCGAACACGACGTTCGGGCGCCCTGAGCGGAGAGCGCCGGTCAGTCCTCGCGGGCGGCCTCGAACACGTCGCGGTGGAGCTCGTCGGTGACGGTCTCCATCAGTTGCTTGAGGTTGACGGCGTCGTCGCGGTTGTAGGACACCAGCGTGTCCAGGGCGTCGTCGTCGCCGTTCTCGTACTCGCGCCAGAGGCGGACGGCGTCGCGACCCGAGAGGTCCGGGCGGTCGCGCTCGATGCCGACGTCCTTCTCGACGGTCTTGAGCCCGCCCGAGTAGCCCAGCTGCTTGCAGGTGTACATCAGGTCGACGTGGGGTCGGTCCAGATCGAGGTCGAACGACGTCTCCAGGAACGGGACGTCGAAGCGCTTGCCGTTAAAGGTCACCAGCAGATCGGCGCCCTCGAACTGGCGGGCGAGCGCGTCGGCGGTGAGATTCTCGCCCTTGACGAGCGTCGTCGTGTCGCCGCCACGGTAGAAGCTCACGGTCGTCACCGAGTCGCGCTGTTGGTCCAGCCCGGTCGTCTCGATGTCGAAGAAGCAGGCGTCCGATCGGAAGTTCTCGTACAGCCGCCAGCGTTCGCCGGAGGGCAGCGCCCGGTCGAAGTAGCGGGCGTCGCCGCGGTCGAGGCGCTCGTAGGCCTCGGCGATGAACGACTCGATCGCCTCGGCGCGGGTCGGGCCCACGACGGAGCCGTCGAAGTCGTCCCAGTGGGTCACCCCGGCGCGCCAGAGCTTTCGCTCGGTCGCCTCGCCGACGCCGCTGACGGGGATGAAGCTGTTCTCGATGCGCACGTGTGCTCTGGGCGCCGATCGCTCGTAAACGTTCGCTTTCCGCGAGCAGGAGGGGGCCGACCGTCACTGTTGCCCCGGATGCGCCGCGCCAGCGGGCGTCCGAACCCCGCGGCCGAAAATCGCGCTCGAACGCCACGCGAAAGGCGAACTTACCGTACCACGCCGGGCGAGTCGCCGGTCCCGGGTCGCAGGGGGGCACTACCCACCCCGACGACCGAGCAGTTAATGGGCCCCGAGGACATTCGGATGGTAGATGGCAAGGGGGGTATCGATCGCAATCGATCCGCACGTCCACTCCGAACAGTCCTACGACGGCCGGGAGCCGGTGGAGCTGATCCTCGCGCACGCTCGCGCGATCGGGCTCGACGGCGTCGTGATCACCGACCACGACGAGATCGAGGCATCGCGCCGGGCCGTCGAGCTGGCTGCCGAGTTCGGCCTCGTCGGCATCCCCGGCGTCGAGGTCTCGACCGCGCAGGGCCACCTGCTGGCGATCGGCGTCGACAGCCGACCGTCCAAGGGGATGGACCTCGACAAGACGATCGAGGTCGTCCGCGACGACGGCGGCGTCGCGATCGTCCCCCACCCGTTCCAGCGCTCGCGCCACGGCGTCCGCAAGCGCAACCTCGACGACTGCGACGCGATCGAGGTGTTCAACTCGATGGTGTTCACCGGCTATCGGAATCGTCGCGCGCGGATGTACGCCCGCCGGCACGACTACCCGCCGATCGGCGCCAGCGACGCCCACTACCTGCCGTTCGTCGGGCGCGCCTACACCGAGATCACGCTCTCGGACACCGAGATCACACGCCCCGACGTTGACGGCGAGGTCGTCGTCGACGCGATCCGATCGGGCGCGACGAGTATCAGCGGCAAGCGCACGCCGATCTCCCGCAGCGTCCGCCAGTACGCCAACGGCGCTCTCAAGAAGACGGTCTACGGCGTCGCCGCCCGCATGCCGGGCCTCTCGGTGTCGCCCTACAGCAGCGGATAACCCGCGGCGCGATTTTCTTTTCCGAGTTCTCGATCGGCTCGAAACGCCGGAAAGCAGCCCTTACTCGTCGCTCAGCCGCTCGACGACGGGGTCGAGGTGGTCCCGTCCGACGACGGCGACGACGCTCTCCTCGTCGTTCCGGGCGGCGATCGCGTCGGCCATCGCCGCCTCGCGGGCGCGGTCACGCAGCGCCGCGGCGCCGCCGCCGTCGAGCGCGCCCAGCAGGGCGACGCTGCGGCGGATCTGCCGGCGCTCGTCGGCCGCCTGCGCCTCGGGGGCGTCGGCGTCCGTGCAGCCGTGGTCGGTCGGCGCGTCGAGTTCGAACTCGACGTCGGTCCGGCGGGCGATCGGTGCGGCGAGCCGCGACGCGAGCGCGCGCCTGGTCACCGTCGCGAGGCCGCGGACCACGCGTTCGATCTCCTCGCGATCCACGTCCTCGGATCGGCTCTCGCGGACGAGCGCGCGCAGGAATCGCCCGCTGGGGGCGTCGATCCCGACCGCGTCGGCGCCGTCGGCGGCGTCGATCGCGGCGCTCATCTCGCCGCCGCGGTCGACCGACTGGTCGGGGTTCTCGACGTACGCGCGGTACAGCGGGACGGCGAGTTCTGGCAGTTCGAGCGCGACGACGTCGGGCGCGACGGCGTCGACGAGCGAGCGCACGCGGTGGACGCTGGCGGGGTGGTCGTGGACGACGCCGACGACGAACACGTCTCGCGCGCCGGGGACGCTGCGGACGTGCTCTGCGTCGAGGCGGGGATCGTCGGGAAGGCGGTCGATCGGCGAGGGCATCCTCTCGTGTCGCTCGGAATGGCCAGCCGAGCATAAACCTGGCGCTAACCGTTCGTAGAAGGGTTCTACTGTAGGATTTGCTTACCTGTCGGCTGGTGGATCGGTCGGCGATCGGACGGCGATCTTCGCGTCCCGCGACGGTGCGGCACGCTTACCCGCCCCGAACTCCTCTCTGGTCGAGTGATGCAGGTGACGACCGCGTGACGGACGAAGCCGACGCCGACCGCCCGGCAAAGGACACGACCGAGAGCGACGCCCGGGGTGCCTCGTGGTGGTCGATCGAGGGCGAGACGACCGGCGAGCGGGTGCGCGATGGGCTGCCCCAGCTCGCGATCATCGTCGTGACGGTCTGGCTGGGAACCTCGATCGCCTACAACGTGCTCTCGGCGGCGTTCGATCCGATCTCGGCGACGGCGTCGATCGCGATCGGCTCGCTGTACGTCGGCCTGCGGCTGCGCCGGTGGCTGACCGTCGATGGCGACGCCGCCGACGAACCCGCGACGGAAGCTGAGGGCGACGCCGCCGACGAATCCGCGACGGAAGCTGAGGGCGACGCCGCTGACGACCGCGAGGACGAGTCCAGCGGCGACGCTGCTGACAAACGTCAAAATGAACCGGACGCCGACGCCGCGTCGACCGAATAGAGAAACCGAAGCGATCAGGCCGACAGCTCGGACTCCCGAAGCTGGTCCGCAAGGTAGACGGCCGCGGGCACCTGCTCTTCTTCCTCGAAGCGCGCGATCTCCTCGCCGTCGCGTTCGACGACGATGGTCGCGATCAGCTCGACGCCGTACTCGTCGGTCAGCGGACCGTTCTTGTCCTTATCGACCGGGATCTCCTCGACGCGATCCGCCGGGAAACCGGCGGCGTCGAGCGCGGCGCCGAAGTCGGGCAGCTCGGCGCGACAGTCCTTGCACCAGTCGCCGCCCCAGACCGTGATCGTGACCGATTCGTCCTCGGCGAGTTCCGCGAACACGTCGACCGTGTCCTCGTGGGCGTCCTCGTCCCACGTCGGCGTGGGCTCCATCGTTTCGAGACTCATACCCCGGCGTTGGGTTCGAGGGGGCTTAACGGCCTCGCTCCCGACAGCTCTCGCGGGTGGTACCGGTTCGCGAGCGAGGGCGGCGCGAGTGAGCGACGCGCGCACGGATCCATCAGTCGTTTACGTATCTGGGGCGTACCACGCGCCAATGAAGCGAAGCATCCTGGATACCATCGGGTCGCCGCTGGTACAGGTCGAGTCGCCGGAGGGATCCACCGTCGCCGCGAAGGTGGAGTCGTTCAACCCCGGCGGCTCGGCCAAGGACCGGCCGGCCCGCCAGATGGTGCTGGCCGCCGAGCGCGAGGGCGTCATCGAGCCGGGCGACGAGCTCGTCGAGCCGACCAGCGGAAACACCGGCATCGGCCTCGCGCTGGTCGCCGCCGCGCGGGACTACGACCTGACGATCGTGATGCCGGCGGGCAAATCGGAGGAGCGCCAACGGATCATGCGGGCCTACGGCGCCGACCTCGAACTGATCGAGGGCGACATGACCGACGCCCGCGACCGGGCCGACGAGATCGCCGCCGAGGGCGCCGTCCAGCTCGGCCAGTTCACGAACGCCGCGAACCCCGAAGCCCACTACCGGACGACCGGCGAGGAGATCGTCGAGCAGGTCGGCGACCGCGAGGTCGACGCGTTCGTCGCCGGCGTGGGAACGGGCGGAACGATCAGCGGCACCGGCCGCCGCCTGAAGGAGGCGTTCCCCGAGATGGACGTGATCGCGGTCGAACCCGAGCGCAACGCCGTGCTCTCGACCGGCGAGTCCGGCGACGACGATTTCCAGGGGATGGGCCCGGGCTTCGTCTCGGAGAACCTCGACGTCGACCTGATCGACGAGATCGAGACCGTTCGGCTGGAGGACGCCGAAGACGAGTGTCGACGCCTCGCCCGCGAAGAGGGGATTCTCGTGGGCCAGTCCTCCGGGGCGACCAGCATCGTGGCCCGGCGCGTCGCCGAGCGGATCGCCGAACCCGAGCGAGAGTGCCCGCCGTCGCCCTCGGAACTGACGCCGACGCCGGGATCCGGCGACGCCGATCGTGCTGACGCCGACGACCGGCGCGCCGACGGCGGCGATCTCGATCCGACCGACGGCGCGTACGACGACTGCCCGCTGGTCGTCACGGTGTTCTGGGACAGCGGCGAGCGCTACATGTCGACCGGCATGTTCGACGCCGAGTGAGGCGGCCGGGTTCGTCGTAGCTCGTTTTTCTGCTTCGAGCGTAGTCCGCGGTTGCTCTCGGACCCGAAGCCCGTGACGTGATCCTTCATCAAAGTTTTTAATTGCCGTGGTGGTTGTTATCATCAGCGTGCAACGACGTACGTTTCTGGCGAGCCTGTCCGCCGTCGCCGGCGCCGCGAGCGTCGGCGTCCCGGCGAGCGCGGAGCACGACGCCAACAAGTCCGAGCTGGATCTCGTGAGCGGCGACGGCAGCCACCACCCCGGGCCGCCGCGATTCACCCGCGTTGGCGAGGGCTTCGTCAACCCCAACGGGAACGAGGGCGAGACGCGCAACGATCTCGCCCCGTGGAACCCCGAGGGCGACGCCGAGTACTCGTGGTCGGTCGTCGACGCGCCCGCGGACGCCACGGCGGAGCCGACCGACGCGCCGGTCGCGGAGTTCGAGCCGGACGCGCCCGGCGAGTACACGCTCGCGCTCGACGCCCCGGACGGCGCCCACGAGCTGACCGTCCGCGTGTTCGACCGCGAGAACGCGAACGACGCCCGGCCCCGGGTCGACCTCGACGCCGACGTGGAGGACGACCGGGTGATGCTGTCTGCGACAACCGAGATCGTCGAGGAGTCCGACACCGCCCCCGGCGATCTCGACGTGGAGTTCTACGTCGACGACCGCGACTCGCTCTCGCTCGGCGAAGGGCCCGCCGTTCCGACCGATCTCGACGAGCCCGTCCGCGTCCACGCGGTCGCGGTCGGCGAGCGCCATTCGGTCGCGGACGCGATCGACGTCGTGCCCGACGGCGAGGGTGTTTCGATCGAGTACCCCTACGAGCCGCCGGAGTACGCGAAAAACGGCGTCATCTACGAGATATTCACCCGGCGGTTCCCCGACAAGGACGACCGCTCGTTCGACAACATCGCCTCCCACCTCGACCACGTCGAGGAGCTGGGCGCCGACGTGCTCTGGATGACACCGTTCGTCTCGACCGACCGGGGGTACGGCACCCCCGAGAGCCAGGGCGGCCCGCACGGCTACCACACGACCGACTACTTCGAGGTCGACCCGGACCTGGGCACCATGGAGGACCTGGAAGCGCTGGTTGACGCCGCCCACGAGCGCGACATCCGGGTCGTGTTCGACCTGGTGATCAACCACACCGCCGACACCCACCCGTTCTTCCAGACGGCGAACCGCCCTGGCCGAGAGGGCCACGAGAAGTACAAAGACTGGTACCGCTGGGACGACTTCGAGGCCCGGGACGCCGACACCTACTTCGGCTGGAGCGCCATCCCGAATCTGAACCACGAGAACCCCGAAGTCCGGCAGTTCCTGCTCGACGTCGTCGACTTCTGGGTCGAGAAGGTCGACGGGTTCCGCTGCGACGTCGCCTGGGGCGTCCCGATGAGCTTCTGGAAGGAGATCTACGACCGGATCAAGTCCCACGACTCCGAGTTCTACCTGCTCGACGAGAGCTGGCCGTACGACGTCGACCTGGGGGAGGGGCAGTTCGACGTCCACTACGACGACGCGCTGATGGAAGCCCTCGAAGCGGCGCCGAACGATGCCGAGGGGATCCTCGACGCCGTCGAGGAGCGCCGGTACCGCGGCGCCCACCCCGATTCGGTGTTCATGCAGTGGGCCGAGAACCACGACACCGACCGGTACGAGGCGCGAACCAGCAGGTCGGCGTCGATGGCGGCCGGCGCCGCGACCTGCACGCTCCCGGGCGTGCCGACGATCTACGCCGGCTAGGAAACCGGCCTCGACGGGTACCGCGACTGGATGAACTGGGGCGACTTCGACGAGGAGCTGTTCGCCCACTACAAGAACCTCGTCGAGCTTCGCCAGAACCACGCCGCCCTGCAGACCGACGCCGAACTGGAGCGCATCGAGTACGGCGCCAACGCCGACGACGTCGTGGCCTACGCCCGCCGCGACCCCGAGTCGGGCGAGCGCGTCGTCGTCGCGCTGAACTTCGGGACGAGCGCGCGGAACGTTCGACTCGGCGACTACGTCGAGACCACCGACCTGATCACCGGCGAGGACGCCGACGTCGCGTCCGGCGACGGCCACGTCGACGTCACGGTCGACCACGCGGTCGTGCTCTCGGCCGCGGAATCTACAGACGAGTCGTCCGGCGAGTCACTCGGCGCGCCGCCGGAGCCGTCCGGGGGCGGCGACTCGATCCCCGGCTTCGGCGTCGCGGCCGGGGCGGCGGGCGCGGCCGGCGCTGGGGGTGCGGCGGCGCGGCTCGCACGTACTGCGAGCGACGACGAAGACGATAGCGACGACGAAGCGGCCTGACCGCCAGCCGACGACGCTTTTTACTCCTCCAGAAACTCGCCGAGGAGCTCGTTGAATCGATCGGGGCGCTCTCGCGAAACCCAGTGGCCACACTCGTCGATCAGTTCGAGACGAGCGCCCGGGATCGCGTCCGCCGCGACCGCGGACCACTCGGGGGGAACGAGCGAGTCCTGCGCGCCGTGGATCAACAGCGTCGGCATCGAGAGCTCCCCCAGCCTGTCGGAGTAGTCGGTTCGGACGCCGTTCGGCCGGAACTCGTCGCGCATGAACGAGAAGAACGCGTCGCCGGCGCCCGGCTCGCGGAGCCGCTCGTTTACCTCGGCGACGAACTCGTCGGACAGTCCACCGGTATCGTGGACGAACTCGCCGACGGCCAGCCGGGTCGCGTCGGTCGACGCAGCGGCGAACTGTCGGCCGAACAGGTTGGCGAAGGGCGTGTTCGCCAGCAGGTACGACCCGACACCGCCGGGCACCGCGTCGCGCAGCCCGTAGCTGTCGACGAGGACGAGTCGCTCGACCAGCTCGGGCCGGCCGAGCGCGACGCCGAGCGCCGCGGCGCCGCCCATCGAGATGCCGGCCAGCGCGACGCGGTCGATCGCCAGCGCGTCGAGAAACTTCGAGAGGACGCCGACGTAGTACTCGGTGGTCATCGCGCCGTCGGGGGCGTCGCTCTCGCCGTACCCCGGCCAGTCGAGCGCGTAGACGCGCCGACCCCGTTCCTCGGCGAGGTGTTCGATCGCGTGCTTCCAGGAGAGCGCGGCGTCGTCGATGCCGCTCCCGTGCAGCAGGACGATCGGCGGCCGGTCGTCGATCTCCTCGGTGTCGTGCTCCGGCTGCCGGTCGGCGGCCTCGTTCTCTGCTCGGTCGTTGGCGTCGTGCTTCGACTGCCGGTCGGCGGCGTCGCGCTCGACGCCGTCCCCGCCGCTGCGGAGCATATCGACGCCGGCCTCCAGGTAGTGGACTCGCCGGTCGTCGACCGTGACGTACCGCGAGTTCGCCGCCGGGACGCGCTCGCTGCGGATCACGTCTCGAACTCCGACTCGGTGACCCTGACGACGACCGTTTCGTCGACGTCGCGCAGGTCGTACTCGGGCATCGAGCCGTCGGTCCGGCGGACGTACAGCGGCTCGACGAGCTTTCCGGGGCCCGTCCGGACGGCGCCGGCGCTCGGTTCGGTCGCAGCGTCCGCGTCGGCGGCGTCCGCGCTCGACGCCGCCGCCGGGACGCCGCCGGTCTCGCCCGACGCGGGAGCGGCGTCGGACCCGGCCGGTTCGGCGGCGCCGTCGTCCTCGCGGACCACGCCGTAGATCTTGAGGTACGTACCGGTGTCGGCGGGATCGACGCGGTCGTTCCGGACCGCCTCGGCGAGTTCACGCGAGAGCCACTCGTCGGCGTCGATCGACGGCTCGCGGACGAACGCGGTATCGACGAATCTGGTGAGATACCAGTTGAGGTCGTTCAGAAGCGAGACGGCGGCGCCGACGCTGACCGTCTCGAGCGAGATCGCGTTCTCGAAGGGCTCCGAGAGGTCGTACGTGGAAAGCGCCTCCCGGGCGGTCTCGCGGGAGAGCAGCTCGTATCGCAGCACGACGTCGGGCGAGCCGACGAGACAGACGCGTGTCACGGGTCCAGTTCCGGCCCCCGTGGTATTGGGGATTTCGGCTCGGCGGAAAATTCGACGTCAAACGGCGATCGGCGACCGCTCAGAACGTCGTCAGCTCGCCCTCGATCACGCGCTGGGTGATGCCAGTCACGTCGGCGAGCTCGCGGTCGACGATCTCGGTGATCTCGCCTTCGACGTCCGCGAGATCGACGCCGTCGTCGGTGACGACGTGAACGTCGGCGACGTGGGGCTCGTCGATCGGGCGGCCGATCTGGCTGAGCAGGCGGATCCGCAGGTCGCGGATGCCGTCGACGTCGGCGACGACCTGCTCGGCGATCTCGGTCGACAGGAGGTTGTAGATCTTCCCGATGTGGTTGACGGGGTTCTTCCCGCTGGTCGCCTCCATCGACATCGAGCGGTTGGGCGTGATCAGGCCGTTGGCGCGGTTACCGCGGCCGACCGAGCCGTCGTCGCCCTGCTCGGCGCTCGTCCCCGTGGTGGTGAGATAGATCGAGCCCTCCTCGTAGTCGTCGGCGGTGTTGACGTGGACCGACACCTCGCGGTCGGTGCGCTCGCTGGCCAGTTCCTCGACGTGGTCGTGGACCGCCGTGACGGCCTCGTCGTACTCGTCGAGGTCGTCGACGTACTGGTCGACGATCGCGGCCGCGACGGTGATGTCGATCCGGTCGCCCTCGCGCTTGCCCATGATCTTCACGTCGGGCCCGAGCTCGGGGTGATCCTCGGCGTAGGGGCCGTTGAGATTGCGCTCGGCCTCCAGGACGATCTGCTCGGTTTCGGTGAGCGGAGCGTGGCCGACGCCGAAGCTCGTGTCGTTGGCCATCGGCACAGTGGTGCCCTCCTCGCCGAACACTTCCTGCAGGTCGCCGCTGCCCTCGCCGAGCTTGACGTCGATGACGACGTCCGTGCCGACGTCGAGCTGCGGGATGTTCTCCTGGAGGTACTCGCGGGCCGCTTCGAGCGCGATCGTCTCGGCGGGGATCCGGGTGCCGTCGTAGCGCTTGGTCGCGCGGCCGACGATCAGCAGGTAGATCGGCTCCTGGACCTCGCCGCCGCCGAAGGCGGGCGCGGCGTTGCCCGCGACCAGCTGGGTCTCGTCGGTGTTGAAGTGCAGCACCTTGCCGACGCGGTCGATGTACTCTCGGGCCAGCGCGCCACAGACGGCTTCGGCGATGCCGTCGCAGATGGAGTCGGGGTGGCCGATCCCCTTTCGCTCGACGATCTCGACTTCCTGGTCCTCGACTGCCCGCCGGTCGATCGGCTCGACCCTGATGTTCCGCTCTGTCATTACGTCCGAATTATCTTCGCCCCGTTCTATAACTTGCGGAAACCAGTACGGGCGCAATCATGCTCGGTAGTTATCCGAGCCCGTGGCGCGCCCGGTCCCGTCTCACAGGGCGGATCGTTCCTCCCACTCCTCCCGGAGCAGGCCGTACTGGATCGTATCGCAGTACTCGCCGTCGACGAACCGCTCCTTTCGGCGGCGCCCCTCCTGCTGGAAGCCGAGCGACTCGAGCAGGCCGCGCGAGGCGTCGTTGAAGTCGTACGCGACCGCGCTCACGGCCGGCCGGTCGTACGATCGGAAGGCGTGATCGATGGCCAGCGAGACGGCTTCCTTTCCGTAGCCCCGCCCGTGAACCTCGGGGATGAGCCAGTAGCCGAGATCGGGGCGTCGCCAGTCCGCGTCGGTCACGGAGACGGTGCCGATCCGCCGCAGGTCGTCCTCGTCGGGATTACCGGGGCCGCCCTCGTCGTCGATGCAGACGAGGAAGTGGTCGCCGTCGTCGTCTCCGTCCTCGATCCACTCTTCGATCTCACCAAGAGTCCGGAGGTTCGTTCCGAGCGGGAACCGGATCTCCGGGTTCGCATTGGCGCGTTGGAGGAACTCGACGTCCTCCTCCTCCGTGGTTCGTAATGTCACTCGCTCGCCGTCCGCGACGCGTGCGCCGGGCATGCGATCCGGTACTGTAGATTATTATAAATTTTTTGTGCAGCCGGCGAACTGGTCCGGGGCGAGCAGGGTCGTGGGCGCCGGGCGGGTGCGAGCCCGTCGCGAGCGTTACTGTTCGAGCAGCAGTCCGAGATACGACGTCCGGATCTGCTCGTCGGCGTCCAACCCGAGCTCGCCGAGCAGCTCCCGCGCGCCGTCCCGTGCGTCCTCGATGTCGTCGGTCTCGCGTTCGGTCTCGACCTCGACGAACTCGCCCAGCCCGTCGACGGCGTCGAGCGTGACGTCGTACCCCGCCAGCTCGTAGCGCTCGCGGTCCTTCTCGACCGTGGCGGCGGCCTCGAACCCGAGTCGCTCGAAAATCTCGGTCGCTGTGGCCCCCGCGTCGACGCCGGTCTCGAACTCCTCGCGCGACTTCGACTCGGCGTCGAGCAGCGGTCCCTTGTAGGTGATCCGGGCGTCCTCCTCGCCCGCCTCGTCCTCGGGCGCTCGGACCCGCCGAATCCGGAGCGCCTCGTCGGTCTCGGCGAACTCGCGGTGGGGCGCGTCGAAGTAGGTGTCGACCTGTCGGACGCGCTCCTGTCGGTCGGCGTCCAGTTCGGCCAGTCGCTCGCGAACCGTCTCGTGGTCGGCCCGGACCTTGATCTCGACCTCGTACATGCGAGAGACGTCGGCGCAGGGGCTGAAAAGTGGCGCCGTCTCGGGCCGGTCTTCGACGCAGCGTCCGAACCGCCGGAAGGAGACAGTCCGGGTCCAAAACGTGATTGTTTTAAGCCGAACGGGCGACGTTCGAGGTATGAGCGACAATCAGGAGGCCGAGGCGGCCGACGAGCAGGAAGCCGAGACAGAGGAAGCCGAAGAACAGCAGGAGGGGCTTCAGAACGGAGACTTCGTCCGACTGGACTACACCGCTCGCACGGTCGACGACGGCCAGCTCGTCGACACGACCGACCCCGAAGTCGCCGAGGAGGAGGGCGTCGACGACCAGCAGCAGACGTTCGAGCCGCGCGTGATCGTCATCGGCGAGGGCCACATCTTCGGCGCCGTCGAGGACGACCTCACCGGCAAGGACGCCGGCGACTCCGGCTCGGTCACCGTCCCCGGCGAGGAGGCGTTCGGCGAGCGCGACCCCGACGAGGTTCGCACCATCAGCGCCGAGAAGATCCCCGAGGACGACCGTTACCCCGGCGCTCACGTCGACGTCGACGGCGAGCACGGCCACGTCGAGGCGATCATCGGCGGCCGCGCGCGGGTCGACTTCAACCACCCGCTGGCCGGCCAGGACATCGAGTACGAGTACGAGATCCTCGACGAGGTCGACGACAACGTCGAGAAGGCGAAGGGCCTGATCGGCATGTACGTCGACGAGGACCTCGAGATGTGGATCGAGACCGACGAGGAAGAGGAGGAGGTCGTCGTCGAGTCCGACGATGAGGACGAGGACGCCGAGCCCGAGACCGAAACCGAGACCGTCGAGAAGGAGACGCTGTACATCGAGGCGACGCCGCAGCTCTCGATGAACCAGCAGTGGATGTTCTCCAAGCAGCAGATCGCGCAGGACGTCACCGAGAAGCTCGGCCTCGACCGCATCATCGTCCAGGAGACGCTGGGCGAGGGCGCCGGCATGATGGGCGGCATGGGCGGCATGATGGGCGGCATGGGCGGCGGCGACATCGAGGACGCCCTCGAGGACGCCGACGTCGACGCCGACGAGATCGTCGACGAGCTCGAAGACGCCGAAGAGTAATCCGATACCGAGGCGGACGCGCCGAGCGTTCGCGCCGTCCGCGACAACATTTCTCGGCGATTATGCCGGCTGCAGCGCGTTTTCTTCCGGCTCCGACCGACGAGGACCGCGTATCTCGCCGCAACCGCTCGCGAGAGACCGGGAAACGCCCGGAACGCTACGCGCGTTGATGAAACTGAACGACAGGCACCCCTGCCCTAAACGTGTCAGGAGTCCCTACGGTATCCCATGGGGGATTCAATTTCTCGACGCGCGGTCCTCGCGGCGAGCGCCGCGGGCGCGAGCGCGCTCGCCGGTTGCGGGGGACAGGGCGGTAACGGCGGCGACGGCGGAAACGACGCGCCTTTACTGTCGACGCTGCGACTCTCGAACTCGGCGGATCAGGCGCTGACGGTGCATCTCGTCGTCGAGCGCGACGACGAGTACGTCCACTGGTCGACACAGCGCCTCGGGCCGCAGAACGGCGGCGCAAACGCGGCGCCGGCGGAAACGACGATCGAGCGCAGCTGGTCCGACGACACCGGCACGTTCGTCATCAACGCCCGACTGGACCAGCGATCCGAGGGGCGGACGGTCGACCTCTCGGAGCTCTCGGGCGATCCGAGCTGTTGGGGGATCGAACTCGAAGTGACCCAGAACGGCGATTTCAACGTCTGGACGACCGAGGATCCCGAGGGCTGTCCGGTCGGCGGCGGAAACGGGAACAACGAGAGCTAATCCAGCGGCAGTCGGCTCGCCGAGCAGCGGCGCCGTGCCGGCCGAAAAGTGGCGTCCGACGACGATCAGGCGATGTCGCGGCTCGTGTCGATGTCGACCTGGTCCTGCATCTCCAGTTTGATCGTCTCGGTGAGCGCCTGCCCGCCGCGGAACTTCGGCACCGAGAGCCGGTTCTCGACGTCGGTGCCGCGAACCGTCGTCGTCAGGTCGAAGGCGATGTCGGCCATGTGCTGGGTGGTGTCCCTGTTGTCGGGCACCGAGTGGCCGTCCAGGCAGTGCAGGATGGCCAGCGAGCCGGTGTTGACCATGTGGTTCTGCAGGTCGTTGAGGAAGTTTCGGTAGCGGCTCTGTTCGCGCTGTTCGAGCACGTCGACCGGATCGATGATCAGGTTCGCGCCCTCCGGGAGCGCGCGGATGAGCCGGTTAGCCTGGTCGAGCGGCTCGCTGCCGCTGATGTCTCGAACTGTCGGACTGCCAGTCGGGGCCGACGTCGACTCGATGGCGTCCCGGACCGCTTGGTCGGATCGCTGGGTCGTCAGGTACAGCGAGCCGCGGGCCGCAGTCAGCTGGTACAGCAGCAGCTCGGACTGGCTCGCGGGCGAGGCCGTGAAGGCGATGATGCTTCCCGGCGGAATCCCACCGTCCAGCTTTCGGTCGAGGACGTCGATCCCCGTGTCCAGCCGACCTTCCATGCGTTCGAGCCACCTAAGTCGGATTGCTACATAATTGTTTGCCCCGGCGCCGAATCGTTCCAGCGCTCTCGAGTTTCAACCAACCGGCGCATGGGTAGAACTGCGATCCACGAGCTCGGCTAGGTCCGCGCTAGCCCGCCGAACGCCGAGATCGTCCAGCGGTGCGCCGGCTTCCGGGATCGAAATGATCCGGTCGATGCCGAGCAGTCGCCTCGCCCCCTCCGGGACCGTCTGCGTGCGAGTGACGGCCGCTGCGAGAATCGGCGTCCCCAGCGTCTCGGCCATCGCCGCGGTCTTGGCCGCGTCGCGGAGGCTGGCGGGCGCGGCCGTCGAGACCAGCACGACGCCGTCGGCGACCCGAAGCGGACGCGCGGCGTCGCGCCCCGCACCGGCCGGGCAGTCGACCAGCACCGGCGTCCGTCCGGATCGGTCCCGCACGGTCCGGAGCGTCCGATCCTGCCGGGCCTCCGTCTCACCCGTCGGCGCCGGGAGGACGCCGATCGGCGGATCGCCCACGAACTGCGCGACGGTGCGGGGCGACGCGGCGTCCCCGAGCGCAGCGAGCGACGGCGTCGACGCCGCACCGGCCAGCGCGTGCAAGTTCGGCATGTCCCAGTCGGCGTCCGCGACCAGCGGCGTCGCGTCGCGCCGCCGGGCGAGCGCGCGAGCCAGCGCTACCGTCGTCGTGGTCTTACCACAGCCGCCCTTGCCGCCGGCGATCGCGATCACGCCGGGTCTGGCGCGGCATCGTTCAAAAACGTCCGGGCGGCGCTACTCGTCGGTCTCGATCCCGCCGAGGTCGCGGTCCGCGTCGCTCGATGTGGCGTCGTCCGATTCGCGGTGGCCGTGGCCGATCTCGTCGACGACGCGCTCGTGGAAATTTCGGAGGACGGCGCTCTCGTCTTCGGCGAGTACGACGTCGCTGGCCATCAGCGTCGCGAGGCCAAAGGCGCGCGGCGACGGCGAGTCGACCGACCGGCGGACGACTTCGATCTCGCCGTCGCCGATCGCCGCCAGCACCGTTTCGATCCCCGCGAGGTTCAGCTTGTCTTCGAGGATCTCGCGGTACGTCTCCTCGATGACCGCGAACTCCTCTAACTCCTGGGCGAACCCCAGCAGCATCTCGCTGGAGACCTGCTGCTGGCTGGCGGACTTCTCGGTCCCCTTGTAGCGCTTGAGGATCATCAGCGATCGGGTGGCGTTGATCCGGAAGTACCGCTGGAGCAGGTCAGTTCCCTCGAGGCTCGCGCGCAGCAGCTCGCGGGCGTCGCCGGCGTCCAGATCCTCGATGATTCCTTTGATGTCGATTTTCCTGTTCAGCGGCATCGAGAGGGTGAAGCCGTTGTCCGCGACCGCGACGGAGACGTTGGCGTTGGCCGCCTGCGCGCATCGGTAGGCCAGCAGGCGCGAGAGCCCTTCGTTGAACCGGCGCCCGTAGTTCGAGTGGACGTAGTAGTTACGCTCGTACTCGTCGTGATCCCGTTCGACCTCGATCGCCAACCGATCGGGCGTGCTGACGCTGTCGGCGCCGGTGTACCTGATCTGCTGGTCGAACATCCGCGCGAGCGCGCGGATGCTGTCGTCGTCCAGCGGGAAGTTTCGAAGCCAGCGCCGGACGGACGCTGCGCCGCCCGCGTCGTAGCGATCGAGCAACTCGCCCTGGAACTCCAGGATCTCCCGTCCCAGATCGTACGCGAGGGGAAGCCGCTCGGAGTACCACGAGGGCACCGTCGGCGCCGCGCTCGTCCGGTCGACGTACACCTTCGAGCCCCGCCGGTAGCGGTACTCGAAGTGATCCCCGCCGAGGACGAACACGTCCCCGGCTTCGAGCGTGTCGAGGTACTCCTCGTCGAGCTGGCCGACCCACTCGTCGCTCGCGCGCGTGAACACGTCGCAGCTAAACGAATCGGGAATCGTCCCGATGTTGGTCATGTAGATGACCCGGGCGAGGCGACCGCGCTTGCCGATCAGCGGCTCGCCGACGGGAAACTCCTCGTAGTGGTGCTCGCCGTCGGGCGGATCGTTCGCGTCCCGCCAGATCTTCGCGTACACGTTCCGGTCTTCCATCCCCTCGTAGTCGGCGGTGAGATACCGGGCGAGCTGTTCCCAGTCGGCGTCGTCGTAGTGTCGATAGGGGTACGCTCGCCGGAGAATCCCCACCACTTCGCTCTCCGGGCGGATCTCGGCGATCGCCATGCCGTACACCTGCTGCGCGGCGACGTCCTGGGCGTTCTCGGGGATCGAGACGCCGTCGACGAACCCCTCGTCGGCCTTCTTGAGCATCACGGCGCACTCGACCAGTTCGTCGCGGTCAAGCGCGATCACCCGGCCCGTCACCGTCTCGCCCACGCGGTGGCCCGCGCGGCCGACTCGCTGGAGCAGGGCGGCGACCGATTTCGGGCTGCCGACCTGCACGACCAGGTCGACGTGGGGCATGTCGATGCCGAGTTCCAGGCTCGTCGAGGACGTCACCACGTCGAGCGAGCCGTCCTTGAGCCGCTCCTCGACGTCCTCGCGGACCTCCTTGGAGAGGCTGCCGTGGTGACACCCCGAGTTGTCCTCGTCGTAGTCGTCGAAGCGCTCGCGCAGGTTGTGGAGGATGCGCTCGGCGCCCGAGCGGGTGTTGGCGAACACGAGCGTGTTGGTGTGCTCACCGATCTGCTCGTGGAGTCGCTCGTAGAACCGCTCCTGGATCACGTCGCGGGGCGTGTGGATCAGGTCGTCGGTCGGACACTGGAGTTCGACGTCGAACTCCCGTGCGAACCTGGCGTCGACGATCTCGTACTCTCGAGACGGCCCGCCGGGCTCTTTCCGCCCGACCAGGAACTCCGCGACGTCCTCCAGAGGCTCGATCGTCGCCGAGCAGCCGATCCGGGTCGGCGAGCCCTCCGCGAGCTCTTCGAGGCGTTCGAGGCTGACCGAGAGGTGCGTGCCGCGCTTGCCCGCGGCCAGCGAGTGGATCTCGTCGACGACGACGTACTCTACCGTGCGAAGCTTCTCGCGGAACTTCGGCGAGTTCAGAAGGATCGCGAGCGTCTCCGGCGTCGTGTTGAGGATGTGCGGCGTCTCCTCGAGCATCTTCCGGCGCTCGCTGTCCGAGGTGTCGCCGTGCCGGATCGCGTGGCGGATGCGGTCGACGGCGGCGGCGTCGGTGGCGTCGTCGACGCCGCTGTCAGCAGCGTCGCCGTCGTCGCCGGCCCTACCGTGACGCCGCTGTGCCGCCTCGCGGATCCCCTCCAGCGGCTCGGTCAGGTTCCGGTGGATGTCGTTGGCCAGCGACTTCAGCGGCGAGACGTACAGGCAGTAGACGGAGTTGTCGAGCCCGTCTTCGCGTTCCCGGCGGAACAGCTCGTCGATGATAGACGTGAAACTCGCGAGCGTTTTCCCGGATCCCGTTGGCGCGCAGATCAGCGCGTTCTCGCCCTCGTGGATCAGCGGGACGGCTCGCTCCTGGGGCGGCGTGAAGAAGCCGCCGTTCTCCGGGACGTACTCCCCGAACTGGTCGATCCACCACTCCTGAACTGACGGTTCGAGGAGCTCGAGAACGTCGCCGTCGGCGACTGCACCCGGATCGGCGTCGGCTGATTCCAGCCGCTCTCTCCATCCCATCGGAGTGTACTCGGGACCAGCCGCCTAAGTGCGTTTGGTCCCCGATCCTCCGGGCGTGCCGTGCGGAGGCGGCGTGCTACGATCGTTTCCGAGGGCTTACTCGGAGCTCTCGTCGGCTGCGTCGGCGTCGTCGGCATCGCCGCCGCGGGCCAGCGCCTCGCCGGCGTCGGCCGCGCTCTGGGTTTCGAGACGCCGTTCGATCAGCGCCTCGAAGTCCGGCGACGTGTCGTACTCGTCCCGACAGCGCAGCGCGACACGGCCTCGGTCGGTGACCTCGTACAGTCCCGACCGATCTGCCGGGCCGATCTTGCGGACCAGCCCGTAGTCGTCGAGCACCGGTAGCCGGTTGTTGACGTTTTTCCGGCTCTTCCCGGTGATCTGGGCGAGGTTCGGTGCGACGTTGCGCCCGTACGCGTGCAGCGCTTCGAGAATCAGGAAATCTGTTGGTTGACGGAGTTTCACGGTGTCGCTCCCTGCGATACAGTACGTTCTCCATCTGATAAGTAAGCTCCCCTTTTGTCCCGGCAGAAACGGGCAAATATAAATCCGGGTGCAATTGCCATCGGTAATTATAAGTGGAAATCGTTGCATGATATGGTCATGGCTGGCGATGCCGACGTTCGCCGTACCCGTGGTTTCGAATCTGCGGCGGCAACGGCTGTATCCGGCCATGGAGCGGTCATGTCAGAGCACCGATCGAGCGGCTTGCGGTGCGAGAGGCCACACTGTGACTGAACACGTTTCGACCAACCGACGTTCGGCATCCCGCGACGGCGGCCCCCACGGCGAACCGAGGCGTATCGCCGTCGCCAGCAACATCGACGACGCTGATCGGATCGCGGCGATGGTGCCCGACGAGTGTGCGGTTTCCCTAGGCTCGCCCGGATGTATCGACGGCGTCGATCTGTGGATCGTGGACGACGCCGCGCTCGAATCATTCGAAACCGCGCCCCCGAGCAGAGACGGCGCCGGCCCGTCGATCCTCCTCGTCGTCGACGACGAACCGCTCTCGGGCGACCCTTGGTCGACGATCGACGACGTGGTGCGGCGGCCGCTCCGGCCGCCGGTCGTCCGGCGGCGCATCCAAAACGTCCTCGGCGTGTCGGGGCCGGACGCCGCCGCGTCGGCTGCGCCGGCGGCCGAGCGAGTCGGGATCGAATGCGTCTCCCAACCGCTCGTCACGGTACGGATCGACGGCGGCGAGCGCGTCGTGTGCGGGGTCAACCCCGCCTTCGAGGAGCTGTTCGGCTACGACGCCGACGCCATCGTCGGTGAGGCGCTCTCGGAGTGGGTCGTTCCGGCCGACGACCGGGCCGCCGCCGCCGAGCTGGTCGAGCAGGTCGATCGCGGCACCCCGGTCGAGCGGATCGTCACGCGTCAGACGGCGACCGGACGCCGCGACGTGGCGCTCAAGATGCTTCCGGCGGCCGAGGGCGCGGTCGACGCGTTCGTCTGTTACGACGACGTCACCGACGAGCAGTGTCGAAAACAGCAGGTGACGGTCCTCAACCGCGTCCTGCGACACAACATTCGCAACGGGATGAACGTGATCCTCGGCAACGCCGAGTTGCTCGCCGGTCGGGTCGACGATCCGACGACGGTAGAGGCGGTCCGCTCGATCGAAGACGCGGCCGAGGATCTCGTCGAACTGGGCGAGACCGCCGGCTCCCTCCAGACGGCCTGGGACGGAACGGATCGGGGCGTCCTCGACGCAGTCCGGCTCGTCGAGCGCGTCCGAACGAACCTTCGCTCCGCCTCGTCGACGTCCGGGATCCGCATCGAGGCGCCCGAGAGCTGTCCGGTCCTCGCCGACGCGCACCTGGAAACCGCCGTCCGCGAACTCTGCGAAAACGCGCTTCGCTACTCTGGAGAAGACGCCTCAGTCGTCGTTCGCGTCGACCAGCGGACCACTCGGACGGAGATCACCGTCTGCGACCGCGGACCGGGACTTCCGGAGGCCGAACGGGCGGTGCTTCGGGGCGACGACGAAACTCCGCTGGAGCACGGGAGCGGTCTGGGGCTGTGGATCGTCAACTGGATCGTCACCAGTCTGGGCGGCGAGCTCACCGTCGCCGATCGGGAACCGACCGGGACCACGGTGACGCTGTCCTTGCCGTCCGGGCCGCGCCCGGCCGACCGCCCTCCCGCTGAGGTCACCCGCTGACAACCCGCATTTTCGCAGACGGCTCCGGGTATTCCGGTACGACCGGGCCGTAACTGGTCGGTACCTTTATTCTCGGGCTACCCGTTAGTTACACCTCGAATGGACGGTACCGCCGGTTCGCTGTGGGGGGTGTCCCTACAGTGAACGTCGCGTTCGAATCGCTGTCGGATCCCGGTCTCGAGTTGATCGACCCGATCGAGCGGGTTCGGTACTCGCTGCTGACGGACGCGCCCGTGACGCCCTCGTCGACCGATCCCGACGCCTTCCGGTTCCCGGTCGACGACGCCGTCGCGATCGAGTGCTCGACGATCACGCTCCCGACGGTCGCGCCCGTCATCGTCAGGAACGAGGCGGGCGAGGTCGTCGCGAGCGCGGAACACTTCTCCCACGAGGAACTCCCCGAAGGAACCTACAGCATAGAGGTGTCGGTCCAGCTTCGGATCTACCTCCGGGTCGAGAGCGACGTGACGATCTCCTCGGAGACCGAGCGGACCTCGATCGAGTTCGGCGAGCCTACCCGGGTCGCCGTCGGCGGACGGTCGAAGCACGAACAGCCCGCGGCGACGCTGACGACGACCGACGATCCCGAAGACATCATGCGCGCGGTTACGGCGCTGAGCTCGTCGCTCAAGACGACGACCGCCGAGCGCTCGCTGCCGACGCTACGGGGGCATCCGCCCGCGATCGAACTCGGCGACGAACTCTCGATCCCAGAGGACATCGAGCCGGCCGACGCCGGCGTCGCGATCGAGCTCCCGCCGACGTACCGCCACATCTACCCCGCGGCGACGCTGGCGTACTACCTTGGCGCCGAGCTGGTGCCCGGCGAGACGCCCCGCATCGTCACCGACGACGGGTTCGAGTACGACCTCGACGGCCCCGGCGGGTTCGAGCGCGAGGTCGTTCGCGTCCTGAAGCAAGTGTTCTTCCTCGATTGCATCACGCGCACCGAGGGGCTGTACCCGATCGACCTCCACGAACGCCAGCGACTGGAGCGCGAGGTCGACCTCTCCTTCGCCGAGTTGTACGAGGCGCCGCTGTCCCGCCAGCTCGAAGCGTACCTCGGCGTTCCTTACGACGCGGTCGAGGAGCTCCTTCCCCAGTGGAAGCTGACGACGCACGTCTCGCCGACGCCGGACAGCATCGAGACGCTGCCGTACCTGGTCAACGATCTGGCGGTCATCCGGACGGCGGAGCCCCAGCAGGTGTCGGCGTCGTCGGTCGAACAGACCGGCATGGGCGCGTACACCCGCGGAGCGGCCGAGACGTCTGGCGGCGACGCCGGCGACAACACCTACGTCCAGATCGAATCGGACGACGCCATCGAGCAGGCATGGGTCGGCGACGAGACGCCGATCGGCGTCAGCAAGGCGACGCCGGAGGCCTACCGCAACCGCTTCGACCGGGAGCCCTCGACCGGCGACATCGCGATCACGGTCGTCTGTAACGACGATCGCATGGACAAGGAACGCGACATCGTCGACGAGGTGTACGGCTCCCGCGCGGACCTGCCCTTCGAGGTGACCGTCGAGCGCGACCTGCAAACGGACGAGCTGGCCGACGTACTCGCCGAGCCGGCGGAGTTCCTCCACTACGTCGGCCACATCGACGACGACGGGTTCCGCTGTGCCGACGGCACGCTCGACGCCGGCTCGCTCGACGAGGTCGGCGTCAACGCGTTCCTCCTGAACGCCTGCCAGTCGTACGATCAGGGCGCGAAGCTGATCGAGGCGGGAGCGATCGGCGGCATCGCCACCCTCAGCGACGTGATTAACTCCGGTGCGATCCGAATCGGCTCGACGGTCGCGCGCCTGCTGAACTGCGGGTTCCCGCTCCGGGCCGCCCTCGAAGTCGCGAAGGGCGAGAGCATCGTCGGCAGCCAGTACCTCGTGATCGGCGACGGCGGCCTCACGATCGCGCAGGCCGAGAGCGGGACGCCGTTGCTCGCTCGCATCGAACCGGGGGACGGCGATCGCTACGAACTGACGTTCGAGGCGTTCGCGACGACATCCGGCGGGATGGGCGGGATGTTCATGCCGATTATCGAATCGGTCGAGAACTACTACCTCAATTCGGGTGACAGAGCGTCGATTACGGTTTCAGAAGACGAATTACTCCAATTCCTTTCACTCGAAACTGCTCCTGTCAGAATATCGGACAGACTCTACTGGAGTGACGAGATCGACGCTGAAACGTTGAACTCCTAATCGATAGTCACTGCCATCGCGGCTGCCGCGCTTCCCACTTGCGTCAACGCCACCAGCGCAGCGAACAGCACGCCGGCCAGCCGCGGGTGGTTCTTGAGGAACGACGCCATCTGACTGCCATTGTCGTTAGCCATGGTACATGACTACAAAAAACGGGAAACAATATAAAAATATTTAAAATATAATTATACTAAACTAAGTATATTTTGTGTAGTGTACAAGAAACCATCTATGGACGGCTGCTAGGGATCGTATAAGCGTCTGAGATGGCTCTGATGTGCGTTAGTTGGAGATAGCTACGGCTGGCACATCGGTTGCTACTAGCAATTGCACGTTGCTACTCGACCGCCCGAACGACCCACTCGCCGTCGAACCGCTCGACGACGCCGTCGAACAGCGCCGCGAGCGTGTTGAGATCCCGCGGCTCGTGGGCGGTGGGGTCGATGTGGAAGTGCGCGACGGCGTCGGCCCCGCGGATGCGGCCCGCGAGCACGTGGAGAAAGCGGAACGCGCGTTCGAGATCCGAGTGGTTCAGCAGCTCGGTCAACGACTGAAAACACAGCATCGTCTCGCCGGCGTCGGTCAGAAAGCCGCTGATCTCGATGCCCAGCGAGGAGAGATCCGCGGGGTCGTCGATCGAGACGACGTCGACGTCGCCCCGCGACGAGCGAAGGTCGCCGTGATCTCCGACCGCCAGGAGTCGCTTTCGCCCCGTCGAGGGGTGATTCGTGAGTTTGTCCAGACAGTTCGCGGGATCGGGAGAAAATTCGACGAGGAGTACGTCGCCCGTCGGGTCCGCGGTCGCAGTGAGGTCCTCGCAGAGTTCCGGCGGGGACTCGTCGCCCGCGGCGTGGACGAGGACGCTCGATCCGGCATCGAGCGCTCCGGGAACGACGTCCTCGCGGGGCGTCTTCGGTTCACGACCGGCCATAGCGGAGGCACGTGATGGACACTCATATAACTATCCGTATAACGAAACAATCCGACCGTGACGAAGGACTATATTCGCCCCTTCCCAGATTATACACATGGAGAAGACGACCGGGCACGCGGCCGAGCGCGTCACTCTCGCGCGCTTGCCCTCCGGCGTCGAAATCGCGACGACCGTCCACCGCTACGACGGCACCGAGGATGGGCCCACCGTGTACGTGCAGGCCGCCCAGCACGGCCGCGAGATCAACGGTTCGGAGGTGCTCCGCCGGGTGGACGAGCGGCTCCGCAGCGACGCGTTGGCCGGACGGGTGATCGCGGTGCCCGTTGCGAACCCCCTGACGTTCGATCGCGTTTCCTACACGGCGCCGGCGGCCCTCGACAGCGTCAACCCGAACATGAACCGCGTCTGGCCGGGCGATCGCTCGGGATCGGTCCACCAGCGGATGGCCGCGCGGCTCTGGGAGTACGCCGGCGACGCCGACGCGATCGTCGACCTGCACACCGGCAGCCCGGACATGCTTCCGCACGTCGTCTACGCCGAGGGCGACGCCGACGCGCGCCCGCTCGCCGCCGCGTTCGGGACCGATCTGCTGCTCGCGGAACCGGCGGGCGACGACGCGCCCGACGAGTGGCGCAATCGCGGATTCGACGGCAAGCTCCGCGTCGCGGCGGCCCGCGAGGGGATCACCGCGATCACGCCGGAACTGGCCCACAACAAGCAGCTTGTCGAACCCGCCATCGAAACCGGGGTGACCGGTCTGCTGAACGCGCTCCGGCATCTGGACGTGCTTCCGGGCGACGTCGTCGAGAACGGCACGCCGCGGCGGGCTCGCAACCACCTCGGGAGCGTCGACGCCGAGGCGTCGGGGTTGTTCCGGATCACCGGCGAGTTCTCCGTCGGCGACCGAATTTCCGAGGGAACGACGATCGGGACGGTGTACGACCCGGCTACCTACGAGTCGCTTCAGACCGTTCGGGCCGGCCAGGACGGTATCCTGTACGCGCTCACGCGCGAAGCCACCGTGACGGCCGGCGACCGGCTCGCGGGGATCGCGCTGGTCGACAGCTAGAAGATGTTCGCCTGCCGGTAGACGTTGATCCCCTCGTTGGTGATCTCGTAGGGCTTCGTCTCGCGGGAGTGGTTGGCGTCGCGGATCTTCTGGATCTCGATGGCCAGCCGCGTCTCCCTGAAATCGGAGGGTCTGACGTACTGGAGGACGAACACGGCGTCGGTCAGGTACTCGACGATGCCGTGCCGGGACGCGAACGCCGACTCCTCGCTGGCCTCGCTGGTCAGCAGCGTCGTGACGCCGGCGTCCTTGAGGCTCCGAGTGAAGTCGTAGATCTCGTTGCGCCGCACCGCCCGGTCGTCGTACATCATCTCCAGCAGCGACACCGAGTCCAGCACCAGCCGCGAGGCGCCGAAGTCGCGGATCAACCGCGGTAGTTCGCTGCGGATGCTCTGGAGGCTGTTTGCCATCTCGACGGGATCGATGTCGACGACCGCGAGCCGGCCGTCCTCGACGTACTCGTCGTAGGGGAACCCCTTCTCGGTCGCGCTCCGGATCACCCGACTACGGGACTCCTCTAACGTGATGTACACCGCCCGCTCGCCCTGCCGGAGCCCCCGGTCGAGAAACTGGAGCCCGAGCGTCGTCTTCCCGGTGCCGGCGCTGCCGATCGCGACCATCAGCGAGCGCTCGGGGACGCCGCCCTGAATCATCGCGTCGAGCCCCTCGACGCCGAGTTCGATCCGCGGAATCTCCGACTCGTGGTCCTCGTGGTGTTGCTCGAAATCCGAGCCGGCGCCGGGCGACCCGACGTCGTCGAGGTCGCCCAGCGCGCCGATGTCGTCGGTCGCCATGTCGAACTCTCCCCCGCCACCGCCGAACTCGCCACTACCGCCGCCGAAGCCGCCGGGGCCGCCCGACGAGTTTCCGCCGAAGCCGGGCGATTCGCCGCCTGACGGGCCGCCCTCAGGTGATCCGTCGCCGGACTCACCGGGCAGATCCGGCGCGTCCCCGAGCGCCGACGCGAAGTCGGTGTCGAAGAGGCCGCCGTCGTCCCCCTGCGTGTCGTCCGATTCGCTCTCGTCCGTGGGCGTGTCGGCGTCCGAAGCGTCGGAGCCGGGCTGCTCCGTGTCGTAGGCGGACTGCTCCGCATCGGCGTCGACCGGCTCCGTATCGGCGTTTGCCGGTTCGGTATCGGCGTCCGTCGACGCCGCATCCGTCGTCGACCCCGCGTCGAACTCGTCGTCCTCGCTCGGCTCCGGAAGATCGTCGAACGTCGCATTTTCGTCCGGATCGGGGAGTTCGTCGAACGCGGCGTCGAACTCGCTTTGCTCGTCGTCGGCGATGTCCTCGAACGCCGCCTCAAGATCGTCGGCGTCTCGATCGGCCGATTCGCTCCGGGCCGCCGCGTCCGGATCCGGTAGCTCGTCGTCGAGGCCCTCCGGCGCCCACTCGCCCGAGAAGAGGTCCTCCTCGTCCTCTCCGGCGTCGCGAAGCGCTCGCTCGAACCAGTCCTCTTCGGCGTCGTCGCGATCGTCCGCGGGCGCCTCGTCGTCGTCTTCCCGGGGAGTCTCGCCGTCGCGCTCCTCCGGGCCGTCCGCCCGGTCGTCACTCACCGTGCCCACCTCCCACGATGGCGGCGGACGCCACCGATTTCGGAGCTAGCGCCCCGCCCCGAAGCGGCGGCTGGACGCACGCCGACCCTCGAGCGGTGGTGTTGGCTAGCCATGGTCCGGTGGACGCAGGACCCGTCCGGCGTACTACTCCGGTCGGGCCGTATGCTACTCCAATTACATTCACCCCAGTCAAATTAAGGTTGCTGCCGGGTCCGCCCGACGAGCGGCCGATCCCGGGCGTCCCACTCCGTCGTCGTCGACGCCGATCGGCGCCGTCGCGACGCCAACGCGGAGTTTTTCAGCCCCCGGCGCAACGTCGAACACATGAACGTCGGTATCGTCGGGCAGAAAGGCAACGAGCAGGCCGCCTCGCTGGCCGGCGAGATCGCGGCCACGCTGCAGGACGACGGTGTCGCGGTGCGCCTCGACGAGGCCACGGCGGCGGCGCTCGACCGGCCGGGCGTCGACGTGTCGGCGATGGTCGACTGCGATCTCGTGGTGTCGATCGGCGGCGACGGAACCTTCCTGTACGCCGCGCGAGGCGCCGGGACGACGCCGATCATGGGCGTCAACCTCGGCGAGGTCGGCTTCCTCAACGCGGTCGCGACGGCCGACGCAGTCGACGCCGTCACCGCCGAGGTGGAACACGTCCGCGAGACCGGCGAGGTGCGCTGCCGGGAACTGCCGCGCCTGCGGGCGAGCAACGGTGACTGGACGCTGGAGCCGGCGATCAACGAGGTCGTCGTGCAGGGCCCCCAGCGCGGCCACGGCAACGGCGCCGAACTCACGGTGCGCGTCGACGGATCGACCTACTCGACGGGCCACGCCGACGGCGTGCTCGTCGCGACGCCGACCGGATCGACGGCCTACAATCTCAGCGAGGGCGGGCCGCTGGTGCATCCCCAGGTGCCGGCGATCGTCGTCACCGAGATGTGCGGCGCCGAGTCGATGCCGTCGCTCGCGGTCGACGTCGACGCCGACGTCGAGATCGAACTGTCCGACGCACCGGCCGGGTACGTCATCAGCGACGGACGCACCAGGCGGGAGATCGATCCCGGCACGACCGTCACGATCACCGCCGCTGAGGAGCCGGTTCGGATCGCCGGCCCGCGGGCGAACTTCTTCGAGGCGCTCGCGAAGCTACAGTGATCCGGCTGGTATCGTGACGAGGAGCACTGGCGGTCGCACGCGCCGATATTCGCGGTATCGAAAGGCCTAATCGCGTACCGTCGTAACGGCGATTCAATGAGTGAGCAACTGCCGGACGTACAGGCGACCAGCCCCGACGTGGCGGTGGGGCTGAACCGCGTGGGCGTCACCGGCGTCGAGAAGCTCGTGAAGATCGCCCGGCCCGACAAGCGCCCGATCGTCCTGATGGCCGAGTTCGAGGTGTTCGTCGACCTGCCCTCCTGGCGCAAGGGCGCCGACATGAGCCGCAACATGGAGGTCATCGACGAAACCCTCGAAGCCGCCACCCGCGAGGAGGTACACCGCGTCGAGGACGTCTGCGGCGACGCCGCCGAACGGCTGCTCGACAAACACGACTACACCAGCGAAGCGATCGTCTCGATGGAGGCCGAACTCGTCCAGCGCGAGCAAACCCCCGCCTCCGACCGGGAAACCCAGAGCACCGTCGACATCCAGGCCAAGGCGACCGCGACGGACGATGGGACGCGCGAGGAGATCGGCGCCACCGTCACCGGCATGACCGTCTGTCCCTGCTCGCAGGGCATGTCCGAAGCCCGCGCCCGCCAGAAGCTCGAACAGCTCGGCATCGAGGACGAGACGATCGAGGAGTTCCTCGACGAAGTGCCCCAGCCCGGCCACTCCCAGCGCGGCCACGCCACCCTCGCTATCGAGAGCGACGGCGCTCCGAACGTCGACCTGACGAATCTCATCGACGTCGCCCGCGACGCGATGAGCGCCCGGATCTACAACCTCGCCAAGCGCCCCGACGAGGATCACATGACCTACCAGTCCCACGCCGACGCCAAGTTCGTCGAGGACTGCGTTCGCGCGATGGCCGACGGCGTCGTCGACCAGTTCGACCAGCTCCCGGACGATGCCATCGTCACGATGAAACAGTCCAACGACGAGTCCATCCACCAGCACAACGCCCACGCCGAGCGACGCGTCGAGATGGACCAGTTGCGCGAAGAAGTACAGGACTGAGCGCCCCGAACAGTTTAGAACGACAGCGTCTCGGCGGCCCGCCAGCGCGGGACGAACTCGTCGTGGACGTCGGCGGCGAACTCGGGATCCTTCAGATCGATCATCGCGAACGCCTCGTCGGCCGCCAGCGGGTGGGGGACCTGAACGCAGACTTCGACGCCGTCTAACAGGTTGAACGTCCCCGTCACGTCCGGGCTGACGCGCACCTCGTAGTTCTCCGAGGGCGAGAGCGTCTGCCGGTGACGACGGCCGACGCTCTCGGGCAGCGAGTCGACGAGCCCGGGTGTCAGCAACACCTTGACGTCGACGCCGCGCTCGATCGCCTCCTCGAACTGCTCGGCGACCAGATCGCCGATCTCGTCGAGTTCGAACAGCGACGTCTGGTCGGAGGCGACGAAGACGATCCGCTCGTCGGCCGCGGAGAGCCGCTCGACGAGCAGGTCGGCGGTCTCCTCGGCGCCGACCGCCGCGGTCCAGAACTGCTCCTCGACGGGGTCGGCCGCGTCGAGTTCGTCCGAGAGGTCGTCGACGATCTCCTCGTACTGGTCGGCCTTCTCCTCGAGTTCCCGTTTCTTGTCGTCGAGCAGCCGATCCAGCGCGGTCGCGGGTTCGACCGCGACGTACTTCTTGGGCCGGCTCGCGGTCTGGCTGCGGACGAGATTGTACTGCTCGATGCTGTTGAGAACGTCGTAGATCCGCCCCATGGGCACGTCGCTGGCCCGGGACAACTCTTTGGCGGTTGTGGGACCGGTGTTCAGTAGCGCGCGGTACGCGCGCGCTTCGTACTCGGACAGCCCGAGGTCCCGCAGACTTGCCATACCGTCCTGTCACTCTCGGAGGGTTATAAACGCACCGGAGGTTTTCGGGGGTGCGGGCGCAGATTCGGGCCTGCTCGTCGGCGCCGACGCGTCGCTGGACGCTGGAGAGCGACGCTCTCCAGGCCCCGACTCGGCTCCGCCTCGTCGGGACGCCGACGAGCTATGCTCGTCGAGCCCTCGATCGACGATCAGCTGTCCGCCGACCGCTCCTCGATCAGGTCGCTGACTCGCGCTTCGAGCTGTTCGGGCGTCTCGGCCGGGGCTGCGGTCGCCGCGGCGTCCTCGCGAGCCTGCGACCGAGGGCTCGACGAACTCCGTTCGTCGGCGTCGGCGGCGTCCGTCACGATCGACGCCGCCGCGGTGCCCGCCTCGACAGCTTCGGCGTCGGGGACGACGACCTTCTCGTGGTCGCCCATCCGGAGCGCGGCGCGGTGGAGGTCCGAACCGGCGTCGTCGCCGATGCGGATCACCAGGGTTCCGTTGAGAAGGCGCGAGGCCGCCGAGCCGTAGCCGGCGACCTGCGGGCCGAAGCGGTCCCACGCTCCCGCGAACGCCTCGATCGTCTCGCGGGCGACGCGGCGGTAGCGCTCCTCACCCGTGAGGACTGCGAGATCCAGCAGCGCGTCGGCCATCTCGACGTTGCCGTCGAGCGGGCGGAGCGGCCGGTCGAGCAATCCTTCGCCGCTCGCGGGACCGTCGCGGAACGAGCCCTCGTCGTGGAGTTCGTCGATCGCGGCGTCGGCGACGCGTTCGGCGATACTGACCGCTCGGCCGCCCAGCGCGTCGGCGCCCAGTACCTCGCGAGCGGTCGTCAACGCGGCGACCGTGCGGGCGTGATCTGCGAGGAGGAGCGACTCGCCGACCTCGTCGGCGTTCTCGGGGTCGCGGAAGTGGACGACCTCGCCGTCCTCGATCAGGGTCTCCGCGAGGTAGTCGAGCGCGCGCTCGGCGTACCGGCGCGCGGCGTCGCCGTCGGTGTAGGCGTGATACGTGAGGAGGGCGTCGACCGCCAGCGCGTTCCGATCGGCGAAGGGGGTTGGATCGACCGGCGGTTCCTCGGCTGCCTCGCGGTCGGTCGGCTCGCGAGCGTAGAACTCCGCGCCGGGGCCGGCGGACTGGCTCCCGGCGAACGCGTCGCCGGTCCACAGCGTCGTGGTGAGGTAGTCGATCGTGTCCGCGGCGGGCTGGCGGTACTCCTCGCGACCGGTGTAGAGGTAGGCGTTGGCGAACGCGCGGACCAGAGCGGCGTTCGTGTCGAGCATCTTCTCGTAGTGGGGCTCGCTCCAGTCCCCGCCGGCGGCGTAGCGGTAGAACCCGCCGGCGTAATCGTCGAGCAGGTTCGCGCCCACGGCGTCGAGCGTCCGGACGGCCTGCTCGCGCTCGCGCTTGAGCGCGAACTCGATGGTCCGGGGCATCGGGAACTTGGCGTCGGCGCCCCAGCCGCCGGCCTGCTCGTCGTAGGTCTCGTGGAGCGCTCCCAGGAGCTGCTCCTCGATCCGCGAGGTGAGCTCGCCGGCCGGCGTTGCCTCGCCCTGCAGGCTACGGGGAACTCGCCCGGCCTCGGCGCCCTTGCCGTCCCACATCTTCCGGACGCTGGTGATCACCTGGCGCATCCCGTCGGGGCCGAGATAGCCCGCGCCCGTGAGTTGCTCGCCCGCTGGCGTCAGAAAGACGGTCGAGGGAAACCCGCCCATGTTGTAGCGCTCGCGCACGCGGGGGTGCCTGTCGACGTCGACGCGCACCGGGACGAACCCGTCGTTGACGTTGGCGGCGATCCGGGGCTCGCTGTACGTCTCCTCGTCCATCTCGTGACACCACGAGCACCACGTCGCCGACAGCGACAGCAACACTGGCTTTCCGGCTCGATCTGCGATCTCGAACGGCTCCGGACCCCACTCGCGCCACTCGACGCGGGTCCGCTCGGCGCTTTCGTCCATGTCTCGGGGTACGCTCGCGCGCTGGTAAGCGCTTCGGGATCTAGCAACTGTCGGCGCCTAAATATCGGAAGTCCTCGACGCGCTCTCTAGAACAACCGCTACGACTGCGAACACTCTGAATGCCCCCGCCGCGCTCGACGGCTGCGACTCGCTGCGGTCCTCACTGCGTTGCGGTCCTTGCGTCGTCTCGCTCGTCGAGCGCGCCGGCCCCTTTCATTCCCACCCAACCGCAGCCTCGCCCTCCCCAACCGACTCACTCGGTCGCGTCACTCCCTCGCTCGTCCCTCGCGCGCTGCTGTCTCGCCATGAAAGGCTCGACAGCGCGCGCCACCGCAGCCACGCGGCCGGGCGCAGCCTTGTGCTGCGCCCATGGGGGAGGGCCGAGCTGCGCGTGGTCGCCGGGGGCGACCCACGCAAGCGGTTGCGGTTTCCCTGGTGGACTGAAAGAGCGAGGTTCGGTCGGCGGCGGTCCGGCGGCACTATCCGAACGTAGCGAGGATATCCGCCAGAGCGCCGCCGAGCGGGCCGAGGGCTTTCGTAGTCTTCCCGTCAGTTGCGGTGGCTGCTATTGCTAGAAGCGGGCCGAAGGCCTTCGAGTCGGTTACCGCTACAACGGGATCCGAGCCAACCAATCCCACACACGCTACCGACGAAAATCACGCGCAAGGGGGCGGTGCGATTCGTTGCGTTTAAGTACGGCACCGGGGAAGGTAGGGCTGCAATCAGATGTAGGGGCGTTCGGGTCCCGAGTCCGCAAGGGCGACAGTACAAGCGAGTCGTGGTAGCCAAGCGGCCCAAGGCGCATGGTTGCTAACCATGTGGCGTAAAGCCTCCGGGGTTCGAATCCCCGCCACGACGTGAAGACCGTCGGCCGAGACGTGTACGAGCACGATTCGTCGCCGGCGGACCCCAACGCACGCGTCGCAAGGCGCGAGTGCAGATCCAACCCACACATGAGTGCAGAACAACCAGACGAACCCGAAGACGACGAGGACCTTCGGTACTTCGTCCGCATCGGGCAGACCGACCTCGATGGGACGAAAGCCGTCGAGCGGTCGCTCATCGAGATGAAAGGTATCGGCCGTCGAACGGCCCGAATTATCGCGGAGAAGGCGGACGTCGACCGCACCGCGACCCTCGGTCGCCTTGAGGAGGACGAGATCGATCGCGTCGTCTCCAAGGTCGAGGAGTACGCCGACGAGGTTCCCGAGTGGCTCACCAACCGCCAGAAGGACTTCTTCTCCGGCGAGACGTCCCACAAGGTCGGCAACGACCTGCAGATGAAGCGGCGTCACGACATCAACCGGATGAAGATGATCGACTCCTACAAGGGCACGCGCCACAAGCGCGGCCAGAAGGTGCGCGGTCAGCGGACCAAGTCCACCGGTCGTACGGAGGGCACCATCGGCGTCAACGTCGAGGAGATCCGCGAAGAGCAGGCCGAGGAAGAGGCAGCGGCGGGCGGCGACGACGAGGGAGGTGAAGAATAATGCCGCTCGGTAGCAAGACGAAGGCCTACGAGACGCCGAACCATCCGTTCCAGGGCGAGCGCATTTCGTCCGAACACGACCTGGTCGGCCGCTACGGCCTCCGAAACAAGGAAGAGCTCTGGCGCGCACAGTCCGAGCTTCGCAGTTACCGCCGCGAGGCCCGGAAGCTGCTCGGTCGCGCGCAGGGCGACGCCGACGCCGCCGGCCGCGAGGGCGAGGAGTTCCTCGCGCGCCTCAAGCGCTACGGCATCCTGAACGACACCGACGGGCTCGACGACATCCTGTCCCTGGAGATCAACGACGTGCTCGAGCGTCGCCTCCAGACGGTCGCCTACCGACGCGGACTGGCCAACACGCCACAGCAGGCGCGCCAGTTCATCGTCCACGGGCACGTCGTCGTCGGCGACCGGCGCGTGTCGGTCCCCTCCTACAAGGTCGAAGTCGACGAGGAGGAGACCGTCGAGTTCGACGAGACCAGCCCGCTGGCGGACGAACTCCACCCCGAACGAGCGGAGGAGCAATAACATGGCAGAAAACGAGGGAGACAAGTGGGGCGTAGCCCACGTGCACGCATCGTTCAACAACACGCTCATCACGGTCACCGACCAGACCGGCGCCGAGACGATCGCCAAGTCGTCCGGCGGCGCGGTCGTCAAGCAGAACCGTGACGAGGCATCGCCGTACGCGGCGATGCAGATGGCCGAGACCGTCGCCGAGGAAGTGCTGGCGGCCGGCATCGAGGGCGTCCACGTCCGCGTTCGCGGACCGGGCGGGAACCTCCAGAAGAGCCCCGGCCCCGGCGCGCAGGCGACGATCCGCGCGCTGGCCCGCGCCGGCCTCGAGATCGGTCGCATCGAGGACGTGACGCCGATCCCCCACGACGGCTCTCGCGCACCTAAAGGAAAGAGCGGATACTAACGATGGCAGTGGACTACGACGTCGAGTTCGTCGAACGCGAGGACCGGAACGCTCGGTTCCTCGTCCGCGGGGTCACCCCCGCGTTCGCGAACGGCGTCCGCCGGGCGATGATCGCCGACGTGCCGACGCTGGCGATCGACACCGTCCGCTTCGTCGAGAACTCGTCGGTGATGTTCGACGAGCAGCTCGGCCTGCGGATGGGGATGATCCCCCTGACGACCCCGCTCGGCGAGTTCGAGGTCGGCGACACCGTCACCCTCTCGATCGACGTCGAGGGGCCCGCGACGGCCTACTCGGGCGACCTGGTCAGCAGCGACGACCTGGTCCAGCCCGCCGACGAGAACGTCCCGATCATCGACCTGAAGGACGATCAGCGACTGGAGGCCGAAGCCGAAGCGGTCGCCATGTCCGGCAAGGACCACGCCAAACATCAGGGCGGGGTCGCGGTCGGCTACCGTAACCTCCAGCGCATCGAGGTCGTCGGCGACCGCGGCGAGTTCGAGGACGCCGAACCGCAGATCGTCCGCGGCGTGATCGAGCACGACGGGGAACTGATCCCCGCCGAGGAGTTCGACAACGACCTCACGCAGTACGAGCCGTTCGAGGGCAAGGATCTCGAGGTCCACGACGTCGAGAACGCGTTCGTGTTCCACGTCGAGACCGACGGCTCGTTCACGGTCGACGAACTCGTCACGCAGGCGGCCGACACCATCGAAGAGCGAGCGAGCGAGCTCGAAACAGCAGTACAGCTATAGCATGATCGCCCCCACGAACCACACCCTGACGTCCGCCCGATCCGGCAGCGAGAGCGCCGGCCGGGCGACGACGCCCGCGACGGAGCCCGTCGCCGGCAGCCGATTCGACGCCGTTCGATGCGAGGTCGAACCGGTCCAGATCGAAAGTGGTTTTACGGGGCGTCGAGTAACCGGAAGTGCGAGCAGGGATAGCCAAGTTTGGCCAACGGCGCAGCGTTCAGGGCGCTGTCTCGTAGGAGTCCGCAGGTTCAAATCCTGCTCCCTGCATCACACTTCTCACGCGGTCCTAACAGGAGGAAAGTTATGAGCAAGACGAATCCGAGACTGAACAGTCTCATCGCCGAGCTGAAGTCGGTGTCCCGCAACGGGGAGGCCGACGTCTGGAGCGACGTCGCGGACCGGCTCGAGAAACCCCGCCGCACGCACGCGGAAGTCAATCTGGGGCGGATCGAGCGGTACGCGCAGGAAGATGAACTCGTCGTTGTCCCGGGCAAGGTGCTCGGGAGCGGCGCCCTGCAGAAGTCGGTCACCGTCGCGGCGGTCGACTTCTCGGGCACCGCCGAGACGAAGATCGAACAGGTCGGCGAGACCCAAGAGCTAGAACAGGCGATCGAACAACATCCCGACGGTACGAACGTGCGGGTGATCCGATGAGCTACGCGGAGTTCGAGGCCGACGTCGTCGTCGACGCGCGCGACTGCATCCTCGGTCGCGTCGCCAGCGAAGTCGCACAGCGCGCGATCGACGGCGAGCGGATCGCCGTCGTCAACGCCGAAGACGCCGTCATCACGGGCAGCGAGGACGACATCCTCGGCACCTTCGAGACGCGCGCCGAGATGGGCTCCGACCGGGGCCCCTACTACCCCAAGCGCCCCGACCGGATCTTCAAGCGCTCGATCCGCGGGATGGTCCCCTACAAGACCACCGCGGGCCGCGAGGCCCTAGAGGGCGTCCGCGTCTACGTGGGCAATCCCTACGACGAGGACGGCGAGGTGCTCGAGGGCACGTCGCTGGACCGGCTGTCGAACATCAAGTTCCTCCACCTCGGGGAGGTCAGCGAGAACCTGGGTGCTAACGTCACATGGTAACCAACACGAGCGGCAAGAAGAAGACCGCCATCGCCCGCGCCACGGTGCGGGACGGTGACGGTCGCGTGCGAATCGATTCCCGACCGGTCGAACTGGTCGAGCCCGAACTCGCCCGACTGAAGATGCTCGAACCGTTCCGCATCGCGGACGACGTGCGCGACGGCGTCGACATCGAGGTCAGCGTGCAGGGCGGCGGCATCTCCGGGCAGGCCGACGCGGTTCGTACCGCGATCGCCCGCGGCCTCGTCCAGCACACGGGCGACGCCGAGCTCCGGGACGCCTACATGGAGTTCGATCGGTCGCTGCTGGTCAACGACGTCCGGCAGTCCGAGCCCAAGAAGTGGGGCGGTCCCGGCGCCCGGGCCCGCTACCAGAAGTCCTACCGCTAAGGTGATCCAAGTATGATGGTACCAGTCCGGTGTTTCACGTGCGGCAACGTCGTAGGTGAACACTGGGAAGAGTTCAAGGCGCGAGCCCGCGAGGGCGACGAGGACCCCGAGGCGGTGCTCGACGAGCTCGGCGTCGATCGGCACTGCTGTCGCCGGATGCTCGTCTCGCACAAGGACCTCGTCGACATCGTGGCCCCCTACCAGTAACCCATGTCCCAGTCACAGCGATTCACACGGTACGAGAAAGCGCGGATCCTGGGCGCACGCGCGCTCCAGGTCTCCTACGGGGCACCGGTGCTGATCGACACGGATCAGACCGAGCCGATCCTAGTCGCCGCCGAGGAGTACGACGCAGGGGCACTCCCGTTCACGGTCAACAGACAATGACACTGATCACCGACATCCGACTCCGGCGCGTCCTCGACTCGCGGGGTAACCCCACGGTCGAGGCAGACGTACTGACCGAGAGCGGCGGTTTCGGCCGCGGCGCCGCGCCGAGCGGCGCCAGCACCGGCGAGTTCGAGGCGATCGAACTGCCGGCCAACGAGGCCATCGCCGCCGCCCGCGAGCACGCCGTCCCGCGCCTCGTCGACGAGGTGTACGCCGGCGACCAGCGCTCGGTCGACGCCGCGCTGCGGGCCGCCGACGGCACCGAGGACTTCTCGGAGATCGGCGCCAACAGCGCCGTCGCGATCAGCATGGCCGCCGCGAAGGCCGGCGCCGACGTGCTGGGCGCGCCGCTGTTCCAGCATCTCGGCGGCGCGTTCCGTGGCCAGAACTTCCCGATCCCGCTGGGCAACGTGATCGGCGGCGGCGAGCACGCCGCCGACGCCACGGACATCCAGGAGTTCCTCTCGGCGCCGGTCGGCGCACCGAGTGTCGCCGACGCCGTGTTCGCGAACGCCGCCGTCCACCAGGAGATCCACGACATCCTGCTCGACCGGGACCAGCCCTCGGGCAAGGGTGACGAGGGCGCCTGGGCGCCGTCGATCGACGACGCGGAGGCGTTCGAGATCGTCGAGGAGGCGACCGACGCCGTCGCCGACGAACTCGGCTTCGAGATCACGTTCGGTCTCGACGTCGCCGCCGCGGAGATGTACGACGAAGAGGAAGGCGGCTACGTCTACGGCGACCAGGTCCGCGACACCGAGGAGCAGATCGACTACATCGCCGAGCTCGTCGAGGAGTACAACCTCGCGTACGTCGAGGACCCCCTCGACGAGAACGACTTCGACGCCTTTACCGAGCTCACCGACCGGGTCGGCGACCAGACGCTTATCTGCGGCGACGACCTGTTCGTCACCAACGTCGAGCGCCTGGAACGCGGCATCGAGCAGGACGCCGCCAACAGCATCCTGATCAAGCCCAACCAGATCGGCACGCTCTCGGACGCGTTCGACGCGATCGAGCTGGCCGCCCGGAACGAGTACGGGACGATCGTCTCCCACCGCTCGGGCGAGACCGAGGACACGACCATCGCACACCTTGCCGTCGCGACCGACGCCGAGTTCATCAAGACCGGCGCCGTCGGCGGCGAGCGCACCGCAAAACTCAACGAACTCATCCGCATCGCGGACGACGCAGCATGACAGACAACGACGCAGAACAGGAGGGCCTCGACGCGGCGCAAGAGGAGGTCGACCAGGAGCCGGACGCCGGCGCCGGTCCGGCCGCCGAGCCCGACGAGGCCGAGCCCGTAGAGGGCGACGAGGAACCGACCGCCGACGCCGAGGAGGCCGAGGCCGAACCGCAGCTCGACGAGGACGTCATGTCCGACGAGGAGGCCGACCTCCTCATTCCCGTCGAGGACTACCTGGGCGCCGGCGTCCACATCGGTACCCAGCAGAAGACCGACGACATGGAGCGGTTCATCCACCGCGTCCGCACCGACGGTCTGTACGTGCTCGACGTCGGGACGACCGACCAGCGGATCCGCACGGCCGCGGACTTCCTGGCGAACTACGAGCCCGAGCAGATCCTCGTCACGTCCTCGCGCCAGTACGGTCGCTTCCCCGCCGAGAAGTTCGCGGAAGCGGTCGGCGCGCGCGCCCGCACCGGTCGCTTCATCCCGGGCACCCTGACGAACCCGAAGTACGACGGCTACATCGAGCCGGACGTGCTCGTCGTCACGGACCCGATCGGCGACTCGCAGGCCGTCAAGGAGGCGATCACGGTCGGCATCCCCGTGATCGCGATGTGCGACTCGAACAACTCGACGAGCAACGTCGACCTCGTGGTCCCCACGAACAACAAGGGCCGCAAGGCGCTGTCGGTCGTCTACTGGCTGCTGGCCAACGAGACGCTCGACCGCCGCGGCGCCGAGCCCGCCTACGCTCTCGACGACTTCGAGAGCGGCATCTGACGGGCCGACCTCTCTTTCGATCGGTGCAGTAACTACCCGTTAGTACTTTGCAAACACCGTTTTACGGCTCGGTCGCCTTCATAGATCCATGTTCTCGAAACTGGGGCTCGCGAACGGGGAGCGCCGCGGAGGGGACCCATGAGTCAGGTCACGGAGGATCAGGTAGATCTCTCGCCGGACCAGATCTACGAGATCCTCGGGCACGCCTACCGCCGACAGGCGCTGTGCGTGCTCCACTCGCGCTCCGGCGGCATCGACCTCGACGAGCTGGCGACGCTCGTCGCGGCGCGGTGCCGTGACGAGCCGGTAGCCGAGGTCGACGAGGGCGATCGGGACGCCGTGCTGGTCGAACTCCACCACAACCACATCCCGCGACTCAGTAATGCGGGCCTCGTCGACTACGACCCGGGCGCGAGCGGTGCGGTCGAACTGGTCGGCAACATCGAGCCGCTGCTGCCGACGCTGCGGTCCGGCGGCGAAGAGCTGCGCGAGTACCGTCTGGATTGAGATCCGGTTCTATAGGTCCATCCCGCCGTTGACGTCGATGACCTCGCCGGTGATGTACGACGACTCCTCGCTCGCCAGGAAGCGCACGGCGGCGGCGATGTCGTCGATCTGCGCGAACCGGTCGAGCGGAATCTCCGAGCGGATCTTGTCCTGAATCTCGTCGTCGACCTCGTCGAGCATGTCGGTCTGGGTGAACCCGGGCGCCAGGCAGTTGGCCGTCGATCCCGAGCGGGCGAGTTCGAGCGCGATCGTCCGGGTGAACCCGAACAGTCCGCTCTTTGCGGTCGCGTAGTTGGCCTGCCCGAAGTTGCCCTGCTTGCCGACGATGCTGGAGATGTTGATCAGCCGTCCCTCGTCGGCCGACTTGATATCCTCGAAGAACGTCTGGGTCACGTTGAACACGCCGCCGAGGTTGACGTCCATCACCTGATCCCACTCCTCGCGGGTCATCTCCTCGAAGCGCGTGTCCTGGGTGATCCCGGCGTTGTTGACGAGCACGTCGATTTCGCCGAACTCGTCGTGGATCAGGTCCCTCATCGCCTCGACTTCCCGGCGGCCGGTCACGTCGGCTTGCGCCGTGATCGCCGTCCCGCCGTTCGAGCGGATCTCCTCGACGGCGTCGGCCGCCTCCTTCTCGGAGGCCCGGAAGTTCACGACGACGTTCGCCCCCTCCGAGGCAAGGTGCTCGGCGATGCCGCGTCCGATCCCGCGCGATGCGCCCGTCACGAGGCAGGTTCGCTGGTCCATGGGAATCACCGTAGGTGGGCGGGGTCGCGCCACGCCCGTCTTATCTAGCGCTTCGCTAGTCGTTGTGATAAAGGTGGGCGCCTCGCGGGATCGACGCCACTGATCGGGCGGCGAAAAACCGACGGGTCGGAAACGGGGCGGCGAAGATCAGTTCTCGTCGCGGTACGTCTGGGCCTGGTCGACCCAGTCCTCCAGGCGACCGACCGGGACGTCCGTGGCCTCGGCGACCGCGACGACGTCGGCGTCGGCCAGCTCCTCGACGGAGTCGATGCCCGCCTCGCGGATCTCGTCGGCGTAGGTCGGGCCGACGCCGTCGAGCACCTGCAGGTCGGTGCCGGCGAGTTCCCCGCCGTCGCTGCTGGGCTCGTCGTCGGCTTCATCGATGTCAGTGCCAGTTTCGTCGCCCGCCACGTCCTCAGCCAGTGCGGCGTCGGCGTCGTCCGCAGTGGCGTCTCCGGGCGGCTCAGTTTCGGCGTCGTCCCCGGTGACGTCCTCGACGATCTCCTCCTCGACGTTCATCTCGCCCGGCTCGGCGGACTCGTCCCCGACCTCGGCCTCGCCGCGCTGTTCGATCTCCTCGTCGGAGCGATCCTCGCCGGGGAGATCCTCTTCAACTTGCGAGCGCTCCTCGAACCACTCGCAGACGTCGGGCCACAGCTCGGCGTGGGAACGCGAGGAGACGCTCATCCCGATGTGGCCGGTGCGGAACTCCTTGATCTCGGTGTCGTCGCTCGGGACGACCTCGTTGAACGGCTTGGAGGCCTCCGGCGGGATCAGGTGGTCGTACTCGGCGACGATGTTGAGCACCGGCATGTCGATCTCGTCGAGGTCGACGTGCTTGCCGTCGAGGTAGAGCTCGTTGTTGTACAGCTTGTTCTCCTGGTAGATGTCCTCGATGAACTCCTCGAACGTCTCGCCGGCGACGTCGATGCCGTCGCCGAGCCACTCCTCCATCCGGGCGAAGTTCTCGACGAAGTCCTCGTCCTCGACGTTGTCGTAGAACCGGACGTACTTGGTGAGGTAGTTCTCGACGGGATCCATCAGCGCGAAGCCGACGTCGAGGAAGTCCGAAGGAACGTTGCCGAACGTGTCGGTGACGGCCTCGGGGTCGAAGTACTCCTCGTCGCCCCACATCTCCAGCAGTCCGCCGCTGCCGGAGAAACACAGCCCCGCGGCCATCAGTCCGAGGTTGCGGACCTTCTCGGGGTGGAGGGCGGCGTACATCACGCTCATCGTCCCGCCCATGCAGTAGCCAAGCAGGTTGATGCTGTCCTGGCCGGAGCGCTCGCGGACGACGTCGACGCAGTTGTCGACGTAGCGGTCGACGTAATCGTGGAGCTGCAGGGACCGATCGAGCTGGGAGGGCTCGTCCCAGTCGATCAGGTAGACGTCGAAGCCGTTCTCCAGGAGCGTGCGCACGACCGAGCGGTCGGGCTGCAGGTCGAGGATGTACGGCCGGTTGATCAGCGCGTAGACGATCAGGATCGGGACGTCGTGTTGCTCCTCGGTCTGTGACTCGTAGTGGTACAGCTGGAGCTTGTTCTCCTCGTAGACGACCTCGTGGGGCGTCTCGCCGACGTCGACCTCCGAGATGGTCTCGTTGGCGTCGGGCGCCGCGCCCGATTTCTTGACGACCTCGGCGGCAGACTCCCAGGTCTGGCGCTGGAGGTCGAGCGTCGCGGTGAATGGGTTCATCATGTGTGGGTGTCTCCGTGGGATCTCATTCTTCGAGGTGCTCTAACACGCGGTCGAGCTTCCGTTCGACCTCGTGCTGGCGGCGTTCGAGTTCGACCAGTCGGTCGCCGATCTCCTCGACGTCGCTCTGGGTCGGGATCCGGAGCTGGCGGAGCGTCGCTTCGGCGCTGTCGTCGGCCATCTGCCGGACCTCCATGGCGTCCTGGACGGTCTCGCCCGTCGCGGCCGCGAACGCGCTCGTGGACATGACCTCCTTGAACGCTTGGTTGGCGCTGTTGAGCCAGACGTCGCGGAACTCCTCGACGTCGACCTGCTCGCCCTCGGCGGCGTCGGCGGTGCGCTCGACCATCTCCTGGGCGGCGTCCATCCAGACCTGGTAGGCCTTGGCGTACCCCTGGACGCCCTCGCCGAGGCGCTCGTCGCCGGCCGAGGATTCGAGGGTGTCCGACCAGGATTCGACGAACTCGGCCTGGGCTTCGACGTTCTGTTCGAGGGCCTCGACGAACTGCTCGTTCATCTCTTCCATGAAGGAAGTCCAATCGTGCTGTACGGCGTCTGTGGTGGATGAGTCGTTCATTGTCAAAAAATTGCGGCTGCTGTCGGAAAAGCGATTCGCCGATTTACGCGGCGGAGACGTCGATCTCCTCGGCGGCGTCGACGGCGCTGGATTCGACTTCCTCGTGGGCGTCCAGGAAGCTGTCGAAGGACTCGTCGACGGCGTCGACGTACTCGTCGGCGAACTGCTCGAAGCCGTCGGCGCTCTCGGCGAGCGCCTCGTGGACGGCCGACCAGGACTCGGCCTGGGCTTCGTCGTAGGCCTCGAACTGCTCGTCGACGAGTTCGCGGGCCTGATCGAAGTCCATCTCGGCGTCCTCGGGGGTCATCTGTTCGACGGCGTCGAAGTAGGCGTGGAGGGCCTCTTTGGTCAACCGGGCGTTCTGCTCGCTCATCGACTCGGCGGTCTCGACGCCGTCGACCATCGCGTTCATCGCGGTCTTCTGGGCCTCGACGGCCTCGTGGGTCGCGGTGCGAGTCTGTTCGAGGGCGGTGCGCTGGAAGTCGAATGCGGTCTTGACGGGGTTCGTGTTACTCATTGGTATCACCTAGGGGGATGACGATGGTCTGGACGATGTCGCCCTCGTCGATGTCGAGGGCCTCGCGTTCCGCATCGGGGATGCTGATCCGCCCGCCGCTCTGCACGCGGGTCTTGAACGTCGCGGTCCCCATCGTCATCGCGGGGAACTGCGAGAGGTTCCCTCCCGCGCCGGCGTTGGCGGAGAGGAACTGCTTCATCAGCTCCTGCTGACTCTCGACGGCCTGCTCGCCGGCCTCCTGCATCTGCTCTGCGAACAGCGCCGGCGGCCACTGCATCCCGCTGGAATCGTCCGTCATCACTACTGTGTACTCGGCGGGCGCTATTAAGCCTTCCCCTCAAATGGTTCTCAATGGCATCAGATGGTATTAGTTGGAACGGAGGCGCTCGGCACCGATTTCCGGCCGCTCTGCGCGGCGGCGATTCGGCCGCTCGACGGCCCGGCATCGGTCGACGTCGGCGTCGCACCGACGAACCCGAACCTGCCGCGGCCAGAGGACTGATAACCCCGGGGTTGCTTCGGGCGTCTATGTCCGACAACACGACGCCCGCCAATCCGCTGTCGGCGATGACCGACGCGTGGGTGCAGATGACACAGACGGCGATCGAGAGCGCGACCGCCGTGAATCGCGCAGCCCTCGGCGCCTACGAGAACGGTAACGGCGTCGGCAAGATCGGCGCCGGTGCGGATGGCGCCGTACGCAACGGCGATGCCGAGGCCGCTTCGAACGCCGACGTCGAGCCGAGCGAGCTCCCCTCGCTGGCCTTCGAAAACGGCGACTGGTCGTTCGAGCAAGACCTCGCGGACGTCGACGACCTCGCGGTCGGCGACAGCGTCACGTTCACCAAGCTGATTTCCGAGCAAGACGTCGAGCGGTTCGCCGCGGTCAGCGGCGACACGAATCGCCTGCACCTCGACGACAAGTTCGCCGAGGACTCGCGCTTCGGCGGCCGCATCGCCCACGGGACGCTCGTCTCGGGGCTGATCAGCGCCGCGCTCGCGCGCCTGCCCGGGCTCACGATCTACCTCTCGCAGGACCTGGAGTTCCGCGGTCCCGTCGAGCTCGACGACCGGGTCAGCGCGGTCGTCGAGATCGTCGAGGACCTGGGCAACGGACAGTTCCGGCTCGCGACGACGATTGAGAACGCCGAGTCGGGGACGACAGTGATCGACGGCGAGGCCGTCGTGCTGATCGACGAACTGCCCGAGTAAAGCGGCGATCGTCCGAGCGGCAAACGGCCCGCGCTCCGACTCGGCGAGCGACCGAAATGTTTTAGGAAAACCTAAAGCTATCTCTACGAGAGCAACGCCTCTCGACCGTCGGTCCGATCGGCTCGCTCTTCGGGCGGCCGACACCCCGCCGGGGAGGCAGCGGCTCGTCCGTCGGAGGCAACGATGGCAACTCAGGGCACACACAGGTCGCGGACGACCGCGGAGAAACGGGATGCAGACGAACGGGAACGCGCGGCGTCGCGAGGCGAGGTCGCCCTCTCTATCGAGCACGTCACGAAATCCTTCGGCACCGAACTCGCGGTCGACGAGCTGTCGCTGTCGGTCCGACAGGGCGAACTGCTGACGCTGCTGGGTCCCTCGGGCTGCGGAAAGACGACGACGCTGCGCCTGATCGCCGGGCTCGAACAGCCCGACGAGGGGCGGATCGCGCTGGGCGACCGCGAGGTCTCGGGCGACGAGACGTTCGTCGCGCCCGAGGACCGCGACGTCGGCGTCGTGTTCCAGGGGTTCGCGCTGTTCCCGCACCTCACCGCCGCGGAGAACGTCGCGTTCGGGCTGGACGACTACGACGCCGACGCGAAGGAAGCCCGCGTCGAGAAACTACTCGAACTGGTAGGGCTCGCCGACCAGGGCGACGCCTACCCCAACGAGCTCTCGGGTGGCCAGCAACAGCGGATCGCGCTGGCGCGCTCGCTGGCGCCCGAGCCGGAGATCCTGCTGCTCGACGAGCCGTTCTCGAATCTCGACGTCGATCTGCGCGTCGAGATGCGCGAGGAGGTTCGCCGCATTCTCAAGGAGGCGGGCGTCACCGCCGTTTCGGTCACGCACGACCAGGAGGAGGCGCTGTCGATCAGCGACCGCGTCGCCGTGATGCACGACGGCCGGATCGAGCAGGTCGGCCGCCCGGAGGCGGTGTTCCAACGTCCGACCTCGCGGTTCGTCGCCGGCTTCCTCGGTCACGCCAGCTTCCTGTCGGCGTCGGTCGACGGCGACGACGTCGAGACGCCGATCGCGACGATCGATCGCGACCGGATCTACGGGTTCGCTCCCGAGTACGACGACGCCGAGATCGACGTGCTCGTGCGGCCCGACGACCTGCTCGCCGTGTCGACCGACGATGACGACGCCGACGGCCGGATCACCTACCGGCGGTATCTGGGACCGTCGGTGCTGTACCGCGTAGAGCTCGACAGCGGCGACACGATCGAGTGCATGCACAACCACAGCGAGACGCTCGATCTCGACGAGCGCGTCTCGGTCACGCTCACCGCGGATCACGAGCTCGCGTGGTTCCCCACGGACGCCGCAAGCGGGTAAGCGCAGTTGCCGTGAGCCGGTGAGCGTGGTTGCCGCGAGCCGGCGATCGCGGACGCCGAACCTCCATTCTGCAGCGCGACCGAACTTATTTGAACGGTCAACGAGTTCGAGTTTGTATGAACGTGCGCGACGCGACGGCGGCGTCCGGACTGATCGCCCCGCTCGCCGCGGCCCTCGGAATTCTCGGCGCGACGCTCCTCGATCCGTCGTTCGCCTGGACGACGAGCGCGCTCTCCGACACTGGCGCGCTTCCCGACGGCCGGTCGGTGACGTGGTCGTTCGTCGGGTCGAACCCGCAGTTTCTGGTGTTCAACGGCGGCCTGATACTCACCGGTCTCGTCGGGCTTCCGTTCACCGCGAGGCTGTGGTCGCGCGCGGAGAACGTGCCCCACCGGATCGGCGTCGTTGCGTTCGTCGTGGCGATCGTCGCGCTCGGACTCGTGGGCGTGTTTCACCTGCCGCGGCCACCCCACGGCGCGGTCGCGATCGCACACTACCTCGCGGCGACCGTCGCGCTCTGGACGTTCGGCACCGGGTCCGTGCTTGCGGGCGCGGTCAGGCGCGGCCTCGTGACGATCTGGCTCGGGATCGGGCACCTGCTGTTCTGGCTCGTCTGGGCTGCGGTCCTCAGTTCGGGACCCGTACCCGGCCTGGCGATCCCCGAGACGGTCGGAGCGGCGATCTTCGGCGGCTGGGTCGTCGCGACGGCGCTCGAAGAACTCGGCTGGTGGCAGCCGACTCGGTCGGTCGACGGGACCGCCGATCGGCTGTGACGCCGCCGCGCACTCGTTCGTCCCGCACGCAGCGGCAGAGAACACCGCTCTGGCGCCGATGCCGACGGTAATCGGTCCGGGACGATGTTACCGGAACAGTAGTAATTCTTAACTCCGGGACCCCCTTACCTTCGTTCATGCACAAAGACGAGCTTCTGGAACTCCACGAGCAGATGGTCATCATCATGGAGAACTTCGCCGAGCGCGACCACGTCGACCCCGAACTGTTCGAGCCCTACTACAACCTCGATGTCGACCCCTCGCACGTCCACAAGTCCAAGAGCGAGCACAAGCACGCCGTGTTCGTGCTCGGCAACGCACTCGCGAACGCGATGAGCGACGACGAGTTCTCCAGCGCCGGCCGGATCGGCAAGCGGATGCAGGAGCTCGCCGACGACGCCGAGTCGAAGATATAGGACCGCCCGCTCGGGACGCGCTTTTCTCTACGTTCGTTTTGCTCGACGTCGCGTCACCCTCGGCGAAGCCGGGCCGGCGCCCACGCCGGAAAGTATTTGGTGCGCATGTGGCTTGTAGCCGTATATGAATACGCGCACGCAGGAGCGCGTCGAGCGGTGGGAGTCCCGGTCGTTCTCTGGCGGTTACGGGGGACTACGCGACCTCTCGGACTCCGACTTCTCCGGCGCGGTCGAGGCGGCGGGCGCGTGGCTGTTCATGCTGAACGGCCGCGTCGTCGGCATCCACGAGGGTAGCATCGAGGACTTCGAGGACGCGAGCGGGACGGCCCACGTCGCCCCGGACCCGGCGCTCCCCCTGCTGTTCTCGATGTGGGAGACCGGCGGCGAGACCCAGGGCAAGTACTACACGGAGGACACCTCGATCTCGGAGGTCGACGACACGCTGACCTCCGGCTCCTTCACCGGCTACCTCGAACTGAGCGAGAACGTGCTCTCGGGGGACTACTACGTGGTCTACTACGGCGGCCGCTCGATGAGCGCCGCCTTCGTCGGCAACAAGGAGGAGCTGCTCGGCAGCGACGAGGCGTTCGAGCGCGCCGACGACGAGGTCGGCATCTACGAGGTGATCGACGTCGACGTCGACGTGATCGAGATTCCCGAGCCGGACGACGCCGACGCGACCGACGACTCGGAAGCGGCGGACGACGCCGCCGTTGCCGGCGGTCCGGCTGCGACCGGCGACCGCGAGGACGTTTCTGCAGCCGGGACGGACGCGTCCGTTCCGGACGACGCGTCCGCGGCGAACGACGCGCCCGCCGGCGCGAGCACGCCGGACGACACGGCTTCGTCCCCGGGCGAGACCACCGATCGCATCGAAACGGCGGGCCGAGAGTCGACCGTCGGCGGCGTCGAGGATTCGTCCAGCCCGGCGTCGGACGCCGACGCTCGCGCGAACGATCCGGACGCTCGTTCGGCTGAAGAGCGGATCGCCGGCTACGAGGACGTCGAGTTCGACGACGACCCCGGAGTGTCAGCCGAAGATGCGGACGATGCGATTCCCGGGAGCGATCCCGACGGGCTTCCGGACGAACTGGTCGACGACATCGAACCGGCGTCCTCGACCGATCCCGCCCGGACGCCGTCGAGCGAGGACCGGGAGCCGGACGACGACGCATCGGGCGACGTCGAGCGCCGAACCGACGAGCGGCCGCCCGTCGACGACCGATCCGCCGCCCGCGACGACCCGCACCTCGACGACCGGGGCGACTCTTCGGGCGAGTCCGACCGCGGTGCCGAACCGCGAACGGGCTCGACCGAAGCCGACGAGCAGACCGATCGCGTCGGGGCCGACGACCGTGCGAGCCGATCGTCACAGCGCCCCGATCGCGATGCGGTTTCCGACGGCGCCGTGCGGGACCGATCTCCCGCCTCCGACGCCGGAGACGCGGCGCCCGCCCGCGATCCGGCGTCGTCACCGTCAGTTGACGGGCCGGCGGGTCGCGGCCGCTCGGCCTCCGACCGGTCGGCCGGCTCGGTGAGCGAAACGCCCGACGACGCGGGGGCTGGCTCGGAGATCGACTGGGAGAACGTCAGCACGATCCCCTCGCTCGACCCGGACCACAGCTCGACGCCCGAGCCGGCGGACGCCGGCGGCACCGCGGCGTCCGCATCGGCCGGCGGACCGACATCGCCGAGCGCCGCGGCGTCCGGATCGAGCACGCCGCGTTCCGACAACCGGGGTGTCCGCCCCGGCCAAAACGGTGGCGCGGGCGGGCGCACGAACGAGGCCAGCCGGCAGTCGTCTTCCCGACAGTCCGACCGGAACGCCGCCCGACGATCGCGGCGGGACGCCGACGGACAGTCCTCGCAGCCGTCCGACCGGCAGTCGACCGGCGCCGACCGCCAGCGGGCCGCGCCCGCTCGGTCCGCCGAGGCGAACGCCGGCCCGTCGCAGGCCGACCTCGAAGAGCGCGAGGAGCGCATCGAGAAACTCGAAGCCGTCGTCGAACGCGTTCGCGAGGAACGGGACGATCTGAAGAGCGATCGCGACCGGCTCGAGGGGGAGAACGACTCGCTGCGCGACGAGATCGCCCAGCTGGAAGGCGAGATCGAGCGCCTGGAGTCCGAAGTCGATCGCCTCGAGAGCGCGTTAGAGGACGCCGGCGTGACCGCTCACGACGCCGCGACCCAGCTACATCCCTCCGAGGCGATCGCGGGGACCAACCTGTTCGTCCGGTACCGGTCGAAGGGCGAGGCGACGCTGGAGTCGGCCCACGCCGGCGACGCCGACGCCGACGCCGTCAACGGGAACGTCCGCCTCGAGCGACACACGCAGTTTGACGCCGACGACGCCGCGGTGAACGGCCAGCCCTACGGCGAGTTCCTCGAATCGACCCTGGAGTACCAGTTCGTCCGCTGGACGGTCGAGCAACTGCTGTACGAGATCCGCGACACCGGTCACGCCGGCGGGCTCAAGGATCTCTACGACGCGCTCCCCGACGTCGACCGCGCGGAGCTGGGCGGCGAGGTCGACATCGTCTACGAGGAGGGCGGCGAGCAGATCACCGAGCAGGCGACGTTCGACGTCGTGCTGCGCGACCGGATGGGCAACCCGCTGGTCGTCGCCGATCTCAACGACTCGCGGGACCCCGCGACCGAGTCGATGCTGGTCGAACTGGAGTCGGCCGCGAGCCGGATCAAGCAGGCCAACGACGAGCTGGCGGCGGCGTTCCTGGTGACCTCGTCGTTCTTCGAGCCCGGTGCGCTGGAGGCGGTCGCGGAGGCCACCAGCGGCAGTCTGCTGAGCCGAGACTCCCGGGAAAGCTTCGTGAAGCTATCGAGAAAACAGGGATATCATCTCTGTCTCGTGGAGGCTCGCGCCGACGAGTTCCACATCAACGTGCCCGAGCTCTAAGTTGGCGTGCCGGGGATCCGAACGTTAGTTTTCGACTTCGACCGCGTCGTCGATCTTCATCTCGTCGAGCTTGCCGACGATGTCGTCGAGCTTCTCGTCGAGTTCGTCGACGAACTCGGCGGTGCGCTCGGTCGTGATGGCGCCCTGGCTCGAGGGCTCGATGAGGTTCTCCTCCTCGAGCACGCGCAGGGAGTAGCGAACCTTGTGGTGCGGGTAGCCCGTCTCGTTGGACATCTTGACGATCCCGATCGGCTCGTTCTCGATGACCATCTTGAGAACCTGCAGATGGCGCTCCAGCATGTCCACTTCCTTCTCAAGTCTGTCTATCATGGCATTTGTTAACTTGTCTTTGCGGGGTTTAAATGTTGCCCTCTGCCCGCCCGCGTCGAGTAGGACGTTTGACGTGGTGGGAGTTAACACGTTCGGTTTTCGCGATCGATACGGACGACTTCGATGATGTGCGCCTCCTCGTCCGCCGGCTTCGCGGACGCGTCGGCGTCGACGCCGCGTGGTCACAGGTGAGTCCAACCGTGCAAATCGTAATCGGTTTATCCGGGCGCTCGGAATCGGTCCCTGTTATGACCGTTACCATCGTCGGGTCGCAACTCGGCGACGAGGGGAAGGGCGGCGTCGTCGATCTTTTCGGCGAAGCCGCCGACGTGATCGCCCGGTACCAGGGCGGCGACAACGCGGGTCACACCGTGGTCGAGGGCGGCACCGAGTACAAGCTCTCGCTCGTGCCGAGCGGCGCCGTGCGTGGAAAGGTCGGCGTGCTCGGCAACGGCTGCGTCGTCAATCCGAAGACGCTGTTCGCCGAGATCGACGACCTGCGCGAGCAGGGACTCGACCCTGACGTTCGCGTCGCGCGTCGCGCGCACGCGATTCTACCGTTCCACCGCGTGCTCGACAACATCGAGGAGGACGTCAAGAGCGACACCGACCTCAAGGTCGGCACGACCGGCCGCGGCATCGGCCCGACCTACGAGGACAAGATGGGTCGCCGCGGCGTCCGGATCGGCGACCTGCTCGACCCCGACGTGCTGCGCGACCGCCTGGAGTACGTGATCCCCCAGAAGCGCGCGCTCGTCGAGGACGTCTATCAGATCGATCTCGAAGAGGTCGACGACGTGATCGAGGGCGTCGACGTCGCGGACGCGTTCGACGTCGACGCCGTCTACGAGCAGTACAAGAGCTTCGGCGAGCGGTTCGCCGAGGAGGAGATGACCGTCAACGCCGGCGAGTTCCTCGCCGACACCATCGACGACGGCGGCGAGGTCATGTTCGAGGGCGCCCAGGGGACGCTGATCGACATCGACCACGGCAACTACCCCTACGTCACCTCGTCGAACCCGACGGCCGGCGGCGCCGCGGTCGGCACTGGCCTGGGCCCGACGACCGTCGGGCGGGGCGAGGTCGTCGGCGTCGTCAAAGCGTACCTCTCGCGGGTCGGCTCGGGACCGCTCCCGACCGAACTCGGCGACATCGACGAACAGGAGGAGGGCGCCGGCGACACCGAGGCCGACGAGATCGCGACGTACATCCGCGACGAGGGCGGCGAGTACGGCACCGTCACCGGCCGTCCCCGCCGGGTCGGCTGGCTCGACCTGCCGATGCTGCGCCACTCGACGCGCGCCAGCGGCTTCACCGGCCTCGCGGTCAACCACGTCGACACGCTCGGCGGGCTCGACGAGCTGAAGGTCGCGACCTCCTACGATCTGGACGGCGAGGAGATCGACACCGTGCCGTCGACGACCGAGCGCTGGGAGCGCTGCGAGCCCAACTACCGCACGTTCGAGGGCTGGGAGGACGTCGACTGGTCGGCCGTCGCCGAGGAAGGGTACGACGCCCTTCCCGCCGAGGCCCGCGAGTATCTCGAGTTCCTCGAAGACGAGCTCGACACGCCGGTGTACGCCGTCGGCGTCGGCCCGGATCGCGAGGACACGGTCGTCCGCACGAACCCCTTCGAGTAACGTCGACGATCGTTCGACGATCGGCAGCTGTTTCTCCGGTCTGCGTCCCGTGCACGCGTGTCGGACGCTCCCCCGCCTTGAGAGCTAAGTAGCCCTGGACCGACATCTACGTGAGACGCGTGTATCCGGAACTGATCGGGATCGCCTGGGTCGTCGCCGCCGTCTTCGCGTTGCTCGTCGCGCTGCCGGTGCTCCGCAACGTCGCCGTAGACGGGATCGACCATCACCGTCAGATGCGCACGCGGCGCGACGAACCGGTCGACTCGGGGTCGGACGTGGAGCCATCCCCGGAGCCGCCGAACTCCGAGGAAGCGACCGTCGACCCCTCGGTCCCCGGAGGCGAGTGCCGACACTGCGGCGCCGTGAACGACCCGACCTACCGCTACTGCCGCCGCTGCGGCGAACGGCTCTGACCGGCCGAAACCCCCATGTTTTTCTCGCTCGCCTGCTACCGTTCGTACATGAACGCGGGTGAATCCCAGTGAAGGAGTCGCTGCTCGACATCGTCTGCTGTCCGCTGGACAAGGAGGAACTGGACCTGGAGGTCGACGAGCGCGAGGACGGCGAAGTGCTCGCGGGGACGCTGACCTGCACCGAGTGCGGCGAAGCCTACCCGATCGAGGACGGGATCCCCAACCTGCTCCCGCCGGACATGCGCGAGGAGTCGCCCGCTTGATCGGTCGGTATCAAAGTTTTTGTCGGCGCGGCGCGACCGAACTGTCGTGACAGACGAGGTAACGATTCACGTCAACCGAACGCGCCGGCATGCCATCGCGGTCGCCGACGACCCCTTCGAGGCGTCCGGATCGTTCGACGTCGTCCTCGTGAACCACGGCGAAGGCGCTCACGTCCACCTCGGACTCGACGGCGACCTCGCCGCTGCGGGCGAGGTCGAGGCGTCCGCGCCGTTTCTGGGCGCCGACGCGACCGAGCGGGTGGCCGTCCGCGCGAACGCTCGAGGGCCCGTCGGCGGCGTGCTGACGATCTCTGCGGGCTACGGCAAGTCCTCGGTCGAGGTGCCCGTTCGGATCGACCCCGACGCCGGGCCCGACGTCGACGCCACCCCGAAGCGCTCATCCGCTTCGGCGTCGCTCCCGTCGCTCGTCGAACCGCTGGCCGACCGCCTGTCGGCGGTCGACAGCGTCGACGCCGCGGATCCCGCGACGCTCGCCCTACTCGCGCTGGCCGGCGGGGCGCTGGTGGTGTCCGTTCTCGTCGCCGCGCTCGTCGACAGCGGCGTCGTCTTCGCCGGCGTGCTCGTCGTCGTCGCCGCGGTCGCCGGCGCGGTCGGATTGCTCCTCAAAACGTAACGCGGCCCGCTACTCGTTTTCGCGGTCGATCTCCGTGACGTCGAACTGTCCCTCCTCGTCGAACCGCTTCGCGCGCAGGTATCGCGCCCGGTAGCGGTTCGCGCCGTCGTACACGTCGGCCTCGCGGATCTCGTCGGTTCGGCCCTCGGCGACGGCGTCGACGATTTCCTCGAGCTGGCGGAGCTCGCTCAGCGTCAGGTCGAGCTGGTAGGTGCGTTCGGTCTCGTCTTCGAGCGTGGTCCACTTGCGGGCGGCGGCGACCACCAGCGAGCAGGGCTCGCGGCAGGGGAACGTGCCCGTCCCGCCGTCGGCGGCCAGCTCGTGTCCCTCGTCGAACTCCCACTCGCGCCGGCGGAGACACTGCGAGTCGTCGCAACAGGCCTCGGCGATCCAGTCGACCGCGTCGGCGTCGAGCTCGTCGAGCACGTCGTAGATGCCGGTCTGGCGCTCGGCCGTCTCGCGCCAGTGCGTGACGTCGAGTCGCCCCTCGCGCTCGCGCTGCCAGTTCTGGACCGTCGCGGGGTAGGTGAAATCTACCAGCCGAACGAGGTCGTGGCCGTCGATATCGGGGAACGCCCAGCCGGTCGGCAGCGTCGGCGCCGTCCGGAGCGGCCGGTACCGGCCGTCGTCGTCGGTCTTGAACAGCTCGCGGGCGTCGAGCGGATCGCGGTGAACGTCGAGCGTCGTCGGATCGGCCTGGGCGTCGTCGACGTGGGTGACGTCGTACGTTCGGAGCCCGTCGCCGCCCAGCGTGGTGCGGATCGAGAGCTCGCCCCAGGTGCGCTCGACGCCGTCGGCGAGGGCGTCGTAGCGCTCCGCGACCGGGTGCTCGCCGGCGCGCTCGATCCAGTGGAGGAACGCCTCGCGGGCCTCGTCCCCGGCGTCGATCACGCGCTCCCAGTAGTACCAGTTGGTGACGTGATCGCTCGCCGCCGCCGCGGCGTCGTGAAGCTCGCCCTCGGAGAGGGCTTCGCGGTGCTCGTCGGGCGTCTCGATATAATAGCCGTCGTCGTCGACGCCGGCGAGGAGCCCGTCGTGGGCGACCTCGCCGTCGCTCTCGATCGCCGACAGCAGGGCGTCGAACTGCGTCGCGTTCACGATCAGTCACCCGCCGCGCTGGTGTCCGCGCGATCGGCGCGGGTCCGCTCGCGCACCCGTTCGACGGCGTCGCCGACCTCGGCGCCGGCGTCGGCCGCCCGCTCCAGAACGACGTCGGCCATCAGCGCCTCGGTGCCGACCGCGCCCGAGTACCAGATGCGGTGGCCCTCGACCTCGGACGGAATGTCGTAGCCCGTCCGGTAGTCGTCGGTCAGCCCCATGTCCTCGGGGATGTCCTCCTGGGTGTGGAACCCGTCCGCGATGAAGAGGGGAACGACGACGATGTCCTCGGTCTCGAAGAAGTCGGTGACGTCGTCGACTTCGGGATCCTCGTCCATGAACACGGCCTGGACCTCGTCGAAGCGACCGCGTTCTCGGATCCGGTCGGCGTGGTAGTAGATCGCCTTCGCGGAGTTCTCGTTGCGCTCGGTGCCGTGACCGACGACCGCGAGGCCGAAGTCCTCCGAGAGGTCGACGTCGCGCCCGGCGGTGACCGACTCGGCGCGCTCGGCGATCACGTCCGACATCGCGTCGTGGGTGCCGACCGGCCCGCAGTAGTGGATCGTCTTCTCGACGTCGCCCGCTTCGAGGCTGGTGTGGGTCGCGCTGACGCCGTCCTCGGAGTCCCACTCGGAGACGTCCCAGCCGTCCAGGCGCAGTTCGCGGGGGATCACCTGCTCGGTGAAGTAGCCCTCGCTGATAAACAGGGGGACGACGTACACTTCGTCGCTCTCCACGGTCCGGAGGACTTCCCGGAAGTGGGGCTCTTCCTTCCAGAACGCCTCCCGGACCTCGTCGAACGCGCCCGTCTCGCGGATCGTGTCCGCGTGGTCGAAGGTGGGCGTACTGGAGTCGGGGTTCAGGTGGGAACCGTGGGCCACGATGACCAGCGCTTGCATACTCGTCGCTGAGGACTCGACTCTCATAGGGGCTTCGTCTGGGGCAGCATCTCCCTCGCGGCGATCGTCGGGACGCCGATTTCGACGTCGGCGTCCGGCCGAGCGCTCGCGTCGACGCGCCGTCGCGGCGACCCGACCGAACTCCGGCGTCGCGATACCCGTGCCGTTTTTGCACACTCCGCCCTACCACGTAGCAATGTCACTTGCCGAACGGACCCGTGAGGCCGCGCGCGAGCACCCGTTCCTGATCGACGCGCTCCGCGCGGGCGTCGTGAACTACTCTGCGGCCGCGCGCTTCCTCGGCGTCGAGGGCGACCAGGAGGCCGTCGCGACGGCGCTCCGGCGGTTCACCGACGACCTGCCCGCCTTCGAACGGACCGAGCGGGACGCCCGCGTGACGATGGAGCGCCGGGTCGGCATCGTGGACGCGCCGGAGCCGGACGCCCTCCTCCGGCTGGGCGAGGTCGGCGTCGCTCCGGACGGCCGATTCACCGCGATAGCGGCCGACGGCGAGGTCGGGGCCGACGATCTGGGAACGGTCAGCCACCGACTCGCGGCGGCCGGGATCGGCGTCGAGGCGGCCGCCGCGGTCGACGGTCGGCTCACCGTGGTCGTCGACGGGAGCGACGCCGCCGACGCGCTGCGACTCGTCGAGGCGGCGGTCGACGCCGTCCCGACGCCGCCGGTCGAGGAGTAAATGCGACTGGCGCCGTGTTTACCGCTACCACACACTTTTGCCCCGGGCGGCCGATGCGATGTACGTACGCATGACAACTCGAAACGCGTGTACCGTGCAAAGGAGCGGCGGTTGCGACACGTCGACGCGCCGCGAGCCCGTTTCGGCGGACCGATATCGAAGCGGCCGGAGGGGGCAGCGATGAGCGACGAGGATGCCGTCCTGCTCGATATCGAGGGAGGAATCGCGACGATCACGCTCAACCGACCCGACGAGCGCAACGCCCTGTCCCGCGCGGTCGCCGACGGCCTCCGCGACGCGCTCGACGAGGTCGACGACTCGGACGCTCGCTGCGTCGTGCTCGAAGGAGCGGGCGGCGCGTTCTCCGCGGGCGGGGACATCGAGGCGATGGTCGAGGGGATCAAGGGCGACATGCCCGTCGAGGAGCGGGTTCGCGTCGTCGAGCGCTCGTACAACCGGACGATCCAGCGGCTCGCCGAGTTCCCGCTGCCAACCGTCGCGCTGCTCGACGGCCCCGCGATCGGCGCCGGGGCGTCGCTCGCGATCGCCTGCGACCTCCAGCTCGCGAGCGAGCAGGCGTCGATCGGCTTTTCGTTCCGAGCGGTCGGGCTGTCGGTCGACTCGGGGACCTCCTACCTGCTGCCTCGCCTCGTCGGCGAGAACGTCGCCAAGGAGCTGGTGTTCACCGGCGAGATCGTCGACGCCGAGCGCGCGGCCGAGCTGGGTCTGGTTAATCACGTGTACTCCGACGACGAGTTCGACGAGCGCGCCGACGAGCTGATCGACGAGATCGCCTCGGGCCCGACGGTCGCGCTCCGGCACGCCAAGCGGCTGCTCGACCGGGGGCTCGAACAGTCGCTCTCGGCGTCGCTCGCCGACGAAGCCGCCGCGCAGGCGTCCGCGTTCGACACCGACGATCACGTCGAGGGCGTCGAGGCGTTCTTCGAGGGCCGCGACCCCGAGTTCGAGGGGCGATAGGAACGTCGGCGTAATCGCGTTCCCGACACGGCGTGATACTCACTACCGATGCCGCGCCAGACGCCCCTACGACGGCATTGCGGGGCGATACGCGAAAATCGGCGCGTCGGATCGGGGCTAACCTTCATACTGTCGGGCTCCGAAGAACAAGATGACCATGAACTGCAGAGTTGTCGTCGAGGCCGCGGTGCCGGTGTACGACGTCGAGTCACCGGACGAGGCTGTCCGGATCGCAATCTCGAAGACGGGCGAGATGCTCAACCCGGATCTCAACTACGTCGAGATCAACATGGGCGAGCGGTCCTGTCCCCACTGCGGGGAGGCACAGGAGCCGGCCTTCATCGCCGCCGACGAGAGCCTCGTGGCGCTCGAACTCGAGATGACCGTGTTCAACGTCGAACGGGAGGAACACGCGTCCCGGATCGCCCGGAAGGAGATCGGCCAACGACTCGAGAACATCCCGCTGGAGGTGCTCGAAGTCGAAGTCATCGAGGACGAGGAGGAATCCGAGGAGTCGGACGACGCCGACTCCAGGGACGGCGAGTCCGGCGAGGCGTCCGAATCGGACGACGACGAGGTTCTCCCCGAGTTCGAGGACCTGATCGAGTAATCACCGCCGGGGCTACGGTACGTCGGCGTATCGGCAGATCGGCGGCAGTTCTCGGTTCGCGATTCTCGAACGGCGCGTAGAAGGGGCACCCTGTCAGATCGTTTCGAGAGAGAAATCCGCAGCGGCCCGGTCGGGCCAGGAGCGTCGGAGAAGCGTCTGCGCGTACAAGAACGAACTCAGTCGGCGGTCGCGGCGACGGTTTCGGTCTCCTCGTGGTCGACGTCGGTCGTGATACATTTCGCGAGCGCGAAAACGGCGGCCTTGTGGTCGGTCTTGGATTTGTGGATCGATGTCGGCCGTACGCCGAGATCGTCGTAGGGTTCGAAGTCGAGCTCGGTGTCGTTGTACTCCTCGTAATTGTTCGATACCTCTGCGAGCAGACCGTGAAGGTGGATGAGCTCCTGCTTCTTCATAGGCAAGAGCATCTAACGACTGCAGGGTTATATTATTATCTTGAGTCCCGTTACCACACGGCTGTGTTAACCATTTTCGTGGTGTTCGTTACGGTCAATTTACCGCAACGGGTGAGCCGTTGCTAACGGTCTTTTCCCTGACATCATCGCACGTTCGGAACGCGGGCAACCTGTCCGTCGACGGATAGCTGAAGATTTTTACTACCGCATCGGCTTCCCTCCCACATGGACTACGAGGAGCAACTCGACCGAGCGCTCTCGGAGACGCCGGACATCGAGGGAAGCGGAGAGCGATTCTCGGTGCCGGATCCGGACGTTCGACAGGAGGGCAACGCTACGGTGTACGAGAACTTCCAGACGACGGTCGACCGGCTCGGCCGCGACGAGGAACGCGTCGTCAAGTTCCTGCAGGACGAGCTCGGCACCAGCGGTCACATCGACGAGAGCGGTCGGGCGCGCCTCACCGGCGAGTTCCGGGAGTCACGCATCGACGACGCGCTCGACGCCTACGCCGAGGAGTACGTCCTCTGTCCGGAGTGCGGGTTGCCGGACACGCAACTGGAGCGCGAACAGGGGGCCTTCTTGCTTCGCTGCGAAGCCTGCGGCGCGCGCTCTCCGGTGGGAGAATAAGCACCCGGCTCGTTTCTGCGGGCGCCTACTCGAACTGCTGGAGCGCCTCGAGATCGCGATCGGTCTGCATGAACTCCGCGAGTCGTCGGGTGGCGTGACAGTTCGGACAGTGGAAATTTTTCTGGGAGGCGGGGAGATCGTTGACCGTCGTCTGCCAGTTTTTGTCGCACTCGGGACACAACAGTTTCACAGTCGCCTCGTCCATGAACGTGTGGTACGCGACCGCACGGGAAAAAAGTTGCCGGCGATCCTCAGTCTTCGACGACATCGAGCAGTTCCGTGTACCGGTTCCGAATCGTGACCTCGCTGACCGACGCCGCCTCGCCGACCTCCTCCTGGGTCACCTTGCGGTTCGTCAGCAGCGACGACGCGTACACCGCGGCGGCTGCCAGACCGACGGGGCTGCGCCCGCTGTGAAGCCCCTTCCGACGAGCGGTCGACAGCAGCGCTCGCGCGCGCCGCTCGACGGCTTCGTCGAGTTCGAGCGCGGACGTGAATCGCGGCAGGTACTGCTCGGGTTTCGTCGGTTCGACTTCCAGCCCCAACTCCCGGCAGACGTACCGGTACGTTCGGGTTAACTCCCGTCGCCCGACGCGGCTCACTCCTTCGAGTTCGTCGAGACTGCGGGGCGTCCCCGCCTGGCGGGCGGCGGCGTACAGCGACGCCGTCGCGACGCCCTCGATGGATCGTCCGGGCAGCAGATTCTCGTCGAGCGCGCGGCGGTAGATCACGCTGGCGGTTTCGCGGATGTCTTTCGGCAAACCGAGCGCGCTCGCCATGCGGTCGATCTCGCCGAGCGCCTGTCGGAGGTTCCGGTCTCTCGAATCCCGCGTCCGGTACCGCTCGTTCCACTTCCGGAGTCGCTGGGCGCGGCGACGCTGGTCCGCCGAAAGCGTTCGGCCGTAGCCGTCGCGGTCCTGCCAGCCGACGTTCGTCGAGAGCCCTTCGTCGTGGATCAGTTTCGTTGACGGCGCGCCGACGCGGGACTTCTCGGCGCGCTCGTGGGCGTCGTAGGCCCGCCATTCGGGGCCGCGGTCGATCTCGTCTTCGTCGACGATCAGACCGCAGTCTTCGCAGGCGGTTTCCCCGTGTTCTTCGTCGCGGACGACGCTGCCCTCGCATTCGGGACACTCGCCGGCCGACTCGGTCGTGGTTTCACTTTCCGCCTCTCGGACGTTGGTCCGCGTTTCTGTGTCGCTCATGGCTGGAGGTGGCCGATGGTGTAATCTCGGTTACATGGGGTAGGAAGGCCTTACATATATAGTCATCGCTGAGTTTATATACTCTTGAGGATTACCAACTTAGTTATTGGTATAGCTGCGTATATTGATAGTTATTTTCGGGAGGAAGAGACAGTGCGTTGAACGGTACCGCGCTGACGAGGAGTAAGGAACGATCGGCGGCGCCGCTACGACGACTGGCGAACGGGGAAAACGGGCTCCCTTAGATGCGGCCGACGTTCTCGACTTCGACGCTCTCGACGCCGTCGACGCTCGCGAACGACTCCTCGACGGCTTCGGTGCCGCCGGCGTCGTCGGGGACGATCACGGTCGGGAGCAGCGCGACCAGGCCGAAGGCGACGTCGTCGCGCTCGACGCCGTTGATCTTCGCGCCCTCGGGCAGAGACTGTTCGAGACGCTCCTGGAGATCGTCCAGATCGACGTCCGGGCTCTGCGGCATGACCTTGACGGATGCGGCTACCTTCCCCATCGTTAGGGACCCATGAACCCGCAGTCGGGGCACTTGTAGAGGTTGCTCTGCTTGCGACACTTGGCGCAGCGGACGATCTGCGTTCCGCAGTCGGGACACTTGAACGAGGCGGCGCTCGTGCCGGCGATGTTGATCCCGCACGAGACGCACTTTTGCGCTCGCTTCTGCTGGGACTGACTCATACGAGTCCTTATCGCCCGCCCGCTTTTAACGGTTGTCTTTCCGCATACGACGCGTGAGGGCCGTTCACACCCGTCGAGCGCGCGGCGTCGAGTCCGCCGGAGCGAGGGTCACGCGGACGAGACGAGCAGGGGAACGAGCAACACGCCCATCAGGTGGACGCGCCGGGCGCCCGCGCGGGCCGGTATCAGTCCGACCGCCGCGGCGACGACGAACGCGAGGACGCCGATCTCACCGGCGAACAGTCCGGAGAGGACGCCGAGCAGCGCTATCACGCAGACGGAGAGGCGCCGCTGGTCCAGTCGACCAACCAGCCGCAAATACCGGTCGCCCACGGAGAGCGTGACCAGGAAGCCGACGACGCCCGCCAGCAGAACGCAAGGAACCAACACCGCGAGCGTGAGCGGCGCGTCGGTTCGCTCGAACGCGACGATCACACCCGACCTCGGGCGGCCGAGCGCGACCAGCGCGACCAGCGCGAAGATCGCGTTCGCGGTATCGACGCCGCTGGTCGCGACGACGTACGCGCGGTCGTCGTCGCCGCCCGGAACGCAGGCCAGCACCGCGACCGCGGCGATCGCCGCCGAGATTCCCGGCAGGTAGCCGACGACCGCGCCCGCGATCGCTCCCGCCAGCGCGGTCAGCGCGACGCGCAGGCGCGAGGATCGGACGGCGGTGCCGGTCTGACGCGGGACGCCGCCGCCGTCGATCGCCTCCAGCAGGACCGGCGCGCCGAACAGTCCGGCGAACAGCGGCGCGAGCATCCCGCCGGCCTCCAGCGGCGCGGCTGGATCGGCGTCGAGCGCGACGGCGCCGAGCGCGCCGCTGGCAGCCTGCGCGAGCGCGCCGCCGGCCCGCGATCGAAACCCGGTTTCGGCGGCGATCAGCCCGACGAGCACGCCCCCGAGCACGATCGCGATGTTCGCGGAGAGCGTCGGGTACGCGGCGGTCATCCCTCGCGTCAGCGGCACCGCCAGCGGCACCGCAGCCACCACGGCGAGACCGCTCCCCAGCGCGGAGAGCCGGATCGCTTCCTCGCCTCGGCCCGCGAGCACCATTCGGTGGCCCGGGAGCGTCGTCGCGGCGGTCTCGGCGTCGGGCACGCCCAGCGCGAGCGCCGGAACGACGTTGACGAACGTGTGAACGACGCCGGCCGACAGGATGCCGACGCCGACGCCGAGCGGCAGGCCCGGCAGTCCCGGCGCGACCGACGCCAGCACGAGCGCGACGTTGTTGGCGTGGATCCCGGGGACCAACCCGGTTACCGTGCCCAGCGCCGCGCCGCCGGCGACCCACGCCAGCGCCAGCGCTGTCAGTTGCGGGTCGACGACTGCCCGGACGCCCATGGCCTCCATCGGCCCGTGCTCGTCCCGGCTTCCGACGTAAACCTGTGGCTGGCGTCACCCGTAGCTCCCGCGCGAGTGTCCGCAACCAACTTCAGCCATCCCGACGCCGGGTGGTACGTTCGCCTTTATTCCGTCACGAGCCAGAACAGTGTATGGCAGGCAACGGAGTTCGACGAGGACTGATCGCGCTGGTACTGCTCGTTGCCGTCGTCGGAGCGGGCGTGGTGCTCGCCGGCGGCGCGCTGCTGCAGGACGGGGGAGATGCCGACGGAGCGCCGGACGACACAACGATCTCTCAGGAGAACCGGACGGTCGATACTGATCGCATTAACGTGTCGGTTCGACTCGAACCGACCGACGAGATGGAGACGGAGGAACTTCAGTACGAACTCGTCGTGGTCGGCGAGATCGCGGCCGCGAACGACGCGGCGAACGGCACCGTCGACTGCACCGGCGAGCTCTGTGTCGTCGACGGAACCCTCGCCGGTAACGCGACGGACGAGGACTTGCCGCGCTATGAGCTCTCGGGCGTCGTGACGAGCGCGAGCCCCGAGAGCGGGTACACCGCGAACGTCACCGGGACGCTGGAGGGCGACGCGATCGAGGGGCTCGGCCTCGGCGCGTACAACGTCACCGCACCGAACGCGACAGGGTCGACCAACGACTCGGTAGCCGCGACTGCCGAGCCGCTCCAGACCGACGGCGGTACAGCCGACCCCGACGTGACCGACGGGTCCGAGAGCGAGTCGTCTGAGGGTGAAGCGACGGAGAGCGAGTCGTCTGAGGGCGAAGCGACGGAGAGCGAGTCGTCTGAGAGCGGAGCGACGGAGAGCGAGTCGTCTGAGAGCGGAGCGACGGAGAGCGAATCATCCGAGGGCGAAGCGACGGAGAGCGACGACGGGACCGCCGAGAACGACGAGTCCGCCGCCGAGAGTCCGTCGGTGACGTTCGACGGCTGCTCGACGGCGACCGTCGAGGGAGACGCCTACGCCTACGAAGCCGGGCTGCGCTACTACGTCCAGAGCGGGCTCGACACCAGCACGATCGACGAGAGCGAGATATCGACGCCGACGACGATCGACGGCAACGAACTGATCGGTGACGCGCGGACGACCGACGTCGTCGTCGAGACGGTGCTCGTGCTCGACGAGGACTTCGGCGTCGTCACGCAGGTGTCGAACCCGAACTACGAGGACTGCGTCGACGAGATCGAGCAACAGCACGCCGACTGGGAGGACCAGCAGGGCGACGTGTAGTTCTCGTGAGCACGACGACGCGCTGTCCGGTCTGCGGCACCGAGATCCGGACGAACGATCCGGCCGAATCCGAGTACCGCGACGAGGAGTGGCAGCCGATAACGGTCGAGCACGAGGGCGAGACCTACCGCGTGTGCTCCGAGGACTGCGAGGCGGCGTTCGAGGACGCGCCGGACGAGTACGTCTGAGCGGGGGGTCCGCTGCGGGGTTCGCTACCTTCTTTCCGATCTGGTGCGTACTGATCCCATGCTCACCGTCGGACAGAAGGCGCCGGACTTCTCGCTGCCGGGCGTCGATGGGCGCGATCCCGGAATGTACGACCTACACCGGTTCCTCGAAGGCGTCGACGCCACCGTGCTCGCGTTCGTCCCGTCGGCCCACGCGCCGGTCTGTGAGGACGACCTTCGGGCGCTCGGCGCCGCCGGCTGGGCCGGCCGCGAGGAGCTGCTGGTCTGGGCGATCACCGGCGACAGCATCTTCGCGAACGCGGACGCCGCCGAGGATCTGAATCTCGATTTCCCGGTGATCAGCGACTTCCACGCCGGCGTCGCGGACTCCTACGACGTTCGTCTCGAAGACTGGCACGGCCACCGGGACATCCCGGGTCGCGGGTTCGTCGTCGTCGACCCCGACTGGACGGTGCGCCACGCGTGGCAGACCGATCCCTTCGAGACGCCGACTCCGCCGCCGCTCGACGCCGTCGCGGCCGCGCTGTCCGACCTCGGCGTCGCCGTCGACGCGCCGGCGGTCGAGTACCGCGCCGGCGACTGACTGGGACGCCGCGGCGCAGCCTTGCCGGTTGCCCAAATCGTTACCCGATCGCTCGGCCAACCCTGACGAGTGGTCGAGGACGCCGGCAACGGGAGCGACGAACGGTCGGGCAGTTCCGACGCCGAGACCGATTCGGACGCCGGGGAGTCCGTAACTCGCGTCGTCGCGAAGTACTACCTGTACGTCGCCTCCCGATCCGAGGGGTTCATCTACCCGATCGTCACGCTGTTCCTGCTCCACCGCGAACTGAGCTACGCCGAGGTCGGACTGGTCAACGGGCTCTTTTTCGCGGGGACGGTCGCGGGCGAGATCCCGACCGGCTACGTGGCCGACAGGCTCGGTCGCCGGAACAGTCTGATCGTCTCCAGCGCGGCGGTCACGGGGGTGATGCTCTGGTTCACCATCGCTGATACGGTCGCGGAGTTCAGCTTGCTGTACGTCGTCTGGGGCGTCGGCGTCACGTTCCGCTCGGGCGCGGGCGACGCCTGGCTCTACGACACGCTCGACGAGCGCCACACCACCGAGGCGTACGCCCGGATCAAGGGCCGGGCGAGCGCGGCGTTCCTGCTGACCTCGGCGGTCACGTCGCTGGCGGGCGGCTACATCTACTCGGTCGACCGCGTCGTGCCGTTCTACGGCGCCGCCGCGGTGACCGCCAGCGGCGTCCTGATCCTGCTGACGTTTCCGACGACCCGCGGCGGCGCCGACGACGAGCGGTTCACCGCGAGCGACGCCGTCTCGGTCGTCCGGACCCAGTTCCTTCGGCCGCCGATGCGCTCCTTTACCGTCGTAACGGCCGTGCTGCTGGCGGTTCCCGAGACGGTCGACCTGTTCGTCCAGCCGATCAGCGTCGATCTGGGCGTCCCCGAGGCGCGGCTCGGCTGGCTGTACGCCGGGTTCATGCTCGTCTCGGCCGCGGCGACGTACTACACCGGCGCGCTGCGCGATCGGATCGGGATCGGCGGCTGGTTCGCGGTCGCGCCGCTCCTCGTCGCCGTCCCGCTGCTCGCGATGGTCGCCGCGCCCGCCGCGGCGATCCCCGCGTTCTTCGTCGCCCGCGCGAGCAAGAGCATCTCCTACGCGCTGCGCGGGCAGTATCTCAACGATCGACTGCCCTCGCTCGGCCGGGCGACGGTGCTCAGCACGGCGTCGCTCGTCTACGGCGTCTTCATCGTGATCGGCCGGTTCGTCGGCGGCGGGCTCGCCGACGCGCTCTCGCCGTCCGGCGGCCTCGCGGTCATGGCGGCCGCGATGCTGGCGATCGTCGCGGCGACGTACGCGGTCGAGAACCCGTTTTCGGCGTCCGACGCCGACGCGTCTGAGCCGTCGATCGACCCGGCGGCCGACGAGTGATCACTCCGGGCGCTTCTTCGCCAGCACCGTTCGCTCGAACTCGCAGACCAGATCGTCGTCCTGATTGAACGCTTCGACCCGCATCGTCACGACGCCGCGCTCGCCGTCGCTCGTCTCGCGCTTGTCGAGCACCGCCGTCTCCGCGCGGATCGTGTCGCCGTGGAACACCGGCGCGGGGTGCTCGACGTCGTCGTATGACAGGTTGGCGACGATCGTCCCGTCGGTCGTCTCGGGGATCGTCAGCCCGACCGCGAGACTCATCGTGAGTAGCCCGTTGACCACGCGCTCGCCGAACTGGGTTTCGGCGGCGAACTCCCGATCGAGGTGCAGCGGCTGCTGGTTCATCGTCATGTCGCAGAAGCGCTGGTTGTCGCTCTCGGAGATCGTGCGGCGCTTCCCGTGGGCGATGCGCTCGCCGACCTCGAACTCCTCGTAGTAACGCCCCGTCATGGGTTCGAGGTCGCGCGCGAACGTGAAAAGCGCTTGGTGGGTCGGCCGTTCGGCCCCGTTGCCCGACCGATCTCAGGCTTTAGCGCCGGCGACGCCGCCGCCAATCGCCGCCCCGCAGTGGCCGCAGGCGGTCAGGTAGAACCGCTTGGAAGCGGCGAAAAATCCGGTGGTTGCGTCCATCTCGACGAACTCGACGTCGGAGGGCTCTTCGAGGGTCGCGTCGCATTCGGGACAGTGGACCATGACCGCCGATTGTGATGGTCGGGTTATAATTCTTGTTCCCTCACACGGCGCCGCCACCGCCGCCCGCCTTCGCGCCGGCGACGCCGCTGCCCAGCGTCGTCCCGCACTCGACGCACTCGACGGCGTAGAACCGCTTCGACGCGGCGATGATTCCGGTCTTCGACTCGGTCTCGACGAACTCCACGTCCGACGACTCCGCGAGGGTCGCCTCGCACTCGGGGCAGTGGACCATGTCGGCCCCTTGTTCACACTGCGTGATAATTTCTGGGGCTCGCGACCGTGCGGTGGCGCCGTCAGCGCTTCCGAAGCGCAGCGCGGTAGTGGGGATCGGCGTCGCCCCCGCTGCGGGCGATCTCCGCGACCTTCCAGTCGGTCCCGACGGCGGCTTCCCGCAGCCGATCGGGACCGAACAGCCGGAACTGCAGCGTCGGTCCAACGTCGTCCTCGTACTCGCAGTGGTACGTTCGGTGTGCGAGGCCGGGCGTCGGGTCCGGTCGGTAGCCGAGCAGGTCGGACGCGTTCTCCCGGGTCGGATCGTAAGCGTCGACGACCGCGGTCGCGTCCGGCGTCGTCACGTGGGCGAGGTCGCCGAGGAACTCGCTCACCCCTCGCATTGATCCAGCGAGCCCCAGTTGCGTGCCGTGCGAGAGCGCCGACCGAAACCGGTCGCGCTCGAACGTCTCGCGCAGCGAGAACATGTCGCCGACGCGCGCGTCCTCGACACCGCGGTCGCGCATCGTCTGAACGAGGTGGTCGCTCACTTCCAGCGCGACCGTCTCGACGCGCTGCTGGAAGTACAGCGCGTGCTGGCCAGCGCCGGCGCCGAGATCGACCAGCGGTCCGTCGAGCCACTCGATCAGCCACTCGCCGTCGGGGGCTTCGGCTGGATCGAACTCCCCAAAGTAGAACCGCTCGATCGGGTGCTCGCGCGTCTCGGTGCCGTCGACGTCGCGGAGCGGTTCCTCGCGATCGCCCTCGTGATGGTCCCGGATCGCTCGGCCGTACGGATCGTGGTCCGACACACTCTGTGCCACACTCTCAAATATAATAAATCCGTAACGAGATGCGGTAGCGAGTCTCGAAGCGGGCGACGGTACCGAGTACCGAACAGCGGCGTCGCCCGCTCACTTCTCGCCCGGCCAGCCGTCCACTCGCGCGCCTGCTCACCCATCCCGGCCCGGCATCACGATAGTTTTTACCCGGTGGCGGCGAATCCGAACGACATGACCGATTCGGGAACCCCGGAGCAGATGACGTTCGGCGACATCGGTTCGGGGGCCGACGACGCCGACGACGGCCGGGAGGCCCACGCCGCAGCGGAGGCGCGAGCCGTCGCGGGCGATGGTACCGGCGACGGCATCGAGACGATCGACCCGACGCGCGAGGGCGTCGACGCGCAGTACGGCGAGCCGGGCGAAACCAAGACGCTCGCCGTGATGCAGGTCGACTACACGATCGAAGGCAGCGGGCCGAGCGAGCGCCCGATCATGCACGTGTTCGGGCGCGACGCCGACGACGAACCGGAACACGTCAAGGTGGTCGGCTTCCGGCCGTACTTCTACGCGCCGACCGACTCGCTGGAGCGCCCGCCCGAGGACGAGTACGACGTCCTGACGGGCTCGGCGGAAACCGACGAGGACGGCGAGCACTTCGAGAGCATCCGCGGCGAGAAGCTGACCAAGATCTTCGGCCGAACCCCGCGAGACGTCGGGAACGTCCGCGACGAGTTCGACCACTTCGAGGCGGACATCCTGTTCCCCAACCGCTTTTTGATCGACAAAGACGTCGAGAGCGGGATCGAGGTTCCGCTCCGCCGCGACGAGGAGGGCGCGCTCGTCGTCGTCCACGACGAGGTCGAGGCCGTCGAGTCGACCGCGCGCCCGCGCGTCAACACCTTCGACATCGAGGTCGACGACCGCCACGGGTTCCCCGAGCCCGAGGACGCCGAGCAGCCGATCGTCTGCCTGACGAGCCACGACTCCTACGACGACGAGTACGTCGTCTGGCTCTACGACGCGCCGGTCGGCGGCGTCGACGCGCCCGAAGCCCTGGAGGAGTACGACCCCATGGCCGAGCAGGCCGACTACGAGGTCCGGACGTTCGACTCCGAGGAGGCGATGCTCCGGGCGTTCTTGGAGTACGTCGAGGATACCGATCCGGACGTGCTGACGGGCTGGAACTTCGAGGACTTCGACGCCCCCTACCTCGTGAACCGGCTGGAGAATCTCGGACTGTCCTACGATCGGCTTTCCCGCGTGAACGAGGTCTGGGCCGGCGGCTGGGGCGGTCCGGACATCAAGGGCCGGGTCGTGTTCGACCTGCTGTACGCCTACAAGCGCACGCAGTTCACCGAACTCGAATCCTACCGGCTCGACGCCGTCGGCGAGCAGGAGCTCGGCGTCGGCAAGGAACGCTACACCGGCGACATCGGCGACCTCTGGGAACAGGATCCCGAGCGCCTGCTGGAGTACAACCTCCGGGACGTCGAGCTCTGCGTCGAACTCGACCGCAAGCAGGACATCGTCGCGTTCTGGGACGAGGTGCGATCGTTCGTCGGCTGCAAGCTCGAAGACGCGCCGACGCCGGGGGACGCGGTCGACATGTACGTGCTCCACAAGGTCCACGGCGACTTCGCGCTTCCCTCGAAGGGCCGCCACGAGGGCGAGGACTACGAGGGCGGCGCCGTGTTCGATCCGATCACGGGCGTCCGCGAGAACGTCACGGTGCTCGACCTCAAGTCGCTGTACCCGATGTGCATGGTGACGACCAACGCCTCGCCCGAGACGAAAGTCGATCCCGAGGCCTACGACGGCGAGACCTACCGCGCGCCTAACGGGACCCACTTCCGGAAGGAGCCGGACGGCATCATCCGGGAGATGGTCGACGAACTCCTCAGCGAGCGCGAGGAGAAGAAGTCGCTCCGGAACGAGAACGACCCCGACAGCCAGGACTACGAGCGGTTCGACCGGCAGCAGGCCGCGGTGAAGGTCATCATGAACTCGCTGTACGGCGTCCTGGGCTGGGACCGGTTCCGCCTCTACGACAAGGAGATGGGCGCCGCCGTAACCGCGACAGGGCGCGACGTTATCGAGTTCACCGAGACGGCAGCGAACGATCTCGGCAAGGAAGTCATATACGGCGACACGGACTCGGTTATGCTGGAACTCGGCGACGACGTCTCGAAGGAGGACGCCATCGAGCAGTCCTTCGAGATCGAGGAGCACATCAACGACTCCTACGACGAGTTCGCCAGCGAGGAGCTCAACGCCGAGGAGCACCGCTTCCAGATCGAGTTCGAGAAGCTGTACCGGCGGTTCTTCCAGGCGGGTACGAAGAAGCGCTACGCCGGTCACATCGTCTGGAAGGAGGGCAAGGACGTCGACGACATCGACATCACCGGGTTCGAGTACCAGCGTTCCGACATCGCGCCGATCACCAAAGAGGTCCAGCTGGAGGTCATCACCCGGATCGTCCGCGGTGAGGACATCGAGGAGGTCAAAGAGTACGTCCACGACGTGATCAAGCGCGTCCAGCGCGGCGACGTCTCGCTCGACGAGATCGGCATCCCCGGCGGCATCGGGAAGAAGCTCGACAACTACGACACCGACACCGCGCAGGTCCGGGGCGCGAAGTACGCCAACATGCTGCTCGGGACGAACTTCGCCAGCGGCTCGAAGCCGAAGCGACTCTATCTCAAGAAGGTCCACCCCGAGTTCTTCCGGCGCATGGAAAACGAGGAAGGGTTCGATCCCCAGACCGACCCTCTCTACGGCGAGTTCAAGCGCGATCCGGACGTGATCTGCTTCGAGTACGAGGACCAGATCCCCGACGCGTTCGAGGTCGACTACGAGAAGATGCTCGACAAGACGCTGCAGGGCCCGATCGAGCGCGTCCTCGAAGCGCTCGACATCTCCTGGGAGGAGGTCAAGAGCGGCCAGGAACAGACCGGCCTCGGCAGCTTCATGTGAGAGTATCAGCCATCGCTCACTCCGAGAGCAGTCGCTCGTAGACCGGCCAGGCGGCGTCGCCGCTCGGCGCCGCGACGCGTTCGCCGTCGACGACGACGCCCGACCCCTCTTTCACCCGGCCGGCGACGCCGACCGGCGTCCCGCGAGCTTCGAGCGCCGCGACGACGGCGTCGGTGTCGTCGGGGTGGACCGCGATCAGGAGCGTTCCCGCGGTGCTGGCGCGCCAGTGATCCATCGACAGCGCCTCGCTCACGGCTTCGACGCCGGGCAGCACAGGCACGGCGTCGGCGTCGACGTCGATGCGGACGCCGGCGCTGCCCGCCACTTCGTGGAGCGCGCCGATCAGGCCGCCCTCGGTCGCGTCGTGCATCGCCGTCACGCGACCCGCGTCGACCGCCGCGGCGCAGTCCCGCACGGTTTCGACGTCGTCGAGCCGTTGCTGCGCGGTCGCCAGCGTCTCGGCCGGCAGGTCGATCCGCTCGGGGAACAGCGAGGATAATAGACCGACGGTCTCGACGCCGGGGCCTTTCGTCACCAGCAGGTCGTCGCCCGGACGCGCGCCGTCGGGCCGGACGACGTCCTCGGCGTCGCCGACCGCGAACGCCGTGCCGCTGCCGACCCACGGATAGCGGCTCTCGTCGTAGCGCGCGGTGTGCCCGGTGACGATACCGACGCCGAGGTCGCGACACTCCTCGTCGATCGCTCCCCAGAACCGCGCGAACTCCTCGTCGGTCGTCTCCGGCGGCAAGGCGAAGGAGACGGCGACGTGGGACGGCGCCAGCCCGGAGACGGCGACGTCCGAGAGCACGATCCGGATGCCGAAGCGGCCCGCTCGCTCGAAGCCCAGATCGGGCAGGATCGAGATCGGGTCGGTCGCGACCGCGAGGACGCTGTCGTCGATCTCGACGAGGCCGAAGTCGACGCCGTAGGCCGGTCCGATCGCCACGTCGTCCCGCGCGGCGCCCAGCCGCGGCTCGATCCGGCTCTCGAAGAACTCCCGGTCGATCTTTCCCGCGTCGTCCATACCGACTGATTTCGCGCGATCGGTTTCCGTGTTCCTACTCGGTTCTCGGGTTCCGGAGCGTCCTCGACGGCTTCCACGCTCGACTGTCAGGACTCTCCACGGTCGGCTATCAGCGCGACGGGTGTTCCGGAACGGGAAAAGTATTTTCGCGGAACACCAACTGATAACGAGAAATGCGAAACCATTATGGGCAGCCGAACCCACCGTTCGAGTGACAGAGGACTTTCAGCAATGGCTACGCTACAACTCAATAATCTCCACGCGAAGGTCGCAGAAGAGGGCGGCGAACAGATCCTCAACGGGGTCGATCTCGAGGTCGAGCCCGGCGAGATCCACGCCCTGATGGGGCCGAACGGCAGCGGCAAGTCGACGACGGCGAAGATCATCGCCGGCCACCCCGCCTACGAAGTAACGGAGGGCGAAGTGCTGCTCCAGTTCGAGGGCGACGAGTTCGAGGGCATCGAGTTCGACGAGGACCAGAAGACCTGGAACCTGCTCGACCTCGAGCCCAACGAGCGCGCCGCGCTCGGCGTGTTCCTCGGCTTCCAGTACCCCGCCGAGATCGAGGGCGTCACGATGTCGAACTTCCTCCGCACGGCGCTCAACGCCAAGATCGAGGAGCGCGAGGAGCTCTTCGAGGACGAGGACGAAGCCGACGAGGACGACGAGGAAGAGGAAGCGGGCTACGAGAACTCCCCGATGGAGGGCCCCGCCGACGAGGGCGAGGTCGACGTCGCGGAGTTCCAGCAGATCCTCAGCGAGAAGATGGGGCAGCTCGACATGGACGAGAAGTTCGCCCGTCGCTATCTCAACGCCGGCTTCTCCGGCGGCGAGAAGAAGCAAAACGAGGTGCTCCAGGCCGCGATCCTCGAACCCGAGATCGCCGTGCTCGACGAGATCGACTCCGGGCTGGACATCGACCGTCTGCAGGACGTCTCCGACGGCATCAACGCGCTGCGCGACGAGCAGGGCACCGGCATCCTCCAGATCACCCACTACCAGCGGATCCTCGACTACGTCGAGCCCGACCACGTCCACGTGATGCTTGACGGCGAGATCGCCAAGAGCGGCGGCGCGGAGCTGGCCGAGAAGCTCGAAGACGAGGGCTACGACTGGGTTCGCGAGCAGGTCTACGAGACAGCCTGATACGGCTCCAGCGATTACCATACAACACTAAACCATGAGTTCAGATCAAGACCACCTACAAGAGACCGACACCGAGGAACGGTTCGAGTTCAAGAAAGAGGAGAGCTCGGCCGTCCGCTCCGACAAGGGCCTGACCGAGGAAGTCGTCCGGCTCATCAGCGACGACAAGGACGAGCCCGACTGGATGCTCGAGCGGCGCCTCCGCGCGCTGCGACAGTACCAGGAGATGCCGATGCCGAGCGGCTGGCCCGGCATGCCCGATCTCTCCGGGCTGGACGTCGAGCAGATCGTCCCCTACATCCGCCCCGACGTCGACAAGCGCGAGGGCGCGGACAACTGGGAGGACCTCCCGGACGAGATTCAGGACACCTTCGAGAAGCTGGGCATCCCCGAGGCCGAGCGCAAGGCGCTCTCGGGCGTCGGCGCCCAGTACGAGTCCGAGGTCGTCTACCAGAACATGCAGGAGCAGTGGGAAGAGAAGGGCGTCATCTTCTGCAACATGGACGAGGCCGTCCGCGAGCATCCCGAGCTCGTCAAGGAGCACTTCATGACGAACTGCGTTCCCCCGAGCGACAACAAGTTCGCGGCGCTCCACGGCGCGGTCTGGTCCGGCGGCTCGTTCGTGTACGTCCCCGAGGGCGTCACCGTCGAGATGCCCGTCCAGGCGTACTTCCGGATGAACTCCGAGGGGATGGGCCAGTTCGAGCACACGCTCATCATCGCCGAGGAAGGGTCGGAAGTCCACTACATCGAGGGCTGTTCGGCGCCGAAGTACGGCACCCACAACCTCCACGCCGGCGGCGTCGAAGTGTTCGTCGGCGAGGACGCCCACGTCCAGTACTCGACCGTGCAGAACTGGTCGAAGAACACGTACAACCTCAACACCAAGCGCGCCATCGCCGAGAAGGGCGGCACGATGGAGTGGGTTTCGGGCTCGATGGGCTCGAAGGCCACGATGCTGTACCCCTCGACGATCCTGAAGGGTCGCGGCGCGACGGACAACCACATCACCATCGCCTTCGCGGGCGAGGGCCAGGACATCGACACCGGCGCGAAGGTGTACCACAACGCGCCCGACACGAAGTCCACCGTCGAGTCCAAGTCGATCGCCAAGGACGGCGGCCGCACCAACTACCGCGGGCTCGTCCAGATCGCCGACGGCGCCGAAAACTCCTCGACCGCCGTCGAGTGCGACGCGCTGATGTTCGACAACGAGTCCACGTCGGACACGATGCCGTACATGGAGATTGAGGAGTCGAAGGTCAACGTCGCCCACGAGGCCACCGTCGGCAAGATCGGCGACGAGGACATCTTCTACCTCCAGTCGCGCGGTCTCGACGACGACGACGCCAAGCAGATGATCGTCTCGGGGTTCATCGAGCCGATCACGGAAGAACTGCCGATCGAGTACGCGGTCGAGCTCAATCGCCTCATCGAGCTCGAGATGGAGGGGAGCCTCGGATAACATGAGCACGCAGGTACACGCTACGATCGACGAGAGCACCGTTCGCCAGATCTCCGAGGAGCTCGGGGAGCCCGAGTGGCTCCTGGAGACGCGTCTCGACGCGCTCGACGCGCTGGACGACCTCGACATGCCGTCGGTCATCCAGACGCCGGGCCGCAAGTGGACGAACCTCGAGGATCTGGACTACGAGTCCCTGGTCGATCCGCTGAACGCCGCCGAGGAGAAGGAGCTCGTCGACGCCGAGGGCGTCGAGGTGCTCCCCTGGAGCGAGGCCGTCGACGAGCACGGCGACCTCCTCGAGGAGCACTTCGGTAGCGTCGTCGACCCGCAGTCGAACTACCTCACCGCGCTGTCGACGGCGCTGTTCTCGACCGGCACGGTCGTCCACGTCCCCGAGGGCGTCGAGGCCGAGGACGTGAAGGTCCGGACCGAGATGAACAGCCAGTCGCTGTTCAACTACACGCTCGTCGTCTCCGAGAAGTCTTCCTCGGTCACGCTGCTGGAGCGCCAGAGCTCCGGTGACACCGACGTCGAGGGCGCGCGCTACTACAGCGGCGTCGTCGAGATCGCCGCCGGCGAGAACTCGAACGTCCAGTACGGCTCGCTCCAGAACGTCGACGAGGAGACGTACAACTTCACCCACAAGCGCGGCGACGCCGACACGTACGCCACGATCAACTGGATCGAGGGCAACGTCGGCTCGCGGCTCACGAAGTCCAGCGTCGAGACCGAGCTCAACGGCGACGGCTCGGAGACCCAGATCGTCGGCGCGTTCTTCGGGCACGAGGACCAGCACTTCGACCTCGACGCCCGCGTCTGGCACCGCGCCGAGCACACAACGGCCGACCTGGTGACCCGCGGCGTCATCGACGACGTGGCGCGCTCGGTGTACGAGGGCGTCCAGGACGTCGGCGCCGGCGCGTGGGACACCAACTCCTACCAGCGCGAGAACACCCTGATGCTCTCGGACGAGAGCGAGGCCGACGCCTCCCCGAAGCTGATCATCAACAACCACGACACCGAGGCCAGCCACTCCGCGACCGTCGGTCAGGTCGACCGGGAGGAGCTGTTCTACATGACGAGCCGCGGCGTCGACGAGGAGGACGCGACGAACATGCTCGTCGAGGGCTTCTTCGTCCCCGTTCTCGACGAGGTCGCGGTCGACGAGCTCCGCGAGGATCTCGAAACCCTCGTCGCGCAGAGACTGCGCGACTAAAGCCGATTTCCATCCGTTTTTCTTCGGCTGCTGATTCAACGAGTAGTGACAAGGTCAGTTCCTTGGCCGTCCGGAAGCCGGAACGTCAACCGGTCTGAGTCTGTTCTCCGGGCGAACAGACGCCGAGTCGGGACTCGGCGAACCCTCCTCGTCAGCGTCCTCGCGAGGCGACGCCGAGTGAGGGTTCGACGAACTCTGTTCGTCGGAGACCACGAACATCACCTCGACGTCCAACGATTCACCCATCTCCACCCTGAGTTCCCGGTAGAGCCGATCAGTCAGCGCCGGTCTCGCCGTCGGATCGTGGCTGGAGACCGTCACGACGACGCGGTCGATCGACCGGGCCGGGTAGTCGTTATCGAGCACCACTTCGACGGATCCCAGTTCGTAGCCGTCCCACCGCGGTTCGTCGAGCACGGCGGCGACCTCGTCTTCGGTCGCGGACTGGACCTGCGTTGTCCGGAGGTCGAGCATCGTCACGCCCGCGAGCGGCGCGGCGAGCACCAGCAGTGAGACGGCGAAGACGGCTGCGTAGGCGTACGTCTGCGTGCGCGTCGGCGATACCTCGAACAGCCCCTGCGGGCGGTAGCCGGCGACCCACAGCGTCGAGAGCGCCGCGAGGTTGATCGAGAGCACGTTCACCACGACGAGCCCCGCGGCGCCCACCGCCGCGCCGTACATCCCCCATGCGACCGTGATCCCGACGGCGGCGGTGGGCGGGATGAGCGCCGCGGCGATCATGACGCCGACGATCGCTTCGGAGAAGCCGCGCGTCAGGCTTAGGATGCCGGCGACGCCGGCGCCCAGCGCGACTGCAAGCGAGAGCAGGTTCGGCGAGACGCGCTCCTCGAGTTCGGTCGCGACGACGATGTCGACGCCCGCCGGCTCCAGCCCGGCAAAGCGGGCGAGGACGGCGAGGCCGATCGACGCCAGAACGACCACGGCGAGGCCGGCAAACTGGTAGCTGAAGCCGGTCGACCTGAGATCGTCGTCGCCCGTGACGATGCCGATGTTAGCGGCCAGCGCGGGGCCGATCAGCGGTGCGATCACCATTGATCCGACCACGACGGCGGGCGAGTCCGCCAGCAGCCCGGCAGTCGCGACGACGGCGCTGATCAGCAACATCACCACGTAGATCGGAAATACCGGCATCAGCTCCTCGGCTTTCGTGCGGAGCACCTGTCGCGACGTCCGCGAACCCTTCTTTCCCCCGTGGCTGTACTGATCCCGGAGCCTGGAGAACTTCTCGGAAAGGACGGTTTCGGCGTTGATCACGACCACCCTCGCGTCGTCTCCGACGCCGGCCTCGTGCAGCCGATCCAGCACCGGTTCGACGGCGCGCGTCGGCAGCGGGAACCGGACGACCGCAGTGTACCCCCTGCCGCTGGTCTCGTCGCTGACGACGTAGGCGACCCCCTCCTCGTCGAGAATATCCAGAACGGCCCGTCGCTCCCCGTTTGGCACCGTGATCTCCAGATAGCGCATGAGTGAGGTGGCAACGGATCGCCGGATATCTCTGGGGGCAAAGAGTTGTCACGGCCGGGACGCCGCCACCGACCTACTCCGTCGCTCCGTCCGTCACGTCCTCCTCCCGCGGCTGGCGGACCACCAGCACCGGCCCGATGAACCGGTCGGCGACCTGCTCCGATTTCTCCCCGAACAGGATGGTCATCACCGATGGGTCGGACTCGCCGAGGATCACCGCGTCGAACGCCTCGGAAAGCTCGACGATCTTCCGGATCGGTCGGCGCGCGGTCTCGACGCGGGCGTCGATCCGCGCCGGCTCGACGCCGGCGTCGATCAGTTCCGACCGAACGTGCTCTAAGAGCGCCTCGCCCTTCGGCACTCGTTCGTCGCCGCGCGCGACGTTCAGCAGCGTCACCGAGGTCGTCCCGTCGTCGAACAGGCTGCCGGCGATCGCGGCGATCCGGCCGATCACCCGATCCCCGCGGACGGCCACGAGCACGTCGTCCATCGCCGCCGCCGGGTTGAGCAGCAGCGTCGCCACGCAGTTCTCCTCGCGGGCGACGCGTTCGATCGTCTCGTCGCCGTCGCGGGTGAACACGAGCGTCGACTCGACGACCGCGTCGGCGTCCTCGAACTGAGCCTTCAGATCGTTCAGCCGGTTCTGCGCCCGATCCTCGAACTGCATGCGAGCCTGACCGGGCGCCGTCTGGTCGGGGATCTCGTAGTAGCCCAGCAGCACGACGCGGGCGCCCGAGAGCAACTCGACGACGCCGGGCTCGAGGGGCTCGCCTTCGAGCACCCGGAGCGGGACGAGGATCGACGGTCGGTCGGTCATAGTTTCCCCTTGAGCGTTACGTCGCGAGCGTAATAGCTGTGCCAGCCGTACGCGCCGGCCATCACGAGGACGCCGACGACGATCGAGGCGGGCGCCATGAACGCGATCAGCCCGAAGCTGGCGAGTCCGCCGATCGCCGGCAGGTACGGGGAGCCGGGCATCCGGAAGTCCGGATCGTACCAGTCCGGCGGGGTCCGCCGGAGAGCGATCAGCGCCGCGCAGATCAGCCCGTACATGATCAGGTGGAGGAAGGAGGCGACCTCGGCCAGCAGTTCGACCCGGCCGGTCGCGGTCAGGACGACGATCGGGCCGCCGGCCATCGCGAGCGCGACGTGGGGCGTCCCGTAACGCAGGTTGATCTCGCTGGCGCGCCGCGGCAACAGCGCGTCGCTGCTCAGCGCGTAGATCGACCGCGAGGAGCTGAGGATCGACGCGTTGGCGCTCGAAAACGTCGCGAGCAGCCCGGCGAACAGGATCGCGACGGCGCCGGCGACGCCGAAGAACTCGCGGCTCACCTCGACCATCGCGGTCTCGCCGAACTCCCTGAGATTCTCGCTGCCGACGGCGCTCGTCGCCACGAAGATCGTCACGACGTAGAACGTGGCGACGATGACGACCGATCCGACCATCGCGAGCGGCAGATTCCTGTCCGGGTCTTTGATCTCGCCGGCGACCGTCGCGACCTGAGCGAACCCGAGATAGGAGGTGAACACGAGCGCCGCCGTCGAGAAGATCGGTCCGACGCCGAACGGCGCGAACTGCTCGGGGACCGCTCCGGCGCCGAAGACGCCGAGCGCGTCCGCCGTGCCGTACGTGAGAAACGAGGTGAGGATCACGAGCAGTACGCCGACGATGACGTTCTGGAGCTTGGCGGCGTTCTCGGTCCCCGTCGCGCTCAGGGCGGTCAGGAGGACGCCGAACAGCACGCCCAGCGGGATCACGGGATCGATCGGCGCGGCGACGCCGACTTCGGCAAGCACGGCCGCCGCGTAGTGGCCGAAGCCGACGAGGTAGAACGCCGAGGCGAACACGAGCCCCAGCCAGAGGCTGATGCCGACGACCGTCCCGTACGTCGCGCCCAGCGCCCGGGAGACGAAGTAGTACCCCCCGCCGCTGCGTGGCATGGCAGTCGCGAGTTCGGCGGCCGGCAGCGCGACCAGCAGCGCGACGACGCCGCCGATCGCGAACGAGGCCGCCGCCGCGGGCCCGGCTTCGCCGGCCGCGATGCCCGGGAACACGAAGATGCCGGCGCCGATCATCGTCCCGATGCCGATGGCCAGCCCGCCGACCAACCCGATCGTGCGCTCAAGTTCCGTGCCGTCTTCGTGGACCGTGACGTCGTCGTCGGTCGCTACCGGCTCGGGGGCCGGCGCTTCACCCGCGACGTTCCTCCCGGGGGACGCCGAGGCGCGCTCGTCGCGGTCACCCATGCTGGTACTTTCGCGCGCTCGTTACTTCAGTGTACGATGCCGGGTACGTGTTGTACGATGCCGGATGCGTGCCTGTCGCCGCCCCGTCGTGACGCCGAAAGTAGGGAGCGTTAAGTGACCGGCTCTCCGAGTGGCAGCTATGAGCCTGGGTCAACGCGTCTCGACCGACCGCCAGCTCGCCCGGCTCCTCCAGATCGGGGTCGTGCTGGAGGAGGTCGTCGAGGCGCGTGCCTATTCGCACCTGGAGTCGCTCTCGCCCGACGAGCGGGCCGAACTCGACGAGGAGATCGCCGAGCTGCTCGATCACGCGGCCGAGGAGTCCGCCGAGCACCGCGCCCGCCTCGAATCGCTGGTCGACGAAATGGACGCCGAGACGGTCGGCTACGACGAGATCGAGCTGCTGGTCCGCGAGCACTACGCGAGCAACCAGCCCGATGACTTCGACGGGCTGCTGTACGACCAGCTCTGCAACGAGGAGACCGCCTACAAGTTCTACGACGATCTCATCGAGGCGATCGAGGCCAGTGACGCCGACTACACCGTCGACGAGGAGCTGGTGCTCGACACGCTGTACGCGATCCGCGAGGAGGAAAAGGAGGGCGTCGAGGAAGTGACCGCGATCATGGAGGACCGGGAATGAACGCCGATAGAGAGAGCTCTATCGAGCTCATTCTCGATCTCCGGGGTGATCTCGAATGAACACAGCCGACCAGTACCTCAAAGCGATCTACCTGGCGCAGATGATGGAGGACGGCCCGGCGTCGACGGGAACCCTGGCGGATATGCTCGACGTCAGCCCCGCCAGCGTCAACGAGATGATCGGGAAGCTGGAGGATCGGGGCCTCGCGGACCACGAGAAGTACAAGGGCGTCGAGCTCACCGACGAGGGGATCGGACGGGCCCGCGACGCGCTCCAGACGTACTGCATCATCGAGCGGTTTCTCGCGAACGTGCTGGAGGTCGAAAGCTACCGCGAGGAGGCCCGCGCCTTAGAGAGCGTCATCGACGACACGGTCGCCGAGCGCCTCGACACGATCATCGACCGCCGGTCGGAGTGTCCGGATTGTTTCGATCCGGAGGCCGACCGCTGCGAGTGTCTCACCGCGGAAGGGAAGGCGGACTGATCGACGCAGCCGAATTTCTGCCCCCTCCTCGCGATCTCACTGCACGTACAGCTTCTCGCCCAGCAGCGTCGCCAGTCGCCGGTCGTCCGCGGGCGTGATCGCGACGTACGGCCCGTCGACCGGCCCGAACACGTCGACGATGCGGCCCGCCGTCGAGAGCGACTCGTCGACGACCTCGCGGCCGATCGGCGGCGGGTCGTCGGGATCGTCGAGTCGCACGATCGCCAGCCCCTGGGCCGTCCGGTCGGCCTCGCCGAGCCGCTGCATCACTCGCGCATCGTCGTGACGTAGGCGGCGACCGCCTGAACGACGTCGTTCTTTGCGTCGTCGGCGTCCTTGACGAGCACGCGACCGCGCTGCTGGTAGTGCTCGCGCGGGTAGGCGACGTCGCGCTCGACGACGGCGTCGTAGCCGACCTGCTGGACCGCCTGTGCGATCTCCTCTAGCTCGGGGCTCGGAACCGCGAGCTCCTCCGGGACGCGGCGCCCCTTCGAGCGCGTGAGGTCCGCGTCGAAGTACGCGGGCCAGATGACGTTTTCGACCATACTGGTCGGTCGGCGTCGACGACGTAAAAAGGTCGGTTTCCGCGACGGGTCGGCAGTCGCTCGGGCGGAAGCGATCAGTTTCGCCTGCGCGCCAGGACGCCGACGGTCAACAGCGCGGCGACCGCCGGGGCGACGCCGAAGCCGGGGACGCTGTCGCCACCGTCGCTCTCGTCACCGCCGCTCTCGTTCTCGCCGCTCCCGTTTTCGCCGCTTCCGTTTTCGCTACTCTCGTTCTCGGAACTCTCGCCCTCGTACTGCTGGAGCTGCTCGTTGATCTCCTGGATCGCGTACACGACCCGGGGCGCGGGCTGTTGCATGTAGTTCGTGTCGACACGGATGATCCGGTCGTTCTGCACCGCGCTGGTCGACTGGACGGCCTCGCGATCCGGGACCGCCGACCCCTCGAGCAGTAGCAGGTAGTCGGGGTTCTGCTGGATCAGCTTCTCGTCGCTGAGCTGAGCCCAACTCTCCAGGCCGGCCTCCGCCGCGACGTTCTGACCGCCCGCGGTCGTGATCACGTCGTGCTGGAACGTCCCGGCCCCGGGCGTCGTCCCGAAGAACTCGAAGTAGACGCTCGGACGGTCGGACTCGCTGACGTTCTCGCGGACGGCGTCGATCTCGGTCTGCATCCACTCGACGGTCTCGGTCGCGCCCTCGCAGGCGCCGGCGAGTTCGCCGATCCGCTCGGTCTTGTCGTACACGGCGTCGATCGACGACGCCGACGCGAACTGGTAGACCGCCAGGTCGTTGTTCCGCAGCTGGTCGACCGTGTCGTTCGAGATCGTGTTGGGCGCGAGCACGAGGTCGGGATCGAGGTCGACGACTTTCTCCGCCGACGTCATGCCGCTTGCTCCCGTGATGTTCGTCCGCTCGTCCGCGCCCTCGAGGTAGGACGCGTACGCCGAGACGCCGACGACCTTGTCCTCGGCACCGATCTCCCAGAGCGTCTGGGCGGCCGACGGGTTCAGCGTCACGATCTCCCGGGGTTCCTCGTCGAGCTGCACCTCGGACCCCCCGGCGTCGGTGAACGTCCGCGGGTACGAGCAGTTCAGTTCGTCGCTCTGTGCGGCGTCGATCGTCGGCGTCGCGATCGTCGCGTCGGTCGCTCCGGCGCCGTATCCGGGACCGTCGGCGGGTACCCCGCCTGCAGCCGCTGCAGCAGGCGCGGCGGCGCCCGCGATCAGAGCGACGCAGGCGACTATCGCGATCAACGTCGAAGTCAGCGTTCGTGTCATCGTCTGATGGCTCGCCCGTATCCAATAAATATTTGTCTAATGAAAACGAGCTTGTGAACGTTCCGTGGCCACGACGACAGATCCCGATGAAAGCCGAGGACCGTTATCGCGCACGGCGAGCCTCGCGGCCGCCGCACACGCGCGACCGGCGGTGCGAGCGGCCGTCTGGTCAGTGCCGCTGGCCGCGCTACTCGTGGCCGCGATCCTCGTCAGCGCCACGATCGGGGCGGTCGACATCACGCCGCTGGCGGTCGCGAAAGCGGCCTACGACGCGTTCGTCCTCCCGGCGGGCGTCGGCCTCGACTCCGGCGTCTGGGAGCTCGCGCCCGGCGTCGGGATTCCCTACGTCCGGCCGGACGTGAGCTGGATCGCACCGTTCTCGGCGTCGGTCCCGGCGACGACGCGCACGATCGTCGTCAACATCCGGCTGCCCCGCATCGCGCTCGCGGCGACCGTCGGCGTCGGGCTGGCCGCCGCGGGCACCGTGATGCAGGGCTTTTTCCGCAATCCGCTCGCGGACCCGTCGATCGTCGGCGTCTCGTCGGGCGCGGCGGTCGGCGCAGTCGCCGCGATCGCGGTGCCCTCGCTCGTCCCGGTCGACCTGCGGCTGGCCGCGTTCGTCGGCGCCGTCCTCACGGCGTTCGCCGTCTACGCCATCGCGACGGAGGGCGGCCGGACGCCCGTCGCGACGCTGCTGCTCGCGGGCGTCGCCGTCCAGACGTTTCTCGGTGCGGCGATCTCGTACCTGCTGCTCCAGAGCGGCGAGAGCCTCGAACAGGCCGTCTACTGGCTGATGGGCCACCTCCAGCACAGCACTTGGGAGGAGGTGGCGTTCGTGCTTCCGGTGACGTTGCTCGGGCTGGCCGTGCTCGGCGCGTACGCCCGCGAGCTGAACGTCCTGCTGCTCGGCGAGGAGGAGGCCCACCACCTCGGCGTCGAGGTCGAGCGCGCGAAGCTGCTCCTGCTCGCGGTCGCCAGCGTCGTCACGGCCGCGGGCGTCGCCGTCACGGGCGTCATCGGCTTCGTCGGCCTGATCGTCCCCCACGCGATGCGCTTGCTGGTCGGGCCGGACCACCGCGTCCTGCTCCCGACGAGCGCGCTCGCGGGCGGATCCTTCCTCGTCGTCGCCGACACGCTCGCCCGATCGGGGCCCGCCGAGATGCCCGTCGGCATCGTCACCGCGGCGGTCGGGGCGCCGTTTTTCCTGTTCCTGCTCAAATCGCGGGAGGTGCACGGGCTGTGACTCGGCGCGACGACCCCGCCGCCGACGAACCGAGCGACGACCCGACGATCAGCGTCGAGGACGTCGCGCTGTCGCTCGGCGACGTCTCGGTGCTCTCGGACGTCTCGCTCGACGTCGCGCCCGGCGAACTCGTCGGCGTCGTCGGACCGAACGGCGCCGGCAAGACGACGCTGTTGCGGGCGATCAGCGGCGTCCTCGCGCCGGACGAGGGATCGATCCGCGTGGACGGCGACGACGTCCACGAACTCTCCTCGGGCGCCGCCAGCCGGCGGGTCGCCGTCGTCCCGCAGGATACGGCCGTCTCGTTTTCCTTCGACGTGCGCGAGATCGTGGCGATGGCGCGCCACCCCCACCGCTCGCGGTTCAGCCCCGCCTCGGCCGAGGACCGGCGGGCCGTCGAGTCGGCGCTGGAGCGCACCGGCGTCGCCGACCTCGCCGACCGGTCGATCGACGAGGTCAGCGGCGGCGAGCGCCAGCGCGCGCTGCTCGCCCGCGCGGTCGCCCAGGAGACGCCCGCGCTGTTGCTCGACGAGCCGACCGCGAGCCTCGACGTGAACCACCAGGTCGAGACCCTGGAGATGGTCCGATCGCTCGTCGACGACGGCACGGCGGCCGTCGCCGCGATCCACGACCTCGATCTGGCGGCGCGGTACTGCGACCGGCTGGCGATCCTCGCGGGCGGCGAGTTCATCGCCGTCGGGCCGCCCGAGGACGTGCTCACCGAGTCGGCGGTCGCGGCGGCGTTTGACGTCCGCTCGATCGTCGGTCGCGATCCGGCGACCGGAGCCGTCTCCGTCACCGCGCTACCCGATCGCGCGCCGCCGACGGGAGCGCGCGTCCACGTCGCCGGCGCGGGCGAAGCGGCCGCCGAGACGCTCGTCGCCCTCGACGACGCCGGCTACGACCTCTCGATCGGCCCGCTGCCCGAGAGCGACGTCGCCGCCGCGACGGCCCGCAGCCTCGGCGCCGATCTGGTGGAGACGGCGCCGCTGTCGCCGCCCGACGACGCCGAGCTCGACGCTGCGCGGGAGCGCGCTCGCACCGCCGACGTCGCAGCGCTCGTACGAACGCGGCCCGACGGTCCGAACGAGGCGCTGACGGCCGCGGCCGCCGCCGCGCCCGCGCGGATTTCGGTCGTCCCGGCGGACGCCGACTCGGCCGACGCGGCGGCGGTCTCACCGAAACGCGCGCCGGAGGCCGCGGCGGAGGCCGTCGCCCGTGCTGCGGATAGCGACGGCGGCGCGTACGCCGGTAGCGATCCCGAAACGACAGACAACGCCGACCCGCCCCCCGAGACCGACGACTGACGGCGAACCTCTCGTCCCGTCGGCACGCTGCAAGACGTTAGTGAGCGGCTGCCGTAGCGAAAACGAGGGAGACGCCATGTTCGAAAACAGGGGAGACGCAGGAGAACGGCTGGCCGACCTGCTCGCCGACCGGGGCGTCGAAGCGGACGTCGTGCTCGGGATCCCGCGGGGCGCGCTTCCGGTCGCACGTCCCGTCGCGGACCGTCTGGACGCCGACCTGGACGTGATCGTCGCTCGGAAGATGGGCGCGCCGCACAACGAGGAGCTCGCGATCGGCGCCGTCGCCAGCGACGGAAGCGTCTGGCGCAACGAGGATCTGATCGAGCGGCTCGGCGTCGACGACGCGTACGTCGAGCGCGAGCGAGAGCGGACGGCCGAGAGCGCCCGCGAGAAGCTAGAGACCTATCGCGGGACGACGGATCCGCCCGACGTACGCGGCCGCAGCGTCGTCGTGGTCGACGACGGCGTCGCCACGGGCGCGACGGCCCGGGCGTGCCTCCGCCAGATTCGGGACGGCGGGGCTCAGTGGATCGCTCTGGCGGTCCCGGTCGGCTCGCCGGACTCGCTGACTGCACTGGAGTCGTTCGCCGACGACGTGTACGCCGTCGAGGACCCCGCGGGGTTCCGTGCGGTTGGTCAGTACTACCACGATTTCGGTCAGGTTTCTGATGTCGAAGCGAGGCGTTACCTCGATCGGTAGCGCCGTCCTTCGGATCGTCCGCCCGGACCTCGCCATCCGACAAGTATTTATATATCACTAACCTTCACTACGAAACACTTATAAGGCTTTCCCTCTTATGGAGTATTAGGAGCGCGGTACCCGGCCGTATTTTGGGATTTTCCCGACCGGTCAGCCCTTGCCCTCCCGCCCACGGTGAGTTACCAATGACAGAAACGAGCATCCGAACGAACGACGACGTATCGACGCGGGAACGAACGACAGAGCGGACCGAGGAGAGCGAAGACCAGCAGCTGTGCCCCGAGTGCGGCGGCCGGCTCGAATCGGACACCGAGCACGGCGAGACGATCTGCACCGAGTGCGGCCTGGTCGTCGAGGAAGACGAGATCGATCGCGGGCCCGAGTGGCGCGCGTTCGACGCCGCCGAGAAGGACTCGAAGAGCCGCGTCGGTGCGCCGACGACGAAGATGATGCACGACGACGGCCTCTCGACCAACATCGGCTGGCAGGACAAGGACGCCTACGGCAACACCCTCAGCTCCAGCCAGCGCGAGAAGATGCAGCGCCTGCGCACCTGGAACGAGCGTTTCCGCACCCGCGACTCCAAGGAGCGCAACCTCAAGCAGGCGCTCGGCGAGATCGACCGCATGGCGTCCGCGCTCGGTCTCCCCGAGGACGTTCGCGAGACCGCCAGCGTCATCTATCGCCGCGCGCTCAACGAGGACCTCCTCCCCGGCCGCTCGATCGAAGGCGTCGCGACGGCCAGCGTCTACGCCGCGGCGCGCCAGACCGGGACGCCCCGATCGATCGACGAGGTCGCCCAGGTCAGCCGCATCGACGAGATGGAGTTCAAGCGCACCTACCGCTACATCGTCCGCGAGCTGAACCTCGAAATCCAGCCCGCCGACCCCGTGCAGTACGTCGGGCGCTTCGCCTCGGAACTCGATCTCTCCGACGAGGCCGAGCAGCGCGCCCGAGAACTGCTCCGCACCGCGAAGGAGGAAGGCCTCCACAGCGGCAAGAGCCCCGTCGGGCTGGCGGCCGCGGCCGTCTACGCGGCGCCGCTGCTGTGCAACGAGGAGATTACGCAGTCGGCGGTCGCGGAGGTCACCGATATCTCCGAAGTCACCATCCGCAACCGCTACAAGGAGCTGCTCGAAGCGAAAGGCGTTACGACCGTTTGACGTCTTCGAGTTGTTTTGACCCGGACCGCGAGCGGCGTTCTAGCGGAAACGTCCCTGCCGATCCGCGAATCTGCCACTCTGCGGCCGATCTCCAATCGAAACGGTGGTTCTCGAACGATCGTCCCGTCGCAGTCGGGCTTATTCCAGACGAAACCTCGGTTACCCTGAATACTGCCTCTTCGACGGCTGTCGGTTTTCAATCGAAACGTCGGTCACCTGCCGCTCACAACTACCTACTATTTTATGTTTGAATCGCAACCGTTTGGCGTCGTCACGGCTGCGTGACCTGCGTTTTCGTCGGGAAGGAGGCTGAGAACTTCTGATTAGGATGTTCGGAACCGAAACTAACGGTGCGAGTCCGACTGGCGAGGGGCTCAGAACTAAGTGCAACATATGTCAGAATCTATCGTTGTTGTGCGGTGGGCTTTCGCCCTGCTCCGGATTCTACGTCAAAAAGTACCGTTACGTTTTCACTTTCGTCCGGCTGCGTAGGTTTAAGCGGTCCTCTCGACCTACATGTAGGTCCTATGGGGCACGAGCACGGTGCAGGGGCCGAGGACTGCTACGTATGCCGCCGACCGGCGGGGTTCAACCGCGCCATCGTCGACCCGCGCGAGGTGGTCGAGGTCGGCCGTATCTGCGTGAACTGCGAGCGCGACGAGCTCGACGACCGGTTCGACCCGATGTCGTCGACCGACGGGACGTGCGCGTACTGCCGGCGTGACGGCGAGTACGCGCTCCCGCGGTACGAGCCGGTCGCCGTCGAGACCGACGAGACGGTCGTTTCGATGGTGTCGACGTCGCTGGACGCGACGCCGATACGACTGTGCGAGCATCACTTGTACGAACTGCGCGGCGGCGCCGAGGAGGCCGCCGAGAGCGCCGTCGGCGAAGCGACGCTCGCGGGGTGACGGATGCGGCGTCACGCCGAGTGGATGACCCGGGCCGACGAGCGGATCCTCGAGTACCTCGCCGAGAACGAATCGGAACAGCCGAGCGAGATCCGCTACGGCCTCGCGGCGATCAACGACGCGATGGCCTACCCGCAGTCGTACGTCGACGGTCGGCTCGACAGGCTCGCGGGAGCCGGACTGGTCGCCGAGCGCGAGGACGGCTGGGCGTACGAACTGACGAACAGAGGCTCGTTCTTTCTCCGGGGCGAGTTCGACGCCAGCGTGCTGTCGCCGGACGCCGCGGAACTCCGTTCTGCGAGCCCTGACTCGCAGGCTCGTCAGGACGCTGGAGAGCAAAGCTCTCCAAGCCCTGCTTCGCAGGCTCAGCAGGACGCCGACGACGCCTCGGCGTCCGACGATCGCCGGCGGATCGACTGATCAGTCGGCCTCGTACTCCAGCCAGACGTACCGCGTCGCGACCGATCGGTACGGACGCCACGCCTCGGCGATCGATCGCATCTCGTCGCGGCCCATCGTCGCGTCGCCCGCTCCGTAGAGCTGATCGATGCCGCGCCGAACCGCCAGGTCGCCCAGCGGAAGGACGTCCTCACGCCCGAGCGCGAAGATGAGATACATCCGGGCGGTCCACTCGCCGACGCCGCGGATTTCGGTCAGCAAGTCGATCACTTCGGCGTCCTCGCGCTCGCCGAGGGCGTCCCGCGTGAGGTCCCGCTCTCGAAACGCCCGCGCGCAGTTCCCGACGTACTCGATCTTGGAGTTGCTCAGCCCGGCCTCGCGCAGCGCAGCCTCGTCGGCGGCCAGCACGGCGTCGGGCGTGATCGGCTCGCCGATGAGTTCGAACGCGCGTTCGCGGACGGCGCGAGCCGACGCCGTCGACAGCTGCTGGTTGACGATCGAGACGATCAGGCGCCGGAACTCGCTGTCGGCCGGCGCGAGGTCGACCGGGCCGTGGCGGTCGATCAGCTCGGCCATCACGGCGTCGTCGCGGAGAACGGATTCGGCGTCGTTGAAGACTGCTCGCTCAGACACGCACGACAGTTAGAGCGGACGGCAAAGGGCGTTACGCTGGCGATACCGGTGGTGGACGGCCCGGTTAGAATCCTTTCCCGAGCAGCTCCCGGGCGATGATGTTCTTCTGGATCTCGGTGGTCCCCTCGTAGATCTGGGTGATCTTGGCGTCCCGGTAGAGCCGCTCGACGTCGAAGTCGTTGACGTAGCCGGCGCCGCCGTGGATCTGGACCGCTTCGTCGGCGACGTCGACCGCCACGTTCGAGGCGTACTCCTTGGCCATCGAGGCCAGCGCGGTGAGCTGGTCGTCCTCGTTCTCGACGCTCCAGGCCGACTTGTAGGTGAGCTGGCGGGCGGCCTCGGTCTTCGTGTGCATCTCCGCGAGCTTGTGCTGGATCGCCTGGAACTCGCTGATCGACTGGCCGAACTGCTCGCGGTCCTGGGCGTACTCCAGGGCACGCTCGCAGGCGCCCTTGGCGATGCCGACGCCCTGGGCGGCGACCATCGTGCGCGTCTCGTCGAAGAAGTTCATCAGCTGGAGGAACCCCGCGCCGCGCGTGCCGATCAGGTTCTCCTCGGGAACGCGCACGTCGTCGAAGATCAGCTCGGCGGTGTCGGATGCACGGATGCCGAGTTTCCCGGTGATCTTGTCGGCTTCGAAGCCATCTCTGTCCGACTCGACGAGAATCTGGGAGAAGCCCGAGTAGCGGTCGTCGACGTCGTCGGTCTTGCACATCACGACGTAGTAGTCGCCGACCGACCCGTTGGTGATCCACATCTTGTTGCCGTTGATCACCCACTCGTCGCCGTCCTTGTCGGCCTCGGTGGAGACGCTCGAAACGTCCGAGCCGGTGTCCGGTTCGCTGATCGCCGCGCCCATGATCGCCTCGCCGTTCGCGATCGGTTCGAGGAAGCGTTCCTTCTGATCCTCGGTGCCGTACTCCATGAGCGAGTCGGCGCCGAAGGCGGCGCTCGTGATACAGAGGCCGATCCCGGGATCGACGGCGAACAGCTCCTCCGTGATCAGCGACATCTCGAGGGGCGTGTAGCCCGCGCCGCCGTACTCGACGGGGATGTGCGCGCCAGTCAGCCCCATCTTCGCCGCCTCGTCCATCACGTCGTGGGGAAACTTCTCGTCGACGTCGTGCTCGGTCGCGACGGGTTCGATCTCGTTCTCCGCGAACCGGCGGACCTCGTCGCGGATCGCTCGCTGCTCCTCTGATAGTCCGAAGTCCATGCCACACAATTCCATACTGAACGATAAATATCTTTGTAACCCGATGTAAACCGAAACTGAGTTTCAAAGCAGACCGAGGGAAACGTTAAAACGGCTCCCTGTTGAGTGTGCACGCATGGAGTTGGACGATATCAACACTGTAGCAGTTCTCGGTGCGGGGAACATGGGCCACGGCATCGCGGAAGTCGCCGCGCTGGCGGGCTACGACGTCAACATGCGGGACATCAAAGATGAGTTCGTACAGAACGGGTACGAGCAGATCGAGTGGAGCCTGAACAAACTCGAGGAGAAAGACCAGATCGGCGAGGGCGAAGCCGAGGAGACGCTCGGCCGCGTGACGCCGCTGGTCGACGTCGGCGAGGCAGTCAGCGACGCCGATGTCGTGATCGAGGCCGTCCCCGAGAAGATGGATATCAAGAAAGATGTCTACGCGGAGGTCGAGGAGCACGCCGCCGACGAGGCGATCTTCGCGACCAACACCTCCTCGCTGTCGATCACCGAGCTCTCGGAGGTCACCGACCGGAAAGAGACGTTCTGCGGGATGCACTTTTTCAACCCGCCGGTGCGGATGCAGCTCGTCGAGGTCATCTCCGGCGCTCACACCGACGAGGAAACCCTGAATGTGATCGAGGAGCTCGCCGAGGACTTCGGCAAGACGCCGGTGCGCGTCCACAAGGACTCGCCCGGTTTCATCGTCAACCGCATCCTCGTCCCGCTGATGAACGAGGCGTGCTGGCTCGTCCACGAGGGCGAGGCTACCGTCGCGGAGGTCGACAGCACCACGAAGTACGACATGGGCCTGCCGATGGGGAGCTTCGAGCTGGGCGACCAGGTCGGCAACGACGTGAGCTACCACGTGCTGGAGTACATGCACGAGGAGCTCGGCGACGCCTACGAGCCCTGTCCGCTCCTCGAGGAGAAAGTCGAGAACGACGAACTCGGCAAGAAGACCGGCAAGGGGTTCTACGACTACGAGGACGGCGACGGCGCCGACGTCCCGACCGACGAGGGCAGCGAGTTCGTCGCCGATCGGCTGACCGCGGTTATGGCCAACGAGGCCGCTCACCTGATCGGCGGTGACGTCGCCGGGCCCGACGCCATCGACGAGGCCGTCCAGCTCGGCGCCGGCTTCCCCGACGGTCCAGCCAAGCTCGCCGACGACGCCGGGCTCGACCACCTGCTGGAAGTGCTCGAATCGGCCCACGAGGAGACGGGCGCCGCGCGTTACGAGCCCGCGGACTACCTCGCCGACGCCGCCGAGCAAGGCGGCTTCCACGGCGGCGGCGACGCCGACGGCGGCGCGCGCTACGACTTCGACACGATCCGCGTCGAGAAGCCCGGCGAGATGGTCGGCAAACTCGTGCTCGATCGTCCCCACCGGATGAACACGATCAGCGGCGAGTTGCTCGACGAACTCGGCGAGGCGATCGACCTGCTCGAGGACGACGAGGACGTCCGGTCGATCCTGCTGGTCGGCGAGGGCGAGAAGGCGTTCTCCGCCGGTGCGGACGTCCAGAGCATGGCCAGCGGTGCCGACCCGATCCAGGCGGTCGAGCTCTCCCGGAATGGTCAACAGACCTTCGGTAAGCTTCAGGAGTGTGACCTCCCGGTCGTCGCCGGCATCGACGGGTTCTGCCTCGGCGGCGGGATGGAGATGGCGACCTGCGCCGACATGCGGGTCGCCTCCGAGCGATCCGAGCTGGGACAGCCCGAGCACAACCTCGGCCTGCTGCCCGGCTGGGGCGGCACCCAGCGGCTCCAGCGCATCGTCGGCGAGGGCCGCGCCAAGGAGATCATCTTCACCGCCGACCGGTTCGACCCCGAGACGATGGCCGACTACGGCTTCGTCAACGAGGTCGTCGCTAACGACGAGCTACAGGATCGGGCGTTCGAGCTGGCCGCCGACCTCGCGGCCGGACCGCCGATCGCCCAGCGCTACACCAAGCGCGCCATGGAGAAAGGCTGGGAGAACGCCGACGCCGGACTCGAGATCGAGGCCCAGGCGTTCGGCCAGCTGATGCAGACCGACGACCTGATGGAGGGGATCACGGCCTTCATGGGCGACCGCGACCCCGAGTTCGAGGGCGAATAGGCGGCCGACGGCCGCGGATCGATCGCCACGATCCGGAGGTTCTTTGACCCGCGCTCGGAAATTCGGCGTCGATGAGCGCGAACGCGCCGGTAACTGCGAGCGACTTCTGGAATTCGTTGCGGGGCGTCGGACGCCTCGTGTACGACGAGATCATACCGATCTCGATCATCAGCCTCGCCGCGACCGTGTTCGCGGTGCCCCTGCTGACGATCGGCCCGATCTGTATCGCCGCCGTCGCGACGATGACCGAGATCGCGGAGCGTCGCGGCTCGGCGAGACCGCGCTCCGAACGCCAGCGCGCGCGAGCGTTTCCGGCCGCTATTCGACGGTATTTCCGGGCCGGTCTCCCGTTCTCCCTGCTGATCTGCTTTACGCTGCTGAACCTCGTCACGTACGTCCTCCTCGCCACGGCGAACGACTCGGTGGTGTTCTGGCTCGGGGCCGCACTGGCGCTGTACACGCTGATCGCGCTCGTCGCGCTAACGTTCCGCGCGGGCAGTCTGCTCGTCCGCGCCGAGGATCCGCCGGGGACGCGGGCTCTCGTCTCCGAGAGCGTCGACGTCTGGCTCCGCAGTCCGTGGTACTCGCTGCTCCACCTCCTCGTGGCGGGCCTCGTGTTCGTCGGCACGCTGCTCGTGACGCCGGCCGCGATGTTGCTGCTGGCCGGAACGCTCGCGACGCTGGAAGTCGTCGTCTTCGCGGATCTTGCGGAGGGCGGATCGAAAAAATTCTTCGAGCAGTCGGACGAGTAATGTATTCCTTCATATACGACTCGGCCTTCACACAGCCGCGGCATTTATCACGGATTACTACCATCGCCCTAAAGAGAGCGTAGTTCGACCGACGCCCGGAACTATACAGACTATGTCCGATCAACCCGTGGAAATACTCGTCGTAGACGACGAATCGAGGCTGGCAGATCTCTTCGCGGCCTGGCTGACGAGCGACTGGTCCGTCGAAACCGCCTACGACGGGGAGAGTGCCCTACAGCAGATACAAGAGTCCGTCGAGATCGTCCTCCTCGACCGCCGGATGCCCGGTCTTTCGGGTGACGAAGTCCTCTCGGAGATCCGGGACCGCGGCTACGACTGCCGCGTCGTCATGGTCACGGCGGTCGATCCCGACTTCGATATCATCGAGATGGGGTTCGACGACTACCTCGTCAAGCCCGTCTCGAAGGACGAACTACTGGAGGTCGTCGAGCGCGTCCAAACTCGGTCCGCCTACGAAGCCGACATCCAGCGCTACTACTCGCTCGTCTCGAAGAAGTCGCTGCTCGAAGCCGAGAAGTCGGACCGCGAACTCGAGGACAGCGACGAATACTCGGAACTCTGTGAACGGGTCGACTCGCTGCGCGGTCAGGTCGACGACACGGTGTCCGGGCTCTCCGATCACGACGACTTCGTCGGCGCGTTTCAGGATCTTCCCGGCGAGCAGTAATTTCAGCGTCGGCAAGCGTTCTTCTTTCGACGTTTTCTCCCCGACCTGCCCGAATTGACTCTCTCGGGATCGACGGCGGTTTTGCCTATCTCGGGCCGTCACGCTTTGTTAAGTCCGTGTGACTCGCGTCTGTAGCCCTGACTGCGCCCAGATAATTCCGCACCTTTATAACCGAAGGCATGATAATTGCTTCTCCAAGAAAATGAAATTTGCGAGGGTGCTACTACTCGTGCTCGTCGCTACCGGCTCGCTGACGACGGCTACGTTCGCGAACCCGTCCTCGACGGTCGACCGTGACGACGCTCCGTTCGCCGAGGCTGGTCTCGACCAGGAGTCGACTGTCGGCGACCGTGTGCTCCTCGACGGCGGGGGCTCCCGTGCGGCGTCGGGTGACATCGTCGAGTACAACTGGCGTATCACGGGGCCGAACGGGACGACCGTTCGACCGTCGTGTCGAACGTGCGTTCGGACAGCGTTCGTTCCGGATCGCCCCGGCCGATACACGGTCACGCTGACCGTCACCGATGCGGACGGACGGAGTGACACCGACACCATGTACGTCCGGGCCGGCACAGCCGACGTTCCGGACGTCTCCATCTCTGGACCGCGGCGGATCGCCAGCGATCGACCTGCCGAATTCACAGCTACGGTCCGTCCGGGTGATGCCGAACTGACTCGTATCGTCTGGACTGTCGGCGGAACTCCGGTCGAGAACGCGACGATTGACGGGAGTCGTACCGCATCGCTGGAACGTACCTTCACCAGCGCTGGCACCGTTCGGGTGAATGCGACCATCCACGACGGTGCAGGACGCGAGCGGACTGCGTCTCGCACTGTCGAAGTGGTGACTCCCACCTATTCGAGATCGACTACCTCCGCTCCATCGCTTTCAGTTCGAGGTCCTCGAATGCTGACGGGCGAGGGTCCCTTCGAGGGAACCTACAGTCTCGAAGGATCCGACGCGGACGAGGTGGAATCCGTGGCCTGGCGCGACGGTAGTGGTGAACTCGGATCCGGCGCCGATCTAGAGGTGGAGTGGGAACCGGGAACCCACGAACTGACCGCGTTCGCCGACGTCGACGATGATACGTACAGCACGTCGTTCGAGAACGGGACGAGCGTCGTCGTCGATCCCCGTCCCAACGTGTCGCTGACGACGTCCCAGAGCGACGATACGCTCTCCGGAACGGTAGAGGCCACCGACGAGTTCGGGAATCTCGACTCGGTGCAGCTGTTCGTCGACGACGAGCGGGTTCGAGAGTGGCCGTCAGCGGACGGTACGGTGTTTGAGACCTCGTTCTCGGTTGCGTTAGATAGCGACCAGAACTCGAATCGCGTTCGTGTCGTCGTAACTGATGACCGCGGGCAGTCCGCTGCCGACGCTAACCGAGTGGGAGAGCCGGAACTCGTGCGCTCCGGTTTCGTGAACGGGCCGGTGGACTCGTATCACGAGCGCTTGGATTCTGAGCGGTACACGGCCATTCACGAGACTGTGATCGATTTGAACGGCGTGGATCCAAGCGTGGTTTCGCCAGAGATTGTTCCTTCTGGAGATGATCCTGAGCTTCAAAAAGTCAAAGCTGATGAGCGAAAATATGACACTAAAACAGATTTACTAACGATAACTTCACACTGGGCTGGAAAAGCACCCGAAAAATATAAGATATCTATGAGATCTGCTGTTCTAGGTGATAGTAGAGGTGAATTCAGGGTTACAAAGAGTGATCCTGAGCCCCGAATCGAAGTGATTGACGAAGGGGAAGATTCCGAAAACAAAGGACATCGCCTTCTCATTGACGTGAGTGACTCTTTTGATCCGGACGGCGGATCACTGCACTTCCAGGCCCAAGACCGGGATCGGAGACCTGAGAATCCTAACCTAATTGGTCTCGAATTTAGCGATACGCCTGGACTAGTGATATCGGACGGGGATGGTAACTCAGTTGACCTCTCTTCTGAGCTGTACGATTACTGGAGTCCTGAATTCAAGAAAGTCGAAGAGGTCTCTGAAGGGCCGTACAAACCGGACGATACGGTCCGGTTCAAAGTCAAAACCGAGACGTTCCATCTTGCAGATCGGGACTACGATCCGTCGCTGGATTTACGATTGGAAGAGGCCAGTGGAGAGGTGACTGAGTGGAGACGAGTTTCTCACGATGCGGATGCCGGCCCCGATCCGAATCTCCACGAGATTAGACATCCCCAGTATGTAGGTATTGTCGAGGTTGACGCCCGATCCTATCTTAACCCTGAGGCTTCCTCTCTCGTGATCGCTAACGTTGAGGGGACTAGCTGGGAACGGCTTCCAACGGTGGATGTCTTCGAAGAGGATCGACTTGAGCGAAATAACGCCTCGATTGTGTCTGTCAAATACACTCAAAAGGAAAGAGTTGAGAGAACCGTAACGTCGCGAGGGGAACGATTTCGGCACGAGGCGAAAGGTTATCACGTCGAGGATAGCTCAAAGACTCTCGAAACGATTACGATTGAGAAGCGGCGATCGGAACCTCCAGAAGTGATGGATACCCGAACTTTCCCGTCCAAAACAGCAAGGCGACTGTTCCTCTTCACTCATCGCAATTGGTCATCAGGTGGCACCACGGTAGAAACACGGGACACAGAGACCACCAGATGGTTGGATACTCCACGGGCTGCCGGCAGGTATACCGGGAAAAAGAGAGTTAAGAGAATATGTTCGGGTTCTGGCGCGTTCATGCGAGCCGGTCGGTGTGCGCCACTCGAATCCACAAAGACAGTAACGCAACATTTACATATATTCCATGAAGAAAAGGATAAAACAATGTATGTGGCTGAGAAGATGAGGCCTCGAACATACTGGGAACCCATTGGAACCGTCACAACGCCTAAGGAAGCTTCCACTTGGTCCGAACAGCCTGGCATTAGGGCTGGTTCACGGACGTATTCCAAAGAATGGAAAATGGTGAAAATAACCGACAATACGATCGTATCAAATTCATATAATGATGCGTCGGATGTCGTCAGAACATCCGCTACCGTAGAATACGACCGTCAATATTCATTGCGCGGAGGAGCATATGACAAGTCTACTCCTCACGAGAAAACGGTGACTGTTGATAGAATGAGTGGGACCATATCGTTTGAAGGATTCAAGTCCCGAAGAGACATAATCAAATCTGTTGAATCAGGAGCACGGATTTCTAGATCTACCTGCTCTATAGATGGTAGCATAGGGTGTTAACGAATATGAGTAAAATAACATATATGGTTGCGTCATTTCTTATTCTAACATGCGCGTTCACGAGCTGTATTCCTACTGGAGAGGCCTCAACTAATCTATTAGAAGATACCGAAATAGTGGATTCTAGTCAAGACACGGGTCACGGATATAATATTAATGCTACTATATATTCTAACCACAGTGCATATGTAGAATACAAAAGGGTAGGTAAACCTATGTTTAGACCCTCTGTTTCCTTTGTTATAGACGGATATCATGAAAATCGTGAAGGTCCAAAGTTGGACAAGAGTGGGCATTGGTCCACCATGGTAGATCTATCTATGATATATAATGTTTCTAAAGATTCCCATAATGTAGAGATATATACCCTTGGGGGAAATCTGAATCAAACTCTTGAGAGAAAATACAACCTCGAAGATCCAGATATACCTGCCACCAGGATTCAGGACGTCGAAGTCGTTGAGACGACGTACAATGGCGAGCCTACTGCAGCGGTCGACGTGGTCTTCGAAAATCCGTCTCCCCGAGCATATGGCGGGTACGTCTACGCTCATACCCTCCAAACGATTTCAGCGCGAGACGTGGCATTAGTACCAGTTAACGAAAACACCACAGTCTCTCGCATCCATCTTCGCGAAGGCCCCGACGAAGAAGTCGAGGGCGAACTCCGCATGACGACGGCCCGGCTCGACGAAGACAAAGGACTCAGAGATCAGGTCTGGTTCCGCGGTACCGCCGATGGCGAGACGGAATGGCAGCGCGAACCGTACGAACCCGTCGGCTACCGGAACAGCGAGGACCCATACAGGTACGACAACGATCAGGGGTTCCTCGAATCAAAGGGTCTCTCACCAAAACACGCAGTAGCCGGAGCCGTCCTCGGGATCGGATTCCTGATCTTCCTGTTCCGCGGCCGCAGCAAGTGGTGACCGGTCACTCCTCCCGTTCGCCCCCGATCGCCGCCTCGGACATACCGTACAGCAGGTAGTACGCCAGCACGCCGGAGAACATGAACAGGTAGTACGCCCACTGCGGGCCGTCGACAACGTCGAACAGGATCGAGACGATCGTCACCCAGGCGACGGCGAAGGCGAGGTCGGTCAGCACCTCCCAGCGATTCTCGCCGAAGTACTCCGCGATTCGATCGAGCTGGCTCATCGGCCACTCTCCGATCCTACGATCGATGACGCCGCTGTTCGATCGACGCACGCCTCGCCACCGCGGTAGATATGACGGGAGCTTAGGATATGCATGGCTAGCTCTGACAGGGCGTACGCAGAACGGGTTCAAAAAGCTGCGGCACGGGAGTCCGCCCTGCGAACAGAAGGTGTATGACTGCGGCGTCCCGACGTTCGGGTATGCGCCGTCGGGACGCGCTGAAAGCGGGCGCCGCAATCGGCGGACTAGCTATCGCCGGCTGTATCGACGCCTTCGAGACGGAGTCGGTCTGGCGAAACGCTCCGCTAGTAGAGAATCGCCCCGACGCGGTGTACCTGCCGGCGGGGCGCGAGGAGATGGGAACGTACGGCACTGCGCGCGCGGGCAGGTACGCGGTAGCGTTGCAGTACACGTTTCCCCACCGCTTCTGGACCGTTTCGGGGTCTTCGACTAACAGGGTCGAGGTCGGCGAAGACGATTCGCTGCATCTCATGGTGACCGTCTGGGACGCCGAAACCGGAGTCGTGCTACCTGTCGAACCGAAATTAGCACTCCGCCACGACGGCTCGATCGCCGCTTCGCGGACGCTCTGGACGATGCTCTCGCAGCGAATGGGGTTCCACTACGGCGACAACCTCCAACTCGGTACTGAGGGGACTTACGTAGCCGAGATCAGGCTGCCCCCGGTCGGCGCCGACCCCGTCGGCAACCTGACTGGGCAGTTCCAGTCGGCCGAGACGGTCGAGATCGAGTTCGAGTACGACACCGACGACGTCTACGACCTCGAGTACGATCAGATCGACGAGTCGCGACGGGGTGCTCGCGACGCCGTCCCGCTTATGCAACACGGGGGCGGTACTGCCGACGGAGCTGCCGACGCCGTCGCGGAGCCGATGCCCACGGTCCCGGCGTCCGAGAACCTCCCCGGTGAGGTACTCGGCACGGCCACGAGCGGTGACGCCGCGTTCGCCGCGGCGCTCGTGCCCGCCGGATCGCGACTCGCCGGCGAGCCGTACCTGCTCGTCTCGCCGCGAACGCCGTACAACCGGATCCCGCTCCCGCTGATGGGGCTGTCGGCGACGGTGACGCGGAGTGGTGGCGACGAACCGGTGTTCGACGGGACGCTGTCCTCGTCGGTCGACGGGCGAGTCGGGATCCACTACGGAGCCACTGTCGGGGACCTGCGGCAAGGCGATTCCGTGACGATCTCGGTCGACACGCCGCCCCAGGCGTCGCGCCACGACGGCTACGAGAAAGCGTTCTTCGAGATGCCGCCGGTGGAGTTCACTGTCGGCGAGTGATCGAGCGGCATCGAGAACACCAGATGACAGAGTGGCGTAGCAATCAACTGCGTCACACAGGCATCCTGTTCGCGAGGGAAAGCTGCTGGTAACGTCGGATTTATAGCTCCCCCCGGTGCCGCACCCGACATCGGGAAACCGCTTAAGCTCACCCTCGCTCGGGGTACGGTCGGGTTGCGAACGATGCGCCGCGAGACAACGCCGCCTTTGCTCGGATACTTCTGTAATTACAATCCGTGGTCACGTTCGTACTCTCTCCCGACGCATGAAGGTCACCTACCTGCAGTCGGCCGCGATACTGGTCGAGGACGAGGAGCGGTCGGTGCTGTGTGACCCCTGGTTGCTCGACGGGGCGTACTACGGCTCGTGGTGTCATTACCCGCCGCCGGACTACGAGCCGGCGGACTTCCACGACGTCGATTACATCTACATCTCCCACGTCCACCCGGACCATTTCCACCCCGAGTCGATGCGCCAACTCGACACCGACACCCCGGTCGTCATCCACGACTACCGCTGGGATTATCTCAAGGACGCCGTCGAGGAGCTCGGCTTCGAGGTGATCGAGTTGCCCCACGGCGAGCCGTTCGACCTCGGCGGCGACTGGCATATCAACGTGTTCGCTGCCGACGGCTGCGACCCGGAGGCTTGCGGCAATTTCTTCGGCTGCACCTGGTACGACGACGAAGCCGAGACACCGGGCTCGACCCAGGTCGACTCGATGGCGGTGATCGACAACGGCGAGCACACGCTGGTCAACACCAACGACTGTCCCTTCGAGATGGCCAAGCCGACCTTCGAGAAGATCCGGGCGGCCTACGGCGACGTCGATGTGCTCTGTCACCAGTACAGCGCCGCGCAGTTCTACCCGCAGGCGATGATCGACTACACCCACGAGGAAAAGAAGGAGGCCGCCCGCGAGGTGATCCTGGAGAAACACCAGCTCGCCGAGCGGTTCGTCGACCTGTTCGAGCCCGACTACTACATGCCGTTCGCCGGCGAGTACGTGCTCGCCGGATCGCTCGCTCATCTCAACGAGTACACTGCCAATCCGCCGCGCGCGGAGGCGTACGACTACTTCACGAGCAACATCGATCCCGACGACCACCAGTGCGTGTTCCTCAACACCGGCGAGTACCTCGACGTCGCGGACGGCAGCGTCTCGCAACCGTTCCAGCCGCCGGACCCCGAGCAGAAAGAGGAGTACATCCGGGAGGTGCTCGCCGAGCGGGAGTTCACCTACGAGAGCGATCCGACGCCGTCCCTCCAGGAACTCCAGTCCTACGTCCCGGAGGCCTACGAGAGTCTGGAGGACAAGCGCGCCACGATCGGGTTCGAGTCGTCGACGCGAGTGCTGATCCCGCTGGTCGACGACATCACTCTCGAGATCACTCTCGACGGCGACGGGTTCCGCTATCACGCCGACCGCGACGTCGACCTCGACGAGTACGATCGGTACGTGAAGATGGTGCTGGATCCGCGCCTTCTGCGCCGGATCTTCGAGGGGCCACACGAGGCGTACTGGGCCGACGCCAAGATCGGCTCGCACATCGGCATCAGGAAGGATCCCGATATCTACGAGCGTGGACTGTACAACTGCATGAGCGCGTTCCACTCGTAGGTCGTCCCCGCCGGATCCCCAACTCGCCGCTCTTGCCGTCTCCCCGCCGCTCGCGGCCCCGAGCGACTTGCAAAGCGTTTTACACGGTCGCCGTCAAACGCCGATACTAATGACTACCGACGAGGCGAACGACGGGGACGGGCGACGATCGCCCCCCGTCGTCTACGATCTCGATGCGGACTGTACGCCCGACGACGTCGAGGAGGGGGTTCCCTACCTCGGCACGGTCAACGGCGTCGTCGACTACGGCGTGTTCGTCGATCTTTCGGACTCGGTCTCCGGACTCGTCCACGAGTCCAACCTCAGCGGCGAGTACGGCGTCGGCGACGAGTTCGTCGTCGAACTCGACGAGGTGCGAGCCAACGGCGACATCGCGTTCCGGGAGGTCGCGATCGACGAGTACGACGTCGAGAGCGTCGATCACGACTACGATCTCGGCGACGTCTCCTCGCTGACCGAGATCCTCGGCGAGACGGTCCACATCGAGGGCCAGGTCGTCCAGATCAAGCAGACCGGCGGCCCGACGCTGTTCCACGTCCGCGACGAGACCGGCGTCGTCCCCTGCGCGATCTTCGAGGAGGCCGGCGTCCGGGCACGTCCCGGCGTCGATGTCGACGACTACGTCCGCGTCACCGGCGAGCCCGAGCGCCGCGAGGACGCGGTCCAGATCGAGGCGGACTCGCTGACCGTCCTCGAGGGAGAGGACGCCGAGGCGGTCGCCGAGCGCCTCGACGCCGCGATCGAGGAGCGCGCCGCGCCGCGTGACGTCGACCCTCTCGTCGAGTGGCCCGCCTTCGAGAAGCTTCGGGGCGATCTGGAGTCGGTCGCGCGCCTGCTCCGTCGGACGGTGCTGGAGGGACGCCCGATCCGCATCCGGCACCACGCCGACGGCGACGGGATGTGCGCGAGCGTCCCGGTCGAGCTCGCGCTCGAGCGGTTCATCGACGAGGTCCACGAGGATCCCGACGCGAAACGGCACCTGTTCAAGCGCCTGCCGAGCAAGGCGCCGTTCTACGAGATGGAAGACGCCACGCGCGACCTCAACTTCGCGCTGGAGGACCGCGAGCGCCACGGCCAGAAGCTCCCGCTCCTCCTGATGCTGGACAACGGCAGCACCGAGGAGGACACGCCGGCCTACGAGACGCTGCGTCACTACGACATCCCGATCGTCGTCGTCGACCACCACCACCCCGACCCCGAGGCGGTCGAGTCGCTGCTGACCGAGCACGTCAATCCCTACCTCTACGACGAGGACTACCGGATCACGACGGGCATGATGTGCGTCGAACTCGCGCGCATGATCTACCCCGGCATGACCGACGAGCTCCGCCACGTCCCGGCGGTCGCCGGCATCTCGGACCGCTCGGAGGCCGAGGCGATGGAGGACTACCTCGAACTCGCCCACGAGGAGGGGTACGACGAGCAGGACCTCAAGGACGTCGGTGAGGCGCTGGATTACGCGGCCCACTGGCTTCGCTACAACTCCGGTCAGCACCTCATCAACGACGTGCTCGACGTCGGCGACGACGCCGACGAGGATCGTCACCGCGAACTCGTCGATACGCTCGCCGAGAAGTCCCGGCGCGACGTCGAGGACCAGCTCGACGCCGTGCTCCCCCACGTCGAACACGAGGAACTGTCGAACGGCGCCCACCTCTACCAGATCGACGTCGAGAACTCCGCCCACCGCTTCACCTATCCGGCGCCGGGCAACACGACCGGCGCGGTCCACGACCGAAAGGTCGAGGAGACGGGCGATCCGGTGATCACGATCGGCTACGGGCCGGACTTCGCCGTCCTCCGGAGCGACGGCGTCCGCCTCGACATCCCGACGATGGTCACCGAACTCGACGAGGAGATCGTCGGCGGCGGCATCAGCGGCGGCGGTCACCTCGTCGTCGGCTCGATCAAGTACGTCAAGGGCCGCCGCGAGGAAGTGCTGGACTCGCTGATCGAGAAGATGGCCAGGGCCGACATCGACGAGGAACTGAGCAGCACGAGCTCGTCGGTCTGACCGGCCCGACGCCACCGCGGCGACGATTTATTACTCGAACTCCACGCGCCGACGAGCCGCGGCCGCGGCGAGAACGATCCCGGCCCCGAGTGCGACGCCGAGGCCGACGGGGAGCCGCTCGATGCCGCCGCGCCAGTCGGCCCGGAACAGGCGGGCGTAGTACTCGCCCGGCTCGGACCCTTCGACGACCACCGCCACCTCGCGGTTCTCCCGGAGCGAGTTGTTGTTCCAGTTGATGCTCCCGATCACCGCCGACTCCTCGTCGACGACGACGCCTTTCGCGTGGATCTTCTCGTAGCGCCCCCGCGGGTCCGCCAGCCTGACGCGCAGGTCCAGGTCCTCCGCGGCGGCGCGGCGTTCGAGCCAGTCCGCCAGTTTTCGGTTCTCCGCCTCGGCGTACCAGGCGCTCGACAGCAGGATCTTCACCGAGACGCCGCGACGCGCCGCGTCGAGCGTGGCGTCCAGCAGCGGGTTGTTGCGGCCGCCGATCGACACCTGCTGGATCAGGATCGACTCGTTGGCGTTCTTCAGGAGCGTCCGAAGTTCGCCTTCGGCGTTGTCCGGCGCGACCAGCAGCCGCACCGATTCGGCGTCCATCCGCTTCGGCGCGACGCGCCGGGGAAAGGTTCCGTTTGCGGGCGCGGCTTTCGCGGGGTCGACCTCGGTCCGGTACTCCGACCACGGGACGGCGTCGCGCCACCCGACGTCGGCGTCGAACACTTCGCGCAACGACGCCGCGGTGTCGCCGCCGCGGACGACGACGCCCCAGCCCCGACTGGAGTGGCCGCCCGTTCCGGCCGGTTTCCAGTTTTCGGTCGTCACGAGCGCCTCGTCGTCGATCACCGCGTACTTCGGGTGATGGAATCGGTAGCGCGCGCGCTCGCCGCCGATCGCGACGACGTCGATCCCCGCCTCGACGAGTCGGTCGAGCACCCGCACCTGCCGCTCGGTGACGCCGCCGACCGGTTCGGCGTCGACGGCCACCTCGACGCGGACGCCCCGATCGCGCGCGTCGATCAGCGCGTCGGCCACGCGCTGATCCGAAAACGTGTAGCCCGCGAGCAGCACGCGCTTCTCGGCGCTTTCGATGCGGTCGACGGGGAGTTCGGGAGCGTCCGGCAGCGCGAACGCGGTCACGGCGTCCGGGCTGGACGCCGACGGCTCGAAGTCGGTCGCGCCGAGCGGCGTCCAGTTGCCGTTCGACGCCGCGGTCGCTTCGGCGTCACCGGTAGCAGTGCCGTTCGCGCTGCCGCGAGTACGACGCCACAGTTCGCCTTCGGGCGCGCTGTCGTAGGTCGCGGCGTCGAAGAGCGTCCCGTTTCGCCTGAGTTCGACGCGCTCGCCCCCGTTGGCGAGTCGAAGCCGTCCCGACAGCGTCGTCACCTCGTTTCCGGTCGCGTTCTGCGCGATGTCGGGATCGACGCTCGCCGTGACCGTTCCCCGTACGGTTTCGTTCGGCAGGCGCGCGAGGTCGCGGTCGCCGTCCCCGAGCGTCCAGCCGGTCACGTTCGTGGGCGCTGGAACGTCGAGGACGACGTACTCGCCGACGTCGCCGTCCGTCACCGGATTCGGGTAGAGGCCGACGATCCGCGGCTGCCGGTCAGCGGTATCGCTCCGGTTCACCGCGTCAGTTTGCCCGATCCCGCCGCTTCCGCTCGACGCCGCGGGGATCGCGGCGCCCGCGAGAACCGGCGCACCGACGGCTGTCGCGACGAGCGCGACCGCGATCAGCGACGCGACGACGCGCGAGCGCCGGTGAGACACGGGGGCTCTCGCCGCGCGTTCCTACAAGAAGGTGTGGGCTGCGGCGGCGGCGCGCGATCGGTACCGTCGAACTATCTGAGCGCTTCGGGCGGACCGCCGGGCAGTTCGTCGCGGTCGTGGGGCGCCTCGAAGTCAGGATCCGGGCCGACCGGGACCTTGCCGCCGGGGTTGAGATCCCGGTGGCTCTCGTAGTAGTGGGTCTTGATGTGGTCCATCCGCACCGTCTCGGCGACGCCCGGCAGCTGGTAGAGCTCTTTCAGGTAGTTCCAGAGGTTCGGGTAGTCGGTGATCCGCGCGACGTTGCACTTGAAGTGCGTGTGGTACACCTCGTCGAAGCGGATCAGCGTCGTGAACATCGCCACGTCGGCCTCCGTGAGGACGTCTCCGGCGAGGTAGCGCTGGTCAGCTAGCACGTCGTCCCAGCGCTCGAGCGCGCCGAACAGATCGTCGATCGCGTTCTCGTAGGCCGCCTGCGAGGACGCGAAGCCCGCGCGGTAGACGCCGTTGTTGATCGGGTCGTAGATCTCGTCGATAACTCGGTCGACCTCGTCGCGATACCCTTCCGGGTAGAGATCGACGTCGTTGGCGGCAACGTCGTGCATCGCGACGTCCAGCATCCGCATGATCTCCTCGGACTCGTTGTTGACGATGGTCTCCCGTTCGGTGTCCCAGAGCACCGGCACGGTGACGCGCCCGGTGAACTCGGCGTCGGCCGCGGTGTAGACGTCGCGGAGCTTGTCGGCGCCGTTGACGGTGTCGGGCGTGCAGCCGTCCTTTTCGGGCGCGAACTCCCAGCCGTCGACGCGCCGGACCGGGTCGACGACGTCGACCGTGATCGCGTCTTCCAGACCCTTCAGCGCGCGCGTGACGAGCGTCCGGTGGGCCCACGGACAGGCCCAGCTGACGTACAGGTGGTATCGTCCCGACTCGGCCGGGAATCGCGCGTCCGGGTCGGCTTCGATCCGGTCGCGGAACGACGTCTCCTGGCGCTGGAACTCGCCCGAGTCGTCGGTCGCCCTGTACGCGTTCCGCCGCCACTGCCCGTCGACCAGCGAGTGCATGCCCGAACGTTGCTTCCGAGGCGGTTAATACCCGTTGCCGGCGGTCAGTTCTCCCGGAATTGCGAACGTGCCGCATTTCTTTCTGGCCAGCACGACCGTGCTGGAACGCACATTACTAGATAAATTAGAGTATCGGATATGGATAAAAATAGATAATACGGATGGCGAAGAACGAGAAAATATGAACGCGATCAAAATCCCGATCAAGCTGCTCCAGCTGTTCAGTTTCAAGTCGCTCGTCGGCTTCCTGCTGCTCGTGGTGCCGCTGCTCGGACTGCTGGTGTTCGCCGGGCTGTAGCCCGGCTCACGCTTCGGCCCACTCGTCCTGAAACATCGCGCGGAGCCCCGCGCGCTCCGCGAGCCGCTCGATCGCCGCCGTCGCGGTGCCGACGGGCACCCGCGCGTCGAGGTGCCAGCCGTTCGAGAGTTCGATCGTCGCGTTCTCTACCGCATCCTCCCTGAGCACCGCGTACTCGCCGTCAGGTCCCCACGGCGGCGAGAGCGACCCCGTCTGCTCGTCGCCGCGAGCGCTCCGTCCGTCGGCGGCGCCGCGATCGAGCAGGTACTCGATCGCCTGTGCGGTCGTCATGGCGGCGCGGGCGTGCCCGACCGCCCACACCGACGTCCGGTCACCGAACAGCCGGACGACGTACTGGCCGTCCTCGGCCACCGCCGCGCCGAGCGCGTCCGACGGAACGCCGGAGGGACGGCGGGACGACCGCTCGGCGTCGGAACCGTTGTCGATCGTGCCTGATTCCGAGCGCCCGTCGCCTGCGATTCCGGCGACGCTTTCGAGTGCCCGCTCCGCTTCGGCGTCTACTTCGGCTACGGGATTCGCCGACGGTTCCGCCTCGGCGTTCGCCGTCGTTTCAGTTTCGGCAGTCGATGTCGTTTCGGCCTCTCTATCCGGCACCGTTTCGGCCTCGGCGTTCGGTGTAGGTCGGGCGTCTGCGTCTCGCTCGTCGTCGCCGCGGAGCGACGCGATCAGGTCGTCGACGAACCGCTCGCTCTCCGAGCGGAGTCGCTCGGCGACGTCGTCGCCCGCGGTCGCGACCAGCCGATCCTGCACGTCCGCGATCACCGCCGCCCGCTCGTCGGCGAGCGCGTCGGCCGCCTCGCGACGCCGGCGGCGGCCGTCGCGGATCGACTGTTCGACCGTTTTACGTGCGTAGTGTGCCACGTCGTCGGCGCGCTCGGGAAGCTCGCCGAGCCGACACTCGAAGCGATCGAGGGCCGACGCCCGTTCGTCGCCGTCGGCCGCGACGAAGACGAACTCGCGGCCGTTCGTGAGGACGCCGCGGTCGACGCCGGTCGCGAGCAGCGTCCGGCCGAGCCGCTCGGCCTGCTCGCGTCGCAGGTCCCTCGGGCACGCGCACGTCTCGACGAGGACGGCTGGTTCGTCGTCGACCAGTAACGCGAAATCGACCGTCGCCGATCCCGCCGCGGTCGTCACTCGCCGGTCGGCCGCGATCCGGTGGAGCTCCCAGCCCAGCGCAGTCAGAAACGGCTGGACGAGTCGTATCTGGGTGTTGCGCTCGGACAGTTCCGGCGCGGAGTCGACGAGCTCCCGGGATCGGTCGACGTACGAGCGAAGCGCTCCCGTATCCATCGGTCGGTCGTTCGTACGGGGAGGATTAGTAACTGCTGGCGCGTGTCGATGCCGCGGACGCGGGTGCTGGTCAGACCGGCGCCGGTACTTCGGTGTTCGAGAGGTACGCCGCCATGTCGGTGGTCGTGATCATCCCGATGACGCCTTCCTCCTCGTCGACGACCGGCATGTGGTGAAAGCCGTGTTCGACCATCTGATCGGCGACGTCCTGAATCGGGTCACCGGCCGCGGCGGTCGTGACGTCCGTGCTCATGTACCGCTCGACGGTGGTCTCGGCTTTCGGCTTGCTCTTGGCGACGATATCGACGAAGTCGGTCGTCGTGAGAATCCCGAGCAGATCGTTGTTCTCGTCGACGACGACGAGCGAGCCGATATCGTTCGTCAGCATGCGATCCGCGGCGTCCTCGACCAGCGTGTCGGGCGTGACCGTCTCGACGGGGGTCGACATGAGCCGTCCTACGAAAATGTCGTCAGTGGTCATTGGTGTCTCGTAGCATAGGTCGGCACCGGGTATAAGTATATCGAACGCGGATCGTCGGAATCAATCGTCGATGCCGCCGCAGTTTTCCACGAATGCCTGGTTCGAGAGCCGCCGCTCGTGCCGGGGAGGATCTCGCCCGAACTGCTCCGCCGCGGCGACGGACGCGCTGCGAGTCCGCGGCAGCGGCGCCGAGCGATCGGGAACGGTAGTTCTTTTACGCGCCGCGGCAACCCGACGATCATGGTGAGGCTCGGACTCGTGGTCGCGGAGTTCTACGAGGAACTCGCGGCGGAGGCCCACGCCCGGATCGAGAAGGGCGCCCGAGCGGTCGACGCGGCCGTCGATCTGGTCGAGGTGTTGCCCGAGACGGTGAAGTAGTGAACGGGTCCGCCGTCAGTGGAACCGCACGCCCACGTCGTGCATCCCCTCGTTGTTCATCGCGATGTTGATCAACAGCGGGGTCAGCCCCTCGACCTCTGCGGCGTTGGCGATGCCGCCCGCGGAGACGGCGCGCAGCCCCTCGATGCCCTCGGCGAGCGCCGAGAC